>LXNJ01000350.1_pt1 | contig 32785 bp, 26 predicted proteins | sample 809081 | NCBI WGS metagenome assembly LXNJ01 (sample SAMN04870510, study PRJNA318959) | sponge metagenome | biome: sponge; feature: marine sponge reef; material: water | host: Petrosia ficiformis | place: Greece: Milos, Mediterranean Sea | collected 2013-05-29 | depth 5-7 m | reverse complement strand
GGAGACGACTCCCGCCCGGAGCTATGATGTGCCGACCATGCCGCTTCCCTCGATCACCTGGCAAGACGTCCAGCAGATGCCGGACGATGGAAATCGCTACGAGGCGATCGAGGGCGACCTCTACATGACCCCCGCCCCGACGCCGCGCCACCAGATTCTGTTGCTGCGCCTGTACGACGCCCTGGCCGCGGTGCTACGCGAGGAACACGGCGGCGTCCTCCTCGTCGCTCCGGTCGGCGTAGAGTTCCCGAGAACCGGGGAGGGTGTACAACCCGACATTCTGTTCGTATCCGACGAACGACGCGGAATTATTCGGGACACGTCGCTGAGAGGCGCTCCGGATCTCGTTGTGGAGATCCTCTCCCCCTCCACCGCGAGCCGCGATCGCAGCAAGAAACTCCATCTCTACGAGCGGCACGGCGTAGGCGAATACTGGATCGTCGACCCGGACGAGAGCGCGGTCGACGTGTGGCGCTTCGGGGACGACACGGTGCGCGAACGATTCACGGATTCACTCCCGGTCCGACACGGAACCGAACGCGTCGGGGAGATCGACCTGCAAGCCGTCTTCGCACGCGGTTACTGAGCCGCCTGCCGACCATGCCGCTTCCCTCGATCACTTGGCAGGACGCCCAGCAGATGCCGGACGACGGTAACCGCTACGAGGTGATCGAGGGCGATGTCTACGTGACCCCCGCCCCAACCTTTCGCCACCAGCGTGTCAGCTGGCGGCTCGAGAAGGCGCTCGACCGCCTCCTGGAAGAGCCCGGGCACGGTGTGGTCGTGCCGGCGCCGTTCGGCGTGGAGTTTCCGGCCACGGGAGAAGGCGTACAACCGGACCTCGTGTTCGTGTCAGTTGAGCGTCGCGGGATCATCACGGACGCCGGGCTCACTGGCGCTCCGGACCTCGCGGTCGAGATCCTCTCACCTTCCACTGCGAGCCGTGACCGGGGCATCAAGCTCCGCCTCTACGAGCGCCAAGGCGTGCGCGAGTACTGGAGCGTCGACCCCGGCGAGAACACCGTCGATGTGTGGCGGTTCGGGGAGGAAGCCGCGCACGAGCGCTTCGCGGGAACCCTTCCGGTCAGGCTCGGAGCCGAACAGGTGGGCGTGATCGACCTGGAGGCCGTGTTCGCCCCTGACCTCTGAATCTCGGAATCTCGGCCTCGGGCCTACTCAGCCGTCCCATCCTCGCGCCGGGCTCGTTCTTCGCGGATCAGCCGGGCTGCCTGGACGTCGAGATCGGTCGGCGCGTGCGAAGCCAGGTGTTCGCGGAACTCCCAGCGCACCACCTCGCGCTCGATGGCGGCGAGCACCACCTCGCGGATCGTGAGGCGGTTCTCCCGCGCTCGCTGCCGAAGGCGTTCGAGCAGGTCCTCAGGTAGATCCAACGCAAGACTGGCCATGTCCTTACAAGGGCACGACCTGAGGGGGATCGCAAGCGCGAGTTGAGGGCGGGTTGAGAGTCAGGGCGACCGTGGGGTTGGATTTGGAGACGACTCCCGCCCGGAGCTATGATGTGCCGACCATGCCGCTTCCCTCGATCACCTGGCAGGATGTCCAGCAGATGCCGGACGATGGCAATCGCTACGAGGCGATCGAGGGCGACCTCTACATGACCCCCGCACCCGGCACCCGCCATGCGCGCGTGAGCAAGCGGCTGCAATATGCCCTCGACCGGATTCTGGAACGGCCCGATCTTGGCGAGATCTTCGTCGCGCCGTACGGCGTCGAGTTCCCGGCCACCGGGGAAGGCGTCCAACCGGACATCGTCTTCGTGTCCCACGAGCGGCGCGAGATTATCGCGGCGGCAGGCATCGTGGGGGCTCCGGACCTCGTCGTGGAGATCCTCTCCCCGTCAACGGCGAGCCGTGACCGGACCATCAAGCTCCGGCTCTACGAGCGACAGGGCGTTCGGGAGTACTGGATCGTCGACCCGGACGAGAGCACCGTCGACGTGTGGCGGTTCGGGAGGGAACGCGTGCACGAGCGCTTCACGGGCACCCTCCCGGTCAGGCTCGGAGCCGAAGATGTGGGCGCGATCGACCTGGAAGCCGTGTTCGCGACCGACCTCTGATCGTCCCGCTCCCGGCGACCTCCACTCGTCGCGCCCGCGTTAGTGAGTCTATCCCCCGCCGCCGTCGTCCATCGATTCCCGGGCGGCCGCCCACTGGTCGTGCAACGCCCCGATTTCCAACATCCGGTCGGCCCACGCGGAATACTCCATCTCTCCCAGCAACTCCAACGCGCGCTCCCGATCTCTTTCATTCAGCGCCGCCAGCACTACCATCGGGTTCGTTGGCGGCTCACCTCCACCCCTCACGGGCAAATCCACCCATCGACTCATCCGGGATCCTCCAGCTATTCGGTACGCCTCCTACACCTCTGTGGTATCCCGGTTCGGGATGGCCAGCGCTCAGATCCAGACGTCCCCTTCCGCGGTGAGGTCGCCGCGCTCGTCGCCGGTGTTCACGACGCCGCGGGGTTCGACGAGCAACAGCTTCACCTCGTCCTCGGCGACGGGGCGGTGCCGGACGCCGCGGGGGACGACGTAGAGTTCGCCGGCGCCGATCTCGACCGGGCCATCGGGGAGGTCGATCCGCAGCGTGCCCTCGAGGACGAAGAACGCCTCGTCCGTATCCGCGTGGTCGTGCCACACGAACTCGCCCTTCACGCGCGCGATCTTGAACTGGTAGTCGTTGAGTTCGGCCACGACGCGCGGCTGCCAGTGTTCCGTGAGCAGCCCGAACTTCTCCTGCAGGTTGACGACGTTCTTCAATCTCCGATCCTCCGCTTCGTAGCCCTCGCCGGACGCCGCCAGGGGCTCCCCGACATCACGTTTCATCCTTCCGGTGCAGCCGTGTCTCGCGCTCCTGGGCGGTTTCCTCCCGCTCCTCCCCGTCGGGCATGAACATGACTTCGGTGTCAACGCCTCCGTCGCGGAGCCGGCTTTGCCGCCGGCAGCACAACGTTGATGAACAAGGTATCGCTGCGGAACAGAGCAGCCGCCTGCGGATCAGGGGTGCCGTGCACATGGATCCGTATGCTGTCGATCGAGACGGACCGCAGCCCGGATCCTTCCGGTGGCAGGAACTCGAGGGACAGACACCGCGGCCCGGCTCCGGCGGTGATCACGTCCTCAAGGATTCTGGCGTCGTATTCCCCGTTCTCGTTCGTGTCCCAGGCTCGGAATCCATGATCGGAGAACAACGTATTGCACCCGGAGGCGACGACGTTCGTGATGGATCCCTGCACGCCCACGCCACCGATCGGCGTTCCAGCCGAATCCGTCACGACTCCGGATATCCGTCTGCCGGCCCATCCTCCATCCGTTTCATGAACCAGCGAACAGCCGACGCAGAACAGCGCCGTGAGGCACTTCAGCATGTTGGCAGTCATCCCGTGATTCCGGGACGCCACACGTTCTCGCTTCCCTGCAAGAGACGCACGTACGCGTTCGAGTCGAGCAGCACTCCGACTCCCACATGGCCTCGTCGATCGCGTCAAAGTGCTTGAGCGCCCGATCAATCTCGTCTGCCTCCGCCTCGCTCCAAGAGCCGATGAAGTGGTCCGGCGACGATCCGACCGTGTCGGCTGCCTGGCCGCCGGTAAGCTGCTTTATGTGCCGATCTCATGGTGCCTCGATGTTCACGATGTCGCTCCTCCGTCGTCGAGGTTGACGACGCTCATCGGTCCTCCGGGGGCGGGACCATGCGCGTGAGGTAGTCTGCCAGGCCTGCTTCCGGAGACGCAGCGCGGCCCTCCTCCGCGGGCGGCGGATAGCTGGGCAGGACCCGCGACGGGAGGGGGTCGACCCGGTCGCCGGTGGCGGTGTTGAGATCGCCGTCCTTCACCCAGCCGTCGGAGTAGATGAGGAAGGTGCGCGTCCAGCCGTCCGGCAGCGGCGGGAACGCCTCGGCGTCGAAACGCAGCGTGATCTCGTCGCCGGCGTTCTGGATCACGTAGCGGTCGTCCCCTTCGGCCACGAGATCTGTCACGTCCCCATAGCGGGTGTAGAGGCCGAACAGGTCGTGCCAGCGCGGCTCGACGGTGACGGAATCGTAGTCGAACCAGTGCGGGCCATAGCGGCCGCCCTTTCGGTATTCGCGCGCGAAGCCGCGGTAGTGGATGTCCGCGTTCATGGGCGCGAGCGAGGTGACGCGGGCCTCGTCTTCCGCGGGGTGGGCGGGGCCGGTCGTGAAGAAGGCCTCGTCCCAGTAGACCATGAGGTTCGTGCGGATCCGCACCCGGCGGTCAGCCGTCGGGAACAGCCCGCGCAGGTCGGCGACGACGGTCTTGTCCTTGCCCGACGGGAAGCTGAGGCCCGGGATCGCGGGCTGCCATTCGCCGTCGGGGCCCATCACGTCGAGTTCCGGGAAGTGCGGCTGCAGCGCGTCCGACTGCCCGATCGCGACGTTGATGCTCGCGTCCGTGGGGAAGATCCATCCCGTGAGGAAGAGCGTGACGTCGCCGGAGGCCGCCTCGGGCCCGAGGTTGAGGATGAGTTCGTGCGACTCGGCGATCCCCTGGAAGCGGCCGGGCCGGAACGATGACACGTAGTCGAAGTCCCGTTCGGCGAGCGTCTCGCGGTGATCTCGTCCGGCTTCGTCCGTGGCGGAGACCGGGGCGTGTCGCTCCCCGACCCGCCACAGTTCGAGGTCGATCGGGGCGGGGGGGATGAAGGCCTCGTTCACGTAGACGTCGATCTCCGAGGGATGATCCACGGCGACGAGGTTCACGCCGTCCACGTAGATCGTCTCCCACAGTTCCTCGGTGATCTGCATCACGTACTCGTCGTCCAGCGGCTGCAGCACGCCGTCCGGCAAGCGCCGGTACTCCTGCGAGGGGAAGGCGGGGGCGTAGGAACGCTGGCCGCCGAGGATGCCGAGCGGCATGCCGAGGGCGCTCTTCCACATCATGTCGCCGACGAATTCGAACCCGTCGCCATCCCACACGTAGAGCATGGGGCAGGATCCCTTGAGCGTCTGCTCCTCGACGAGGTCCTGGTCGGTGCCCGGGAAGTAGAGGTCCTGCGGCACGCCGTTCGGCCAGTAGACGCGGACGACATCGGCCTTGAGGCGCCCGTCGAGGCCGATCAGCGTGGTCGGGTCGGTGACGGTGTGGACCTGGAAGAGATCCCCGGCCCGCACCTCGACGCGCGCCCCGATCCCGAAGCGGTTGTTCTTGCGGCTCCCCTCGCCCAGCCCGGCAAGGTCGAGCCTGAAGTAGTGGTTCGCGTTGCCGCCGTCGTTCCGCAGTAGCCTGGGGCTTCCGTCGTCACCGAGGACGAGGAGATCGGCGTCGCCGTCCTCGTTGTAGTCGAACGAACGAACGGTCCGGAGCGCGAAGGGGAGATCGGGGAGGAACTCATCGGCCGGCGCCAGGCGCCCGTCGCCTTCGTTGCGGAAGAGCCGCAGCCCGGAGCCGGACGCGACGCCGGCGTCCGACAGGGGCGCCGTGCCGGCGACAGCGAGGTCCAGCCAGCCGTCGTTGTCGAAGTCGACGAAGAGCAGGTCGTGCGGCACGAACCCGTTCAAGGGGGCCGTCGCGGCGAGCGTGAAGGCGTCGGAGGCCGAGCCGTGCAGCAGGCGGACGCGGTCGGCGCCGGCGGCCGCGATGTCGAGCCAGCCGTCCCCGTTCACGTCGCCGATCGCCACGGCCAGCGCTTCCTCGGCCGCCGCGCCGCCGTCGGCGCCGGCTCCCCCGCCGGAGAGGCGCTCGGTGCGGTCGGCGAAGGTGGCCGCGCGCTCGTTGTCGAGCAGGCGGAGACCACCCGCACCTTCCGCCAGGACGACATCGACATCGCGGTCGTTGTCGAGGTCGCCGAAGGCCGCGTCGCGGGTGTTGCCGTCCGCCGGGCCCGCGAGTCCGAAGTCCGCCGCCAGCTCGGCGAAGGTGAGGTCGCCGTTGTTGCGGAAGAGACGGTTGGCGCCCGCGTGCGCCTCGAACACGTCGAGATCCCCGTCCTGGTCGAGGTCCGCCGCGAAGACTGCGTGGGCCGCGCCCGCAGCCGCGCCGCCCGAACCCGCCCCGGCAACCGACGGGAGCGCGATCTCCCCGAAGCCACCGGCCGGGTCGTTGCGGTACGCGCGCGGCGCGCTCCCGGCGAACCAGACGTCGAGCCGTCGGTCGTCGTCGAAGTCGACCCAGAGCGCGGTCTCCGCATCTCCCGCGTCGATCGGCCCGACCTCGTCGGAGGCGTCCACGTAGCGGCCGAGGTCGACGCGCAGGGCCCGCCCTTCCCCGCCCCGGCTCCACAGCAGGTCCTCGTCGCCATCCCCGTCGAAATCTCCGATCGCCATGGCGGCGGCCACCGGGGCCTCCGCCGCGGCCGCTTCGGACGAGGGAGCAAGCACCGCGAGCCCGGCCAGATCGGACGCCTCCGTGTAGCGGAGCGCCGAGAGGACGGCTTCCGGCTCCTGGACGCGGAGCGAGACGAGGAAGCTGAAGTCGAGCGCGGCGACGCCGGCGAGGGGGCCGCCCGGCTGCCTCAGCTCCTCGAGGCTCGCCTGGTAGGGCGAGGTGACCTCGAACGCCGCGCGGAAATCGGCGAATTGGCTGATCGCCGTCGATGCGTCGCCATCCAGGAGGGCATCTTCGGCGGCCTCGAACGCCGCGCGCGGCCGAGTCCGGAAGTCCGGGGCGACCTGGCGGAGACTCTCCAGGGTGCCGAGGGCGGCGTCGAGTTCGCCGCGCGCGAGTTGCGCATCGGCCAGCGTGGCGAGGGCGGCCAGGTTGCCCGGCGCGGCCGCTGCCAGGCGCGCGAGCGCGTCCGCTCGGGCATCGGAGTCCGGGCCGGCCGCCCGGGCCTCAAGCTCGGCCAGCCCCCACAGGCTGCGCGCGTGGCCCGGGTCCGCCGCCAGCGTCTCCTCCAGCAGCGCCCGCGCCTCCCCGAAGTCGCCCGTCTCGATCCCGAGCGTGGCGAGCGCCAACGCCAGTTCCGGATCGTCCGGCGCCCGCTCCCGCGCCTCCAGGAGGTTCTCCTCCGCCGCCTCGTAGTCCGCCGCCTTGAGGGCCGTCAGCCCGAGCCCCGCGTATCCCGCCGCCTCGGCCGGGGCCATCTCGACGAGGCGCTGGTACTCGGCCCGCGCGTCCTCGAGACGGTCCTGCTGGAGCGCCGCATCCGCCATTCCCCGAGCGGCCAGGATCTCCGCCAGCGACGCCTCCGGCACCGGAGGCCCCGCCTCCCCGCAGCCGCCAAACAGCGCGAGCGTGCAAAGGCCGATCGCGAACCTCCCGCCGTGCCGCCGTGACACCTCGCCGCCCGCGCGGCGCCCCTCCGATTTCCTCAAGGCTCCCGTTCTCCTTCCACGACGATTTCCTCGCCGGCTTCTACCGGCCCCACGACGGTGCGGTCTCCACGCGGCCACGTCACGACGACGCTGTCGGCGCGCGGCGCCCCTCCCAGGCCCGCGAGCACCGGGTTCGTCTCGGACTGCGACATATACGACGAGGCGGTCGAGAGGACGAACCGCTGCGCGACCGGTCCCACGAACACCCGCACGGTCGCCCCGACCGCGCCGAGATTCGGGGTCGCGCCCTCCAGCCGCAACCGGACCCAGCCGGCGCCGGGTTCCAGATCGTTCCGGAACAGCTTCGCCGGCCCGCCGTTCGTGGAGATCACCACGTCGAGATCTCCGTCCCGGTCGTAGTCGAACGTCGCCACGCCGCGCGCCACGATCGGTTCGTCGAACCCGCCGCCCACCAGGCTCCCGACTTCCGCGAACCCCCCGCGCCCGTCGTTGCGGAACATCAGCGGCGGCTGCGCGAAGGTCACGTCCCCCTGAATCGCCTCGATCTCCGGCTCGATGTGGCCGTTGCCCAGCACGAGATCCACATACCGGTCCATGTCCAGGTCCGCGAAGCGGAGCCCGAACGTCAGCGGGAGGAGCGTCGAGCGCGTGAGCCTGGCCGACCCCGCCAGGTCCTGGAACAGCCGCGCCTGGATCTGGGTGAACAGCGACACCGGTTCGTTCGAGAAGTTGCCGATCGCAATGGAAAGCTGTCCGCGATTGAGGATGTCCCCCACGTCCACCCCCATGCCGGCGCGCGCGCGCCCGAACTCATCGAACGCGACCCCGGCGTCGAGCGCCACATCGGCGAACGTCCCCCCGCCCAGGTTCTCGTACAGGAAATTCTGGTACGTGTCGTTCGCGATCGCGACATCGGCGAGGCCATCCCCGGTGAAGTCGTCGATCGCGATGCCGAGCGACTTCCCCTCGGGATTCTCGAGCCCGGACTCCGCCGTCACGTCCCGGAAGCCGCGCGCGGAGGGAGCGCCGTCGCCCGCACCGCCCGCGCCGACCCCGGCCGCCGATGCAGGTTCGTTCCGCAGGAGACGGCAGGATTCGCCGCTGTATTCCTCGGGGGTCGCGTAGGATTTGTTCACGCCGTCGCGGGTGAAGAAGAGGTCGGTCTCCGGCGTCCAGTCCACGTAGTTGCAGACGAGGAGGTCGAGCCAGCCGTCGCCGTCCGCGTCGAACCAGGCCGCCGCCGTGGACCAGGCCGGATCCGCCGCGCCGGGCGCGTTCCCCTCGGTCCCCGTCTCCCGGGTCACGTCGGTGAAGCGCCCGCCCTCGTTCCGGTACAGCCGGTTGTCGCCGACCGCCGTCACGTAAAGATCCGTGTCGCCGTCCGCGTCGTAGTCCGCCGCCGTCGCGCCCATCCCGTAGATGGGCCGCCCCAACCCGGCCTCGGCCGTCACGTCGCGGAAGGTCCCGTCCCCCAGGTTGCGGAGGAGCATGGAGGTCGCGCCGCGATCCTCGGCCCGACCCTCCCAGCCCGTGCTGTTGACGAAGAAGAGGTCCGGCCAGCCGTCGCCGTCGTAGTCGAGGACGACGACCCCGCTCCCCATCGTCTCCGGCATCCACTTCTCGCCGAAGGCGCCCGTCGCATGCACGAACCGGATCCCCGCCTCGGCGGTGACGTCGGCGAACCGGATGGAGGTCGACGCGTCGCCCCCGGCCCGCTCCGTGAAGCCGGGGCGCGTCTGGGTGTACGAGGGGGCCTCCGCGGTTTCCGATTCGTCGGGACCGCAGGAGACCGCCGCCGGAGCGAGGAGCCCGATGGCGAGGAAGGCTGTGCCGCGAGCGCTCATGGACCTCCGCCACCGCTCGCCGGACGGTCCGGAGACGCCGTGGCCTCCGCCGGTGCGAGCGGCCGCAGTTCGTGCGTGTGGATGTCCTGTGCCATCAGATTCACGCCGGGGTTCTCCGCCCTGTAGGCCCTCGTGACCGCCTGCGCCGCCTCGTCGATGCTGTAACGCTCGAACGCGGCCTCGCCGAGCGCCGCCTCGTCGTCCCGCCCCTGCGCGCGCAGGCTCAGCATGCGGTTGTAGTGCGCCTGCCGGTGCTCCGGATCGATGGCCAGCGCCCGGTCGAACGCCTCGACCGCCGCCTCGTACCGGCGGGCAAGATATCGCGTCCGTCCCAACTGGAACCAAGCCTCGCGATCCTCCGGGAAGGCGTCGAGCACCGCAAGGTACGCCGCCTCGGAGGCCTCGTACGCGCCGTCCTCCTGGTGCGCGCCGCCCCACACCCAGGCCACGCGCGGGTTGCCCGGTTCGATGGTTTCGGCCCGCTCGAGGTTGTCGAACGCGTCGTCGAGGTTGCCGGCGATGAGCGCCATGCGCGCCAGGTTCAGCGGCCCGTCCACCCGGTCCGGGAAGAACTCCGCCACCCGCTCGAAGGGGCGCTCGGCGAGCCGGTCGTTCCCCTCCCGGAGGAGCGCGATCCCGTAGTCGTTGTAGCGGACCCAGGTCTCCTCTTCCTGCGCGCCGGGGGTGACCGGGTCCACGCGGCCGCCGACCCCGATCACGACCTCGTCGCGCGCGATCTCGGTCACGGGCAGGTCCGGCACGTCATCGAACTCCGCGAACCCCGCCGGGTTCGCCCCGAAGGCGAACTCCGTGTACGCCCGGTCGAACTTGCGCCACAGGACGCGCGCCCGCGCCGTCAGCGCCCCCTCCGGCAGGTCGGGCGGCAACGTGATCCGGTAGTGGGCGACGTCCGCGCTCCCGGGGCCGATCACGTTCACCGCGGCGGTCACGTGGATGTCCTGTGCGTTCCGCTTCCGGATCGGCCGTCCCTCGCGGTCGAGGATCACGGCCTTGAACACGTGCGCCAGCGGATCGAGGTGCCCGTCCGGCCCGATCTCGCCGCTGATCGCGATCCGCCGCCCCTCGGCATCCTCCAGTTCGAACTCTAGCCAGCCCTCGTTCGAGTCGTTCGTCCCTCCGGGGAAGGTGTGGCCCACGCCCCGGTTCCGGACGACGACCTCGAACATCACCGTCTCTCCCGGGGACACGCTGGGAGGCGACAGATCGAGTCCCATCTCGGGCTCGTCATCGGGGCCCCGGCGGAGGGCGAAGATGTCCACCCGCAGCTTCTCGTCCCGCAGGAACTCCTCGATGCGGCGGATCGTCGCCGTGTCCCCGCGCAGGAAGGGGAGCGCCGTGTTCACCGCCACGAACCGGTGCGAGCGCACGCGTCCGTTCTCCGCCGACACGTCGCCGAGCGGGGCCTCCTCCCACGGCATGTGACAGTCCTGGCACACGCGCGCGGCCGCGGGCAGGTAGAAGGTGCGCGAGGCGTTCCGCGCCACGCCGCTGTCGTGCCAGGCGTCGTACTCGTTCTGTCCCCGCAGCCAGCGGTAGTTATTCACGGGCTCCGTGAGGCTCACCTTGTGGCACGTGGCGCAGAACTCCGACGTGGAATGCACCGGCTTGAGGAGTTGTCCCATGTGGACGGAGGGCTTCGCCTTGAGCGCCGCGTCGTGCAGGAACGCGCCCAGCGTGCCCGCCTCCGCGTCGGCGAACAGGTACGGGTCCTCCTGCTCGTCGGCGATGTTGTAGTTGCCGTTGCCGGTGTTGTCGTGGATGCGGTCGATCGCGTGGCAGGCGAGGCAGGTGAGACCGGCCTGCGCCTCGACGGTGGCCGGGTCGATCGGCGCGTCCATCGCCCCGGCTAGCATCAGCGCGGGGTCGTGACAGCCGCTGCACCACTTGCTCTTCACGCGCCCCGCCGCGTCCGGTTCGAGCCCGAACTCCCGGAGGTGCGCGATGACCTCCGGCCCCGCCTCCAGCGATCCCGCCCGCATGTCCTCGATCGTCGCCGTATAGAAGGGGTTGTTGAAGGAGGCGAAGCGGTGCGCGGAGGTCGCCCACTGGGCCGTCACGTCCGGGTGGCAGCGCACGCACTGGGTGGCGCCGATGAGTTCGTCCGCCGCAAACCCCCGCCGCTCCACCTCTGCGCGGACGCGCGCCGCGCGCTCCCGGGCCGCCTGCGCCGCGAGTTCTCCCGCTTCCGTGCGGGTGATGATGCGGGAGGGCAGATAGCTCCCCGTGCTCGTCGTGGTCGCGGCCGGGAAGAAGGGACTCTCGGGCGGCACGAGCCCGGTCGGGACGAAATCGGTGTCGAAGAAGCGGGACACGTCCCGGTCGCGGCCACCCGGACCCTCGTTCAGACCCTGCGCGAGCGCGGCCTCCGCCTCCGGCGTGAGCTGCAGCCCGCGGTGCGTAAGGCTGTGCCACCCGATGAGGACGACGAGCACGCCCCCCGTGGCGAGCGCGAACCGGCGGGCCCGCCGCCCCGGCGGACGCGCGTAGCTCACGAGGCGGTGCCCCGCGTAGGCGGAGACGATGAGGACGGCGCTCCCCACGTGCGCCCACCACGCCCAACTGTTCTCCCGGCTCGCCGCCGCGGTGAGGATGAAGAGTCCCGTGAGGACGAGAACCCCGCCCACGAGTCCCATGCCGATGCCCGTGAGGATCGAGGCGCGGTGCTTCCGCTTCCACACCGTGGGGAGGTGCGCGGCGAGAAACCCGAACATGATCGCGGCCAGCAGCAGCCCCACGCCCGTGTGGGTGAGCACCATCGTCTGGAACAGCGTGGGCAGCGAGTTCTCCCCCACTGCGAAGAACTCGAGCCCGAGCCCGTCCGCGAGCCGGTTCGCGAGCAGGTAGAGGGTGTTCGCCAGCATGAACACGGCGACGCCGAGCCCGCACCGGAGCCAGCGCCGCTGCCCCGTCCCGAGGATGGAGCGCAGTGCCGGCCGCCCCGGTCGCGCACCCGCACCCGAGCCGCCATCGACTCCAGGGTCCCCCGTCGCATCGGATCGACCCGCGTTCGGCGCTCCGTCCTGCGTGTCCCGCCCTCGTCGCTTCATGCGTCAACGAGACTGTACGACGCGAGCCGGCGCAACGTCGCCACTCGGTTGCCGCTTTGACGGCGCGGTGATGAAGCCCCGTATCGTTCGTTCGAACTCCCTTGCACGATACGTTGGCTGCGTTCGCGGATTCGCACAACTCGAGGAGGAGAACACGCCGAGATGACTCCTGCATCGTCCATCATCGGCTCGGCGGTAGGCGAGAGGAACGTATGAAGGTGCTGGTCATCGCCGGTCCGAACGGTGCCGGCAAGACAACGTTTGCAACGGAATATCTGCGGTTCGCGGGGTCGGAAATTCCCTTCGTGAACGAGTCGTCAGGAGGGTCGCCCGGCGCGTGCGCGAGGGCGGCCACGACATCCCCGAACCCGTCGCCCGCCGCCGGTTCGAGCGAAGCCGGCGCAACTTCGTCGAACTGTATCGCCCGATTGCAGACGAGTGGCAGGTCTACGACACTTCGAGTCGGCCGCCAACTCTTGTCGCCACGTCGGAGCGTACAGGTATACTCCCGTCGCCTCCGCCCAGGTGGCGGCTACGCGAGGCCCCGGCCGCGTCGGGCGGAGCGGCGCGGGCGGGTTCAGGCCGCCGATACGATTCCACAGGGGGAGACCTCGTGACGAAAGATGCAACGCCAGCTTCGGACAGATTCCCGGAGGGAGAGCCGTCGATCGAGAATGTGACGCTCGCGCTAATGCGGGCGCAGGAGGTCGCGCTGGCCCGCGCCGAAGCGGTCCGGCAGCGCGAGGCCGAGGCCGCGCAGGCAGAGAAGGTGTCGTCCGCGACGGAGGCCTGACTCCCACCGGAGAACCCGGCATCCGCCTCGACATCGACCTCGCGGGACGGATCTTGCCACCGACAACCACCGATAACGGAACGATGAATACAGAGACTGTCGTCATCATCGGCTCGGGCCCCGCCGCGTGGACGGCGGCGATTTACGCGGCCCGGGCGAATCTGAATCCGCTCGTGTTCGAGGGCGCGGGGAGCCGCACCATGATCCCCGGCGGACAACTCATGTTCACGACGGACGTGGAGAACTATCCCGGTTTCCCCGAAGGGGTTAGCGGCATCGACATGATGTTGGACTTCAAGAAGCAGGCGCTGCGTTTCGACACGCGCGTGTTCACGGAAGACATCGTCGAGGTCGACTTCTCCAGCCGACCCTTCCTGCTCCGTTCCTCGGGGGATCGGGAGGTGCGCGCGGAGACGGTGATCCTGGCCACGGGCGCCAACGCGCGCTGGCTCGGCGTGCCGGGAGAGGAACGGCTCGCCCAGAGCGGCGGCGGCGTGTCCGCGTGCGCGGTGTGCGACGGGGCTCTGCCCGCCTTCCGAAACCAGGTCCTGGCCGTCGTGGGAGGGGGCGACAGCGCGATGGAGGAAGCGCTGTACCTGACGAAATTCGCGAGCGAGGTCCTGCTCATCCACCGGCGCGACGAACTGCGGGCGTCGCAGATCATGCAGGAGCGGGCCTTCGCCAGCGACAGGATGCGCTTCCTGTGGAACACGACGGTGGAGGAGGTGCTGGGTGAAGACGTGATTACCGGCCTCCGCCTCCGCGACACCGTGACGGGAGAGGCCTCGGAGATCGAGGTGGGCGGGATGTTCGTGGCCATCGGCCACATCCCCAACACGGAGTTCCTGCGGGGCCAGGTCGACCTCAAGGAGAACGGCTACGTGGACATGCCCACGCCGTGGCGCACGGACACGAACGTGCCCGGCGTGTTCGCGGCGGGCGACGTGATGGACGACTACTACCGCCAGGCCGTCTCCGCGGCCGGCACCGGCTGCATGGCCGCCCTGGACGCCGAGCGCTTCCTGGCCCACAACGGCGCCGCCGGCTGACCGCAGCCCCGACACCCCGGGCCGCAACCCCGGGTGCGCCGCGTCACCCGCCGGGCATCCGGGTCGGAATGGGTCGGCGCCGGCTCCTGCGATAGATCCTGAAATCGCCGTCCAGGGTGAGGACCACGCTGCCGGCGTGCTGTTCGGACATCCGGACGAGGCACGCGTCCGCCAGCGACATCGGTACGTCGTCATACTTCTTCATCAGCCGCTCGACCACGGCGGCCTCATCCGCCAGCCGGAACGACACGTCGAGGACGCCCCGCTCGACCAGCGAGACCACGGCTTCCGGCGCCCCGGAGGCGAGACGGCGCGCGAGAAACGACGCCTCGGCGATGACCGCCTCGCAGGTGAGGAACGGGGGCTCGACACGCGCCCATTGTTCCCGCGCCCAGTTGTGGTGCCCGTCCCGGGAGTTCAGAAACGCGATCAGCGGACCCGTATCGAGGATGACCCCGGGGTTCACTGACCGAAGCCACCCAGGTAGTCCGGGTTCGCCGACAGGTCTTCAGGCCCGGAAAAGGCGCCGGCGAGATCGCTGGCGCGGGACAGCGCGGAAACGGGCGGCACGCTTTTCTCCGCACGCAGGAAGGCCTCGAGGGCCTGGCGAATCAGCGCGGACCTGCTGACGCCACGCCGGCGCGCGACCTCGGAGATCTCCCGCGCGAGGTGTTGCGGCATCTTCAACGACACGGGTTTCATTCCGACCACCCCCTCTCGCATATATTACACGATGATATACTACCGTATTACGACACTCAGTATTACACCGTGTGCCGTGAGCCGTCAAATTCCGACATCAGGTGGCGGCGACGACGCTCCCGCGGCTCGCGAGAAGAGGATTCACCAGAAGATGATGTAGAGGACGACCGCACCCGCGATCACGCCACCGGCCCAGAACCCGGCGCGGGGAGCGGGGGTCAGGTCCACGCCGTCCGCGGCCCGCGGCAGACGCCGCGGGGCCGAGAGCGGGCGGGCCTTCGACATGACCGCCATGAAGGCGCCGATCACCAGGAACGTGATCGCCATGTGGTGCAGGAACGCGACCCCCGGCAGCAACCACAGCAGGAGGCCGTAGATCGGGACCCCGAGCACCATCCCGCCGAAGGCGGCGGCCGGCGGCGTGCGCGGCGCGAAGATGCCGAACAGGAACGCGGCCACGATCCCCGGCGAGATGAACCCCCAGAACATCTGGATGTACTCGAACACGCTCGGCGCCCGCGCCACGACCGGCGCCCACAGACACGCGACCACGACGAGCACGCCTGTCGTCACCCGTCCCACGACCATCAGCCGGCGCGACGACGCCTCGGGCCGCAGGTGCCGCTTGTAGAGATCCACGCTGAAGATCGTCGCCGCCGAGTTGAGCATCGAGTCGAGCGAACTCATCACGGCCCCGAACAGCGCCGCGAACATGATGCCCGTCAGCCCCGCCGGGAGGAGTTCCCGCATCATCACGGGATAGGCCTGGTCCGGGTTCGTCACCTGATCCGCGAACAGTTCGGCCGCCATGATCCCGGGAAAGATGATGATGAACGGGATGAACAGCTTGATGAAGCCCGCCAGGAAGAGCCCGCGCTGTCCGTCCGCCAGACTGCGCGCCGCCAGCGTCCGCTGCGTGATGAACTGGTTCAGTCCCCAGTAGAAGATGTTGGGGATCCACAGCCCGCCGATGAACACGGCCAGCCACGGCATCTCGGGGTGGTTGAAGGGGAGGACGGTGTGGAGTTTTCCGTCGGCGGCCTCGAGGAAGGGACCGATGCCGCCGATCGCCCGGAACCCGAGCACCGTGACGAGCACGGCTCCGAGAAGCAGGGCCACGCCCTGGATGAGGTCGGACCACACGACCGCCTTGAGTCCGCCGTAGATCGTGTACCCGCCCGCGAGGATGCCGATGAGCCAGATTCCGGTGCCGGTGTCGAGGCCGAAGATCGACTCCAGGGCGAGCGCCCCGGAGTAAAGGACCGTCGCGAGGGCCACCAGCACGTACGCCGCGAGGATGAAGCCCGCCATCAGGGTGCGCGTGCGAACGTCGTAGCGGAACTCGAGGTACTCCGGGATCGTGTAGATCCCCGCCGCGAGGAAGCGGGGGAGGAAGAAGAGCCCGACGAGGACGAGGGTGACCGCCGCCATCCACTCGTAGCTCGCGATCGCGAGCCCGAGGTCGTATCCCCGCCCCGCCATCCCGACGAAGTGCTCCGTCGAGATGTTCGACGCGATGAGCGAGAAGCCGATCAGCCACCACGGCAGATTGCGTCCGGCGAGAAAGTAGCCGGCCGCATCCCGTCGCCCGCGCGACGCGTACAGGGACACTCCGACCACGAGCAGCAGGAAGCCCGCGAACGCCGCCAGATCAAGCGGCTGAAAGGTCATGTGCGTGACTCTGGATGGGGGTTTCGGGAGGACGATTCGCAACGGACGCTAGGACGGCGCCCACGGAATGCAAGGGACCGGGCACCGCGGTCGCCCGGCGTTTGGCGGATCGGTACGCCCCGCCGTTCGCGACGACCAGCCGGGCCGCAACGCGCCGTGTCCGAGCGAGAACGGGCGGAATACAAGAAGTGCTGCGGCCGGATTCGGCTCGTCTAGGTCCCGGCCGGCCCAGCGGTCATCCGTCCGGGTGCGCGAACGGGTTGACGGTCTTCACGCCGAGCTGCTCGAAGTCCCTGACGTTCCGCGTCACGACGGTCAGCCGGTTCGCGATGGCCGCAGCGCCGATCATGGCGTCCTGGAGCAGCGTGTCCGACTGTCGGTGCATGAGCCTCGCCCATTCCCGGAACGTGGACGCGTCCATCGGCAGCACATCGTACGTCTCGAGCACCTTGTCGAGCCACGTCTCAAGTTCCGCGGCCTTGGTGGGATCTTGCTCGCGGGTGATTTCGATTCCGGCTTGAATCTCGCCGATCGTTGCCGCAGACAAACACAGGTCCGCGTCGGCGACATCCCGAAACCACGCCAGAACTCCGCCGTGCGGCCGCCGACGCCGCAACTCCGAGACGATGTTCGTATCGAGCAGGAACACGCCGCTATTTGAAGCGGGGCGTCGCCCGCTGCCGGATCGCGCGGCGCGGCGGGACGAGCGTGTCCGTCCGGGCCTCGGGCGCGAGCAGCAGTTCCTTCAGGCTGGGTTTGGCCATCTTCTCCAATCGGCGCCAGTGGTCAATGGGAACCAGCACGGCGGTCTCAATGCCCCGTTTCGTGACAACTTGCGGTCCCTGCGTCAACGCGGTCTCAAGGAGCGCGCTGAAGCGTGCCTTCGCCTCCTGCACCTGCCAGGTGTTGCTCATCCAAGCCTCCGGATATTCTGACTAGACACCAGACTAGTCCCGTATCCTCGCGAAGGCAAGGGGGTCACGAGCAAAAGTCATATGCTTTTCACGACGCGCGACCTTGTGTGCCGCGCCGCCACCAGCGGGGCGCCGTGGTTGCGTGCACATCGTAGCGGTGCCGCAGGTCGATGATGTCGCGCGGAGAGCCCAGGATCGTCAGGCGGTCGCCCGTCTCGATGAGGGTGTCCTCGCGCGGCACGACGAGCTGGCCGCGCCGCCGGATCATCGCGGCGAGCGTACTCTCGGGCAGCGCCATCTCCTCAATCGTCATCCCCGCCAGGGCGCTGCTCGCCCCCTCGGACAGGACCTCCATGACGAGCATGCGTTCGTCGCGCAGCATGACCTCGCGCAGCTCGAGGTCGTCTTCCGCCTCCAGCCACTCGGTCAGGAAGCTCTCGTCATCCACGCGCCCGGCGATCTGAGCCAGCGTGCGCAGGTGGCGGCCGTCGTTGGCCGCGGGGCTGGCGAGGAAAAAGGCGGCCTGAATGAGCTCGTCTTCGGCCGGGGGCACGTCGGGCTCCCCGGTGTCGATCTCGATCCCGCCGCGGACGCGCGCGAGCACCATGCGCGGCCCGGAGATGGAATCCAGATACAGGTGCGGCAGCACCACGCCCCGGGACATCGGCGTGAGGCCCCGGGCCGTGCCTTCCAGAAGTCCCTGCGCGAGCCGGGAGGCGCTGACTCCCACCTGTTGCGAAAGCGCCTGCGACGCGCGGTCCACCAGCTCCGAGAAGCGAACCGAGCCCTCGTAATCCAGCACATCGGAAGACGCGATGAGTCCCTCGAAGGGGTCGGCGTCGCGCACGCCCTTCTCCTTCAGGATCTGTCGCAACTCCCGCTCGAGCCCCCGGTTGCGCTGCTGGCCCAGCCGCTCGAAGACGTGGTAGATCGCCCCCTCGCGGCGGATGTGGTCGCGAGCGTAGACGCTGTACCAGAGGGTGCCGAAGGCGACGAATGCGATGCTGACCAGCGTGGCCATCCAGCCCATTTCGATGATGAGCGGAAGCGGGGTGACGATGCCGACGATCTGGACCCAGGGATACAGGGGCGCGCGGAAGCCCGGATCGTACGGCGCAAGGCCGCTTTCCCGCATGACGATGACGGCCAGGCACGCCAGCGCGAACATGATGAGTTGGAAGGCACTCGCGAGCTTTGCGATGCCCGACGGGTCGAAGAGCCACAGCCAGAGCAGGATCAGTCCCGTCGTCGCAAGGACGGCGACCCAGGGTACGCCCCGTCGGTTGATCCGGCGCAGCGCGGCCGGAAGCACCTGGTCGCGGCTCATGGCCAGCGGATAGCGGCTGGCCGACAGGAGTCCGGCGTTCCCGACCGAGAAAAAGGCCAGGACGGCGGCCACGGTCATGACGGCTTCTCCGGCTGGACCCGCGACGACCCGTGCCATCGATGCCGCGGGCGCCAGATTGCCGCCCCCCGCGGAGAGCGCCCCGACCCCTACCGCCCCCACCATCGCCCAGGTGCCGAGGACATACACGAGGAGCACCGTCGCGAAAGCCAGGAGCATGCCCAGCGCCAGGTTGCGGTCCGGGTTCTTCACCTCTTCGGAGACCGAGGCCACATGGGTCAGCCCCATGTACGACACGATGACCAGTCCCACCGTGGAGAAGAACGGCGAGGTGCCCAGGTCGAAGGCGCCGTCGAAGGCGGCGGGATCCATGGCGGTGACGCCGGCGCCGATCAACCAGCCCAGCATGGTCAGGAGGACCACGGTGAGGACGAGTTGCAGGGCGCTGGTCTTCTTCGCGCCCAACAGGTTGATGCCGGCGAAGCCCAGGGCGAAGGCGAAGGAGATCTGGCCGACGGGCGCCGCGGGAAAATACACCTGCAAGTAAGCGCCGAGACCCACCAGTGCGAAGGCGGACTTGAGCGTCAACGTCGCCCAGGTGCCGAACCCGCCGATCGTCCCGACCCGCTGGCCCATGCTGCGATCCAGGAAGTAGTAGATGCCGCCGGCGCGCGGCATGGCGGTGGCCAACTCCGCCATGCTGAGGATCCCGGGCAGAAGCAGCAGGCCCGCCAGCAGGTACGCGAAGGGGATCGCGCTGCCGGCCTGGGCCGCCGCGAGGCCGGGAAGGAGGAAGAAACCCGAACTCAGCGTTGAACCGGTCGCGATGGCGTACACATCGAACAGCCCGAGTTCGCGATTCAGTCTTGGCATGGCCGCCGTCCCCGGCGCGGGGGACCTCCTACCCTCCGCTGCGGAGAGCGCCCCGCGTCACGAGCGAGTGGACGTCTCCTCGATGTCGGCGGTCCAGTCGACCTTGATCGCGCCCTCCAGCGAGCGGGCGGTGGGGCACTTCGCGCCGTGGCTGGCGAGCGCCCGGTCCACCGTCTCCCGCGCCTCGGCAGGCACGCGAAGCCGGTAGTGCACGATGATCTCCTCCAGCAGGGGCATGCGGTCGCGGAGGCGGGTCACGCCTTCCGCTTCGGCGCTGATGTCTTCGGGGTCCAGGCGGATGCCGCGCACTTCCAGTGCGCCGTTGAGCGTGCCCAGCATTCAGGCGCCGGTCGCGGCCACCTGGTAGTCGACGGGGAGCGGGAGGTTCTTCGCGTCGATCCGGTAGTGGGACTTGATGGGCCCGTGGACGCCGAACTCCAGTTCGGTCCCGTCCTCGAGCCGGCCCCGGCGGTGGACGCCCTCGACCTTCTCCAGCCGGGCACGCGCGGTATAGAACGAATCGGACACAGGATCGGACACAAGAGCCTCCTTTGCGGGCGCCCCTGCCCCACCGCATCTTCGTGCGGCGATGCCGGGCGCGAAGCGAACCCAACGATCGAGAGCCGCCAGCATGACGTCAACCCGTTTGGCCGGACCGCTGCGCTTCGCCGCGGTGCTCATCCTTCTGGCGGGCGGGATCACGGCATGCGAGCGGGGGTCGGCCGAAACGACGGACCCGCTTCCGCCCAGCGACCTCTCGGCGCTCGGCGACCGCTTCTGGGACGGCTACCTCTCCTGGAATCCGCTCCAGGCGACCTACCTCGGCGAACACCGCCTCGACGACCGCGTGCGCGACATCTCGCCTGCCGGGCGCAACAACCGCCGCCGCGAAGTCCGTGCCCTCTCGGACGCGCTCGCGGCCATCGATTTCGTCTCCCTTCCGCCCGAGGACCGGCTGACGTATCTCGCGCTCGAGCACCAGCTTTCCGCCGAAGTGGCCGAGCAGACCTGCGATCTCGAGGTGTGGGTCGTGGACCACCGCGAGGGATTTCAGTTGGACTTCCTCAACGTGGTGGGAGCCCAGCCTCTCGAGACTCCCGTGCAGGGCGAGCGTATGATCCGGCGCTGGAACGCGTTCGCCGACTTCATCGACGACCACATCTCGAACCTGCGGACGGGACTCGAGACGGGTCGCGTGGCGGCGCGCGCCTCCGTGAACCGGACGATCGTCCAGCTCGACGCCCTCCTCGAACGGCCCGTGGAGGAGTGGCCGATCTACGCCCCGGCGGGGACGAGGCTCGATGCGTGGCCCGAGGGCACGCGGCACGACTTCCGGGCCGGGATCCGGGAGGCCGCCACGGAGCGGATCCGTCCCGCCTACGCGAGGCTCCGGGATTTCCTGCGCGACGAACTCTACCCGCATTCGCGAGACGGAACCGGGATCGGGCTCTCCAGCCTGCCGGGAGGCAGCGCCTGCTACGAGGCGATGATCCGCAACTTCACGACGCTCGAGCTCACGCCCGCCGAGATCCACGCGCAGGGCCTGGCGGAACTGGAGAGAATCCACGCCGAACTGCGGACGCTGGGACAGGAAGTCCTCGGCGCCTCCGACTTGAGAGAGATTCAGCAGCGGCTGAGATCGGATCCGGAGATGTACTTCCGCTGGCCGGGTGAGATCGTGCAACTGGCCGAGGAGGCGTACGCGCGGGCGGCCCTCGTCATGCCCGACTGGTTCGGCACGCCGCCGCGGACGGAGATGGTGATTCGTCCGATCCCGCTGTACGAAGCGCCGCAGAGCGTGCTCGCCTACTACCGGGAGCCGGCGCCGGATGGATCGCGCCCCGGGACGTATTACGTGAACACCTACCGGCCCGAAATCCGGCCTCGGTACCAGGCCGATGTTCTGAGCTTCCACGAGGCGATTCCGGGACACCACCTCCAGACGGCGATCGCCCAGGAGGTCGAAGGCCTCCCCGAGTTCCGAAAGCACCTCGGCTCGGTCGCCTTTGTCGAGGGATGGGCGCTGTACGCGGAGCGTCTCGCCGATGAAATGGGCCTCTACGTGGACGACCTGAGCCGCATCGGGCTCGCTTCGTACGACGCCTGGCGCGCGAGCCGGCTCGTCGTCGACACGGGGATTCACGCTTTCGGCTGGACGCGCGAGGAGGCGATCGACTTCGTGCGCGAGAACACGCTGCTCGCCGAGGTGAACATCGAGAACGAGGTGGACCGCTACATCACATCGCCCGCCCAGGCGCTCACCTACAAGCTCGGGCAACTCGAGATCTCGGGGCTGCGATCGAAGGCGGAGGCCAGACTCGGGGAGGCGTTCTCCATCGCGGAGTTCCACGACCGGGTCCTGGAGAACGGGGCCCTCAGCCTCCCCGCCCTCGGCGATGCGATCGACCGCTGGCTCGCGGAGGCCGACGGCCAGCTGTGAAGGCTGGCCGGACTTCGGTTGCCGCGTTGAGGGGTTGTTGATCCGGCGCCTCACCTTCAGAACATGCGTTCTCTCGGCAGGATCCCGCGGCTTCGGGCCCCCGCGCCTCCGGAAGCGGAGCCCGGCGGCTTCGCGCTGCCCTCGGCCATGCTCATGCTGCTGCTCGTTTCGCTCATGGCGGCCGGCGGTTTTCTCATCACCTGGATCGACGGACAGTCCGCCCGCGCCTTCGCGCGCTCCACGGAGGCGTTCTACGTGGCCGAGAGCGGGCTCGCGACGGCGCTCGCGCTCGCCGAAGCCCCCGATCCCTCCGTCCCGCCCGTATCCGCGGGCGGCGGGACGGCGACGATCTCCTTCGAGCCGCTGATGGACCTCGGGCCCACGGAGACGGTCTACCGGGTCGAATCGCTCGGACAGATCGTCGCGGGCGCCGCGACCTTCGAGCGGTCCGTGGGCCAGCTCATGTGGGTGGCCGGCCCCCCGCGGGTTCCCGGAGCCCTCGTCCTCGTGGGGGGGACGACCAGCGGCACGGGGTTCGAGGGGACGATCAGCGGCCTGGACCCGCTCGGAGGCGCCTGTGCCCCGCAACCGTCGCCCGTTGCCGGTGTCGCGTACTGGGGCGGACCGCCGCCGACGCCCGACTCGTTGCTGACGATCAGGGGATCCCCGCCGGAGCGCCGAATGTCGGCGGCGGTGTCTGTCGCGGCGGAGACGGGGGTCCGCTGGACGGAACTGCTCGCTTCCTGGGGGCCGCGTCCCGACGCGATCGTGCCGCCCGATCCGTGGCCGACTCCCGGAGCGGATTCCTCCTACACGCGGATGGCCGGGTCGGAGACGCTCGGTGCCGGTTCCAGCGGGCGCGGCGCCCTCGTCGTGGAGGGCGACCTGACGCTCGACGATGGGTTCGCCTGGAGGGGTCTCATCCTCGTGGGCGGCGCCCTGCGACTCAACGGAGATGCCTCCGTCCGCGGCACGGTGGCGAGCGGGCTGGCGGGCGGCCTGGGGGTGGCGGCGGACTTCGGCGGACACCGCCTCGACCTGCGCTTCGACGCCTGCGCGGTCGCCGCGGCCGCGGAACGGCTCACCGCGCCGGCGGCGGCGATCCCCGGCACGTGGTACGAAGTGTGGTAGCCCCGACGGGCCGCGACCCGCTAAAGGTGCTCGGCGACGAGGTCCCGGAGTCCGTCGGGATTGTCCACGTGCAGCCAGTGGCCACCCGCGAGTGCGTGGAAACGGACGCGACCGTTCGGAGCGGCCGCCCGGAATCGTCCGATATCATCCGCCGAGAGGATGTCCGACTGCGCGGCGCGTACCAGGTGGATTTCCGATGGGGGCGCGGGCGTCTCGATGACGTCCCAGAGGTCGCGCCTGAAGTAGTCGGCCAGCAGCTCTTCGACCGCATCGGGATCGAGGCGCCACCGATAGCCGGCGTCGACGAAGACGAGATTGGTCGCCAGCCAGCGAGCGACGTGCGCTGCGAAGCCCTCGGCCTCCACCGCGGCCACGGCGTGCCGTCTCGTCGCGAAGGGTCCCGGGTGCCGGCGAATCACGTTCAGCAGGCGGGCCGCCCCGCCGCCGGGCGAGCGCCGGGAGGGCGTCGCGTCGATCACCCATGTCTGGCTCGGCGCCGCGGCCGCCGCCACCATCAGCGCCGCCTTGCCGCCGAAGGAGTGCCCCAGGACCGCGTCAACAGGCCGTCCGAGCGACTCCGAGAGTTCGAGCACGTCGTGTACACACGCCGCGAGCGTGTGCGGCGGCTCGAAGCTGGGGGAGTGCCCGTGCAGCCGCAGGTCCACGAGCACGGCGCCCCATTCGGGACGTCGCGCGACGAGCCGGCGGGCGAACGAAGCCCAGTTGCGGCCGGTGCCGTAGATGCCATGCAGCACGTAGAGCCACCGCCGGGAACCCGCCTCCGCAACGGTGTACTGGTGCAGGAATGATCGAGACACGGAACGAAGGTAACGAAGATAATGGATCCTTGAAGAACCTGGCGGCGTTCGAGCCTGCGCGCGGACTCCGGAATCCTCACGCGCAGACCGTGGTCGGACGGATCGCGCGCCGGCGCTTCGAGCCACGGTACGACCGGGCGCGGCTCGACACGGACGACGGCGACTTCATCGATCTCGACCTGTGGCGGGGACCGGAAAACCCGGCGGGTGTGTGCCTCTTGCTCCACGGACTCGAGGGAAGCGCCCTCTCCGGCTACATGGTGACGACGAGCGAAGCGCTGGCGGTCGCCGGCATCCGGGCGGTCGCACTCAACTTCCGGTCGTGCAGCGGGGAGCCGAACCGTCTGCCGGGCGCCTACCACTCGGGCCGGACCGACGACATCGAGCGTGCGCTGGCCTGGATGGCGGCGCGTTTTCCGGATCTGCCGCGGACCGCGGTCGGGTTCTCGCTGGGCGGGAACGCGCTCCTCAACCTGCTCGGGCGGAAGGGTGGGGGCTGGGGTCTCGTCGCCGCAGCCGCCGTTTCGGTCCCCTACGACCTCGCGTCCAGCGCCGACGCCCTGCAGCGCGGGATGGGGCGCGTGTACGGCAGGCGTTTCCTCCGCAGTCTGCGGGAGAAAGCCCGCGAGAAGGCGGCGAGGTTCCCCGACGTGGTGGCGCCCGAGGCGGCGACGGCCCGCACGATTCGCGAGTTCGACGACCGGCTCACGGCGCCGATCCACGGCTTTCGTGACGCCGCGGACTACTATGCGCGCTGCAGCGCGAAGCGTTTCGTGGGTTCGGTGGACCTGCCCACGCTCCTCGTACACGCGCGGGACGATCCGCTGGCGCCGGGGAGTTCGGTGCCGGTCGAAGCGATCCGGCGGCGCCGGAATCTCTCTCTCGAACTGACGGAGCGGGGAGGGCATCTCGGGTTCGTGGGCCGGGGGCGCGGAAGGGCGTCGGCCGGCCCGCGGACCGGCTGGCTGGAAGAGACGGTTTCCCGCTACATTTTCCGGGCCACGCAGCCTGCCACGCAGCGCGCCACACAGCGGACGACACAACGAACAACGCAGCAGACAACGCATCCGGATTCCGGAGTGTTTTAAGTGGTTTGTACGACCATGGTTCGCAGTCTTCAGGATGGGAGTTGTTTCATGCATCGATTTTCTCGAGTCGCGGCCCTTGCGGTCGCCTTCGCCTGCCTGGCCACGCCGGTCACGGGACAGGGTTTCGGACGCGGCAGCGCGGTCGCCGTCTCGTCCGGCCAGGTCCTCATCGCCGAGAGCGGCGGCCCGACTTCCACGGGAACCGTCTACGTCTACGAGAGGGGTCCCGATGGATGGGCCGTCTCCGCGGAACTCGCGCCCTACGCGGCGGAGGAAGGCGGCCGGTTCGGGAGTTCGCTCGCGGTAGATGGCGACCGCATGCTCGTAGGCTCGCCCGACGCGGCCTACGTGTTCGAGCGGAGCGACGGAGTGTGGGAGGAGGTCGCAGCGTTGCGGGCGGCCGATCTGCCGGAGGGCTACGCCTTCGGCGCAGGCGCGATCGCGGGCGACATCGCGATGGTGTCGGCGCAGGGTCAGGGGAGCCGCCGGGGGCCCGGCGCCGCCGGCCGCGTCTACTTCTTCGAGTGGGACGGCTCCGCCTGGAATGAAGCAGGGGCCATCGAATCCCCGGAGTCCGCCGACGGAGACGGCTTCGGCGCCGCGATGCTCACCGACGGCCGGGTGGCCGCGATCGGGGCTCCGGGGGCTGCCGTGGGCAGCGCCAACCGCGCCGGCGCCGTCTTCTTCTTCACGCGCGGCGATGACGGCGCCTGGACGGCGGCGCCGGAACCGCTCACGGCGGCGGACGCGAGCGAGAACGCGGGCTTCGGGAGCGTCCTGTACGGCGAGGACACCGAGGACGGCTTCCGCCTCGTGGTCGGAGCCCCGGGCGCCGGCGGCGTGGGCGTCGCCTACACGTTCACTCCGGGTGGCGACACGTGGACGCCCGAAGGCCGGCTCTATCCGCCGGTCGTCGCCGGGGGCGGGCGATTCTTCGGCGGGAACTTCGCCAACGCCTTTGCCGGCGTGGACGGTGAGATCTGGATCGGCGGGTCGGGCGCCGGCACCGGCCGCGAGGGACGGGTGCTGCGCTACTCGACCGATCCCGACGGCGGCCTCGAGTTGGCGGGCGCGGTCTCCGCCTCGAACCGGGCCGGGGGTGACGGCTTCGGCGGACGCGTTGCCGCGCACGGCGACATCGCGGTCGTCGCCGCCAGCCGCAAGGACTACGGGATGGGGACCGCCTACATCTTCGAGCGGCAGGGCGACGAGTGGGTCGAAGCCGCCGAGGTGTGGAGCGATGCGACGAACTACGCGGCGATCAACGGCCACGAGGTGGGCTGCGAGGACGGGGTCTCGGCCGACTTCGACTGCAGCGAAGTGAACATCCTCTCCTTCATGCCCGTGCAGTCACTCGGAGCGAACCGCGGCGTCCGCGTCAACGACGTGTGGGGCTGGACCGATCCGCAGACCGGGCACGAGTACGCCCTCGTAGGCCTCACCGATCAGGCCTCGTTCATTGACATCACGGACGCACAGAACCCGCGCTACGTCGGCCGTCTTCCGATGACGGAGGGCGCCCGCGGCAGCGTATGGCGCGATATCAAGGTCTTCAGGGATCATGCCTTCATCGTTTCCGACGGGGCGGGCGACCACGGGATGCAGGTGTTCGATCTCTCGCGTCTTCGCGATGTGGGAAGCGAGCCGGTCACCTTCGAGGCGGACGCCCACTACGACGGGATCGCCTCCGCGCACAACATCGTGATCAACGAGGAGACGGGCTTCGCCTACAGCGTGGGATCGAGCGGCGGGGGCGAGACGTGCGGCGGCGGCCTCCACATGATCGACATCAACGAGCCGACGGAGCCGAGCTTCGCCGGCTGCTTCGGTCACGAGGGGACGGGGCGCCGCGGCACCGGATACTCGCACGACGCGCTCTGCCTGATCTACGACGGCCCCGACCGCGAGCACGCCGGCAAGGAGATCTGCTTCGGGTCGAACGAGACCGATGTCTCGATCGCGGACGTCACCGACAAGGAGAACCCGATCCCGCTGTCGACGGCCACGTACGCCAACGTCGCCTACGCCCACCAGGGCTGGGTGACGGAGGATCACCGTTACTTCTACCTCGGTGACGAACTCGACGAACTGAGGACGCAGTTCTCGGGCACGCGCACGATGATCTTCGACATCACCGATCTCGACGACCCGGTCCTCGTCAGGGAGCACTTCGGCGAATCCACGGCGAGCGACCACAACATGTACGTGCTCGACAACCTGCTCTATCAGTCGAACTACAACAGCGGACTGCGAATCCTGAACGTGAGCGACCCGGAGAATCCGACCGAGGTCGGCTTCCTCGACACCGTGCCCTATGCGGAGGGCCCGGCGATGGGTGGCTCCTGGAGCAACTATCCGTACTTCGCGAGCGGGACGATCATCGTGACGAGCGGAAGCGAGGGCCTGTTCATGGTGAAGTACCAGAAGCCGGAACTCGTTCCGTAATGGACGCAATGGACGCAATGGACGTAACGGACGTAACGGAGAGAATCGCACGTGCCGCGCGGTCCGGTCTCCTCGCCCTGGGGATGGCCGGACTCGTGGCGGTCCGGGCCGCGGCGGCGGGGGGCGTGCCCGCCACCCCCGCCGAGGGTCCGTTCCTCTACGTGGCAAACCAGGAGGCGGCGGCCGTAACGGTCATCGATCTCGAGACGCACGAGGTCGTCGAGGTCATCGACCTGGAGGCCATGGGGTACGGAGCGAACGCGAAGCCGCACCATGTCGCGGTGGAGCCGGACGGATCGTTCTGGTACGTCTCGCTCATCGCGGCCAACCGGGTGCTCAAGTTCGACCGTGATAACGAACTCGTCGCCTCCGTCGAGTTCGAGCGGCCGGGACTCCTCGCGCTCCACCCGTCGGAGCCGTGGCTCTTCGTGGGGCGGTCGATGGCGGCCGTGAACCCGCCGCAGCGCATCGGCCGCATCGACCGGATGTCGATGGAGGTCGAGGAGTACGATGTCTTCATCCCGCGTCCGCACGCGCTGCTGGCGAGCCCGGACGGCGGGTGGGTCTATGCGGGCAGCCTGGGAGAGAACTCCGTCGTCACGGTCGAGGCGGAAAGCGGCGACGCCGAGTTGCTGCGGCTTCCCGGCTCCGGAGCGATGCCACACGTCCTCGTGCAGTACGCGATCTCTCCGGACGGAAAGACGCTCGTCGCGACGGCCGAGATGACGGCGAGGCTCCTCGTGTTCGACGTCTCCGAGCCGACGGCGCCGGCGCTGGAGCGCGAGATCGACGTCGGCGCGCGACCCTGGCACCCCAGCTGGTCGGCGGATGGACGCTGGATCTGGTTCGGAAATCTGGGCGCGAACGAGGTCACGCTCGTCGACACCTCGGACTGGTCCGTGGCCGCCGTGATCCGGGGCGAGGGTCTCGCTGAACCTCACGGCAGCGTGCTTTCCCCGGACGGCTCCCGACTGTACGTGGCGAACCGGAACGAGACCGGTTCCTACGAGTCGTCGGACCGGATGGGATACGACGCGCCCGGCGGTACGGTCGTCGTCATCGACACCACGACCCGCGAGATCATCGACGTCATCGAGACACCGCCCTACGCGTCGGGCATCGGTCTCGCCTCCAGCGCGCGCTGAGGACTCAGGCGACGTGACCCGCATGGACAGAGCCCGACGCGGCCGGGAAACGCCGGGATCGCTGCCAATGCTGGTCGCCGCAGTTCTCGCCACGGGCTGCGCCTCGGGGGCCCTTCCGCCCGGGACCACGGCGCCCGATCGCGGGGCCACGGCCAGCGAGACGGGCTTCGTGCGGTCCGTCACGCCGTTTCCCGTGTTCGACGAGTCCGGAGACCCGTACGAAATCCCCTTCCTCGGCGGCTTCAACGTGCCGCGCCCGCAGTGGGTCGACATCGACGGAGACGGAGACCTCGACCTCTTCGTGCAGGAGACGACGGACCGCCTGCTGTTCTTCGAGCGCGAGGACACGCCGGACGGACAGCGCCACACCTGGCGGCCGGATGCGTACTCGAATCTCGAGGTCGGAGAATGGTTCCGCTTCGTGGACGTCGACGCGGACGGCGATCGGGACCTCCTCGCGGAGTCCCCCTTCAGCTACATGAAGCTCTATCGGAACACGGGCACGGCGGGCGGGGCCGTGTTCGAACTCCTCGCGGACACCCTTCGCGACACACGCGGGGAGGCCATCTTCTCGGACCGCCAGAACATCCCGAACGCGGCGGACATCGACTGCGACGGGCGGCTCGACCTGTTCATCGGCCGCCTCGTGGGAACGGTCACCCGCTACGAGGCGACGGGCGCGATCGGCGCGAGCGCCTCGCCCTTCCGGCACATCACCGACCGCTTCGAGGACATCGAGATCGTCGCCGATCCGGCGGCGGCCGGGGGCGTGCCGCCCTTCGATGGCCCGGGGACGGGGGGGGCCTTCCCGACGCTGCACGGCGCGAACACGATGGCGCTCGCCGACTACGATGCGGACGGCGATACGGACATGTTCTGGGGCGACTTCTTCGAGGCCGGGCTGCTCCTGATCGAGAATGCGGGCTCGTGCGAGGCCCCGAACCTCCGGGTGGAACCGCGTCCCTTCCCGCTCGACGACCCGATCCGGACGAGCGGCTACAACGCCCCGACCTTCGGCGACTACGACGGCGACGGCGATCTCGACCTGCTCATGGGCGTGCTCGGCGGCGCGTACAACGCGAACACGACGACTGCCGACAACCTCATGCTCTTCTCGCAGGAGTCCGATGGCGGCTTCGAGCTTCGGACGCGCCGCTTCATCTCGCAGATCGACGTGGGCAGCGAGAGCGTGGCTTCGCTGGTGGACCTCGACGGCGACGGCGATCTTGACATGCTCCTCGGCAACAAGATCGATCCCGCCGACCTGTCGAACTCACGCGTCTTCCTGTTCGAGAACGAGGGGAGCGCGACGGGGCCCGTCTTCCGCCGGAAGGGCGAATTCGAGTTGCCGGGCGCCTACCACAACGCGCCCGCCTTCGGCGACCTGGACGCGGACGGCGACCTCGACATGCTGCTCGGCACCTGGCGCGACGAGATCCGCTACGTGCGAAACGACGGATCGGCCACGACGCCGCGCTTCACGCTCGTCGATTCCGCCTACGTCGAGATCACGCGCGGCAGCAACGCGACGCCGACACTCGGCGACCTCGATGGAGACGGCGACCTCGACCTCGTGATCGGGGAGTCCTCGGGGGCGCTGAACTACTACGAGAACACCGGGTCGGCATCGAACCCCAACTTCGAATTCGTGAGCGACGAATACGGGGACATCGACGTTGGCCGCCGGAGCTTCCCCAAGCTCCGCGACCATGATGGGGATGGAGATCTGGACCTCATCGTGGGCACCGAATCCGATGGGATCCGCTATTTCAGGAATGACGGGGGACCCAGGTCGCCCGATTTTGTCGAGGCAGACGGCTTCTTCCCCGCCCCGGATGAACTCCCGCTCTTCTCCACGCCCGAGTTCGGAGACCTCGACGGGGACGGGGATCCGGATCTCGTCGTCGGCACCGCCGGCGGCGGCCTCTATTACTTCGAGAGCTTCGAGAGACACTGATGAGACTGATGAACAGAACACGGACTTTCTTCGCCGCGGTCGCCTGCGGCTTCCTCACGGTCGGCGGCGCGGAAGCGCAGGAATTCGGCGGCGTCGTCGTGCTTCACGAGGGCCGAATCATCGTCGGCGAAGCGATCGACCCGAACGCGGATCCGCAGAATCCGGCGACATCCGCTCCCCGCAGCCTCCATGTGTATGAGCGGAGCGGCGACGGCTGGACGCGCACCGCGACGCTGCGCGCGCCGGAGCACGAGGGCGCGGACTTTTTCGGCCGCTTCATCCTCGCCGACGGCGACCGATTGCTCGTCGGCGCCACGGCCCTCGACCAGGACGGCGACGGCGAGAGCGACGGGAGCGTCCTCATCTATCGGCGCGCCGGGGATGGCTGGGAGTTCGAGCGGTATCTCCGTCCCGAAAGCGTGCCGCTCGGATCGTCCTTCGGCCGCTTCGCCTCGCTTGCGGGCGATGTGCTCGTCGTCACATCGCTGGGCTACCAGGGGACCGGAGGCGCGTGGGTCTTCAGGCGCGGGGACGATGGCGCCTGGGTCGAGGACGGCATCCTGACCGCCGCCGACCCGGATCCGCAGCAGGAGTTCTTCGGCTGGGGCGTCCACACCGATGGCGAGCGCGTGATCGTGGGCGCTTTCGGCGGACCCCAGCTTCCCGGCGCCGCGTACGTATTCGGCCGCAACGCGGATGGCGACTGGACGCAGGAGGCCCGGCTCGGCTTCGAGGGGGACGAGATCCAGCCGGGCGCGGGCGTCGTGGGCAATCGTGCCGCGTCCGTTACGGTCGGGATCAGCGGTTCCCACGCATTGCTCGGCTTGCCGGGCGCGTATGACGGCACGGGAACCGTGCTGAACTACATCCGTCGCCCATCCGGCGACTGGGTGCGGCAGGGATCGCTGTCCGCCTTCCACCGTGAGCCCGGGGACAACTTCGGGGCCACCATCGCGGCCCGAGACGACGAACTGTGGATTGCGGCGCCCGGTGCGGGCCTGTTCGGCGCCATCTACGCCTTCTCGTGGGACACCGCGGCCGGCGGCTTCGGTGCGGCGACCCGGATCGTTCCGGGCTCCGGAACGGACGCGGGAGACGGGTTTGGCCTCTCGATTTCCGCCAGCGGCGACCTCGCGGTCGTCGGGCAGCCGTGGGACGATGCGGATCTCGGCTCGGCCCTGGTGTTCGAGCGTCGGGACGGAGCGTGGACCGAGTCGGCGAAGATCTTCATCCCCGAGGAACGGCGCCCGCTGACGGCGCTTTCCGAGGTCGACTGCGCCGAGGACGGGATGGCGGACCAGTTCACCTGCGACCAGGTGGACGTACTCTCGTTCCTGCCGCTGGACGCGATCGGCGGCTCCGACCGCGGCATCGAGACGAACGACGTCTGGGGCTGGGCGGACCCGCAGACGCGGCGCGAGTACGCGATCGTCGGGCGCACGGATGGCACGGCGTTCATCGACATCTCCGACCCCTCGGCGCCCGCCTATCTGGGCAGCCTCCCGAAAACACCCGGCTCGGTCACGCAGTCGTGGCGGGACATCAAGGTCTACGCGGACCATGCCTTCGTGGTGGCGGACAACGCGGGCGAGCACGGGATGCAGGTGTTCGACCTCACGCGGCTCCGGGAGGTCGGGGACGCGCCGGTCGAATTCGACCCCGACACGGTGTACGAGGGGATCGCAAGCGCCCATAACGTGGTCATCAACGAAGAGACCGCGACCGCCTACGCCGTGGGCTCGAGCGGGGGCGGCGAGACGTGCGGCGGCGGGCTGCACATGATCGACATCAGCGATCCGAAGGCGCCGAGCTTCCTCGGCTGCCACGCGCAGGAGGGTACCGGACGCGGGCAAACCGGGTACACGCACGACGCGCAGTGCGTGAACTACCGCGGCCCGGATGCCGAGCACGCCGGAAAGGAGATCTGCCTGAAGGCGAACGAGACCGCGGTCGTGATCGCCGACGTCACGGACCGGGACAACCCCGTCACGCTCTCCACGGCCGACTATCCGGCGGTCGCCTACACACATCAGGGCTGGCTCACGGAAGACCACCGCTACTTCTACCAGAACGACGAACTCGACGAGATGGCGTCCGTGGGCCGCGCGCGGGAGGCAGGGACCGAGCCGGACATGGGCGCCAGCCGCACGCTCATCTGGGACGTGTCGGATCTGGACGATCCGATCCTCGTCAAGGAGCACTTCGGGGAGACGTTCACGATCGACCACAACCTCTACATCGTCGGCGAC
>LXNJ01000349.1_pt1 | contig 32793 bp, 23 predicted proteins | sample 809081 | NCBI WGS metagenome assembly LXNJ01 (sample SAMN04870510, study PRJNA318959) | sponge metagenome | biome: sponge; feature: marine sponge reef; material: water | host: Petrosia ficiformis | place: Greece: Milos, Mediterranean Sea | collected 2013-05-29 | depth 5-7 m | reverse complement strand
GGGACAGGCGTTGGCTTGAGAACCGGCCGGGGGGCTGGTGGTCCGGCGGGCGGCCCTCCTCCCACGTTTCCGCGGCAAATCCCGGGACACCGGCATGCTTGTATGGGCGCCCCGCCCCGCTGCCAGTCCAACCCGCTGCAAGGCCCACGTGCCGTCAGCCCCACCCGCAACCAGCCCCACCGAGTTGTTGGCCCGCTCGCCGGTGGGCGGCCCGCCCGCTGCGGATTCGCCCGCAACCCGCCAGCCTCGCTCCATCCCCCACGGTTCCGCGGCAAAACCCGGGACACCGGCATGCTTGTATGGGCGCCCCGCCGTGCCTCGCCCGCCCGTTGCGCCTGCCCGCTGCGCCCGCCGCGCCCCGCCGCGGACCGCAAATCCCGGGGCGCGGTCAGTCCGCCTTCAGACGTTCCGCAAGCACCTCCACAAGGTGCCGCGCCCGCCGACCGGTTCCCGCGCGGATCTGAGCGCGGCAGCTGAAGCCATTGGCGATCACTGCGTCCTCCGGGGCTGCGGCCCGAAGGGCGGGGAAGAGGCCCAGTTCGCCCATTGCCCGGGACGTGCTCAGGTGTTTCGCGGTGTATCCGAACGACCCAGCCATTCCGCAGCAGCTGGACTCGATCAGCGTACCCCGAACCCCCGCGTACGCGGCAAGAGCTTCAACGGTGGCCGAGGCGGTGCCCGCCGCTTTCTGGTGGCAGTGTCCGTGAACATGAACGGTGGACTGCGGTTCAGAAGCTGACGCGGCGCTGGTGCGTTCCGCCAGGAATTCGTCGACCAGGAACGCCTGCTCGGCCACCACGCGGGCGTGATAGTTTTCGTCCGCCGGCAGCAGATGGAGGGCCTCGTCCCGCAGCGTCAGCAGGCAGCTGGGCTCGAGTCCCACGATGGGCAGTCCGCGCCGCGCGAGGGGTGCCAGTGCCGCGACGGTGCGTTGCAGTTCCGCACGTGCATGGTCGAGCATGCCTGCGCTGATGTAGGTCCGGCCGCAGCAAAAGGGTCGGCCACCGACCGGCGATGGGGTCGAGGCGATCGGCTGAAGACCCAGCCCGAGAAGCACGGACTGAGCGGCCCGGGCGACGCCGGGGTCAAAATATCTGGAGAATGTGTCCACAAAGAGGACGACAGGTGATGCGTGCGAGGTCGTATGCGGGTTGTTAGGGTCGGTTTTGACATAATCGGATCCTAATTTGTCCACTGCCATAGGCGACTTTCTGGAGCCGGCGTCGGCGCCCACCGGGCCGACGCTCGCCAGCTCCCCGTCCTGGAACGGCCTTCCATGCCACTCCGGCAGCGCGTTCGCGGCAGCGATGCCGAGCGCTCGTTCACCGAGCCATCGCATCGCCCGGCTCCGGTTCCGCAGGTTGAGCACCCGGGCGAACCGGCTTCCGACCGGCGCAAGTCGGGGCAGGGAGGCGATGATGCGCTCTCGCAGGGGGATACCGCGTCGCCGATGTCTGAGGTGGAGGACTTCGGCCTTCATCCTGGCCATGTCGACCCCCGCCGGGCACTCGCGCTGGCAGGCCTTGCAGCCGACACAGAGTTCGAGGACATCGGCGACCTCATCCCCCTCCAATCCCTCCGGCCCCAGCTGTCCCGTCAGCGCCTGGCGGAGCACGTTGGCGCGGCCGCGGGTGGTGTCCGCCTCCTCGCGGGTCACGCGGTACGATGGGCACATGACGTCGGGGTTCATCTTTCGGCAGGCGCCGTTGTTGTTGCACGCCTCGACGGCACGGGCGAAACCGCCGTCGGCCGACCAGTTCGTTGCGACCGGCAGGCTCGGGGTCCGGTAGCCGGGGCCGTAGCGGAACAGTGCGCGGTCATCCATGCGCGGTGCGCCCACGATCTTGCCCGGGTTCATCATTCCGGCGGGATCGAAGGCGTCCTTCACTTCGCCAAACGCCCGTGCCAGACGGGTCCCGAGCATCGGCTCGATGAATTCGGAGCGCAGGATGCCGTCGCCGTGCTCGCCCGAGTGGGACCCCCCCAGCCGCACGGCCAGCCGCAACACCTCCTCGGCAATCGAGCGGAAGGCCTCAATGTCGGAGACATCCTTCATGTTCAGCGACGGACGCACGTGGAGCAGGCCGACCGAGGCATGCGCGTACCAGGTGCTGCCGGTGCCGTGACGCGCAAAGATGTCCTCGACCGCGGCCCCGAATTCGGCCAGCGCGGGGAGCGGTATCGCGCAGTCTTCGACGATCGAGACCGGCTTCCGGTCGCCCTTCATCGACATCACGATGTTCAGCCCGGCGCGCCGCACGGCCCAGATGGCTGCCTGTTCGGCGGGGTCCACGGCGCGGGTGACCTCGCGGCCCGGCCCGGTGGCGTGCACCACCTCTTCCAGGCGGCCGAGCTTGTGGGGGAGCGGATCGGCCTCATCGCCCGCGAACTCAACCAGCAGCACGCTGTGGGCGCGGGGCGGGATCAGGGCCTCCACCGTGGAGCGGAAGGCCGCGTTGTCGCGCGCCAGGCGGGTCAGCGTATCGTCCACCAGCTCGACCGCGTGCGGGTCCAGTTCGACGATGTGCTGGACGGCGTCAAGCGCCTCGAGCAGCGACGGGAACCCGCACACTCCCAGAACCCGGTGCCGCGGCCTGTGCGAAAGCTTCAACGTGAGGCGCCGGAAGAACGCCAGGGTGCCCTCGGACCCGACCAGCACCTCGGCCATGGACGCATCCGGCTTCAGGAGCCGGTGGAGATTGTATCCGGCTACGTGCCGGAGCACCCCCGGAACCCGCGCCCGAAGCTCGTCGGCCTCGCGGGCGGCGATCGCGCGGATCCGACCCGCCAGCCGATGGGCGTTGCCGGAGATCCTGGGCGTGCGGGGCGGCCCGAAGTCGACGATGCTCCCATCCGGGAGCGCCGCCTCGATCCGGGTCACGTTGTCGGCCATGATCCCGTACCGGATCGAGCGAGCGCCGCCGCTGTTGTTGCCCGCCATGCCGCCCAGGGTCGCGCGGCTCGCGGTCGCCACGTCGACCGGAAAGAAGAGACCGGTCGGGGCCAGTCGCCGGTTGAGCCGGTCGAGCACGACGCCGGGTTCGACCTGGGCCGTGCGCGCATGGCGGTCGACGGCGAGGATGCGGTCGAGGTGCCGGGAGGTGTCGACCACGAGGGCGCGGCCGATCGCCTGTCCGCACTGGGAGGTGCCCGCCCCCCGGGGGAGGACCGGGACGCCCTCCTCGCGCGCTATGGTCATCACCGCGTCCACATCGTCCAGCGAGCGCGGGAAGACGACGCCCAGCGGCCTGATCTGGTAGATGGAGGCGTCGGTGGCGTAGAGGGCTCGGGTGAGCGCGTCGAAGCGTACGTCACCCTCGAGGTGCCGACGGAGGCGGTCGGCCAGGCGGCCTGATGCGGGTGGGCCTGCAGGCAACGGCGGACTCCGTGAAGGGGAACGGTACGTGCAAAGCCGCATGGATGCGCGCTAAACGTAAGCGCCCGGGGGGTGGCCTGCTTTTCGGCCGCGGACTCACAATGGCGAAAACGGGCAAGAACCGGCATGTTTAGGGGGACATTGCCACGGTTGCCGACCGATCCGGACAGGAGGCGCACAATGCGGGAGCGGGCCAGGGCCATGGTTTTCCCGGCGTTTCTGGCGGCGCTTCTTCTTTCGGGCTGCGCGGAGACCCCCGAACAGCAGGTACTCGAACTCAGCTTCGGGCACGTCGGCGCTCCGGGCTCTCTGTTCGCCCTCTCCGCGGAGGAATTCGCGACGCGTGTCAACGCGCGGCTCGCCGGCGAGGCCAGGGTTGTCGTGTACGGGTCGAGCCAGCTGGGCGGTGATGAAGTCCTCCTGAACAAGCTCCGGCTCGGCACCGTTGATTTCGCGCTGCCCTCGTCGATCATGTCATCCCGGATTCCGGAATTCGGGATCTTCGAGATGCCCTACCTGGTGCGGAACCGGCAGCACATGGCCCGCATTGAGGAAGAGGTCATCTGGCCGGTGCTGGCGCCCCTCGCGGAAGCTCAGGGATACCGGATCCTGGGGGTCTGGGAGAACGGCTACCGCCACGTCACCAACAACCTTCGCCCCGTGCGCGCGCCGGACGATCTGGCGGGGCTCAAGCTGAGGACGCCGCGGGGGACCTGGCGGGTGAAGCTCTTCCAGAATTTCGGGGCGAATCCGGTGCCGATGGCGCTTTCGGAGGTGCTTATCGCGCTGCGCACGGGGGTGGTCGACGGACAGGAGAACCCTCTCGCGCAGATTCATGCGTCCAAGCTGAACGAGGTGCAGCAGTACCTGTCGCTCACCGAGCACGTCTACACGCCCGCGTACGTGACCGTCTCCCCCGATCACTGGAAGGATGTTCCGGAGCACGTACGCATGGTCGTCGAGGAAGAGGCGCGCGAGTTGCGTGACTTCGTCTACGAGACGGCCAAGAGGCTGGACCGCGAACTGCTCGTGACGCTTGCCGACACGCAGATTTCGGTCAACTGGGCCAACGGGGACGCGTTCCAGAGGGCGAGTCAGCCGATCTACGACGAGTTCACGACGGCCGTGGAACTCGGCCGGGAGCTGGTGGATCGTGCCTTGAGGGTGGCCGGGTCCGAGTAAATCGACCCGCAGCCCGTGTCCGACACGCCAGCTATACTCGAACGGAACCGAAGCGGTGCGGCTCGGTTGAGGCGCGTCTTTCAGCGGGCCCTCGAGGCTGTCGTGGTCGTCGTGGTGGTCGCCCTGGCCGCGGTCGTGGTCATGGGAGTGATCTATCGCAAGGCAGGAGCCGCCCTGGTCTGGTATGACGAGGTGGCGGCGATCCTGCTGGCCTGGCTGACCTACTACGGAGCCGCGCTGGCGGCGCTGCACCGTGGTCACATCGGCGTGCCGGCCATGGTGGAACGGCTGCATGGGCGCGTGCGTACGTGCGTCGTGATCGCCGGTGAGGTCGCGGTGATCGGCTTCTTCGCCGTCCTGGGCTGGGCCGGGCTGGCTGTGCAGTCGGCGCTCGTGGGCACGGCCCTGGTGAGCCTCCCGGGCGTGCCCGCCGGCCTCGCCCAGTCCGTGATTCCGATCGGAGCGGTGCTGTTCATCTGCGCCCAGCTGCTGAGCCTTCCACGGGTGCTGCGCGGCGAACGCGGAGCGGCAGAAAGGACGCTCCCTTGACCGTCGTCCTGATTCTTCTGTTCCTGGTCCTGATCGTGATCAACGTGCCGATCGCGGTCGCGCTCGGCGTCATGTCGGTGGTGGCGATCATCGGGCTGGGCGGGTGGTCGGCGATCCCCAACGTCGGGCTGGTCATGTTCTCGGGGGCGACCAAGTTCCCCCTGATCGCCATACCGCTGTTCATCCTCGCAGGCACGATCATGAACGCGACGGGGATTTCGCAGCGCCTCATCGCGTTCGCGTCGGCGGTGTTCGGGTTCATCCGCGGCGGGCTCTCGATGGTGAGCATCTCGGCCTCCATGTTCTTCGCCGAGATCTCGGGGAGCGCGGTTGCCGACGTCGCGGCGCTCGGGTCGATCCTGATTCCGGCCATGAAGAAACGCGGCTACACGCGCAACTTTGCCGCTGCGGTTACCTCTTCGTCCGCGACCCTCGCCGTGATCATTCCCCCCTCGATCCCCATGATCCTGTACGGCGTCATGTCGGGCGCCTCGGTGGTCGAGCTTTTCGTCGCGGGGATCGTCCCGGGCGTCGTGGGCGGTGTGCTCATGATGTTCGTGTCGTACGTGTGGGCGCGGCGCAACAACCTTCCCATGGAAGAGGCGTTCCGGCTCGGGCGCGTATTCGAGACGTTCAAGGCGGCCGGCTGGTCGCTCCTGCTGCCGGTCATCATCCTGGGCGGGATCTTCTCGGGCTGGGTGACGGCGACCGAGGGCGCCGGCCTCGCGGTGGTCGCCGCGCTGGTCATCGGCGGCGCCGTCTACCGCGAACTCACGCTGTCGGGGCTGCGCCGCGCGGTGCTCGAGTGCGGACACCAGACCGCGGTCGTCATGCTGCTCGTGGCGGCGTCGGCGCTCCTGGGCGACTTTCTCACCGAGGCGCGCGTGCCGCAGCAGGTCGCGCTGGCCATAACGGGCCTCACCGACTCGAAGCTCGCGATCCTGGCGTTGCTCAACGTCTTTCTGCTCGCCGTCGGGCTCTTTCTCCATTCCGCCGCGGCCATCATTCTGGTGATCCCCATCGTCATGCCGCTCGTGCAGGCGCTGGGCATCGACCCGGTGCACTTTGGACTCATCGTGACGCTGAATCTCGGAATCGGACAGCAGACGCCTCCCGTAGCCTCCGTTCTGGTGACCGCGTGCTCGGTCGCCAAGGCGGACATCTGGGCCGTCACCAAGGCGAACCTGTGGTTCATCGCGGTCCTCGTGGCGGTGCTGCTGGTGGTCACGTACGTGCCCTCCTTCTCGATGGCGCTGGTGGAGGTTTTCTACCGATGAGCCGGTCCGACCGCGTAAAGGCGACCCGCAACGGGGACGTCGTGACCGTCACCCTGAGCTATCCGGACAAGCTCAATGTGCTGGACATGGCCGGCTGGGAGCGCCTGGGCGAGATCTTCGAGGAGCTTTCGGCCGACGATTCGGTGCGGTGCGTGCTGGTGAAGGGGCAGGGGGGGCGCGCCTTTTCGACCGGATCCGACATCGGCGCGTTCGGGGCGCAGCGGAGCACGCCCGCGCAGGTGACGCGCTACGCGGCCGCCGTGCGGCGGGGCGTGAGGGGCGTGTACGACTGCCCGCACCCCACGGTGGCGGTGGTGCGGGGGCTTTGCGTGGGCGGCGGGCTCATCATCGCCGCGTGCTGCGATGTTCGGGTGTGCGGCGAGTCCAGCCGCTTCGGTGCCCCGGTCAACCGCCTGGGTGCGACAATGGCCTACGAGGAGATGTCGCCGCTCCTTGCCGCGGCCGGGGCCGGGGCCGTGCTGGAGATCCTGCTGACGGGCGACCTGGTGGATGCGCGCCGCGCCCGCGAGATGGGCATCGTCAACCGGATCGTGCCGGACGGGGAGGTGGCGGAGGCGGGGGCGGCGGTTGCGCGGAACATCTCCCTGGGAGCGCCGCTCGTGAACCGGTGGCACAAGAAGTTCATACGGCGTGTGGCCGACCCACGCCCGCTTCGGGACGAGGAGCGGGAGGAGGTGTACGAGGCGTTCCGGACGCGCGACTACCGCGAGGGGACGGCCGCCTTCATTGAGAAGCGCCCGCCGCGGTTCGAGGGCGAGTAGGGTGTCTGCGGAGGCGCGCCCGGGCACCGGTCCATTGTCCGGCGTCCGCGTGGTGGAACTCGCGCACGTCATGGCGGGGCCGACCTGCGGGCGCATGCTCGCGGACATGGGGGCCGACGTGGTCAAGGTGGAGCCGCCCGGGGCCGGCGACCCGACCCGCGCGTTCGCGCCGCCGGAGATGGGCGGAACCGCCGCCGCGTTCATCATGATGAATCGCAACAAGCGCGGCATCGTGATCGACCTCAAGACGGAGCCGGGCCGGGAGGTTGCCAGGCGCATGCTGGCGCGCTGCGACGTGGTGATCGAAAACTTCCGGGAAGGCGTGATGGAGGGCCTCGGCCTGGGGTACGAAACTCTCCGGGTGGCCAACACCGCCCTCATCTACTGTCAGATCACGGGCTTCGGGAGAACGGGGCCGCTGGCTTCGCAACGGGGATTCGACCTCATCGCCCAGGGGATGACCGGGCTGCTCAGCGTCACTGGAGAGGGCCCGGGACGGCCGCCGGTCAAGTGCGGGCCGCCGCTGACCGACATCACCGCGGGGATTCTGGGGGCGATGGGTGTGGTGTCGGCACTTTACGCGCGCGAGCGGACGGGCGTCGGGCAACGTGTCGACACCTCGCTTTACGAGGCCGGGATCACCCAGACCTTCTGGCAGTCGGCGGTAGGGCTCGCGACCCGTGAATCGCCGGCCCCGCTCGGATCCGCGCATCCGCTCGCCGCACCGTACGAGGCGTTGCCGACCGCGGACGGCTGGATCACGGTGGGAGGATGGAACCAGGTGAACTGGCTCCGGCTCGTCAGGACGATAGGGCTGGATGAACTCGCGGAAGACCCCCGGTTCACGACCAACGCGGACCGCATGGCGAATCTGGAGGAACTGCGTACCCTGCTGTCCCGGCGGCTCGAGACCGAGTCAACCGCCACCTGGCTGGAGCGCCTGGAGGCCGCCAACGTTCCGGCCGGCCCCGTTTCCACGATCATGGAGATGCTTCGGCACCCGCAGACGGCTGCGCGGGAGATGGTGGTGCGGGTACCGGAGGGCGACGGAGAGGCCGAGGCACTCGGCATGCCGGTCAAGTTCTCGGACCCGCCGGCGCCGGTCGAGCGGGGTGCGCCGCGGATGGGCGAGCACACGGAGGAGGTGCTGCGCGACTACGGATTCTCGGCGCAGGAGATTGGAGCGCTGGTGGGCGCCGGCGCGGTCGGCGGTTGACACGTTGTTCGCCGGACCGGAGGATCATCTCGTGACCCAGCGAGATCCGGAGTGCCGTACCTTGTCCATGCCACAGCCAATCAACCCCGTCCTTGCGGCCGGATTCCTTCTGGCCGGCTGGACCGCAGCCGGCGCTGCCCAGGCCCCGGACCCCGGCAGCTATTCCCCCGCCGTCCACGAGGTGATCGAGGAGCGTGGCCACCTTGTCGCCATGCGCGACGGGGTCCGTCTCTCGACCGACATCTACTTTCCGGATGGAGAGGGCCCCTTTCCGGCGATCCTGACCATCACCCCGTACGACAACAACGGCCCGCGCGACCGGGCCCGCTGGTTCGCGCGGCGCGGTTACGTGGTGGTGCTCGCGGATTCGCGCGGGCGCTACGACTCGGGCGGCGAATGGGATCCCTTCATCGTCGAGCACAAGACGGACGGCTACGACCTCGTGGAGTGGATCGGGGCGCAGCCATGGTCGAACGGGAACGTCGGCATGATCGGTGGCTCGTACCTCGGGTGGACCCAGTGGTGGACCGCCAGCCAGGCGCCGCCATCGCTCAAGGCGATCGCACCCGAAGTCGCCCCCCCGGATCCCTTCGACAACATCCCCTATCAGCAGGGCATCATGCTGGGGCCCTTCGTGGACTGGGCCGCGTGGATGTCGGGACGCACGGCGCAGGTGAAGGAGGAGGGGCCGTATGGAGGGTTCACGAACTCGCGCTGGGAGGATCTCCTGCACGCCCCCTACCTGACCCTCGACGAGGCCCGGGGGATGCAGGACGGCGGCTGGTGGAAGTCCTGGATCAACGGCTACGTGGCCACCGACCCGTACTGGGACGGGATGGAATACCAGTCGCAGGAGACCTTCTCGCGCATCACCGTGCCGGCCCTGAACATGACCGGGTGGTTCGACGCCGACTTCCCGGGTTCGCCCATCAACTACCTGGGCATGAAGGCCCACGGAGCCACACCCGAGTCGCGGCGCCCCAGGCTGATCATCGGGCCGTGGTTCCACGGCCTGAACGACCGGGTTGTCGGCGGGATAGACTACGGACCCGAGGCCCGGATCGACCTCGACGGCTACATCGTGCGCTGGTACGACCACTTCCTCAAGGGCATCGACAACGGCGTGGAGAACGACCCGCCGGTTCATGTCTTCGTCATGGGACCGAACCGGTGGTACACGGCCGACGACTGGCCGCTGCCGGGGACCGAGTGGACCGACCTCTACCTGACGTCGGGCGGAAGCGCGAACTCCAGCCGGGGGGATGGCGCCCTGCGGTGGGAGATGCCCGCGGCGGACGGATCCGACACATACGTCTATGACCCCAACGACCCCACCCCGTCCCCCTACGGCGACCACGGACACATTCCCGGCGCCGTCGAGGCCGGCGGGCCCGCCCTGCGCGACGACGTCCTCGTCTACGAGACGCCCGTCTTCCAGGAGCCGATGGAGGTCACCGGCCCGATCGAGGCGGTGCTCCATGCCTCGACTTCGGCGCGCGACACCGACTGGATGGTGCGCCTCGTCGACATCGGGCCGGACGGATCGGCGATGCTCCTGGCCGAGGCCGTCATGCGCGCGCGCCACCGGGACCCCGGCGCCGACGGCCGCTTCAACTCCGACCGCCTGAGCGAGATCGAGCCGGGTCGCGTCTACCGCTACCACCTGGAGTTCTGGCGCGTGACCGGCAGCGTGTTCGGTCCCGGCCACCGCATCCGGGTCGAAATCTCCAGCAGCTATTATCCTTTCTATCTGCGCAATCTCAACTCGGGACGCGACAACGCGGGGCTGGCGGGACCGGACGAGGCGGTGGTGGCCACGCAGACCATTCACCACGGGCCGACCCATCCGTCCAAAGTCGTGTTGCCGGTCATTCGGAGGCGATAGACGGTGGACTTGCTGGACAGGGTGCGTGCCGGGTGGGGCCTTGTGCTCGCCTACGCGGAGCCCCGCTGGCTCCCAAGCCTTGTGGCCGTGGTCGTTGCCGGCGCCATCTACCTCATTGCGGGATGGGTGCTGCGGCGGGTCGAACGGCGGCTGGCCGCACGGACCGAGACCCAGCTCGACGACGAGTTCCTGCGTCTGTTGCGCCGGGCGATCCGGCTGACGGTCGTCGCATGGATGGTGTGGCGGATCGTGGGCGAGTGGATTCCGCCGCTCGGCGCGCGAACCCCCGAAGGCGACTGGATCGCGAACGACACCCAGCCCCAGGATTGGGTGTGGGGCATCTGGACGATCCTGGTCTTCTTCCCGATCAGCCGGTTCGTCGGCCACGTGATGACCAGCTTCGAGACCAAGGTGATGTCGCGGTCGGACACCGCGCTGGACGAGACGGCGCTGCCGATGGTCAACAAGTTCGCGCGCTTCCTCGTGGTTGCCGTCGGAGTGCTCCTCGCGCTTCCGCAACTGGGCGTGAGTATTGCGCCGCTCCTCGGGGGCGCCGGCGTGATGGGGCTGGCGCTGTCCTTCGCGGCCAAGGATACGCTGTCCAACCTCATCGCGGGGGTGCTCCTCATCATGGATCGGCCCTTCCAGGTGGGGGACAGGATCGAGCTGTGGAATGCGCCCAGGGAGACGGGCACGTGGGGCGACGTGGTGGAGATCGGCCTGAGGGCCACGAAGATCCGCAACCCCGACAATCTCGTGGTGGTGGTGCCGAACAACGAGATCATGCGACGCGACATCATCAACTACACCATGTCGGGCGAGGACATCCGGCTCAGGATTCCCTTCTCGTGCGCTTACGAGTCGGATATTGAGCGGGCCAAGGTTCTGCTGAGGGAGACCGCGGGCGAGGTGCGCGGCGTGAAGCTGGATCCGGCACCGATCGTGATCGTGCGTGGCTTCGGGCCGTCGGAGGTGAACCTGCAGTTGCGCGTGTGGATCCAGGAGGCGCGCAATCGGCGCCGGATCGCCGACGAGATCACCGAGAGGGCGATGGTGAAGTTCGCCGGCGCGGGCATCGAGATCCCCTATCCGAAGCGGGAGCTGTACATCAGGGGGGGTGGGGCGGAGGGGTTGCTGCCGAGCGGGGAATAGCGGTCAGGTCGGGGTGCGCGCCGTGGCCAGCAGGTGGTCTACATGGTGGGCCTCGCGACAGCGGGCGACGCTGGTCTCGAGTTGCACCGTGAGGTGCTGGATGTCGAACTCGTCGTACGCGATGTCGCGAATCCGGTCCAGCAGGGACCCGTTTCGTCCTTCCGCCTCGTAGCCGGGTTCAACCAGCAGGTGCGCGGTGAACGCGACGTATCCCGGCGCCAGTGTCCAGCAGTGCACGTCGTGAATCACGGTGACGCCCTCGAGTTCCTCGATCCGATGGCAGAGCGCGTACAGATCGATATGCTCGGGCGTGCCCTCCAGCAGCACGTCGACCACCCGGGACAGCAGCCGCCATGTGCTCATCAGGATCAGAACACCGATCAGTACGGCGACGACGGGGTCCGACACATGCCAGTCAAAGGCCCAGACCAGCACGCCGGCCACCACGACCGCCACGGAACCCATGAGGTCGGTGATCATGTGCTGGAAGGTGCTCTCCACGTCCGGATTCCGTTGCGCCGCGCCGTGCAGTATCCATACGGACGCGACGTTCACCACCAGGCCGATCGAGCCGATGATCAGCAGGAGGTTGCCATCGACCTCGGGCGTCCCGGTAATACGCCGGTAGGCTTCCAGCAGCACCCAGACGGAGATTCCCCAAAGGGTCAGGGCATTGATCAGGGCGGCGAGGACCTCCGTCCGGTGGAATCCGTAGGTGTGCTCGGCTGTGGATCTTCCTGAAAGCCGGACGGTGACCAGCGCGAGGATGATGAAGACGGCGTCGGTGAGCATGTGCCCGGCGTGGGCCAGCAACGCCAGGCTGCCCGCCATGATTCCGCCGATGACCTCGGCGACCATGTATCCGCTGGTAAGTACGAGGGCTGCGGTCAGGCTGCGTGTACTGGCAGCCCGCGACTCGTGGGCCGCGTCGGACCCGTGAGCGCCGTGGTCAGTGTGTTGGGGAGTCAATGTGCCTGAATCCGGTCAAGGTAATCGGCCCCCGCCGGGACCGGTGACACACGTCGGGAGGGATGGAGGGAAGTGTTGCGCTTGCCCTCCCCGATGTCAAGCGAGACGTTGTCCATTGCGCGACGGCAAGCGAAATTGCCGTAGCTGGCTAGCTAGCTGGGACGAAAAACGCCTCGATGCCGAAGGGGAGTTCATGCCCACTGCGGGTGCGCGAACGTTGCTTGGTCTCATCCTCGGCGGTTTCCTGCTGCTCCCGTCGGCCGTCGATGGGCAGGGCACGGTACGGCGGGTCTCGCTTGCCGAGGCCCTGGAGGAATTCGCCGGGAACAGTCTGCCGTTGAAGATCGCGCGTTCCGAGGCCGCCCAGCTTGCCGGCGCGGCCCGGCAGTCCCGCGCCTACGCCAATCCCGCGTTCTCGTTTGCTCGTGACGACCTGGGCCACCTGGACGAGAAGTTCTGGGAAGAGACCTTCCTGTTCACCCAACCGGTGGAATGGCCCGGACGAACGGCCGCGAGGGGGCGGGTCGCCACGCACGCAACCGGCGCCGCCACGGCCCGCCTGCGCGCCGACTCGATCGCGCTGGCCTTCGAAGTGCGCGAAGCCTATTTGCAGGCATGGTTCGCCGAAGAGGCGGAACGCATTGTGCGCCGGACCGCCTCGGTCATACAGACGGTGGCCGAAGATGCCGAGATTCGACTCGAGGCGGGGGACATCTCGGCTTTCGAAGCCCGGCGGTTGCGGCTCGAGCACGTGCAAGCCGAACAGGAGATGGCCGAGGCTGCGTTACGGTCCCTCGAGGCGCGCAGGAGGATGGCCACGCTCATCGCTCCGGGGACCGGGACGGAGGAGGTCGGGCCTTCCGAGGGTGTGGAGGGCGTACCCCCCCTGGTTACCCGCGAGGCCGCGCTGCAGGCCCTGCCTCGACGACCGGATCTGGAGGCTGCGACGCGCGAACTGGATGCGGCCCGGGCTGGGGAGGAGATCGCGGCGACCTACGCGATACCGGAACCGACGGTGGGCCTTGGATACAGGCATCACCTGGACGGATTCGGGGGCGCGAGCATCGCACTGGATCTTCCGTTGCCCCTCTTCGACCGTGGGTCGGGAGCGCGGGCGGAAGCTGCTGCCCACAGCTCCGCGGCCGCCTACCGCCTCGATCTGCGTAGGCAGCTGGCCCGGTATGATCTGGCGGCGGCCTCCGACCGGTACGCCTCCAGGCGGACTCGGCTGGTGGCGGTGGCCACAGACCTGCTTGCCGACGGCGAGGCGCTTCTGTCGGCTGCGACGGCCGCCTATTCGGAACAGGAAATGTCCTTGCTGGAGCTTCTCGACGCAGCGAGTGCATTTCAGAATGCGCTTTTGAGCGCTCTTTCTCTCAGGTCCGAAGCGTGGATTGCCTACTACGACGTGCTTCGGGCCATGGGAGGTGCCGTGGAGGAGCAAAGATGAATTGGAAAGCCGCTAAGCCGGTCGCTTGCAGCGGGATGATTGCCGTGGCGCTATCCGGATGCGGAGGAGGCTCGGGCGAAGACGAGATCGCTGCTGCAGCACATGACCCTCACGGTGGTGGAGGGGCGGTCACCGAGCACGCCGAGGGGATCGAGTTCTTCCTCGAATACCCGCATCAGATCCAGGGCGTGGAAAGCGAAGAGCCCTGGGAGGTCCAACTTACCTGGGAGGATGGATGGCGGCCGGTGGCGGGCGCGAGCGTCACGATCGAGATGCATGGTCCGCGCGGCGCCCACGAGGCGTTCGTCGCCGAGCCCGAGATCCCGGGCGTTTACGTCGCGACGCCCACGCTGCCATCCGAGGGATACTGGCACGCCGAGTTCGCCGTGTCGGTCGGAGGCCGTGACCTCCTGATCGAGGGGGGCGAGGTCGAGGTCTTCGCGAGCGAGGAGGATGTGCACCAGCACACCGGGGCGCACACCCACGCAGCTGCCGGGGTCGATTCCCACTCCGGGCATGCACACGACGAAGTCGACGATCCGCACGCGGGGCACGACCATCCGCCGGGCCAGGAAGTCGACGATGCGCATGAGGGGCATGAGCACGCGGAGGCCGACGAAATCGACGATCCGCACGCGGGGCACGACCATCCGCCGGACGTGCAGGTCGACGATGCGCATGCCGGGCACGATCATGCGCAGGACGGTGGGGTGGCCGCGGAGACGATCACGCTGTCGAAGGCCGAGCAGTGGTCGATTCCCTTTGCCGTGGCCGTGGCCGAGAACCGCGAGATCCCGGCCTCGATCCCGACTGCCGGCGAGCTCGTGGCTCCTCCGGAGGGTCTCGTGCACGTTTCGGCACCGGTCGCGGGTCTCGTCCAGGTCGATGGCCCGCGCATCGGGCCGGGCGATTTCGTTCGGGCGGGTCAGCTCCTCGCACTGATCGCGCCGATCAGCCTGGACAATTCCTACGTGCGTACACGGGCCGACGTGGTTGCGGCCCAGCTCGAAGCCGACCGCTCCGAGCGCCTCTTCGATGCTGGTGCCATCCCGGCGCGCCGGCTGGAGGATGCCCGGCGCAACCTCCAGGTCGCCGCGGCGGCATTCGAGGCCATCGGCGGAGAGGCGGGCGGCGTGAACAACGATCTGGACCCGAATCTCTACGGTCTTCGTAGCCCGATCGACGGCGTGGTCGCGTCGCGCGAAGTGGCGCTCGGTCAACAGGTGGAGATCGGCGAGCACGCGTTCACGATCGTAAACGCGTCCACACTGTGGCTGGTCGCCCGAGTACCGGCGCGCCACGCGGCCGAGACGAACCGCGTCCGCGGCGCGTGGTTCACGGTTGAAGGCGGAGCGAGCAATCACACGGCCAGCCGGGTCCTCTCTGTGGGCACCATGATCGATCCGGCCAGCCGGACCCTCCCGGTACGGTTCGCGGTCGGTAACGCCGGTGGAACGCTCAAGGTGGGAATGCTGGCGGAAGGGCATATCCTGCTCGGTGAACCCGTGCCCGGCGTGGCGGTTCCAAGCGTGGCGATCCAGGACGAGAACAACCTCCCTGTCATCTACGTCAAGCTCACCGGAGACACCTTTGAGCGCCGTGTCGTCGAAACGGGTCCGTCGGACGGGTCGTGGACGATCGTGTCATCGGGAATCGATCCCGGGGAGTACGTGGTGACCGTGGGTGCCTACCAGGTCAACCTTGCCGCGCTCGGAGTCGTCGAGCCGTCCGATGGACATGCCCACTAGCAGCTCGTGGACAACGGAGCCGACATGAGCGAACCGGAGCGGCGGGGGATTCTCGATCTCTTTGTCAGCGCTTCCCTCAACAATCCATTCCTGGCGCTCATCCTGGCCATGGGCCTCTTCGTGGGTGGAAGCTGGGTGGCGGCTACCTTTCCGGTCGACGTCTTTCCCGACCTGACCGCTCCAACCGTCACGGTGGTGACGGATGCTCACGGGCTTGCGCCCGAAGATGTCGAGACCGCGATCACCTTCCCGATCGAAACGGCCCTGAACGGCGCGCTCGGCGTACGGCGCGTCCGGTCCAAGTCGGCGCAGGGAATCAGCGTCGTCTGGGCGGATTTCGAGTGGGGCACGGACATCTACCTCGCGAGGCAGATCGTGGGTGCGAGGCTCCAGGCCCAGTCGCTCGATCTGCCGGAGGGGGTGGATCCGCCTGTCCTGGCGCCCATCAGTTCCATCATGGGGGAGATCATGCTGGTGGGCATGGTGGCCCCCGAATCGCAGCTCATGGAGGCGCGCACGACGGCGGACTGGATCGTGAGGCGCCGTTTGCTGGCGGTGCCCGGCGTCTCGCAGGTGATCTCGCAGGGTGGCGACGTTCGTGAATACCAGGTTCTGGTCGATCCGCAGCGGCTCCTGGCTTACCAGGTCGGGCTCGAGGACGTGCTCGGCGCCATCGAGGGCTCCAGCGAGAACGTGGCGGGCGGACTCTACTGGTCGAGTGGCCGCGAGATCCTGATTCGCGGCATGGTCCGTCCCTCGAGCGTCGAGGACATCGGGGTGACGGTGATGGCGACCCGAGACGGGGTTCCGGTGCTGATCGAGGACGTGGCCGAAGTACGTATCGGCCCCAAGATCACATACGGGACGGGGTCCGTGAACGGGGAGCCGGGGGTCATTCTGTCCGTCCAGAAGCAGGCGGGTGCCAACACGCTGGAGCTGACGCGAAGGGTCGACGCGGAGCTGGATCAGATCGAGGCGGACCTGCCCGCAGGAATCACCTTCGAGCGTAACATCTTCCGCCAGGCCGACTTCATCTCGCTCGCCGTAGACAACGTGATCATCGCGCTTCGTGACGGCGCCTTCTTCGTGATCGCCATCCTGCTTCTGTTCCTTTGGAACGTGCGGACCACGCTGATCTCGGTGCTCGCCATCCCGCTGTCGCTGGCGGTGGCAATCATCGTGATGCGTGCTCTCGGGGGCACCGTCAACACCATGACGCTCGGCGGCATGGCCATTGCGATCGGGGCCCTGGTCGACGACGCCATCATCTTCGTCGAGAACGTCCATCGCCGATTGCGAGAAAACCTGCGCCGGCCGCCCGGTGAACGCCTCGCCACTTTGCCGCTCATTCGCAGCGCGGCCCGTGAGATTCGCGATCCGATTCTGAATGCCACGCTGATCATCACCATCGTCTTCGTGCCGCTGTTCTTCCTTACCGGCGTCGAGGGCCGAATGCTGATGCCCCTCGGCCAGGCCTACATCATCAGCATCCTCTCGTCGCTGTTCATCGCGGTCACCATTACACCGGCGCTCTCCTATCTGCTGCTGCCGGCCGACCGCTCGATCAAAAGAAGGCGCGAGCCGTGGCTGGTACGCGGACTCGAGTTCCTGTACAGCCGGATTCTGCGCTGGTCGCTGCGGTACTCGGGGCGGGTGCTCGTCGGGGCCGCGGCTCTGCTCGTCGGCACCCTGGCGCTGGTTCCCACGCTGGGCAGGGAATTCCTGCCGGAGTTTCAGGAGGGATCGCTTACGATCGCGATCATCACCGTGCCCGGCACGTCGCTTCAGGAATCCAACGAGATCGGCAATCGTGTCGAAGCGCGGCTGCTCGAGGTGCCGGCCGTGGTCTCCACTGCACGGCGCACGGGTCGGGCCGAATTGGACGAAGAGGCGCAAGGGGTCAACGTCTCGCACGTCGAAGCCCAGCTCGACCTGAGCGACCACGAGCTTGCCGAGGTCATGGCCGAGGTGCGCGACGCACTGGCGGGCATGTCGGGCACCAGTATCACGGTGGGGCAGCCGATCGGCCACCGTATCGACCACATGCTCTCCGGGACACGCGCCGCGATCGCGATCAGCCTGTTTGGGCCCGATCTCCGGGACCTGCGCCGGATCGCGGGACAAATCGAGACCATCGCGCACGAGGTCCAGGGGCTTGTGGACATCTCCGTGGAACAGCAGGCGGAGGTGCCGCAGCTCCAGGTACGCGCCAACCGGCGCGGCATGGCCCGCTACGGCGTAAGCCCGGGTGCGCTGGCAGACGCGGTGCATATCGCCATGCAGGGCGAAGTCGTTTCGATTGTGCGCGAGGGCGAGCGGACCTTCGATCTCGTGGTGCGCTACGCGGACGAGTACCGGGCCAACCCCGAGGCCATCGCGGGTGCTCTGGTCGCCACGCCCGCGGGCCCGACCGTTCCGCTGTCACAGCTCGGCGCCATCGTGCAGGCTCGAGGGCCGAACATGATCACCCGCGAGAATGTGTCGAGGAAGATCGTCGTGAGCGCCAACGTGGCCGGCCGCGACGTGATCGGCGCCGTGACCGAGCTCCAGCAGCACATCGCCGACGACCTGGACCTTCCGCCCGAGTACAACATCCAGTACGGAGGCCAGTTCGAGAGCGGGCAGTCGGCGACCCGCCGCATCACCATACTCTCGCTGTTCTCGATCGGCGCGATCTTCATGATCATGTTCCGCGCCTTCGGGAATTTCAGCACGGCGATGTTCCTGATGGTCAACCTGCCGCTGGCCTTGACGGGAGGGGTGATCGCCGTGCTGGTCATCGGCGGAACCGTCAATGTTGCCACTCTGGTCGGCTTCATCACCCTTTTCGGGATCGCGGTGAGGAACGGGATGCTCCTTGTGAGCCGCTATCAGGATCTGTGCACCGCCGGGATGTCACTTCCCGACGCCATCCGCCGCGGCTCGGTGGAACGGTTGAGTCCCATCTTGATGACGGCGCTCACGGCCGGGCTCGCCCTGATCCCGCTTGCGCTGGGGATCGGTGAACCCGGCAAGGAGATTCAGGCCCCGCTCGCCGTTGTGGTGCTCGGCGGCCTGCTGACGTCCACCCTGCTCAACATGGTCGTCGTGCCGGCCCTGTTCATGCGCTGGGGCAACATCCCGGTTAAAGGGCGGACCGCGTTGCGTGCCGGCGATCTCGCAAACACATGAGCCTCGACGTCCAACGCCATCTGGCCGCGGTGGAGCGCTCGGTGTCGTCCGTGCAGCGCGATGGCCGGAGTGCCCGTGCGGTGATTCTCTCCCGGAGCTTCGCGACCACGGTCGAGGACCTGTGGGACGCGGTGTCGAACGGCGAGCGCATTCCGCGCTGGTTTCTGCCGATCAGCGGCGATCTCGAACCGGGTGGACGGTTTCAGTTCGAGGGAAACGCGGGTGGTCTGATCGAGGACTGCGAACCGCCGTCGCGCGTTGCCGTCACCTGGGAGTTCGGGGAACACGTCAGTTGGGTGGAGGTGCGCTGTGCGAGGGTCGATGCGGGGCGGGTGCGGCTCACGTTGACCCACACGGCTCCACTAACCGGGCACTGGGACGAGTATGGCCCGGGCGCGACGGGCGTCGGCTGGGAGATGGGCTTGCTGGGACTTGCGCTGCATCTCGCCCGTCCGGATGCGCCGAAGCCGGACGAAGCCGCTTTCGCCGTGTCACCCGACGGGAAGGCGCTCATCGTGGGCAGCAGCGAGGCGTGGGGTGAGGCTGCCATCGCCGCTGGAATGGAACCGGGAGCCGCGCGGGCAGCGGCCGGACGCACGACCGCGTTCTACACGGGCGAGCCGGTGAAAGGCAACCAGGCGGGATCAGGGTCCGCGCCGCTCTAGCGCGAACTCCGCGCCGGCCGCCGGCACTCCGGCCACTCCATTCCCTCCGGCATCGCCCGCCGCGTCCGGGGCATCATTTCCGGGTCCTCGGACGCCAGGTAGGCGAACATCGCGGTCATGACCGCGTCGTCGCGCAGGTCCTCGAAGACGATCTTGTCGAAGGTGTCGCGGTTGGTGTGCCAGGCATAGATGCTCGTGTCCCAGCGGTTGTCCGCAATGGACCTGTCGCTGCGGCCATCGCCCACGTGGAAGCTGAACGCCGGCACGCCTGCGCACAGGAAGGACGCGTGATCCGTCCCGCCCGACTCGGGCATGCCCGGAATCTCGAGCGTCACCAGATCGGCCAGCTCGCTCGGGATCCTGGCCAGCCACTCCCCGAAGCGCCCCGCGGCGGCGGCGAACCCCTGCATGGGGATGAAGGTGACCGGTCCGTTGCCGTGATCGATGTTGAGCACGGTGTGGGTGCGCGCGAGGATCTCGGGGTGGTCCTCGGCGAAGGCGCGTGATCCGTTCAGGCCCTGCTCCTCGCCGTTCCAGAGGGCGCCGATGATCGTGCGCCGGGGCCTCGGGACCGCGCTCTTCAGGATCCGCATGGCTTCCATGACGGCCACCGCGCCCGTGCCGTTGTCGAGCGCACCGTCCGCACCGTCCCACGAGTCGTAGTGGCCGCCCAGGATCACGTACTCCTCGGGTTCGGCGGTGCCGGGGATCACGGCGAACGCGTTGAAGACCGGCACCTCACCCAGGAAGCGCGCCTGCGCATCGACACGCAGTACCGGGCCCTGACCGTTTTCGGTCAGACGGTACACGAGCCCGTACGCCTCGCAGCTCAGGTCCAGGACCGGCGCCCCCGCCGACCCGGTGCCGAAGATCTTGTTCACGCCCCACCCCTCGGACCACTGCGACCGGACGATTCCGGCGGCGCCGGCGGCGTCGAGTGCTTCCGGCAGGAGGCGCCGGTCGACGCCTGTGTTCTCCACGCGTTCGCGCCACTCGGCGACTGAACGCTCGCGCTCTGCCGCCATGCGGTCCGTCGTCTCGGGCCGGGCGAACCACGCCAGGTTGTCCGGCGCGCGGCAACTCGGCTCGGGCCGCGAGATCAGCACGAACCTGCCGCGCGCCTCGGGCAGCCACGCCTGGAACGCCTCGGGGCTGCCCGCGTCCGCCAGGATCACCACGTCCGCTTCGACGGGCCCGTCCGTTGCCGGGCTCCAGGCGGCGGCCATCCCCTCGAGCGTTCGCACGCGCGGCGAGAGGAGATCGATGTGTGTAATCCCCCGCTCCCAGCCCCGCCATGTGCCGTACTGCTCCTTGTACCCCTCGATGCCCCACTCCGCAAACCGGGCCAGCGCCCAGTCGTTGGCACCGGCCATGGCGGGCGAACCGGTCAGGCGCGGCCCGATCGAGTCCATCATCACCTGGCCGAGTTCGTAGACCTGCGAGCGCTCGACGCCCTCTTCCCAGATCATCCGGATCACCGGGTCGTCGGAGGGGAAGGACTGCCCTGCGACTTCGGTCAGCGGAGCCGCCAGTGTGGTCAGGAAGGTCAGCGAGCTGGAGAGCCAGACTTGTTCCGAGAGCTTCATGGATCGCTCCGCGATAAGGGTTCGACCTGCCACACGCGATACTATCGCGATACTATAGAGTCCGTGCGCTCCAAAATCACTGGACGGGACCGCACATCCCCTTCAACCCTGAGGAAACAGCAGATGCCCACGAAGAACAAGGACTGGTGGCCGAACCAGTTGAACCTCAAGGCCCTCCAGCGCCATTCCCGCCCGGTGGATCCCATGGGCGAGGACTTCGACTACGCCGAGGAGTTCAAGTCGCTCGACCTTGACGCCCTGAAGAAGGACCTCTTCGAGCTGATGACAACGTCGCAGGACTGGTGGCCGGCCGACTACGGCCATTACGGGCCGCTGTTCATCCGGATGGCCTGGCACAGCGCCGGCACGTATCGCATCAGCGACGGTCGGGGGGGCGGCGGGGCCGGTACGCAGCGCTTCGCGCCCCTCAACAGCTGGCCGGACAACGCAAACCTCGACAAGGCGCGCCGCCTGCTATGGCCGATCAAGCGAAAGTACGGCCGCAAGCTCTCGTGGGCCGACCTGATGATCCTTGCCGGCAACTGCGCCCTGGAGTCCATGGGGTTCAGGACGATGGGCTTCGGCGGCGGCCGCGAGGACGTGTGGGAACCCGAGGACATCGACTGGGGATCCGAGGACACCTGGCTCGGAGACGAGCGCTACAGCGGCGACCGCGAGCTCGACGAACCGTTCGGGGCCGTTCAGATGGGCCTGATCTACGTGAATCCGGAGGGCCCGAACGGCAAGCCGGATCCCCTCGCGGCGGCCAGGGACATCCGGGAGACATTCCGTCGCATGGCGATGAACGACGAGGAGACGGTCGCGCTCATCGTCGGCGGACACACCTTCGGAAAAGCGCATGGTGCCGCCGATGTCGGCCGGTACGTCGGCCCCGAACCGGAGGGCGCCGATGTGGAGGAGCAGGGGCTCGGCTGGAAGACCAGCTACGGCACCGGCAAGGGAGGCGATTCCGTGACCAGCGGGATCGAGGGCGCCTGGACGACCAACCCGGTCAAATGGGACAACAACTTCCTGGAAAACCTCCACGGCTACGAGTGGAAGCAGGTGAAGAGTCCCGCCGGCGCGGCGCAGTGGACGCCGACCGATGACGACGCCGTGGGCACCGTGCCGGACGCCCACGACCCGGCGAAGAAGCACGCCCCCATGATGCTGACGACGGACCTTTCGCTGCGGATGGACCCGGTCTATGCGCCGATCGCGAAGCGCTTCCTGGAGAACCCCGAGGAATTGGCGGACGCGTTCGCGCGGGCGTGGTACAAGCTGACCCACCGCGACATGGGGCCCGTCGCGCGGTATCTGGGTTCCGAGGTGCCCGCCGAGCCGCAGCTGTGGCAGGATCCGGTCCCCGAGGTCGACCATGAGCTTATCGGCGCGGACGACGTCGCAGACCTCAAGGGCAGGATCCTCGCATCGGGCCTGTCCGTCTCCCGGCTGGTCTCGGCCGCCTGGGCCTCGGCGTCGACATTCCGCGGGACCGACAAGCGCGGGGGCGCGAACGGCGCGCGTATCCGGCTTACGCCGCAGAACGGCTGGGAGGTCAACGAGCCGGCCGAATTGGCGAGGGTGCTCGGGGTCCTTGAGGGGATCCAGGGGGACTTCAACGGCGCGCAGACCGGCGGGAAGCGGGTCTCGCTCGCCGACCTGATCGTGCTGGGGGGTTGCGCGGCCGTCGAGCAGGCGGCGAAGAGCGCCGGGCACGACGTGGAGGTGCCGTTCTCGCCCGGGCGTACGGACGCGTCGGCGGAGGAGACCGACGCGGAGTCGTTCGCGGTGTTGGAGCCCAGGGTGGACGGGTTCCGCAACTTCAATGGCAGCGGAAACGGGAGGCCGGCTCCGGAGTTGCTGGTGAACCGGGCGGACCTGCTGACCCTGACCGCTCCCGAGATGACGGTGCTGGTCGGCGGCCTGCGCGTGCTGAACGCCGACTTCGGGCGGTCCCCACTCGGCGTCCTTACCGATCGGCCGGGGACGTTGACCAACGACTTCTTCGTCAACCTGCTCGACATGGATATCGAGTGGCAGGCGGCCGACGGAGGCGAGGACCGGTTCGACGGGCGCGATCGCAGGACGGGCGAGGTGAGGTGGACCGGTACGAGTGTCGACCTCGTCTTCGGTTCGAACTCCGAACTCCGGGCGTTTGCCGAAATCTACGCGTGTGACGACGGACAGGAGGCTTTTGTGCGCGACTTCGTGGCGGCGTGGAACAAGGTGATGAACCTGGATCGCTTCGACCTGGCCTGACGGCCGGTTCCGCATGCGTCTCGAAGGCAAGCGCGCCCTGGTCACCGGCGGTTCCCGGGGCATCGGCCGGGCGATCGCCCTGGGATTGGCCCGCGAGGGTGCGCACGTGGCAGTCAACTACCGGACCAGCCGCGACGCCGCCGGGAGCGCGGTCCGCGAGATCGAACAGGTGGGGCGCCGTGCGGTCGCCGTGGAGGGCTCAACGGACTCACGTTCGGACGTCGAGCGCTTCGTCGCCGAGGCACACGGTTTTCTGGGCGGCCTCGACATCCTGGTCAACAACGCCGGGATTCTGAAGCGGACTCCGTTCCTCGAGATTGGCGAGGACGAGTGGGACGCCATCCAGAGCGTCAACCTGAAGGGTTACTTCCTGGTCGGGCAGGCGGTGGCGCGGCGCATGGTGGAGTCCGGGACGGAGGGTGCGATCGTCAACGTGTCGTCGGCCGGACAGGCGGTGGCCGCCCCCAACCTCACGCACTACTGCGTGTCCAAGGCGGGGGTCGAGATGCTCACGAAGCAGATGGCGCTCGAACTCGCGCCCCACGGCATACGGGTGAACGCCATCGCGCCGGGTCTGATCGAGACCGACATGAATCGGGCCGACATCGCGCAGGAAGAGTTTCGCGAGGGCCGCCTGGCGCGCATCCCGCTCGGCCTGATCGGCGCCCCCGGCGACGTGGTGGGAGCCGTCGTGTTTCTCGCGTCAAACGACGAGGCGCGCCTCATGACCGGCGCTGCCGTGTTCATCGACGGCGGCCAGACGGTCTGAGGTGCACAGGGCTCGACGGTTCGCCCTGACAATCGCGACGCTTGCTGTCGTGTCCTGCCGCGCTCCCGGACCCGGCGACGGCGACCCGCCCACCTGGGACGTCCGCTTCTCACACGTGCTGTCAACCAGCTCGGAATTCCACCTCATGGCGGAACGCTTCCGCGACCTCATGCTCGAGCGCACCGACGGGCGGTTCCGGGTCGTCATCTATCCGTCCGGACAGCTCGGGGGTGAGCGGGTGGCCTTCGAACAGATCCAGGTCGGCGCGGTGCACATGGCCATCACGGGCACCCCCGTGCTATCGGGTTGGGTGCCCGAGGGCCAGATGTTCGATCTCCCCTACCTGTTCGAGACTCGTGACCATGGCCTCTCGGTGATGAGCGGCCCCATGGGGGACTGGTGGCGCGATCTCCTGCTCGAACGCACCGGTGTCCGCTCGCTGGGCTTTCTCGACTATGGCTTCCGCCACGTCTATAACAAGCGCCGCCCCGTCGAGGCGCCCGGGGATCTTTCGGGCCTCAAGCTCCGCGTCCTCCAGAATGCCACGTACCTCGCGGCCTATTCGGCTCTCGGCGTCCAGGCGACCCCGATGAACTACGGGGAGGTCTACTCGGCGCTCCAACAGGGCGTGATCGATGGCGGCGAGGCCAATGCCGTCGGCTTCGTGAGCAGCCGGCTCCACGAGGTGGCGAAGTACTACAGCTTCACGTCCATCACCTACAACCCGATCACGCTCCTGGTCAACGAGCCGTTCTATCGGGCGCTTCCCGAGGATGTCCGGGAGACCGTCGACCGCTCCGCGGCTGACGCGCTCGCCTACCAGAGCGACGAGGCGCGCCGCATGGAGGCCGAGGCGATCGAGCAGATGCGGTCGGCCGGCGTGGAGATCTCGCGCCCGGACCTGGCGCCGTTCGCCCCGGCGGTGCGGCCGCGGATCCGGGACGAACTGGCCGGTCGGCTTCCGGATGGCGAGGCGCTGATCGCGAGGTTGGTGGCGGAGGCGGAGCGCGAATGAACCGCCGGCTCCGGACCCTCAACCGAGTCCTGGTAGCGCTCGAGACCCTGGCGGCCGGCGCCTTGTTGGTCACGGTCTCCGTCGTGGTCCTGCTCCAGGTCCTGATGCGCTACCTCTTCGCCTACCCGAATCCCTGGAGCGAGGAGGTCTCGCGCTTCTGCTTCATATGGCTGTCGTTGCTCGGGGCCGCGCTGGCCGTGGAGTATCGGGCGCACTTCCGGTTCGACCAGGTCACGAAAGGGCTCGCGCCCCGTTTGAGACGGGCGGTGGAAACGGGCGCCAGGGTGGTCGTGCTGATCTTTGCGCTCCTCCTCGTCGGCACGGGCATCGTCCTGATGGACCTCACTGCGGGAGAGCGGTCGGCGGCGCTGAACCTGCCGATCGCCCTTGTTTACGCCGCCGCGCCGGTATCCGGTCTGATGATGGTGATCCACATCGCGGCGGGGTGGGGGGGAGAGTCCACCTGATGGGCGGCCTCCTCCTCGGCATTTTCGGCGTCCTGGTGCTGGCCGCCGTGCCCATCGGCTTCGCGCTCGCGCTCGCGGCCGTTGTCGCCATCGTGGTGGCCGATCTCCCGCTGGTCATCATCCCGCAGCAGATCGTCGCCGGGATGGATTCGTTCCCCATGCTGGCCGTGCCGCTCTTCATTCTCGCCGGCTTCCTGATGGATGTCGGGGGGATCAGCCGGCGCCTGGTGACGCTGGCGCGAACACTCGTGGGGCACCTCCCCGGCGGGCTCGGACAGGTGGTCGTCATGGCCGAGATGTTCTTCTCGGGCGTGTCGGGCTCGACTTCCGCGGACGCGGCCGCCATCGGGGGCATCATGGTGCCCCAATTGACCAGGAACGGGTACAGCCGGGCACGCGCGACCGCCATTGTGTCGGCGGCGTGCGGGATGGGCATCCTGATTCCGCCGGCGATCGTGATGGTGGTCTACGGCGTCATCGGCAACGTCTCGATCGGCGCGCTGTTCGTCGCTTCGATCGTCCCCGCGCTCCTCATCGCCGTGGGGCTGATGACCCAGATCGGGTGGCAGGCGCGCAGGGCCGGGTGGCCGGCCGGCAAGCGCGCATCGTTCGCGGAGGTCCGGCGCGCGGCGGTCGACGCCGTGTTGCCCCTCTTCATGATCGTGGTGATCCTGGGCGGCATCCGCTTCGGTATCTTCACGCCCACCGAAGCAGCCGCCGTTGCCGTTGCCTACGCGCTGCTCCTGGCCGGGCCGGTGTACCGGTCGCTCACGGCCGCGGAGTTGTGGAGGAAGATCGTCCAGACCGCGATGGTGTCGGGCATGGTGCTGTTCGTCGTAGGCGCCGCACGCCTGCTGGGCTGGGTGCTGGCCGTTATGCAGGCGCCGCAGTCGCTGGCATCTTCGCTGGTGGCGATGGGTGGCGGCCAGACCGGGTTCATGGTCCTTACCATCCTCATCTTCCTTCTCCTCGGCGCGATTCTGGAGGGCGTGCCCGCGGTGGTGCTGCTGACGCCCATCCTGCTGCCCCTCGCCACGCAGCTCGGGATCGATCCCGTGCACTACGGCGCGGTCATCGTGGCGACGCAGGGGATATCCGTGTTTCTGCCGCCCGTGGGCGTGAGCCTGCTGGTGGCGTGCTCGGTGGGCGGCGTCGAGCCTGCGGAGGTCGCGCGCCCGCTGTGGCCGTACCTGGCGCTGATGCTGGCGCTCACGGTGGTGATTGCGCTGGTGCCCGGCGTGGTGCTGTGGCTGCCCGGTGTGCTGGGGTATTGAGGGCGTAACGAGCGACTCCGCGGGCCCGACCGGCTAATAGACCCCCGGAATGATCCGCCACTTCACCCGCGCCCGATACTCCGCCCACTTCTCGGCGCCGTACTTCTCCGCACAGTATCTTTCGTCGAACCGTTGACGGAAGGTGAAGAACACGACGACGAACACGGTGTAGGTCCAGGCCCAGGGATTCGTGAAATACCCGAAGACCAGCGCAATCGAGATGCCGAGGAACAACTCGCCCATGTAGTTGAAATGGCGGGCGACGCCCCACAGGCCGCTGCAAAGGATCTTGCGGTCGCCGGCCTCGATGTACTCGGGTTCGACGAGCCCGAGGAACTTGCGGTCGGGCCATCGCTTGAAGGAGTACTTCTGCAGGTTGGCGCCGCGCGAGATGCCCCACCCGAACAGGAACAGCGCGGCCGCGCCGATCAGCCACACGGACGTCCAGGCCGGCGTGAAGCCGGGATCCGGGTACACGGCCATGCCCCAGAGCGGCAGGATGAACAGCCATCCGTAGACCACGAGGCCACCCCAGATCATCTTGAAGCCGACGTTCTCGTGGATCAGATCGTAGGTGTAGAGCTGGACGCGCTCGAAGATGAAATAGTCCAGCACGTAGAAGGTGAAAAACGCCGCGTACAGGAAGACGCCCGGATTGGCGTCCGCCCCGAAGTGCTCGTAGTGGTACGCGGCGCCGGACAGGGCGTTGAGTGCCAACATCGTACCGCCGACGACGTACAGGTACATCTTCACGTCGAACCGCTCGTTGAAGAACGAGAGTTCCGCGGCGCGGCCGTGCCACAGTGCGAGGAACCAGTGTCTTCTCTTGCCTCGCCGTTGGCTGAACACCGCCACGAGGGCAAGGATGATGCACAGGTCCGTTCCGCCGGCCACCGCGTAGACCGAGGACCGGTAGAACCAGTCGCGCGGCATCCCGGCGAGCTCGAAGGCCCAGACGATCACGGCGAGCGCAAACACCAGGAGCCCGTTCAGCCGGTAGTTGCGGGGCTCACCGGTCCGGGGATCGACGACGTAGCCGGGCACCCGGCGTCCCGGCAGCACGAGTTGCAGAAGGAAGAACACCGCAAAGATCGCGAGCGGGGTGAGATAGCCCGCAATCACTTCCGTGCCCGAGAGCTCGAACAGGTGGCCTATGCCAAGCCATTCAACCATGATGGGATAACCCTGTGCCCGCGGACGGCCGGGGTCAAGCGCAACGGCGACGACGATTGGAGGGTTGCATGGATGGAAGGCGTGTCGCGGTATGGCGAGGTTGGAGCCCTGTTGCAGTCGTCCCCCTCGTGCTTTCGGTCGCCGTGGCCCCCCTGGCGGGACAGGAAGAACGGACCTTCCGGCCGCTCAGGTCGCTGGGCGGGGGCAGCGAACTGACGGCCTCGGTCAGCCTGGGCGACGTCAACGGTGACGGGGCTCTCGATGTGGTCGTCGCCAACGGCCGCCACTGGCCCGGCCAGAACCGCGTCTACCTGAACGATGGACGCGCCGGCTTCACTCTGGCGCGGCGGCTGGGTGAGGAAGAGGCCGGCAGCTACGCTGTCCCGCTTGCCGATTTCGATGGTGACGGAGACCTGGATGTCGCCGTGGGCAACGACCGTACGCGCAACCTCGTGTTTCTGAACGACGGGGCAGGGCGCTTCTCGGCCGGAGCCACCTTCGGAAGCCCGAGCTCGACACGAAGCCTGACGCTGGCCGATCTGAACGGCGACGGGCACACCGACATCCTGGTGGTCAACCGGGGGAGGCAGAACTTCATCTTCCACGGTGACGGGTCGGGAGAGTTCGGGGCCGGGACGCCTTTCGGGGCAGGGGACGACTCCACGATCGCCGTGGCCGCCGCGGACCTCGATGGCGACGGGGACCTCGACCTCGTGCTCGCCAACCGGGACGGCGGCGCAAACACCATCCACTGGAACGATGCCGGAAGCTTCGAGCGGGTGAGCGGGTACGGAACCGGACGCGACGAGACTCGCGGCGTGGCGGTGGGCGACGTGGACGGCGACGGCCGCCTGGACATCGTGACCGCGAACATCGGCGAGGCGAACGCGGTGTACTTCGGCGACGGGTCGGGAGGATTCGAGCGCAGCCGGCCCTTCGGATCCCCTGACGACCAGAGCTACGCGGTACGGCTCGCGGACCTGGATCTCGACGGGGACCTGGACATCGTGGTCGCGAACGTGCGCGCGCAGAACGCGGTGTACTTCAACCGGGGCGTCGAGCCGGTGGGCAGCAGCGAGGCCCCGGCGCTCGACGAGTTCCGGTTCGGCTGCGGGGACTGTGCAACCTATGGATTGGCGGTCGGGGACCTGAACGGGGACGGATTCCCGGAGATTGTCACGGCGAATTCGGGCGCGCCGAACGGGCTCTTTGCGAATGTGACTCGGCTACCGCCTCCCCAGATCCCTGTCCCGAATCGCCCGAAACTCGTTCCCCTCCCGCCAGTTCGGCCATTCCTCGCCAGCGGCAATCCGATACCCCACCCGGAACAGCAATTCCAGGTCGTCCATCGCCCCCGTCAGATCCCATGACGGGTCGAACTCGTCGGATGGCTTGTGATACCGGTTGGCGACGTAGTCCGCGCGCCGCGCCAGCGTCCACTCCTCGCCGTGCTCCACGTGGTCGATCCCGGAATCGGTGTACAGCGAGGGGACGCCCACCTTCGCGAAGCTGAAGTGGTCTGACCGGTAGTAGTAGCCCTTCTCGGGCTCGGGATCCGGCCGCAGCGTGCGCCCGACCCGGGCCGCGGCGTCCGCCAGGTAATCATCCAGCTCCGACGCGCCCATCCCCACGACCGTAACGTCGTTCATGGGCCCGTCGACGTTCATCCCGTCGATGTTGATCGTCGCCACCGTGCTCGCCGTCGGATAGACGGGGTTGGCCGCGTAGTAGGCGGACCCCAGCAGCCCCTGCTCCTCGGCGGTCACGGCCAGAAAAAGCACAGACCGCGCCGGACGCTCGGGCAACGCCGCGAACGCCCGCGCCAGCTCGATCAGCCCCGCGGTGCCGGTCGCGTTGTCAAAGGCGCCGTTGAAGATCGGGTCCTCCATGGCGGGGTCGGCGCTCTTCCCGAAGTGGTCCCAATGGGCCGTGTAGATCACGTACTCGTCCGGCCGCTCGCTCCCCGGCAGCAACGCCAACACGTTCTTCGACTCGGAGCGCGCGATGTCGTTGGTGACGGCCACCGACGCCGTGGCCTCCAGCGGCACCGCGCGAAAGCCGGGGCGGGCGGCCTGACCAGCCAGCACGTCGAAGCTGTGCCCGGTCGCTTCGAAGATCTCCCGCGCCACCTCCCGGCGCATCCATCCCTCGACCGCGACGCGCCCCATGTTCCCGTCCGCCGCGGCCTGACCGAACTGGGGGCCCGTCCAGCTCCCCGTGACGACCTCCCACGGATACCCCGCCGCCGCGTCCTCGTGCACGACAATCGCGCCCGCCGCGCCCTGCCGCGCCGCCTCCTCGAACTTGTAGGTCCAGCGACCGTAGTAGGTCATCGAATTGCCGCGGAACACCGCCTCGTCCTGGGTCGCGAAGCCGGGATCGTTGACCAGGATGACCACGGTCTTGCCCGTTGCGTCGATGCCCTCGTAGTCGTTCCACCCGTACTCCGGCGCCACCACTCCGTAGCCCACAAAGACCATCTCGGAGTCCTCGATCGATTCGCTCTCGACGACCCGCCTGGTCCAGGCCACGAAGTCCTCGGTCCAGCGGTACTCCAGTTCTTCCTCGCCCAGCTTGACCGTGAGCACTGGCTGTCCCTGCTCGGTGAGCGCCACGAGCGGCACGTTCTGGAAAAAGGAGTCGCCGTTGCCGGGCTCGAGCCCCGCCGCTTCAAACTGCTCGACGAGGTAGGCGGCCGTCAGTTCCTCGCCGGGGGTGGACGGTGCGCGTCCCTCGAACTCGTCGCTCGAGAGGGTCCGGATCGCCGACGCGAGCGTCTCGGTGGACATGGCCGCGAGGGCGGCGTCCACGTCGTTCGCAGTGCCGGTGGTGGAGGAGGGAGAGCGCGACGGATCACCGCAGGCGGGCAGGGTGGCGCAGAGCAGCAGGGTGGCCACGAGGGTGAGCCTGCGGGAGGGGGAGGGGTTGGGGTGCGGTGAGTGGTTGTTCATGGGGCGCGGCCTCGTGGGGTCCGTGGATTGTAAACTACGCTTTACATGTTGTAAACTAAAGTTTACTCACGCAGCAATCGATGCACCCGCACCGTCTGCACGCCCAGCTCATCCGTGTGGAACCCGAGGACGAAGTCCGCACCGATGTCGGTGACCTGGAAGTCGCTGGGAGTGGCAAGGTAACCCACCAGCCGGCCTTCGCCGTCGAAGACATCCCATTCCCGCGGACCCGGATCCTCGAGCAGGTGACTGCGATACCGTTCCACCCACAGGTTGCCGGCCCTGTCGGCGAGGAGTTCCCCGTGGACCGGGTGGTGGCTCGCGTATTCGGTCGCAAGGATCCTCTCCACCGCCGGACCCGATGCGCCCTCCAGACTCCGTTCGACCGCGGCCTGGGCCTCGGCGGTCTCTTCCGGCGTCACCACCGCGGGTGCCCGATCCAGGCGCACGATCTGCCGCACGGATCCGGATCGGTCATGTCCCACCAACTCGAAGCGGCTCGACTGTCCCACCCAGGCCAGACTGCCGCCCGCCGCGAATTCAGCCCCCGCCGCGAAGCCCAGGGGAAGGCCGTTGGGCCCCAGCGGGCTGCCCGGAAACTCGCCGAGCGTGCCCAGGATCTCGCCGTGGCGGTCGACCGCGTACAGGAGGTGCGCGGACTGGTCCCTGGTGTCCCGGGACGGCGACCGGGTGAGGCTCTGGATGAGCAGCGTGCCGTCCGCCAGCCAGCCGACCACGTTGGGGGCGGAGGCGCCGGGAAGCCGGGGAATCGGGAACGAGCGGCCGAACACGCCTGCCGCATCGAAGAGGGAAACCCGCCCTCCCAGGGGGTCGATCGCCGCGACCGTGTCACCGGCCAGCTCTGCAATCGACCAGAGGATGGTGAACTCGCCGGGCCCTTCACCGGGTCGCCCGAAGGTGAGCACGTGATCACCGGCTTCGTCAAAGACGCGGACCTCCTGGGCGTGCCTGTCCGCTACGGCGATGTGCCCGTTCGACAGCCGGATGGCGTGGGCGACCGCGCCGAAGAGATCCGAGCCGGGACCCTGGCCTTCGCTTCGTCCGATCTCCACGACGGCGGGCTGCTGAAGGGTCCATTCGTTGCCGGCGACCGGCGCGGGATTCTCCGCGATCAGGACGCCGGCGCTGTCGCGCACGATCGCTGTTTGCAACGAGTTGTCTGAGGCGCAGCCGAAGCAGAGGACCGATACGGCTGTTAGCCGAAGGGTCTGAAATGGTGGGGCGTGTGGCATGGATCATGGCTCCGGTTGACGTCGGTGGCCTGCAGCTTCAGACTCGCTACCGCGCACGCTCGTCCTCCTCCTTGCCCCTGCGCGCCACCCTCCGCTCCTCTTCGATCGCCTGCGACAGTCCGGTTGCGATCAGTCCAGCGGGCACGGCCACGATGCCCATCCCCAGCAGCAGTATCACGAACGTCCAGATCCTGCCGCCCAGCGTGATTGGATACGTGTCACCGTAGCCCACGGTCGTGAGCGTGACAACCGCCCACCAAAGGCTGTGGAACACCGAGTCGAACTTCTCCGGCTGGGCCTCGGACTCGAAGTGGTATATGCCCATCGCCGCGATATACAGCAGGACCAGGGTCGCGAACAGAAAGACAGCCGCCTCGTCGCGGGCGTACCGCAGGGCCCTTCCGATGCGCACCGTTGCCGCGGCGTAGCGGGCGAACTCGAAGGTGCTGAACACGCGTAGCAGGCGGAGGGCGCGGAAGGCGCGGAGGTCCAGCATGCCTCCCCAGACCAGGGTCACGTAGAACGAGAGCAGCGCCACCAGATCGATGATGCCGTAGAAGCTGAGGATGTACGCCCATTTGCGTTCCGCGGTCGCGATCCGAAGAACGTATTCGATCGTGA
>LXNJ01000348.1_pt1 | contig 32801 bp, 28 predicted proteins | sample 809081 | NCBI WGS metagenome assembly LXNJ01 (sample SAMN04870510, study PRJNA318959) | sponge metagenome | biome: sponge; feature: marine sponge reef; material: water | host: Petrosia ficiformis | place: Greece: Milos, Mediterranean Sea | collected 2013-05-29 | depth 5-7 m | reverse complement strand
GACTTCGGAGGCGACGCGCTGGCGCGCCACTACGAGGAGTCCGACCACCACTAGCGGATCGCGGCGCAGCCCCGCCGCTGCGCCGGGTGCCGCCGCTAGCGGCCGACGATACTCAGGAAGCGGGGGTCCTCGCGTATGCTCTCGAAGTCGTCATCGTTCGGGAGCGTGCGCCGGCGCCCGGGATTCAGCTCGACCGCCCTCTCCAGGGCGTCGAAAGCGAGGTCCTCGCGGCCGGCTTCCACGAGGATCGCGGCCATCGACACCCATGCGTTGTCGTTTTCGGGTGACTTGGCGGAGGCTCGCCGCGCAATCCCCGCGGCCCCGCGCAGGTCGCCGTCCCGCCGCAGCCGGGCGGCTTCACGCAGCATCTGGCCCGACCGGTACATGTTGAGGACGCGCCGCAGTTCGGCGAGCGGTTCGTCGTGGTCGTCCACACGGATGTCGACGACCCGGTCGCTGTAGCCGCCGTTGACTCGCGGGGCCACGACGAGGATGGCGCCGGACTGCATGCCGCGCGCGTCGCCGCCGGCTTCCTGCGCGGCGTCGAGCGCCTCCATGAGCCGTTCCGCCAGCGGGCCGGTGGACGCTTCGAACGAGGCCGCCATCGCGTCGACGACCTCGGGCCCCGTGAGAATGTTCCCCTGCGCGCAGTAGTCCACGCCGCACCTGTGGCCCTTCCAGTCGCTCGCGCCGGTGCCGGTCCAGGCGGCCGTCCGGCCCTGCTGGTCCAGGATCGCAACCTGGCGGCGATCCCGACCCTCATCGCTCCCCACCATCATCTCGAGGGCCTCCTCGGGTGAGTAGCCGGCCTGGAGGAGTTGGATGCCGACGGCCCCGTACATCGGGTTTGCGGAGGCCTGGTGAGCGATGATCACGAGTCCGCCCTTCGCGTGCATGGCGCGGTTTCCCGCCCCGAACGCCTTCGACTGCACGCCCATCCCCAATTCGCCGGTCTCGGGATCGCGCCCGATGATCGAGTAGGTCCCGAGGTAGTTCGGGTCGAGGAGGTCTTCGCTGTCCCCGGACGCCGGAACCCTGCGCGGCTCGGGGACGGCCTCGGGCGCGGCCCAGGCGCCGCCCAGCGAGCGATGGACCGCCAGCCTCGCCAGAGCCAGATCCCGCGTCGCGCCCGCCAGCGCCGCCTCCACGTTCAGGAGTGTGCGCAACGCGTCGAGGTAGTCGGTGTAGCCCACGACCCCCGACTCGTATCGCTGCGATTGCAGATCCCTGGTCGCCAGCGCCTCGTCGCGCTGGGAGGCGAGGAAGGCGTGCCGCCGGGTCTCGTTCTCCAGGCCGGCGAGCGCGGTTTCGACCTCGTTCACCGCCGTGACGACCGCCCGCCCGTACGCCGCCGCGGCCTCGTCGAAGCGGCCCTCGGCGAGCGCGAGATTGTTCCGCAGCCGGCCGGCCTGGAAGATGGGCGCGGTCAGGTTCGTGATCAGATTCGTGAACCACTGCTGCGCGTTGAAGAGTTCGCCGGCGTCCGCGCTGGCCAGCCCGATGGAGCCGGACAGCGAGAGCGACGGAAGCAGTTGGGCCCGGCGCGCGCCGATACTGTAGCGGGCCGCGTCGAGCCGCTGCCCGGCAGCCCTCACGTCGGGCCGCTGGAACAGGAGGTCCGCCGGCACCCCGGCGGGGACGGGATCCGCCGCCGGCTCCGGCGCGAGAGCTTCGGGCAGGAGCGCCTCGACATCCTCCCGGTAGCCGCCGATCAGAACGGCAAGGCGGGCTTCCGCGCTCGTGAGCTGCGTCTCAAGTTGCGGCAGCCCCGCCTGCGTGTTCCTGAGGTCCTGGCGAACCTGGGACAACGTCCAGGAATCGATGAGGCCGCGGTCGTAGCGCGTCGAGGCCAGCGACTCGCGTTCCAGCAGCACGTCCACGGTCTCGCCGGCCAGTTCGGTCTGCCGCCGAAGGCTGACGATGTCGAAATACGTGGCGATGGTCTCGGCCAGGATGCCGATGCGCGCCGCATGAAAATCCGACTCCGACGCCAGGTATTCCGACCCCGCCGCCCGCGCGTCGTTTCGGGCGCGTCCCCAGAAATCCAGCTCGTACGCAAAATCCGCGCTGACCGAATACGTCGTCAGCTCGATTCTTTCCGGAAGCGCGAAACCCGCGATCGTATCCCCCGGACTGCCCAGCCCGAGGGCCTGGATCTGCGCGCCGATGCCGGCGTCCGTCGGCGTGTCGATGTCGTTGACGGCGGCGCTCGCCCCCACGCTCGGGAAGAGGTCGGCGCGCGCCATGCGCGCCCTCGCGCGCGCCTGCTGCACGCGCGCAACGCCCGCGGCGAGGTCGAAGTTGGAGGCGAGGACGGAGTCGACCACGGCGTCGAGCACCGGATCGCAGAACGTCGTCCACCACTCCAGCGGTTCGTACGTCCCCGGCAGCAGCCTGGCCGAGAAATCGTCCGGCATCTGCGCCACCGGCTCCGGGAGGGACGGCCCCGGAGCCAGCGAACAGGCGGAGAGGAGCAGGAGAGGCGCGGCCTGCATCAGTTTCGTCACACGCGGTCCTCCTGTGGGCGTCATCGCGCGCTCAGGGCGAGATGCTGAAGCCGAACACGAGATGCGCGCGATCCTGGTCGGGATTCAGGATGTACGCGACGGTCACCGGCACCGCGAAGGTCTCGGTGATCGCAAGATCCTTGCTCGCCGTGACCCCCAGGTTGACCAGGGCCGCTCCGTCGGTGCCGTAGAAGTCGCTCTCGCCGCCCACGAAACCCATGTGCAGCTGCAGCCCGACATCCGCCCCGGTAATCGCGAAGGGCACGCCCACCTCCCCGTAAAACACGCTGTTCTCGGTAAGCATGCCTCCGAAGAGGGAGATCGGGAAAGTCTCCGGACCCGAGAAGGCGAGCGACATCTCCACCGTGTGCGCCGCACCGGCCCCGAAGCCCTCGTCCGCGCCCGGCGAAGGGAAGTAGTAGTCGGTGATTCCGACCGCGACGGAAAGACCCGATGCGGCCGTCACCGTGTAGGTCGCCCAGAGATCGTTCTCGTTGGCGTTGGCGCCCGAGGCGGAGATGGAGTAGGAACCCCACGCGCCGAACTCGAGCCCTCCGGCCCCGAAGGTGATCGCCGGTTGCACGGCCATGGATTCGCCGAAGTCGACGCCGCGCCAGACATAGCGGCTCACGACATCCGCCCCGATGGAGACGGATTGGCCACGCACGGGGGTGGCGAAGGCGAAAAGGGCGACGGCGGCAACAGCGAGCCGGAAGCCTTGGAACCGAAACGAATCAACGCGGATCACGGACACGATTCTTCTCCTCTCTCAATGTTGACCCGGGTGCGGAGCATGGACTCCGCCGAACCCCGGAAAACGCCGCGCGTGGGCGGAACGTCGGCATAATCGCGACCCACCGCGACCCGCACATGGCGCACGTCGCACTGCGTGTCGTTCGTCGGATCGAAGCCGACCCACCCCATGCCGGGGAACCAGCTCTCGACCCAGGCGTGGCTCTCGCCCGTCGTCACGCCGCCGCCGTTCCCGCCCTCCGGACCCAGATACCCGGACACGTAACGGGTCGGGATCCCCCATCCCCGCAGGATCGAGGCCATCACGTGCGCGTAGTCCTGGCACACACCCTCGCGGCTCTCGAGGATGCGCTCGATCGGCGAATCCACGGCGGTCGTACCTGGAATATAATCAAACGACGCATGGAGCCGGCTCCGCAGGGCCGTGGCGGTCGCCAGCGGATCGTCCCCGCGCTCGAGGCCGCAGCTCCTGATGAAATCGGCGAGGAGCGGCGAGGAGCGGACGAAACGGCTCGGCTGCAGCATCAGCCCAAGTTCGGGAGCGTTCGCCGCGGCGCCGAGCCGGGCCCATGCGTCGTCCCCGACCTCGGCGGGCGTCTCCGGTATCGGACCCACCTCCACGGTCGAACGTCCGACGATCGAGAGGCGGCGATGCTCTCCGGGACGATCGAAGAAGTGGCCCCGGTTGTGAAAGGGTCCCTCGAATTCGAATACGGAGCCGGACGGGTCGGTCTCGATGGTGAACCCGCGCACGACCTGCCTTCGGTCCTGCACGGGGTGCAGGTAAAGCGTCATGACGGACACCTGAACCGGCGCGCTGTAGATGAACTCGATCGCGTGCTCGATGGTGTAGCGCGCGATCATGACGGGAGCCCCGCGGTCACCGCGTAGTCGACGTACGTGGCCTGGACGAGGTCGTGCAGGGTCCGGCTGTCGCGTGCCAGGGACCCGAAGACCTCCCTGGACGCTGCATCATTCGGATCATCCGGCGGAGTTTCCGCATCACCGGACAGGGCATCCGCGTCGCCCGGGTCGAGTTCGAGGGCCGCCGCGATGCGGAGCACCATGCGGTGCGGCGCGGCCAGCGGCGGGCGTCCGCCTGCCGGATCGATGCCCCGCAGCGCGGACTCGATGCGGTGGGTCGCGTAGTGGAGGGAACGGGCAACCTCGGGGTGCCGAATCAGAAAGCCGAGCACCGAGCTGCGGCGCAGCGTGAGCGACCGGTCCCGGCGGTAGGGGTCGAAGGCGCCGCACACGCGCAGCAGGTCGGCCCAGGAAAGGACGAGGCCGTCACCCTCCGGCCGCGCGATCCGATCCCACACGTCGAGCAGTACGATCTGCTGCTGCAGCCGCTCCACGTACCGGCCGAGTTCGAGGAACCGCCACGCATCGTCGCGCGCCATGTTGGCGTCCACGACTCCGGCGAGGAGGCGGAGCCGCTCGATCGCCCGGCTCACCAGAGCCACGGGTCCTTCGCCCCACGCATCGGCGAACTCGGTCTCCTGAAGCCAGAGGAATCCCTGGTTCAGGCACACCCAGACGCGCAGGGGCAGCCGGGGCCGTATCTCCCTGGCGTTCTCACGCGCCATCCCCCAGCACGAAATCATCGACGCGGGATTCGTCGAGTCCTCGACGAGGCCGCCGGTCAGCGTGTAGGCATCCGCGATCAGGAAAGCCTCGGCCTCGTCCACGTCGGCCGGCGCGTGGGGAGGGGACTGACTCAGCGCCCGGTACACGACGCGCCACCCGAGGGCGAGTTCATCGGCGTCCGCATCCACGAGTCGGGTCAACTGGTACTCGAGCAGGCGGGCCGTGTTTTCGGTCCGTTCCGCATAGCGGCCAAGCCAGTAGAAGTTCGCCGCCATCCGGGCTAGCATCTCTCGTCGCCTCCCTCGCGGCCGCTACTCACGCAGGATCCAGAGGTCCTTGCAGCCTCCGCCCTGGCTGGAGTTCACGACGAGGCTTCCCTTGCGCAGGGCCACCCGGCACAAGCCCCCGGGCACCACATGCTGTTGTTCCCTCCCCTGGAGGACGAAGGGGCGCAGGTCCACGTGGCGGGGCTCCAGGCGGCCGTCCACGAAACAGCCCGCCCGGGAAAGGGGCAGTACCGGCTGCGAGATGTAGTTCGCCGGGTCGATCCGCAGTTGCTCCGCGAACACTTTCCGCTCGGCCTTCGTCGCATGCGGGCCCACGAGCATCCCGTAGCCGCCCGACCCTCCGACCTCCTTGACGACGAGTTCCTCGAGGTTGTCGAGCGTGTAGGCGAGGCCGTCCGGCTCTCGGCAGAGATGGGTTTCCACGTTGGCCAGAATCGGCTCTTCATCCAGGAAATAGCGGATGATGCGCGGGACGTACGCGTACAGCCCCTTGTCATCCGCCACGCCCGTGCCGGGCGCGTTGGCGAGCACCAGGTTGCCGGCGCGGTAGGCGTGGAAGAGGCCGGCGGCCCCGAGCGCGGAGTCTTCCCGGAAGGCGACCGGGTCCAGAAAATCGTCGTCGATCCGCCGGTAGAGCACGTCGATCCGCCGCAGACCCGCGGCCGTGCGGGCGTACAGCGTCGCGTCGTGCACGACGAGATCCCGCCCCTCCACCAGGTCGACGCCCATCTCGCCGGCCAGAAACGCGTGCTCGTAGTAGGCGGAGTTGTATCGGCCCGGCGTCAGCACCGCCATGCGGGGCGTCTCCCCGGTCAGCGAGAGCGACGCGATCGTCGAATAGAGGTGCTCCGGATAATCTGCCACCTCGCGGACCCCGTACGCTCGATACAGGTACGGGAAGGCCCACTTCATCGCCGTGCGGCAGGCGAGCATGTAGGAAACGCCCGACGGGACCCGGAGATTGTCCTCCAGTACCGCGAAGGTGTCGCCCGCCCGCACGATGTCCGTCCCGCACACGGCGACGTAAACGTCGTGCGGCACCTTCATTCCCCGCATCTCGACGCGGTATTGGGGGCAGCCGAGCACGAGGTCGGCCGGGACGATGCCGTCCCGCAGCGACTTCCCATCGTGGTAGACATCGTGCAGGAACAGGTTGAGGGCTGTGAGGCGCTGTTTCAGCCCCCGCTCGATGTGATCCCACTCCTCGGCCGTGATGAGGCGCGGCACGCAGTCGATGGGGATGATCTGCTCCGAAACATCCTCGACGCCGAGGACCGTGAACGTGATCCCCTCATGGACGAACCGGCGGTACACGCCGTCCTGGAGCCGCTCGAGATCTTCGGGGGGGATCCCGGCGAGGGCGGCCCCGAGTCGGCGCGCCCGCGCCCTGGGGGTCCCGTCCTCGTGAAACAACTCGTCGTGAAACGCGGCATCCAGCTCGTAGTGGCGGAAAGGCCCGGACCCCGCCGAAATAGCAGGGCCCGGGTCGGCATAGCCGTGATCGACAAACTTCACCGCCGACATTGCGCGGTTCCCGTCGAGGGAGGCTCAGTCCGCGTCGCGGAAATCGTTGTCGTCGTCAGGATCCACCATGAGGACGAATTCGGGATAGGCATCGAGCCCGAGTTCCGCCGCGTCCTGGCCGATGCTCTCCACGCTCCGCGACACGCGAACACCCATCGCCTTGTCCAGCACGATCCAGAGGATCCACGAAGCGGAGAAGGCGAACGCGCCGACAGCCGCCACGCCGGTCAACTGCACGACGAAATCGCCGCCGGCCGCGATGCAGGTGGCGAGCGTGCCCCAGATTCCGGCGAACAGGTGCGCGGGAACGGCCCCGACCACATCGTCGATCCGCCGCACCTCCAGCATCTTCAGTCCGAGCATGCACAGGACGGAGCCGATGGCGCCGATCACGATCGCCCACAGCGAGTTGGTGATGTTCGGTCCCGCCGTGATCGCCACCATGCCGGAGATCGCCCCGTTGAGCGTGGCGAAGAGGTCGACCCGGCCGAGTATGGGCCGGGACAGGCAGAGCGCCGTGAGGACGCCGGCCGCGGCGGCGAGGTTCGTGTTCACGAGGATGTTGCTCATCGAAACCGCGTTGACGACGCCGGAGAGGGCGAGTTCGGAGCCGCCGTTGAAGCCGAACCAGCCCATCCAGAGGATGAACACCCCCAGCGTAACGGCCGGGATGTTCGACGGAGGCGTCAGCTTGACGGAGCCGTCCTTGCGGTATTTGCCCCAGCGCGGACCCACGACGAGCGCGCCGGCGAGCGCCGCCCAGCCGCCGGTCGAGTGCACGATCGTCGAGCCGGCGAAGTCCGTGAAGCCCATCTGGCTGAGCCAGCCGCCGCCCCACGTCCATGCGCCGACGACGGGGTAGATGATCGCGGTGAGCACGGCCACGAAGACGAAGAAGGTCCACAGCTTGACCCGCTCGGCCAGCGCGCCGGAGACGATCGAGGCGGTCGTGGCCACGAAGACCATCTGGAAGAACCAGTCCGACATCACGGAGTAGTTGTCGTCCCCCGCGGCTTCCCTCACGGCTGCGGTCGCGGCCGCCGTCTCGGGCTCGGCCGCTTCGGCTGCCACCGCCTCGATGAGTGCGACCTCCTCGGCGGACGGACCGTAGAGGAGGCTGATCGACCCGATCACGCTCCCGACGTCGACATACATGAGGTTGTAGCCGATGATGTAGTACGTGAGACCCGCGATGGCGTACAGTCCGATGTTCTTCATGCAGATCATCGACGCGCTCTTGGACCGCACGGACCCGGCTTCGAGCATCGTGAAGCCCGCGCACATCCACATCACGAGCACGCCCCAGACGAGGAACGAGTACGTGTTGAGGATGAATCCGAGATCTCCGACACCGTCCTGCGCGGCGAGGACGGCCGGCGCCAGAAGCAGGCCCGCGCCGGAGAGCAGCGCGGTGGTGGCGAGGTTTCTTCCCGCCGCGAACCGGCGGGGCCAGCGTACCTGATGGGTGCTCACGGCGGCTCCTTCGTCAACAGGTTTGAAGCTCGATCATGCCCCTCCGCGACTCTCGGTCTAGGTTGCATCCCTTCCAGGCATCGCGCAACGGGTTCTCGGCGGGCCGGTAGCCGAACGGCGGCGGCCGATTATCTTCGGGAGTGACCCGGCTGTACCGGAATCTTCGACGAGAGGGCATAACATCATGTGGAAACGCTCCATTGGAGTGGTCGCCGCATTCGGGCTGGGGCTGGCGCTCTCCGCGGCCCACCCCCTCCTTGCCCAGGAAATCCGGGCGCGTGGCGGCTCCACCGTCACGGTGGGCGCCCGAATCCAGGCCCAGTACGAGGCTTCGAGCGTAGACGAGACGCCTTCGTCCTTCTTCATCCGCCGCGCGTGGGTGACCATCGACGGGAGGCTCAACGATCTCGTCGGAGCCAGGGCCCAGTTCAACATCGACGGCGCGTCGGTTCTTGAAGCCTACCTGGAGCTCACGCCGAGCGAGGCGCTGGAGATCCAGCTGGGGCAGTTCAAGAAGGGGATGTCGTACTTCTGGCTCGTTCCCAACGCCTGGCTCCCGATCATCGAGCGAGACGCCAGGGTCACAGGCGTGGATCACTGCCCCGGCGTCGGCAGCGTATGCACGTTCGGCCGTCTCACGGGCGCGCTGGGCCTGGACAACTACGAGCCGGGCATCCTGGCGCAGGGGCGCGTGAGCCAGCGCTTCGGCTACCGCTTCACGCTCACCAACGGCGAGGGGATCGGGAACAAGGACGTGAACACCGGAAAGTCGGCCTCGGGCCAGCTCTCGCTCTTCCCGACGGGAGGCGACACGCGGGTGTCGGCCTATTTCGCCCTGGACGAGACGCTGAACAGCCAGGGGGAGACGATGGGCGTGCCGGCGGTCGGGGCCGAGGTGGAACTCGGCACATGGCTCGGCGGTCCCCACCTGATCGCCAACGTCCTGCAGGGCCGCAACTGGAAGCTGAACGACGATGCGAAGTTCTCCGCCTTCCAGTTCATGGCCTTCTGGTATCTGCCCGTGGCGCCGGAGTCCGGGTTCTCGGGGATCGAGCCGATGCTTCGGGTGAGCTGGGTCGATTCCGGCGCGGAGGACCCGGAAAAGGTCACCGGTACGGTGATCACGCCGGGCGTCATGGTGTACTTCACGGGTCGAAACGGGATCTCTACGAACGTGGACTTCTACAGCTCGGGCGGCCGGTCGGACTGGTCCTGGAAGGTGCAGGCGTTCGCGTTCTTCTGATCGGGCCCGGACGGGCCGCGACGGTTCGGGGGGCGCGCCGGCGATCCGGTGCGCCCCCCTGTTTTTTTTCGGCGGTGCCTACTTGAAGCTGGCCTGAGCCTCTTCGACCGTATCGAAGACCTTGGTCAGCCGCACGAAGCCGCTGACCTCCAACACTTCAAGGATATTCTCCGGTACGTGGCACAGGGCGAGCCCTCCGCCGGCCTGGTTGGTCTTCCGGATGGCGATCAGCAACGCCCGTAGCCCGGCGCTGCTGATATAGCGCAGACTCCCGCAGTCCAGAACCAGGTTGGTCGCCCCTCCATCGATGATGCCGGAGAGTTCGCCATCGAAGTCCTTGGCGTTGCTGGAGTCTACGCGCCCGCTGACCACCCCTACGGCGGTATCTCCGGAATAGCTGGTCTCAATGTTCATCTGGCGATTCCTCGCTTCCGGCAGCCCCCAGCGGCTGCGTCAGGGTAAGGCAGTTGAAACCCTCGACCCGTTCATATGCAAGCGTATCAATAAAAGACTTCGTAAGGTGGATGCCAAGCCCCCCGATGGGACGATCTTCCGCCGCAAGGCTCAAGTCGGGAATCTCTGCGTCCTCGAGCGGGTTGAAGGGTTGGCCGTTATCTCGAATCGTGATCCCAATGTCGGCGTCCCCGAGGCGAATGTCCACCGTGATGACCGGATCCCGCGTCACTTCCTCGAATCCGTAGGAAATGATGTTCGTCAGGAGCTCGTCCAGCGAGAGCTGAAAGCGGAAGATGATGTTCTGCGAGAGTCCCCGCTCGAGGCAGAAGCGCTCGACCTCGTCCACCACGCGACGTGGCTCGCTCGGGTCCGGCTTTACGGCGATCCGCAATCCCGTTCCGCTCCTCTCGGTTTTGATGGCCGGCTGTCCGCCCGCCTGATCCAGGCCACCCTCGACACCGAAACTACGCACGCGCCCGACGTTTGACATATTGCGCGCCCGGTCCCCGGTTGTGGAGATTCCCGCACCGTGGAGCGGGGACCGCCGCGCGAATCGACAGGGACGATGACGACTCGACTCGGGTTCAGACAAGTGCGGGAGCTCATGACGGACGATTCACCTCAACCGAGGCCTCGATGCCGAAGATCCTGGTAGTAGACGACGAGCCCGATCTGGAGCTGCTTCTCCGGCAGAAGTTCCGGCGCCGGATCCGCTCGGGCGAATTCGAGCTGGTTTTTGCCCAGAACGGGGTCGAGGCCCTCGATCAACTCGGGCACCACAACGATGTCGACGTGGTGCTCTCGGACATCAACATGCCGGAGATGGACGGCCTCACGCTCCTGGCGCAGCTGGGCGAACTCGACCGCGACCTCCGCGCCGTCATGGTCACGGCATACGGGGACATGAAGAACATCCGCACCGCCATGAACCGTGGCGCCTTCGACTTCGTCACCAAGCCGATCGACTTCGGAGATCTCGAAACCACCATCGCCAAGACCCTGGAACACCTTGCGGTGATGCGTGCCGCGCTTCGCGACCGCGACGCGCTGGTGGCGCTGCGCCAGGAACTCGGCGTGGCGGCGCGGATGCAGGAGTCGATTCTGCCGACGAACTACCCCAGCGACCCGCGCTACGAGCTTCATGCCTGGATGACACCGGCCCGTGAGGTAGGTGGAGATTTCTACGATTTCTTCCGCCTCGAGGAAGACCACATGGCGATCGTCATGGCCGATGTCTCGGGCAAGGGCGTGCCGGCGGCCTTCTTCATGATGGTGAGCCGCACGCTGCTCAAGGGGACGGCGATCGGCGAGGCCGACCCCTCGGTCTGTCTCGAAGAGGTGAACCAGCTTCTCATCAACGAGAACGAGGAGTCGATGTTCGTGACCCTCTTCTACACCAAGTTCAATCCCGCGAACGGTCATGCCACCTTCGCGAACGCGGGGCACAATCTTCCGTTCCTCATCAAGGCGTCGGGGGAGGTCGAGCAGATCGTCTCCGATCCGGGGCTCGTCCTCGGGATCATGTCCGGGGTCGACTTCCCCAAGGGCCACATCACGCTGGCTCCGGGCGATGCCGTCTTCTTCTACACGGATGGCGTGACGGAGGCCATGGACGAAAACGGCGTCGAACTCGGAGAGAAGGAGCTGGCCGAGGTTCTGAGCGAGTGCCACGGGTCGTCCGCGGAGGACATCAACCGCCACGTGATACGGGCGGTGCAGGAGCATGCGGGGGAGGCGGACCAGTCGGACGACATCACCTGCCTGACCCTTCGCTACCTGGGGACCTGATGCGGCGTCGGTCTTTTGCGGTCGCGGCCGTTCTGGCGGCCGGCACGCTGCCCGGCCCCGCCTTGTCGCAGGAAGGCGAGGCCGCGACGCAAGGCGTCTACGCCGATTCCATCGTCTTCGGCCAGTCCGCGGCCCTCGAAGGGCCCGCGGGCGAACTGGGCCGCAACATGAACCTCGGCATCCGGGCCGCGTTCGAGGAAGCCAATCGAGAGGGCGGCGTGCACGGGCGTGCCCTCCGCCTCATCGCCCGCGACGATGGCTACGAGCCCGAGGCCGCCGTCGCCAACACGCAGGAACTCATGGCACACGGCGTGTTCGGCCTCATCGGCGCCGTCGGCACGCCGACCTCCAACGCGGCGGAGCCCGGCGCGAGCGAAGCGGGCGTCCCCTACATCGGGGCGTTCACGGGCGCCGGCCTGCTCAGGAACCCGGGCCAGCGGTACGTCGTCAACCTGCGCGCGTCCTACGACCAGGAGACGGAGGAGATGGTGGACCGCCTCGTGCGGGACCTCGGTTTCCGGCGCATCGCGGTCTTCTACCAGGATGACAACTATGGCCTGGCGGGTCTGACGGGCGTCCGCAACGCGATGGACGCGCGCGGCATGGAACTCGTCAGCGAGGCCCCCTACATGCGGAACACGCGGGCCGTGAAGCGCGGACTCCTCGACATCCAGGCCGGCAACCCGCAGGCGGTCATCATCATCGGCGCGTACATCCCCGTGGCGCATTTCATCCGGTGGGCGCGGAAGATCGGCCTCGACGCCCTGTTCGTGAACATCTCCTTCGTCGGCAGCTACGCCCTCCTCGACGAGTTGGGCCGTGCCGGAGACGGCGTCGTCGTGACGCAGGTCGTGCCCTTCCCCCGCGACCCGAGCGTGCCCGTGGTGGCGCGTTATCAGGCCGCGCTGCGGGCGGTCGACCCTTCGGCCCGGCCGGGTTTCGTGTCGCTGGAGGGCTATCTGGCCGGGCGGCTGGTCGTGGAGGCGCTGGCGGCCGGAGATCCGGATGTTCGGCCCACGCGGGAGTCCTTCCTCCGCACGCTGACGGAATCCGGCCCCATCGACCTCGGCGGTTTCGTGGTCGAATACGGGGAGGAAGACAACCAGGGTTCGGACCTCGTGTTTCTGACCGTGATTCGGGAAGGCGAGTTCGTTCCCGTGACCCGGCTCTCACGGTGAGTACCGCGGGCCCGCCGGTGAAACAGAGCGACGAGCGGCTCCACCGCGCCTTCGCGTGGGCCATCGCCCGCCTTCCCGGCGGGTTCGGCGCGCGGGCCCGGCAGGCGACCGGCGGTCGGTTCGGCATCGGCAGCCAGATCGTCGTGGGACTGGGGGGCGGCGTACTGCTGACGATCAGCGCCATCCTCCTCGCGCTCCTCCTGATGAGCATCGTGGAGCGGGGACAGAGCGAGGTCACGCAGGAGCAGATCCCGTCGCTCCTCGCGGGCCACCGGGTGACCCAGCACAGCGAGGCGCTGCTGCGCGCATCGCCGCAACTCCTGTCGGCCGCCGACCCTGCGGTGCTGGAGGATGTCCGGGCCGCCGTTTTGCTGGAACAGGACAGCCTCCAGTTCTGGGTCGGGGAGGTCGGCGGGGCGGCAATGGATGCGGATGTCGCGAGTCTTGCCGAAGACCTGGTGGCGAACATCAACGAGATCTACGAGTCGGTCAACAACCGCATGGCCTACAACGCCGGGCTCGCGGAAATGGCAGCCGTCGTCGAGGAGACCGGACTCCGTCTGCAGTTGGTGCTCGAGGAGGCGATCGACGATCAGTATTTCTTCATCCGCACCGGGCTCCGTCAGCTGACCGACGTTCCGGCGCCGGGTTCCCAGCGCCAGGCGCTCGAGGAAATCCAGCAGCTTGACGGCCTCCTGAACTTCAAGGCGTCGCAGAACCAGGCGATCACGCTCATCCAGCAGGCCTTCACCGAGACCGATGCGGAGCTGCTGCTCGCCAACCAGGAGCGCGTGGAGACAGCCCTCCGCGATGTGCGGGCGACGCTGCCCCGGATTCGCCCGCTCCTGAGGGAAACGCTGGCCGACGCGGTGAGCGTCCCCAGCGAGTTGTACGGAGGCCCCACCGGCATCTTCCAGACCCGGCGGCGCGAACTCGACGAGATCGGCCGGGCCGAGGAGTTGCTCGAGCGCAACCGTCAGACGACGGCGGAACTCGACCTTGGGGTCCGGACGCTCATGGAAAGCGTCGAGGACACCGCCCGGGAGGCGGCGAATCGCTCCGCGTTCCTCGTCCGGCTCGGGTTCTGGTTCCTCCTCGCCGTCATCCTGTTCACCATCGGCGCAGCGCGCATCGCCTGGAAGACGTTCGGCCGCTCCCTCATCGTTCGCCTGAGCAGCCTGTTCGAGACGACGCGGCGCATGTCCGAGGGCGACCTCGAAGTGAAGGTGGAGGTCGAGGGCAACGACGAGGTCACCGACATGGCGCACGCGCTGGAGGTCTTCCGGAAGCACGCCCTCGAAGTGCAGCGGCTGAACCTGGTCGAGAAGCTGGCGCAGGAGGTCCAGTCGAAGAACGAGGCGCTCGAGCAGACGCTCGACGATCTCCAGCGCACGCAGCAACAGGTCATCACCCAGGAGAAGCTGGCGTCGCTCGGCGCCCTCACGGCGGGGATCGCCCACGAGATCCGCAATCCGCTCAACTTCGTGAACAACTTCGCGGTCCTCTCGAAGGAGCTGATCGAAGAGCTGAACGAGGAGCTGAAGGAAGTCGCGGAGGGAACCGCGGAGCTGGACCAGGAGTTCATCGCGGAGGTGCTCGGCGACCTCGACATGAATGTGACCAAGGTTCGGGAGCACGGAGGCCGCGCCGACCGCATCGTCGAGGGAATGCTGGCGCACTCCCGGGACGACGCCGGCGACGCGGAGACCATCGACGTGAACCTGCTGCTCGATGAGTACGCGAAGCTCGCCTACCACGGCCTGCGCGGCAACGATTCCTCCTTCAACGTGACGATGGACCGGGACTTCGACGAGGAGGCCGGAGAGGTCACCGGCATCGCCCGCGATCTGAGCCGGGTCTTCCTGAACATCGTGACCAACGCCTGCCACGCCACGGCCGCCCGCAAGGAGCAGGACGGCGCCGACTACTCCCCCACCGTCGCACTCAGGACGGAAGGCCACGAAGACCATGTCATCGTGTCGATTCGGGACAACGGCACCGGCATCCCGGACTCGATCGTCAGGAAGATCTTCGAGCCCTTCTTCACGACGAAGTCGGGGACGCAGGGGACGGGGCTCGGATTGTCCATCTCCCGCGACATCGTCGTCGGCCACGGCGGCGACCTCGAGGTGGAGAGCGAGCCGGGCGAGTTCACGGAGTTCAGGATCAAGCTGCTCCGCAAGAGCAACATTTCCGAGGTGGCGGCGGCCGTGACGTGAGGGTCGCCGCATCAATCATGGAGAGATGATGAGAACGAAATCCTATGGCCGCCGTGCCTTTGCGGTCGCCGGCGTCTTTCTCCTCGGCGCGGGAGTTCTGAGCGCGCAGGACGGGCGCCCCGAAACGACTCCACGCGGCGACGGCGAGGGCGACGGTCCCTACGATCGCCTGATTCTCCGCGGCGTCACGATCATCGATGGAACGGGGGCGCCGCCGCAGGGCCCCGTGGACATCGTCATCGAGGGCGACCGCATCGCCTCCGTCAGCACCGTCGGCTTCCCGGGGCTCGACATCAACGAGGATCGCCGGCCCGATGTGGAGGTCGACGACAATCCGGACGCGAACGTGCACGAGATCGACCTTTCCGGGCACTTCGTCATGCCCGGCTTCGTCGACATGCACGCGCATACCGGCGGCGTCCCCAAGGCGCCGCAGCCCGAGTACGTCTACAAGCTGTGGATGGGGCACGGGATCACGACCTCCCGCGGCGTGGGCCACGGGCCGATGATGTGGTCGCTCGAAGAGAAGGCGAAGGCGGCGCGCAACGAGATCGTCGCCCCGCGCATGTACACGTACGTGCGGCCGGGCGAGGCCTGGGACCAGGGATCCGTGGACTCGCCGGAGAAAGCCCGGGAGTGGGTGCGCTGGGCCGCGGCGCAGGAGGTCGACGGACAGAAGGTCGACGGACTCAAGCTGGGCTCCTACGACCCGCCGATCATGGAGGCGCTCATCGATGAGGCGCACCAGCACGGGCTCGGCACGGTGGCCCACCTCGGGCAGATGGGCGTGGGGCGGATGACGGCGCTCGACGCGGCGGAGATCGGGCTCGACATGATGACCCACTACTACGGCCTGTTCGAGTCGATGCTGTCCGACTACAGCGTCCAGGACTGGCCGCTGGACTACAACTACCAGAACGAACAGCACCGCTTCGGCAACGTGGCCCGGCTCTGGGATCAGGTCGACGGGCCCGGCTCGGAGAGCTGGAACGCGCTCCAGGAACGCTTCCTGGAACTCGGGTTCGGGCTCGATCCGACGATGACGATCTACGAGGCGAGCCGGGACGTGATGGCCGCCCGCAACGCGGACTGGCACGAGGAGTATACGCTCCCCACCCAGTGGGAGTTCTATCAGCCGAGCCGCGCCGCGCACGGCTCGTACTGGTTCTACTGGACGACCGAGGATGAGGTCGCGTGGCGGAACTTCTACAGGGTCTGGATGCAGTTCCTCAACGAGTACAAGAACCGCGGCGGCCGCGTGACGACGGGCTCCGACTCGGGATTCATCTACAAGCTGTACGGCTTCGACTACATCCGGGAGTTCGAACTGCTGCGGGAGGCCGGGTTCCACCCGGTGGAGGTCATCCGCTCAGCCACCCTGCACGGGGCGCAGGAACTGAACGACCCCAAGGGGCTCCCGCCCGACTTCGGGATGATCCGCCCCGGGCTCAAGGCCGATTTCGTCGTCGTCGAGGAGAATCCGCTGCAGAACCTCAAGGTCCTGTACGGAACCGGCGCGGTGAAGCTCAATGACGAGACGGGCGAGACCGAGCGCGTCGGCGGCATCAAGTACACGATCAAGGACGGGATCGTCTACGACGCGAAGCAGCTGTTGGCCGACGTGCGGGAGATGGTGCGGGCGGCGAAGGCCGAACTCGCAACGGAGGACGAAGGCTAGCAGTCCGACGGACGGAGGACCCCGGAAATGAAGCGCACACACGGGATCGGATTCCTGCTCCTGGCGCTTGCCGCGTGCGGCGGCGGCGACGCGAGCGAGGGAGAGGTGCGGACGGTCCAGCCCGGCGCCCCCGGCGAGGCCACGCGCGTGCTGACGGTGGAGGAAGCGGCTTCCCTCGATCACGTCACGCACACCCCGGCGGACGTGCGCTTCATGCAGGGGATGATCCCGCATCACGCCCAGGCGCTGGAGATGGCCGCGCTCATTCCGGATCGGACGGATCACGAGGGTCTGCGGCTCCTCGGACTGCGGATCGAGATCTCCCAGCGAGACGAGATCGCGTGGATGACGCGCTGGCTCGAGCGGCGGGGCGAGACGGCTCCGATGGTGGGGGCCGGACACGCGCACGGACTCGGCGAGGGCGACCTCATGCCGGGGATGCTGTCGCGCGAGGAGATGGCCGCGCTCGCCGAGGCGCGCGGCTCCGGGTTCGACCGGCTCTTCCTCGAAGGCATGATCAAGCATCATCAGGGCGCCCTGATGATGGTGGCCGAGTTGTTCGGGAGTCCGGGCGGAGGTCAGGAGACGGAGATTTTTCGGTTCGCGGCGGATGTGGACGCGGACCAGGACATGGAGATCCTGCGCATGCGGGACTTGTTGAACGAGATTCCATGACCGCTCGTTCACCGCTCATTCGCCGCCTATTGGCGTTTCACGGGAGGTAGGAAGATGTCACGCAGAGAGATTTCGACATTCCAGCCGCGAATTGGCCGCCTGGCGGCCGTGTTGCCGGCGCTGGCGGTGCTGGCGTACGGCTGGCTGGGCGGCGCGGGCTCGCTGGCGGCCCAGGACCCGCCGCCGCCCCCTCCGGAGGCCGTGTGGGAATGGGACCCGGACGATCCGCGCATCGGGCTCGCGCCGGGCCTCCACGATGCGGGCATGGCGATCGGCAACCTCGAGCGGCTGATCAGCCTCCCGAAGCCCGATCCCTTCCTGACCGACGAGGCCGGCGGGCGCGGCCCCACGAACTCGGACCTGGCGTTCCAGGGCGACCTCGTCTTCCAGGGCAGCTACTGGGGCTTCCAGGTGTTCGACGCCTCGGATCCCGCCCAGCCGGAACTCGTCGTCGCGGTCGTGTGTCCGGGCGGACAGGGTGACGTGAGCGTACACGAGAACCTGCTCTTCATGTCGGTCCAGCAGACGTCGGCCCGGCTCGACTGCGGCACGGAAGGGGTGCAGGACAGCGTGAGCACCGTGCGCCTGCAGGGGATCCGGATCTTCGACATCTCCGACGTCGGGAATCCGCGCCAGGTGAAGACCGTGCAGACCTGCCGCGGCTCCCACACCCACACGCTCGTCACCGACCCGAGCGACGACTCCCGCGTGTACATCTACGTTTCGGGCACGGGGCGCGTGCGTTCGGGCAGCGAACTCGAAGGCTGCTCCGGCCTGCCGGTCGAGGAGGACGAGAACACGGCACTGTTCCGGATCGAGATCATCGAGGTGCCGGTGGACGCGCCGGAGAACGCCGAAATCGTGAACATGCCGCGCATCTTCGCGGACCCCGAGACGGGGGAGATCGCGGGCCTGTGGGCGGGGGGCGACCACGGCGACGGCACGCAGGCGTCGCGTCGCACGAACCAGTGCCACGACATCACGGTGCGCTCCGATCTGGGACTCGCGGCCGGAGCCTGCTCGGGGAACGGCATCCTGCTGGACATCTCCGACCCCGAGAATCCGGTTCGCATCGACCAGGTCGTCGACCCGAACTTCGCCTACTGGCATTCCGCGACCTTCAACAACGACGGCACCGCGATCGTGTTCACGGACGAGTGGGGCGGCGGTGGAGCGCCTCGCTGCCGCGGCTCCGATCCGGAGACGTGGGGCGCAAACGCGATCTTCACGATCCGCGACCGCAAGATGGAGCTGGCGGGCTACTACAAGCTGCCCGTGCCGCAGACGGAGCAGGAGAACTGCGTCGCCCACAACGGTTCCATGATCCCGGTGCCCGGCCGCGACATCATGGTCCAGGGCTGGTACCAGGGCGGCCTCTCGATCTTCGATTTCACCGACCCCGAGAACCCGTTCGAGATCGCCTACTTCGATCGCGGCCCGCTCGACGCGGTGGAGATGCTGAGCGGCGGCTACTGGTCGGCGTACTGGCACAACGGTGCGATCTACGGCGCGGAAATCGCGCGGGGCGTGGACGTGTTCCAGCTCGCGGCCAGCGAGCACCTGTCCCAGGCGGAGATCGACGCGGCGATGTCGGTGATGGTCGGCGACTCCAACGTCCAGAACCAGGAGCGCTACGACTGGCCCGCGAGCTTCGCGGTGGCGCGTTCCTATCTGATCCAGATGCAGCGCGACAGCGGCATCAACACCGAGCGCGGAGAGCGCGTGGCGGCGCTGCTCGACACGGCGGAGAGCCAATCGGGCGCCGAGCGAAGCGCCACGCTCGACGAACTGAACGCCGTGGCGGCCGAACTCGACGAGGATGCGCGTCGCGCCGCCAACGCGGCGGGGCCGGGAGATGCCCGACGCCTGGCGCTGCTGGCCGACGCGATCCGCGGCCTGACGGCCTCGCTGCGCTGACCGCGCCTGTCGCTGCAAGCTCCGGGGGTCGCCGTGGCCCCCGGAGCGAAGGCTTCACGGAACCCGGAGCGCGCGAAACCGTATGACGGTGTGACCACGTCGAACCCAGCCGGTCTGCGAAGCGAGCCCGTGACGAACCACGACACTCTGACAGACCCCGCCCCCGCCGGCGAGTTGGCCCGGGGCATCGTTCCCGGAGGCACCTTCCTCGCCGATTTCCTCTACCCCGAGCCGGCCGAGCGCCGAGTCGGGGCGATGATCGGCTGGTGGGAGAAGCGCCGACTCCCCTACAACCTCATCGTCGGCGCCACCGGACTCGTGACGATGACGTTCGGGGCGGCGCTCACGGCGGTGGTCGCGACCCTTCAGCCGGTCGACATGGTCCGCATGGCGATCTGGTGGGCCGTGTGGGCGAATGTGTGCTATACGCTGGGTCCGGTGGCCGAGATCGCCCTCCAGAAGCTGTTCGGCGGACGGCTCCTTCCGGCTGGTCCCCTTCTCTTCCGGGCGGGCGTGACCGTCGCCGTCGGCGTCACGCTGCTGCCCATCATCCCCATCACGATCGGATTCATCCTGAACTTCTTCGGACTCGTCTGACGACTCCTTCGGCTACGGACAGCGCCGTGCCGGCGTGATCGTCCCGGTAACGCGTTACGACCTCCGTGTCGCGTTCCCGCGGGAACGTCCCGTCGTCAGTCGACGCCGATGGAGTGGGGGCCGATATCGGCGAGTGAGGGCGTCCCGACGGCGCCCATCGTGACGCGCAGTTCCTCGATGAGGATTTCCAGCACCCGCTCGACGCCCGCCTGGCCGAAGGCCCCGAGTCCCCACAGGTAGGGGCGACCGATCGCGACCGCGGTGGCGCCGCGGGCGATGCCCTTGAAGATGTCGGTCCCCCGGCGGAAGCCCCCATCGACGATGATCGGAACCTCGCCGCCGGCCACCTCCACGACCTCGGGAAGCGCATCGATCGTCGCCCGGCCGCTCCCTTCCGCGCGGCCGCCGTGGTTGGAGACCCAGATCCCGTCCACCCCGTGTTCCAGGGCGAGTTCCGCGTCTTCACGCGTCACGAGACCCTTCACGACGATCCGTTGATCCGTGATGTCGCGCAGGCGGTGCACGTAGTCCCACGTCATGGTGGGGCCGCCGCTGTCGGGTGGGCCCTGGGGCAACCCCTCGTACATCGGCTTCACGGGATCCGCCCGGCCCCCGCTCCGGTGGCAGGTGTCGCAGTTGCGGTCGTCGATGCGTTCCCAGCGCCGCAGGGTGAGCCGGTTGCTCCCGCCGAGGAGGTCGACGGTGAGTACGATCACGGGACAGCCGGCCTCGCGCACCCGGTCGATCAGGCCGACGGTCGCGTTCCAGTGGCGGGGCGCGTAGAGCTGGTACCAGACCGGCTCGCCCCGCGCTTCGTTCACGGCCTCGACGCCCGTCGAACTCACCGATGAGAGCGTCTGCAGGTGGTTTCGGGCCGCGGCCGCCCGCGCGGTGGCCAGCTCGCCGTCGCGGTGGAAGGCGCCCTGGCTTCCCGCCGGCGCGATCATGAGCGGCGTCGGCCACTCCCGCCCGAAGATCGAGACGCGCATGTCGAGGTTGGAGACGTCCACCAGGCGGCGCGCGCGGAGGTAGATCCGCTCCAGCGAGGCACGGTTGTTGGCCTGCGTGCCCTCTCCGTCGACGCCCGTCTTGATGTATCCCCAGTGCGCCGTGGGCACCGTTTGCGCGGCCACCTTCTCGAGGTCGAACACATCGAGGGCCTCCTGCGCCGACGCGACGAGGTCGTCAAGCGACCGCGCCGGCGCCTCCTGGGCGAGCGCCCGACCGACCACGCCCAGGTCGCAGCCCGCGAGCGCCCCCAGCAGAGGGCTCGCGGCGAGCCAGCGGAGGAGGTCGCGGCGGTGGACGGTGTTCGATTCCGGCCCCGGCTCCGGCGTGTCGTGCATTCGGCGCTCCTGGTTGGGACTCCGTGATCGCCAATGGGTCCGAATCCACGGTGCCCGCCGCCACGCTCCGCGTCAACGCGGGCCCGCGCGTGAAACCCTTCGGGCAACGCCGAAATTCGATAAAATGTCTTTCAAGCGCCGATTCCCGTCGGCATGAGGCACGGGTGGCTGATCGATGCCTTCGCGCGAGATCATTCGGAGAGACGATTCGAGAGGAGAGGAACGCACCGCGGTGAGTCACGACATCGAAGCGATACAGGAGAAGATCCGCGAGCAGAGCGCCTTCGTGGAGCGGTTGGTCGATGAGGTGGGGCGCGTCATCGTGGGGCAGCGAACCATGGTCGAGCGGCTCCTCATCGGCCTGCTCGCCGACGGCCACGTGCTCATGGAAGGGGTGCCGGGACTGGCGAAGACCCTCACGGTGCGGACCCTCGCGCAGGCGATCGACACTGGTTTCCAGAGGATCCAGTTCACGCCGGACCTCCTCCCGGCCGACCTCATCGGAACGCTGATCTTCGATCCCAGGCGGAGCGAGTTTCAGACGCGGAAGGGTCCGATCTTCTCCAACATCATCCTCGCCGACGAGATCAACCGGTCGCCCGCCAAGGTGCAGTCCGCGCTCCTCGAGGCGATGCAGGAACGCACGGTCACCATCGGGGACGAGACCTTCCCCCTCGACGACCCCTTTCTCGTCCTCGCGACCCAGAATCCGATCGAGCAGGAGGGAACGTACCCGCTCCCCGAAGCACAGGTGGACCGCTTCATGCTCAAGCTCTCCATCGGATATCCCGACAAGGAAGAAGAGCTGGAGATCATGCGGCGCATGGGCGTCGGGTCCGCGCCCGAGCCGGAGACGGTCGTCACGCCGGACGAGATCCTCCGGGCGCGCGGCGCCGTCGACCTCATCTACATGGACCGGCAGGTCGAACGGTACATCGTGGAACTGGTTTTCGCCTCGCGCGAGCCGGCCGAACACGGACTCGAAGACCTCGCCGACCTCATCGCCTACGGCGCGTCGCCGAGAGCCAGCATCTGCCTGGCGCGCACGGCGCGGGCCCACGCCTTCCTGCGGCACCGGGGCTACGTGACGCCGGAGGATGTGCGGTCCATCGCCCTCGATGTCCTGCGACACCGCGTGCTCGTCACCTACGAGGCCGAAGCCGAGGAAGTCACGAGCGAGGACGTCGTGAACCGGATCCTCGACAGCGTCGAGGTCCCGTAGGCGTCGGGGAACCGGAAGGATGGAGGGATGATTCCGCGGGAGATCCTCCGGAAGGTCCGCCGCATCGAAATCACGACGCGGGGGCTCGTGGACCAGGTGTTCTCGGGCGAATACCACTCCGTGTTCAAGGGACGGGGCATCAACTTCGCCGAGGTGCGCGAGTACGACTACGGCGATGACATCCGCTCGATCGACTGGAACGTCACCGCCCGCACCGGAACGCCCCACGTCAAGATCTTCGAGGAAGAGCGCGAACTCACAGTGATGCTCGTCGTGGACGTGAGCGCGTCCGGAGACTTCGGCACCCGGGAGCGCATGAAGGGAGATCTCGCCGTCGAGGTGTGCTCCCTGCTCGCCTTCAGCGCGATCAAGAACAACGACAAGGTCGGGCTCATCATCTTCAGCGACCGCGTCGAGAAGTTCGTCCCGCCACGGAAGGGCCGGCGGCACGTCCTGCGCGTGCTGCGCGAGATGCTGTATCACCGGCCCCGGGGCCGGTCGACGGACCTCGGCGCGGCGCTCGAGTACCTCTCGCGCATCATCCGGCGGCGGGCCGTGGTCTTCGTCGTCTCCGATTTCGTCTCGAAGCCCTTCGAGAAAGCGCTCGGGGTCGCGGGCCGGCGGCACGACGTCGTCGCCCTCCGGGTGAGGGACCGGCGGGAGTCGGAACTGCCGCCCATCGGACTCGTCGAACTCGAGGACGCGGAGACGGGAGAGAGGCTCGTCGTCGACACCTCGAACCGTGATTTCCGGGCGGCGTTCGCGAGCCGCGGGGAGGAGGCGCGGGCGGGACAGAACCGGACGTTCCGGCGCAGCAAGGTCGACGTCGTGGATCTCAGTCCCGGGCGCCCCTACCTGCGGCCGCTGATGCGCTTCTTCGAGGAGCGGGGACGGCGCATATGAGCCGCGGATCGTGGGGCGGGAACCGGCGGGCCGCGATCGTGACCCTCCTGCTGGCGTGCGGGGCTCTCGGAGCGGGCGGAGACCTTCGGGGGCAGTTGCCTCGGGTCACCATCGAACCCGACACGACGGAGATCCATGTGGGCGATCCGCTCGCGCTGCGGCTCTCCGTCGAGCACGCGGCGGATCTCGCCGTGCGCTGGCCCGATTCCCTCTCGCTGGGTCCCTTCGAGGCGCTGGCGCTCGAGGCAAGTCCGCCCGCGGCCTACGGTGAAGGCGTGCGCACGCCGGCGGTGCTGCGCGTGACCGCCTTCGAGTTGGGCGAACTCGAGCTCCCTTCATTCGACCTCGAACTCACGGACGGGGCGGACGTCTCGGCCACCGTCTCCACCGACCCCGTGGTGATCGGGGTGACCACGGTCGGGCTCGACGAGAGCGGTGACATCCGCGACGTGAAGGGCCCGCGCGCAATCGCACGCAACTGGCTGCTCCTGTGGCCGTGGCTTCTGCTCGCCGTGGCCCTCGCCGGCGCCGGGTACTGGTGGGGGCGCCGGCGGCGTCGCAGCCCCGACCGGACCGACTCCCGGCCACCGGTGCCGGCTCGGCCACCGCACGAGATCGCGCTCGAGGCACTGGACCGACTCGAGGCGTCCCCCCTCCTGGAGCGCGGCGAGATCAAGCCGTACCACATCGAGGTGTCCCGGATCATCCGCGCCTACCTCGAGGGACGGTACCGGATCTGGGCCCTGGAGATGATCTCGCCGGACGTGATCTCGAGCCTGGGGCATGCCGGCGTGGACCCCGGTCTTCGAACGGCCTTCGAACGCTTCCTGGACGCCTGCGACCTGGTGAAGTTCGCGAAGCGGCGGCCGGATGAGGCGGCGTGCCGGGGCATCCTCGCCGTCGCGCGCACGCTGGTGGAACGGACGAAGTTCGTGCCCCCGCCCGCCGCCGCGGAGTCCGAAGAGACCGCAGCCGAAGCGACCGCAGCCGAAGCGACCGCGCCCGGAGAGACCGCAGCCGACGGAGCCGAAGCGACCGCGGACGACCGGACCGAGGCGGCCGTTCCATGATCCACCGCTTCGCGGATCCCGCGTTTCTCCTGCTCCTGCTGCTCCTCGTCCCGGCGCTCGCCTACCGGCACCTGGCAAGGGGAGGGCGCAGGGCCGGCGCCCTGCGCTACCCGGACCTGGCGCTCCTCCGGCGCTCGGGGGCCGAGCGCACCGGCCGCCTGCGCCATGTGCCGCTGGCGCTACGACTGCTCGCCCTCAGCTTGTTCATCGTCGCCTTCGCCCGCCCCCAGTCCGCCTCGATCAGCGAGGATGTGTCGACCGAGGGCGTCGACATCGTCATGGCCCTCGACATCTCCAGTTCCATGCTCGCGCAGGACCTGATGCCCAACCGGCTGGAGGCGGCCAGGGAGGTCGCGGCGGACTTCGTCGAACGCCGCCGCAACGACCGCATCGGACTCGTCGTGTTCGCCGGACAGGCGTTCACCCAGGCCCCGCTCACGATCGATCACCCGGCCGTCTCCGCGGTCATGGCCGAACTGGAGGTGGGAATGGTCGAGGACGGGACCGCCATCGGACTCGGACTCGCGACCGCGCTCAAGCGCCTCGAGTCCAGCCAGGCCGAATCGAGGATCATCGTGCTCCTCACCGATGGCCGGAACAACCGCGGCGAGATCGATCCGGCGACCGCCGCCCAAATGGCCCGGGCGCTGGGGGTCAAGGTCTATACGATCGGGGCGGGGTCGCGCGGGACGGCCCCGGTTCCCGTCGACGATCCGGTCTTCGGGCGGCGCCTCGTCTCGATTCCCGTGGACGTCGACGAACCCACCCTCGAGGAGGTCGCCGAGGTCACCGGCGGCCGGTACTTCCGGGCCATCGACCGCGAGAGCCTCGAACGCATCTACGAGGAGATCGACGCGCTCGAGACGACCGAGATCGACGTGCAGAGCTTCACGCGGTACGGCGAACTCTTCCACTTCCCGCTCGCGGCGGGACTCGGACTGCTGCTGCTCGAGATCGGGCTCGCGCAGACGGTCCTGCGAAGACTGCCGTAGCGGGGGGGAGGCGCCACCGTGTTCCGCTTCGGGTTCGTCACGGCACTCTTCGGACTGGCGCTCATCCCGCTGGCCGCCGGCCTGATGTGGCGGGGCGCGACCCTGCGGCGCCGCGCGCTGGCCCGCTTCGGCGACCTCGCGCTCGTCCGCCGGTTGAGCCGGAGCGTGAACCCGCGGGCCCGCGCCTGGAAGGCCATCGGACTCCTCGCCGTGCTCGCGCTCTCCGCCGTCGCCCTGGCCCGCCCGCAGTTCGGCTCGCGCGTGGAGACCGTCCGCCGGGAGGGGATGGACATCGTCGTCGCCCTCGACCTCTCCACTTCGATGCTGGCGGAGGACATCGCCCCCAACCGCCTGCAGCGCTCGAAGCTCGAAATCCAGCGCCTCATCGAGCGGCTGGACGGGGATCGCATCGGCCTCATCGCCTTTGCCGGCCAGGCCTTCGTCCAGAGCCCGCTGACGTCGGACTACGGAGCCGCGCGCCTCTTCCTCAACGCGATGGACACGGAACTCGTGCCCGTGCAGGGAACGGATCTCGGGGCCGCGCTCGAACTCGCGCTGGATGCCTTCTCCGACGCGCCGGTGGAGGAACGCATCATCATCGTCGTCACCGACGGCGAAGACCACGAGGGGGGCATCGAGCCGGCGGTGGACCGCGCACTCGAGGCCGGGGTTACGATCCACACCGTCGGCGTGGGTTCGACGGACGGCGTCCCGATTCCCGAGTACGACGCGGCGGGCCGGCCGGCCGGGTTCAAGCGCGACGAAGCGGGGGCCGTCGTCACGACCCGGCTCGACGAGACGACATTGAGGCGGATCGCGTCGCGCACGGGCGGACAGCTCTACCGCAGCACCCCCGAGGCGAGCGAGTTGACGGCGCTCATCGAGGAGGTCTCGGCGCTGGGCGGACGCGAGATCGACGCGCGCGAGGTCACGCAGTACGAGGAGCAGTTCCAGATATTCCTCGGCGCGGCGATTCTCCTATTGTTCCTGGAGGGCCTGTGGACGGACCGGAAGAAGACTGTGAGAGCCTGGCGAGGGAGGTTCACGTGAGCGGGAGGCGCGGACGCACAGGGCGGCTGTGGCTGCCCCCGGTCATCGCGATCCTCGGGGCCGCGGCGCCCGCCGAAGTGCGCGCGCAGGCGGGACGCGCCGAGACGCGCGAGGGGAACCGCCTCTATGAGGAGGGACGTTTCGCCGAGGCGCACGAGAAGTACCTGGAGGCGCTCCTCGCGGACCCGGACTCCCCGATCATCCGGTTCAACGACGGGAACGCGCTCTACCGGGGCGAGGACTACGAGTCGGCGCTGGAATCCTTCCGTGCCGCGGTGGAGGGCGGAGACCCGGAGTTGGCGGCCGCCGCGTGGTACAACCTCGGGAACACGCTCTACCGGCAGGGCGCGCTCCCCGAGAGTCTGGAGGCCTTCAAGCAGGCGCTGCGCGCCGACCCGGCGGACGCCGACGCCAAACACAACCTCGAGCGGGTGCTCGAACAGATGCAGGAGCAGGAGCAGGAGCAGCAGGAGCAGCAGCAGGGCGACGGCGAGAACGACGAGGAGAACGAAGGCGACGGCGAGCAGCAACCGCAGGGCGGCGAACAGAATCAGGATCCGCAGCAGGATCAACAGGATCAGGATCAGCCCGAGCAGGACCCGAACCAGGATCCGCAGAACCAGCCGAACCCTGAACCGGACCCCGAGCGGGATCCCGAGGAATCGGAATCTCCGCCGCAGGAGGGAACGCCCCCGCCCGGAGAGATGACGAGGGAGGAGGCCGAACGGCTGCTTGACGCGATCCGGGAAGATCAGGATGAGGTGAACCGCCAGCCGCGCACGCCGACGCGCGGCGCGAGGCCGCGCAGGGACTGGTGATGCGACGGCTTCGACTCCCCGTGCGCCCGGACCGCTCGGCGGCGACCCCCGTCCTCGCCCGGGTCCGGGCGTGGGTCCTGGCCTGCCTCCTCGCTCCCGGCGCGCTCTCGGGGCAGGATGTCACGGCCTCGGCGCACCTCGACCGCGGGGAAGTCGGCGTGGGGCAGACCTTCACGCTCAACGTCGTCCTGGAAGGCGTCCAACGCTTCGACCAGGACCCCGTCCTTCCCGACATGGCCGCCTTCGCCGCTTTCCTGAGCAGCGGGACGCAGACGTCCGTTCAGATCGTGAACGGCCGGACGACCGTCTCGCTCACCGTGCAATACCGCTTCCAGGCGACGGCGGAGGGGACGTTCGAGATCGGGCCGGTGACAGTCGAGGCGGGCGGAGAGACGCTGACGACGGAGCCGCTGAGCCTGCGCGTGGCGTCGGCCCCCCAGCCGGGAGCGGGAGCGGGGGGAGCGCCCGCGGGCCAGCCTTCCGATCCCGGAAACATCGGCCCGGACGACCTCTTCGTCGTCGCCGAGCCGAACAAGCGCCGCGTGCGCGAGAACGAGCCCGTCATCGTCGACTACCGGCTCTTCACGCGCGTGAATGTGAGTTCGTATGGGGTCACGCGACTCCCCGGCACGGCGGGCTTCTGGGTCGAGGAGTTCGAACTCCCGCAACAGCCGCAGGTGGAGCAGGTCGTGCGCGACGGCGTCGCCTACGCGACGGCGGTGATCCGGAAGGTGGCGCTGTATCCGACGGGACCGGGTTCGAAGACGCTCGAGCCGCTCGCGATCGAGGCGCAGGTCCGCGTGCAGAGGCGCTCGCGCGATCCGTTCGACGATGTGTTCGGGGGATTCTTCAACCGGAGTTCCCTGTTCGGGGACGTCGTGACGGCGGGCGCCGCTTCCCTTCCGGTCGAGATCGAAGTGCTCCCCCTCCCCGCGGAAGGCCGGCCCGCGGACTTCACCGGCCTCGTCGGCGATCTGGCGATCGAGAGTTCCGTCGACCGGGACAGCCTGGCCGCGAACGAAGCCGTCACGTTGCGCGTGCAGGTGTCGGGCTCCGGCAACCTGAAGGCGCTGGGGCCGCCGGAACTCGAGTTTCCGCCGACGGTGGAGGCGTTTCCGCCGGAGGTGGCGGATCGCCTGCGAACCACCGACGCCGGTGTCGCGGGCACGCGGACGTGGGAATACGTCCTCATCCCCCGGGCGCCCGGAACGCTGACGATACCGAGCGTGGACATGGGGTACTACAACGCCGAGGCGGACCGCTACGAGACGGCGTCGGCGGCGCCGGTCGACCTGCGGGTCACGGGCCGGGCGGTCGAGGACGCGTTGCCGGGAGCACGCGCGCGCGGCTCCGTCGAGGCGCTGCGCTCGGACATCCGCTTCATCCGGACCGATACGCCGCGGTTCCGTCGCCGGGGTGAGACGCTGTTCGACCAGGCATGGTTCTGGATCGTCGCGCTTGCGCCCGTCGGCATGGTCGCGGGCGCGGCCGGGCTGCGCCGGCGCCGCGACCGGCTCGCGGGCGACCGGGCCTACGCTCGCGACCGCCGGGCGGCCCGCGTGGCGAAGAAGCGCCTCGCCCGGGCCGCCGGGCTCGCGGGGGGCAGCGATGCGCGCGCCTTCTACGCCGAGGCCGCCCAGGCGCTGGAAGGGTTCGTCGCCGACAAGCTCGACACCTCCGCCGCCGGGATGATCCGCGACGACCTCCGCGCCGCTCTGCTCCGCCGCGGCGCCCGCGAGCCCACCGTCGCCGAGTACCTTGCCGCGCTCGAAGCCTGCGACCGGCAGCGCTTCGCCCCGGTCGGCGCCGAGATCGAAGAACGGAAGGCCTTTCTGGCCCGCGCCGAGTCCGCGCTGTCCGCCCTCGCGGGAGAACTCCGATGATCGCCCGCCGCCTTGCCGGGCGTCGCCACGGGTTGGCGCTCGCCGGGCTCCCGGCCGTGGCGCTCGCTCTGGCGCCAACCCTCGCTCCGGCTCCGGCGACCGAACTCGCCGCCGTGCAGGAAGCTGCGCCCGCCCCGGCTCCCGCCGACCGCTTCCAGGCCGGGAACCGCCTCTATCAGGCCGGAGACCATGAGGCCGCCCTCGATGCCTACCTCGGACTGTACGAGGACGGGTTCGAGAGCGGCGAACTCCACTACAACATCGGCAACGCCTACTTCAGGCTCGGGGAACTGGGCCGGGCGATCCTCTTTTACGAGCGCGCCAGGGTCGCGCTTCCGCGGGACGAAAACGTGCGCGGCAACCTGGAACTCGCGCGCTCCCTGACCGCCGACGAGATCACGCCCCTGCCGGGATTCTGGGTGCCCCGCGTCGTCGGGTGGGCGCTGCAACTCGTCCCGCGCGGGTGGCTCATCGCGATCCTGGCGCTGGGCTACCTGGGGCTGGCTTCCATCCTCTTCTACCGGCTCCTCTCCAACGGACCGCCGCACTGGACCCGCCACGCCGCCGTGGCAGCCGCCGCGCTCGCCTTCGTCGCCGGCACGAACCTGCTGATCCGTGAATTCGGGGTCGGCCGCGCGGAGCGCGGGGTGATCCTGCAGACGGAGGCCGCCGTGCAGAGCGCGCCCTCCGACGATCCCTCGCTGCAGTTGTTCACGATTCACGAAGGCGCCGTGGTCCGGATCGACCGGAGATCGAGCGACTGGCTCGAGATCGTGCTGGAAGACGGCAAGGTCGGCTGGGTACGAGCCGAAGATCTCGAAACGATCTAGCAGCCCGCTAGTCTCGCTCCCGCACCGCCGCCGAGTAATACGCCCAGAGAAGGCGCGCCGCCACGCTCCGCCAGGGTCGCCAGCGGCCGGCGATCTCGCGGAGCGTTTTTTCGTCGGGCCGTTCTTCGAGGCCGAGCGCATGTCCCGCCGCGCTTCGCAGCGCAAGATCGCCCGCTGGAAAAATGTCGCGATGGCCGGCGCAGAACAGGAGGTAGACCTCGGCCGTCCACACTCCGACCCCCTTGAGCGCCGTCATGGCGGCGATGGCTGCCTCGGCAGGCATGAGGCACAGCGCTTCCGGATCGAGGCACCCGCCAAGGACGGCTTCCGCAGCGCGTTTCAGCGTCATCTCCTTGGAGCGGGAAAGCCCGATCCGGCGGCATTGCGCATCGGAGAGTCCGGCGACCCGTCCGGGCGCGCAGCAGTCCGCCTCTTCGAGGAGCCGCTCCCAGATCGCGGCGGCGGCCGCCTTCGACACCATCTGCGAAACGATGACCCGGGCGAGGCCCTCGAAGCCGGGGGGCCTTCGCCGCAGCGGCACCGCCCCCGCCCGTTCGACCACCTCCGCAAGCCGTCCGTCGATGCGCACCAACGCATCGAGGCCCTCGGCGATGTCTTTCGACGTCTCAATCACTCTTCCCTTCATTCCTTCCCTCCCGGGAGGTTCCCGCGGGAACGCCTCGACGTGCTCTCTGGCCGACGCCGGTGGTTGGCATCAGTCTTATTGCGTGAACCGACGAACGCTGATCAAGACCATGGGGACCGCGGCGCTGGGCTCGAGTCTCGGCGCGTGTTCCCCCGCCTGGCGCCGTGTTCCGCCCGGGCCGATCGCCCCGACGCTGCCCCTCGTCCGAGTCTCGCCCGACCGCGTGATCCGAACCACCGTCGGTCTCAGACCGTTCCGGCCCGCCGGTTTTCGCGTGGCCACGGAGCGGCTCGACGACAAGACGATCATCCACAACTACGGCCACGGCGGCGCGGGGATCTCCCTCTCCTGGGGGACGGGCCTGCTCGCCGCCGAACTGGCCGAACCTCATCTTTCGCGGCAAGCCGCCGTCATCGGAGCCGGCGCCGTCGGCCTCGCCACCGCGCGGCAGCTCCAGCGCCGCGGCTTCGACGTGACGATCCACGCGCGCGCCCTCCCGCCCGACACGACCTCGAACATGGCCTACGCCGGGTTCTCGCCGCTCTCCAACCTCGTGTCGGCGCCGGAACGGACCCCGGCCTTCGACGCCCAGTTCGACCGGGCGGTCCGCGCCTCCTACGAGCAGTTGCAGCTGTTCGCCGGAGCCGGGCGCGGCGTGTCCTGGCTGACGACGTACACCTGGAGGAACCGCCTCTCGGGCCGGCGGGCGGAAGATTCCGGACTCGACGAGACCGAGAGCGGCCTCGACCCGGGCCTCGACGTGGCCGCCACCGTGCTGCAGCCGGGAGAACACCCCTTCCCCGGCGCCTACGCGCTTCGCAGGCCGACCCTCCGCATCGAGCCGTCGATCTATCTCGGTGAGTTAATGGAGGAGTTCCTCCTGTTCGGCGGGCGCGTGCGGATCCGCGACTTCGAGACACCCCGCGACCTCATGTCGCTCGACGAGCCGCTCATCGCCAACTGCACCGGACTCGGCGCCCGGGCCCTGTTCGGGGACGAGACGATGACCCCGATCAAGGGCCAGCTCACCTTCCTCGCCCCTCAGCCGGAGATCGACTACAGCCTCGAAGGCAGCGCCCCGGGCGGCGGCCGCATCGGGGTCCTCCCGCGTTCGGACGGGATCGCGCTTGGACACATGATGAAGCGCGGCGACTGGAGTCTCGAACCGATCGAGGAGGAGATCACGACCCGGCTCGAGCGCGCCGGCCGACTCTTCGCGGCCATGGCAGACGACACCTCCGGATTCGGCACGGTCGCCGCCACCCCGCGGGCACCCGCGATTCGCGACGCGCTCGCAGGCGACCCCGTCCCTGCAAACCCGCCCCCCGTCGAGAGCTTCTACGACATCGAGTCCTAGCCGCCCGTGGCAAGACCCGGCGTCAGTCGCCGAACCGGTCCGCCAGCAGTTCGCGAAGCCGGCGCCCGACCGTTTCGAGCAGGGCCGCGTCTTCGTCGGCGACTCCCCGGATCGAGAGCGCGACGCCGGGCGCAATCTCGATCCGGGACCACGTTTCCACCTCGCCCGGGGGAACGTCGCCGCGGCCCGCTACCTGCTGCAGGGCGGCCAGCAACGCAGCCAACTCCGGATCGTCGGCGGGAGCCGCCATCGCCTCCTGAGGCCAGGGCGGTTCCTCCTCGCGCACCAGCAGCCTGTCGCTGAGCGCGGCCCGCCGGGCTCGCGGGGCGGCAAAGGCGGCCGGCGACTCTCGCCGTTCGGTCACGCCCCCGGTCCGTAGCGGGGCATCGGCTCCGGTGGAGCGCGCGGAGAGGAGGTCGGCGGTCACCGCGATCCGTCCGTCCGCGACGCCCGTGATGAGTTCCGGCGACGATCCCTCGAACACGGCGCCGATCTGGCGGAGAGCGGTCGCGGGCACCTTCCCCGCCCCTTCCGCCTCGCGCACCCGTCGAATGAAGAGGAGGCGGTCCCGCACGAGCTTCGGATAACGGGTCTTCGGTCCCCTTCGCCCGACACGCGGAAGCAGTCCGATCTGCACGTAGTAGGCGATCGTGCGTCGCCTGAACCCCGTTTCCTCTTCCAGCTCCCGGGCCGTGTAACTGCGCATCCCGTCTCCGCCGCTCCGGATGTGAACTGACATTTACTGTCGTCTGACGACGACGACCGTTGACTTATCCGAATCTCCGCCCTACTGTCAACA
>LXNJ01000347.1_pt1 | contig 32976 bp, 27 predicted proteins | sample 809081 | NCBI WGS metagenome assembly LXNJ01 (sample SAMN04870510, study PRJNA318959) | sponge metagenome | biome: sponge; feature: marine sponge reef; material: water | host: Petrosia ficiformis | place: Greece: Milos, Mediterranean Sea | collected 2013-05-29 | depth 5-7 m | reverse complement strand
CGTTCCCATTCCGCCGCTGATGGCGCACCCCCTTTGGTGTGCACGGACTGCGCGCACTTCTATTGCTTATTGCTTGCCGCCTATTACCCGCTGTACAGCACGAAGCGTGGGACGGGCGGAAACAGCGGACTGTACACGCCAAGGAATTATGCTTCCATCGCCGCAATAGCGCCCAGGCAAGAGGTGTCGTTACGTGGGTCCGATGCCGTGCACGGACCCGTTGTTAAGTCGTTCTTATGAGTAACAGGCAGGGGGCAGGCTGAACGCCAGGACCGGCGACCTGCTGATCCGTTTTTGGCACATCTGTTTGGTCGCCGTAAGGCGCCGAAAGCAGAGGCGGATAAGCCGAAAGGGTAGACTGCTGTCAAGTTTTCTTGACAAGTCCCAATCTAAAAGTCATCACTTGCAAGATTCAGGGCAGATCATGACTCGCAGCATGCATTCCTCCCCAGCGGGCCAAGCCGCGGTGAAGCAGCTTGGCACATGTCGGCAGCTTAGTCGTTTCAACGGGTTTTGCGGCTAATGGGTGCGAGCAGGAATGTGCGCGGCAATCCGGCCTCAGGAGGCGAAGCTCCGGCATTCGCCAGCGGCGTCAGACCCTCGGCCCACGCTCAGTAGTCTAGATGGCGGCATACCCCTTCAAGGAAATAGAGCAAAGGTGGCAGGCCTACTGGGAGGCGCACCAGACCTTTCGCACGCCTGCCGAAGTGGATCAGTCCAAGCCCAAATACTACGTATTGGATATGTTTCCGTATCCCAGTGGCGCGGGTTTGCATGTCGGGCACCCCGAAGGATATACGGCCACGGACATCGTTGCCCGCTACAAGCGGATGCGGGGCTTTAACGTTTTGCACCCTATCGGCTGGGACGCTTTCGGCTTACCGGCAGAGCAGTATGCGCTTCGCACCGGCACGCATCCGCGCGTTACGACCGAAGCCAACATCCGGCGGTTCAGGGCGCAACTTAAGTCCCTGGGGTTCTCCTACGACTGGAGCCGCGAGGTGGACACCACAGATCCCGCCTACTACCGATGGACCCAGTGGATCTTTCTGAAGCTGTACGAACGGGGCCTGGCCTATGAGGCCGAGGTTCCGGTGTGGTGGTGCGAAGCGCTTGGCACTACGCTGGCCAACGAGGAAGTCATCGATGGAAAGAGCGACATAGGAGGCCACCCGTGTGAGCGGCGCAAGCTCCGGCAGTGGATGCTTAAGATCACAAGTTATGCAGAGCGCCTGCTTGCGGGCCTGGAAGACACGGATTGGCCGAGCAGCACCAAGGAGATGCAGCGCAACTGGATCGGTCGAAGCGAAGGTGCCGAAATAGACTTTCCGCTGGCCGACAAGCCGGATGCCATACGGGTCTTCACCACCAGGCCCGATACGATATTTGGTGCCACCTACATGGTCCTGGCACCCGAACATCCCTTCGTTGCGCGCCTTACCACCGAAGCGCAGCGCGTGGACATCACCGCGTACTGTGCGCAGGCGGCACGTAAGAGCGATCTCGAACGTACCGACCTGCAAAAGGAAAAGAGCGGCGTCTTTACCGGGGGATACGCCATCAACCCGGCCACGGAACAGCGCATTCCGGTGTGGGTCGCCGACTACGTCCTGGGTACCTACGGCACAGGTGCCATCATGGCTGTGCCCGGGCAAGACGAGCGGGACTGGGAGTTCGCCGAGGTCTTTGCACTGCCCATCGTCCGCACGGTCGCGCCGCCGGAAGGATTTGATGGCCGTGCCTACACCGGCGACGGCCCGGCAATCAACAGCGGTTTCCTGGACGGGCTGCGCGTGGGTGCGGCCAAAGCCCGCATCCTGGAGTGGCTGGAGTCGTCCGGCTTCGGGCGGCGCAAGGTGAACTACAAGCTGCGCGACTGGCTGTTCTCAAGACAGCGGTACTGGGGCGAGCCGATCCCTGTCATCTTTGTCGAGGGTCAGGCCCAGCCGCTTTCGCCGGATGATCTGCCGGTAGAGCTTCCGGCATTGGAGGAATTCAAGCCCAGTGGGTCGCTGGAAGGACCACTGGCGCTGGCGGATACGTGGCTGCGCACAGCGGATCAGATCACAGGCGCGCCTGCCCGCCGCGAAACCAATACCATGCCGCAATGGGCCGGTTCGTGCTGGTACTACCTGCGCTATATTGATCCGCACAACACGCTGGCGCTGGTGGATCCAGCGCTCGAGCGCTACTGGATGCCCGTAGACCTCTACGTCGGGGGTTCGGAGCATGCTGTGCTGCACCTGCTTTATGCACGGTTCTGGCACATGGTGCTGCATGATGCCGGCGCAGTCGCATCGTCGGAACCCTTTGCGAAGCTGGTGCATCAGGGCATGATCCTGGGTGAGCTTGAATACACGGTCTACGAAGTGGAAGGCACCGCTGAGCGCGTTTCGGCGCTTGAGGTTGAGGGCGGCGCACACAAGCCGTCCGGGCGGGCCGTGCGTGCGGTGCGCATCTCGGAAGAGGCAGTGCAGAAGGACGGCCCCCACTTTGTGCTCAAGGTCGACCCGGACATACGTCTGGAGGTGCGGGCCTACAAGATGAGCAAGAGTCGGGGCAATGTGGTCAACCCGGACGAGATCATTGCTCAATACGGGGCGGATGCCTTCAGGCTCTACGAAATGTTCATGGGCCCGCTCGAGCAGGTCAAACCGTGGAACACGCGCGGGGTCGCCGGCACGTACCGGTTCCTCGGCCGCACCTGGCGGCTGTTGTCCGGCGCGCGCGGTGCGGTCACCGACAAAAAGCCCACGCGTGTGCAGTGGCGTCTATTGCACCAGACGATTCAGCGCGTTACGAACGACATTGAAGCGCTGCGCATGAATACAGCCATCGCGGCGCTGATGGAATTCATCAACCGGGCCTACAAGTGGGAGTCGATCCCGCGCCAGGTGGCCGAGCCGTTTGTGCTGCTGCTCAGCCCCTTCGCGCCGCATTTGGGAGAGGCGCTATGGGAAGGACTGGGCCACGCAGACTCGCTGGCCTACGCGCCTTGGCCCGAAGTGAACGAAGCGTACCTGGTCGCCGACACCATCGCCATACCGGTTCAGGTCAACGGCAAGGTGCGCGCCACGATCCACGTATCGCCGGAAGCGTCCAGACAGGCTGTGCTGGATTGTGCGCGGCAAGCGGACAATGTGCAGCGCTTTCTGGGTGGGCATCGTGTGCGCAAAGCAATCTACGTGCCAGGCCGCATCGTCAACTTTGTAGCAGGATAGGATGATGGCACTGGATGTTCTTGCGGTCGGTGCGCATCCAGATGATGTGGAGCTGGCGGCCGGCGGCACCTTGTGTCTGCTATCTGAAAAGGGCTATGCGGTCGGCGTGCTGGATCTGACCCGAGGAGAACTGGGCTCGCGCGGCACTGTCGCCTCCCGAAAGGAAGAAGCGCAACGTGCCGCCGCCATACTGGGTCTCACGGTGCGGGAACAGCTGGGGCTGCCGGATGGCGGCATCCGGAGCAGTGAGGCAAGCCAGGAGCGGCTTGTGCAGGCGCTGCGGCGCCTCAGGCCGCGCGTTGTGCTGACGCATCCCAAGCGGTGCCGGCATCCAGACCACGCGGAAGCGGCCGCCCTCGTCCTGCGGGCATGCTTCTTCAGCGGGCTGCGCAAGATCGATACGGACCAAGAGCCATGGCGGCCACAGCATGTGGTCCATTTTGAGGAGGTATTTTCCTTTACGCCGACCATCATTGTGGATGTGTCCCGCACCTGGCAAAAGCGCACGCAAGCGCTGCAAGCCTACGCTTCACAGTTCCATAATCCGGCGTATACTTCCAATGAGCCAGAGACCTTCGTTTCCAATCGCGGCTTTTTTGAGTGGATTGAAGCACGGGCGCGCACACACGGGCACGCGATTGGGGCGGACTATGGCGAAGCTTTTCAGTACCATGCCCCCATAGGCACTGAAGACCTGATGCAGGTGCTAAGCCGCGAGAAGCCGTTTCGGTAGCAAACCTCGGCCACTGGTTACCGTTTTGGAGACAGATTCATGGACAAGGATCTGATTGCGATACAGCAAGCGCGAGACCTGGTGCGAAGCGCGCGCGCAGCCAAGGAGCAGTTCGTTTCGTACGGGCAGGCCAAGGTGGATGCCATCGTGAAAGCCATGGCCGAGGCCGGTGCGCGTGCTTCCGAGCGCCTCGGACGCCTTGCGCACGAGGAGACCGGCTTTGGACGCGAGGAGAGCAAGAAGGTCAAGAACCTGTTTGCCACCAGGGTGCTGCACGAAGCGTTGGTGGGCATGAAGACCGTGGGCGTGATCCGTCGGTCTGAAGACGGCAACATATGGGAGATCGCCATGCCGATGGGCGTGGTCGCGGCGCTGATACCATCCACCAATCCCACCTCCACGGCTTTCTACAAAGCGATCATCGCGGCCAAGGCGCGGTGCGGCATCGTCATGAGCCCGCACCCGCGGGCAGTCCGGTGCACGGAGGAAGCGGCCAGGGTGATGGCCGATGCAGCCTGCAAGGCGGGCGCGCCCGAGGGACTGATAGGATGCATGAGCACCGCGACTTTGGCAGGTACCAATACGCTGCTGGAGCACGCGGAGACAGACGTGATTCTCGCGACCGGGGGTGGTGCCATGGTCCGGGCAGCGTATTCCAAGGGCAAGCCCGCATATGGGGTAGGCTCAGGAAACGTCCCGGTGTACGTCGACCGCTCTGCGGATATCGAAAAGGCGGCCCGCGACCTGTTGTATGGCACATCATTCGACTGGGGCACGCTGTGCTCCACTGAGCGCAGTGTGGTGGCGGACTATCCGATCAAGGCGCAGCTGGTCGAGGCCATGAAGCGGGAGGGCGCACACTTCTGCAGCGACGACGAAAAGGCGAAGCTGCGCGCCGTCGTAGCTCCACACGGACGACTCAACATCGAACAGGTAGGGCAGTCGCCCCACAGGATCGCGTCGATGGCCGGCTTTGCGGTGCCGGAGCATACCAAGGCGCTGGTGGCCGAGGTGGCGTCAGTCGGCAAGAGCGAGCCGCTCTCTATGGAGACGCTGTCACCGATACTGTCCTTCTATACAACCGATGGGTGGCAGGCAGGCTGTGAACGTTGTATCGAGGTGCTGCACTACGGGGGCATCGGCCATACGCTGGGACTGCACTGCACCAGCGAATCCGTGATTGAGGCCTTCGGGCTGCAGAAGCCCAGCATGCGCATCGTGGTCAACACCGTGGCGGCGCTCGGATCTGTTGGGTATACCACCGGGCTCTTTCCCTCGATGACGCTGGGGCCGGGCACTATCGGAGGCTCCATCACCAGCGACAACATCTCTCCGATGCACCTGCTTAACATCAAGCGACTGGCCTTTGAAACGAAGCCGGTGGGCAAGCCGGTGGGTAAGCCGGGTAGGCCCGGCAAGCCACGCAAATCAAAGAGCCGCATGGAAGAAATCGAAGCGCGCCTGCGTGCGCGCGCCGGAAATGCGCCGCCATCAACGCAACCGGTGCACAACAAACCCAGGGCCTCCGGCGCCCTGTCCCTGCCGGATGCCAGAATCCAGGAGCTCGTTCGGCAATACCGCAAGTAGCGCCCAGGAAATTCACTGCCGGGCACGGTGTATATTGACGATCTTTGACTTAAAGCCTGAACCAGACTGACACAGATGGCAGATGGCAGATACGACACGCTTTCGCAACGGCTTTACCATGGAAATCGGCAAAGAGCTTTGGCAGATTGTCAAGTTTCAGCATGTGAAGCCGGGCAAGGGCGGCGCTTTTGTGCGGACCACGCTCAAAAATGTGAAGACGGGCCGCGTGGTGGACAAGACGTTCCGTGCGGGTGAAAAGGTCACCGAAGCACGCGTAGAGCGCCGCAAGCACCAGTTTCTCTATAAGGATTCGCTAGGGTTGCACTTCATGAATACTGAAGACTATGCGCAGTTCACCATGTCGGCGGACCAGGTCCATGGCCGGGCCTTTCTGAGCGAGGGCGGGATGATCGATATCCTGTTTAATGCCGATACGGAGGTAGCCCTGCGCGCTGAACTGCCGCGCAGCGTGGAACTGACAGTTGTGCGCGCCGATCCGGGCCTCAAAGGGGACACGGCAACCGGTGCCACCAAGCCCGCGACGCTGGAGAGCGGCGCTGTCGTGAACGTGCCCCTGTTTATCAGCGAAGGCGATGTCATTCGTGTCAATACCGACACGGGTGACTACATTACGCGCGTAAGCACACAGTAGTCTATGTTCAGACTGGGCTTGGCACGTATCCGTGCGCTGATCAAGGTCGCCGCTGAAAGCGGTGTGGCCGAGGTGGAAATCGAAGAGAAGGGCGTTCGCATCCTGGTGCGGCAGCAGGCGCAGCCGGTGGTGCTGCAGACACCCTACATGCCCGTCGTCCCGCCGCCGGTGACGCACGCTGGCGGCCCGACTCCGCCAGGCTATATGCCCCAGATCGTGCCCACGCAGGCGAACGCGCAGCCTGCGCCAAAGGCCGAGACACCCCAGGAAGGTTCGGTGCCCCAAGGCACCGTGGTGCGCGCGCCCATTGTAGGGACCTTCTTCAGGCGGTCCGCACCAGACGCTGCGCCCTATGTAGAGGTGGGCTCAATGGTCGCTGTAGGCGATACGTTGTGCATCATCGAGGCGATGAAGAACATGAACGAGATTGACAGCGAGGTCGCCGGCACCATCAAGGAAATCCTGGTCCAGGATGCAGAAGCAGTGTCGTATGATCAGCCGCTGTTTGTCATTACGTAGGGCGGCGTGGCAGGGTGCCCGAATACCATAAACAACGAGCAGCCATTCGCCGAACGAATTGATCCGGAAAGTTCTGATAGCCAATCGCGGCGAGATTGCCCTGCGCGTAATCCGCACCTGTCGGGAAATGGGCCTGCAGACCGTAGCGGTCTATTCCACGGCTGACAGCGAGTCGCTGCATGTGCGCTTTGCGGACGAGGCCGTATGCATCGGACCTGCATCCTCCTCGGAGAGCTACTTGCGCACCGACTCCATCATGGCGGCTGCCGAAGTCACGAGTGCCGATGCAATTCATCCTGGCTATGGCTTTCTGTCAGAGAATTCGGTTTTCAGTGCCATCTGCGAAGACCACGGACTTGTATTCATCGGGCCCACACCGAACACGATTGCCCTCATGGGCGACAAGAGCCGGGCCAAGGATACCATGAAAGCGGCTGGCGTGCCGGTGGTGCCTGGCTCCGAAGGTGTCGTGCCCACGCTCGAAGACGGATTCCGGACGGCCACAAGAATCGGCTACCCAGTGATGATCAAGGCTAGCGCGGGGGGCGGCGGCCGCGGGATGCGCGCCGTCGCCGAAGAGGCCGACTTCGAGCGGCACTTCCATGCGGCGCGCCAGGAGGCAAAGAATGCATTCGGCAACGAAGATGTGTACCTGGAGAAGCTGATAGAGAAGCCGCGCCATGTTGAGATTCAGGTGATGGGCGATGGCCAGGGCACGGTGGTGCACCTGGGCGAACGTGAATGTTCCATCCAGCGCCGTCACCAGAAGCTGCTGGAAGAGTCGCCTTCCCCAGTTGTGACGCCCGCGCTGCGCGAGGCAATGGGTCAGGCGGCCGTGGCCGGCGCGGAGGCCGTTGGATACCGCGGTGCCGGCACGGTGGAGTTCCTGCTGGATGCACACGGCAACTTCTACTTCATGGAGATGAACACGCGTATTCAGGTGGAGCATCCCGTAACGGAGGAAGTGGCGGGCATAGATATTGTCGCGATGCAGCTGGCCGTGGCAAGGGGGGAGCGCCTGACGCCGGCGGCCGTCTCGTTGCAGGGACATGCCATAGAGTGCCGCATCAATGCGGAGGACCCCTTCAAGGACTTCAGGCCCGCACCAGGCCGCATCGAGGCCTTCAATGTGCCGGGCGGCCTGGGCGTGCGCGTAGATACGCACGCCTATGCCGGCTATGCGATACCGCCGCATTACGATTCCATGATCGCGAAGCTTATCGTGCATGCGCCCAGCAGAGCGGAAGCGATCAGCAGGATGCAGCGCGCGCTGGAGGAGTTTGTGCTGGAAGGCGTGCCGACGACGATTCCGTTCCACCAGCAGCTTTTGCGTCATCCAGACTTTCAGAACGGCCGCTTTGACACGTATTTTGTGGAGCACTTTGCGCTCGAAGCCGGTTGAATAAATGCTATCACTTAGTCTGCTTAGCCCATGGATTTTCCAGCATCATTAGGCTTCACCGGGGATCACGAGTGGGTCCGCGTCGAGGAAGACGGTGTCACGGTCACGGTAGGGATCACGGACTATGCGCAGGGGGAGCTTGGCGACATCGTCTTTGTGGAGCTGGAGCCGGTGGACGAGATATTCGAAAAGAACGAGACGTTTGGCTCCGTTGAGGCCGTCAAGGCGGTATCGGATCTGTTTATGCCGGTGTCCGGAACGATCCTTGCGCATAACGAGCGCCTGGAAGATCACCCCGAGCTCGTCAACACGGATCCCTATGGAGAAGGTTGGATGATCAAGGTGCGGCTCAGCGATGCGGAGGAGCTTGGGGACCTGTTGTCTGCGGAGGACTACGCCGCAATGGTGGCCTGAAGAGGCCCATGGGCGAGCGCATCTGCATCCTGGATTTTGGCGCGCAATACACGCAGCTGATCGCTCGACGCGTACGGGAAGCAGGGGTCTACGCGGAAATACGCCCTTTTTCCACGGACGTTGCACACCTGCGCGCCATGGCGGGCATCATTCTTTCCGGCGGACCGTGCTCCATATACGATGAAGGAGCACCGCGGCTTGATCCAGCGGTGCTTTCCCTGACGCGCGCCGACGGTCGTCCAATGCCGGTCCTCGGCATCTGCTACGGCCTCCAGGCCATGGCCCATCTGGAAGGCGGCACCGTAGCCGCCGCGGATCATCGGGAGTTCGGCAGGACCGTTTTAATCGTGGACCAGGAGAGCGGGCTCTTGGCGGGCGTTCCCGCGGGTTCCCATGTGTGGATGAGCCACGGCGATGCGCTCACGACCGTACCGCCGGGATACGAGGTGTTGGCGCACACCGCGAACGCGCCCGTGGCGGCGGTGCGCAGCCGCGCCTTGCCGCACTATGGCGTGCAATTCCACCCGGAGGTCGTCCATACGGACCACGGTGCGTTGATCCTGCAGAACTTTGCCCACCACATTTGCGGGTGCAGCAAGCGCTGGTCGTCTGCCTCGTTTGTGGAGCAGAAGACCCGCGAAATACGCGAGATGGTTGGCGACGAACAGGTAATACTGGGCCTTTCCGGGGGCGTCGACTCTTCGGTAGCGGCAGCCCTTTTGCACCAGGCCATCGGAGATCAGCTGACCTGCATCTTTGTCAACAACGGCCTGCTCCGCAAGGGCGAGTGGGAAAGCGTGCAGCAGACCTTTAGGGACCACTTCAAGATCCGGCTGCAGGCCATCGACGCATCGTCGCGTTTCTTGGAGCGATTGCGCGGCGTGGCGGATCCAGAGCGCAAGCGCGTGATCATCGGCAATACCTTCGTCGAGGTGTTTGACGAGGCTACGGAGGCGATTGCCGATGCGTTGGGACGAACACCCCGGTTCCTGGCGCAGGGCACGCTTTATCCAGATGTCATAGAAAGCGTATCGGTCCAGGGGCCTAGCGCTACCATCAAGACGCACCATAATGTGGGTGGGTTGCCCGACAAGCATCGCTTCACAATACTGGAGCCCCTCTGCGAATTGTTCAAGGACGAGGTTCGCAGCATCGGACGGCTGTTGGGCCTGGACGCCGCCATCCTGGGGCGACACCCCTTTCCCGGGCCGGGTCTCGCCGTGCGCGTACTGGGCCCCGTTGAGGCGTCATATCTTGCACTCCTACGCGAGGCGGACGCTATCTTTATTGAGGAATTGCACCGCCACGGCCTGTATGACCAGGTGTGGCAGGCCTTCGCGGTGCTTTTGCCGGTGCAATCGGTGGGGGTAATGGGCGACATGCGGACCTACGAGAACGTATGTGCCCTTCGCGCGGTTACAAGCCTGGATGGCATGACGGCGGACTGGGCTCGTCTTCCTCACGCCTTCCTCAGCCATGTGTCCTCTCGCATTGTGAACGAGGTGCGCGGCATCAACCGCGTGGCATACGACATCAGCTCCAAGCCTCCAGCCACCATAGAATGGGAATAGATTCGTCAGTATGGGAATAGGTTCGTCTATGCCGAGCGTCGTTCTGGCAGTGCTGCTTATGGCATCAGGCGTCCGTGTTGCTTCAGCGCAGGATGCACATGAGGCACGCTTTGCGGAAGCTTTGGCCATGTTCGAAACCGGAGACTATGGCCGCGCCTATGACGGATTTCATGCGCTCTACAACATGCGGCCGTTGCACAGCCACACCACGGCGGCGCTGCTTATGGCGGGAAAGTCTCTGTATCGGGAGGAACGGTACGAGATGTGCATACAGCTCTTGGGGCGGTTTCACTCGGAGCACCGATCAAGCAGCTACCTGGGTGAAGCGGAGCGCGTCATTGCGTATGCGCGCCTGAAGCTGCGCCATGCTGAAGTGCGGAGCAGCGCATTCCTGCTGGGTGTGGCGCTGCCGCTGAACGTTGCCGATCCCGCGACCACACAGAAGCTTTTCAACGGGATTCATGTGGCAGTGCAGCAGCACAACCAGCGCGGCGGGCGCCCGGTCAGAATCGTGTTTCGAGACACGCACGCAAGCCGAAACGGCGTACGTGATGCGGTCCAGGCCCTGGTCGGTCAGGGTGTGGATGCGATTATCGGCCCGCTGTACAGCAGCGATGTCCGACGTGCGGCGCCGATAGCGGATGCGGCGGGCATTGTCATGGTCGCTCCCATGGCGAACGCGGATGGGATCACGGGTCCATGGCGGCACGTCTTTCAGGCCAACCTCTCGTTTGCTGAGCGGGGCCGGTTTGTGGCGCAGCAAGCAGTGCAGCGGCTGGGTTATGAGACACTGGGCATTGTTTCCGAAAAAGGGCGGGGGCGTAGCGAGGAGATGGCCCGCGGCTTTGCGGAGGAAGCCAGCGCGCAGGGTGCGACGGTGGTTTTCAACCTGAAGCTCGATGCTACGCAGGACTGGATGCGTATCCCTGGGCTCGTTGGGCTGGATACGCTGCGGAGCATTGAGGCGTTATATCTATCCGTCCATCAGGAGAATACCCGGGAGGAGCACAGAGCCGTTGCCGGTGTCCTGACCCGGCTCGGGCGTCTGTCTGATATGCCGCACATATTGGGCACCGAGTCTTGGGGCGGCGTGTCCGTCAGCACCTTTGCTGAGCAGCTGGACATCTCTTATGGCGACGTTTTCCATGTCAGGCGCATGCGTTCGGAAGAAAGGACCTTTCAGCGCGAGTACCGGGCGCTGGCTGGGGCGATGGCGCCGGACCGTCTGGCATACGTCGGATTTGATGTGGCATCGTTTTTGATAGAGCTGATGGCAATGGGGGGCTCACTTGTGGATCAAATGGCGCACCGGGCGTATGAGGGACTCGGCACGCGAATCCAGTTTGACGCCAATCGGCGTAATACGGCCATGTTCCTGATGCACCTTGATGCCCGGGGGAGTCGTTTGGCCCGGTAACGGTTCGCAAAAAGCAGCACTAAAAACATGTATCACACTTCTGTTCATAGAATACACATACTCGCTATCCTCGCGGCGGTGCTCTGGTTTGCCGGTTGCGCTGGGACTAGCAAGATCAGCTACCTGTCACCGCAGGAGGCCTACGACAAGGGCATGGTGGAGTACGAGCGCGGCCGGTACGACCGCGCGGCGCAGTATTTCCAGGGGGTGTTTGATTTCGGGCGCACCGTGGCCATTGCTGCCGAAGCGCAGTTGATGCTTGCCCGTTCGTATCGCGGCAACAAGGAGTACATCCTGGCAGCGAGCGAGTACACCCGCTTCACCGAGTTGTATCGTACAGATCCTCGGGTGGCGGTGGCCTACTTTGAACGGGCAATGTCACATTTCGAGCAGTCGCCCCAGTTTGAGCTGGATCAGACGCCCACAGAGCGCAGCATAGAGCAGTTCAACCTGTACATGCAGCGGTTTCCGCAGCATGATTCGATCTCCGCCGCCGTGCTGCGCGTTGAGGAACTGCGCGAAAAGCTGGCCTACAAGCAGTACTTCAACGCACAGCAATATGAGCGTCGCGGGCTCTTCGAGGCCGCCGGCTTGTCGTATGAGATTGTTTTCAACGAGTACCCGGAGACACCCTTGGCCGACGACGCGCTGCTGGGGGCCATGCGCAGCTACATCAGCTTCGGCGATCAGAGCATAACGCAGCGCCAAGCGGAGCGTCTTCAGAAAGCCGTAGACCATTACCAGAGGCTCGTGCAGATCTTCCCGGACAGCGAGCTTCTCCAGCAGGCTTCGTCACTTCATCAAGAGGCTAGCGCGCGCATTGCGGAGCTGGTAGCGGAGTCGTCGGCTTCCTCCTGAGACCGCTGCCCGCTGCGCCTGTAATTTCTCGGCCCTGGGCGGGGGTTAGCGTACCGCTTTCAATGCGTCCGATGTCCGTGAAGCGCGGTGTATGCAGCGCACCGATGGCAGTTTGCATGCTGTTTCCAATGCGCTCGACTTAGGCAGGGCCATGAAGATTGCCCTCTATGGAGGCACCTTTGATCCGCCGCACCGGGCGCATCAGCGCGTGGCGGAAGCTGCGCTGGAAGAGTTCGTGCTGGACGAGGTCTGGTGGATTCCCTGTGCTGTGCCGCCGCATAAAGCAGCGGGACGCATTACGTCGTTTGCGGACCGATTCGCCATGGTGCAGCTTGTGGCGGCGGAAAACCTGGCCTTTCGGGCGTTGGACATTGAGCGCAATCGCGGCGGTCCGTCGTACACTATAGACACGCTGGAGCAGCTGACGCGTGCCCATCGCAGCGACACCTTGATGCTCCTGATGGGTGAGGACAGCCTGCGCCAGTTTGATTCATGGCGCGCGCCCGAGCGCATTGCAGCGCAAGCATCGCTGATCGTTTACGGACGCGGGATACCGGATGTGGAGCCGCTCGCACCCTACCTTTCGGGGCGGGTACAGTACTGCTCGGCACCGCCGATCAACCTGTCGGGCACCAGCCTGCGTAGGCGGTTGCGAAGCAACGCTGCAGTGGATCATCTACTGTCGGAACCGGTCCGGGCGTATATTAAGACACGCGGCTTGTATCAGTCAGCACAGTGAACCGTGCGCGGCTACGCCCATGGGCTTCCTGGATTTCTTTACGGGAGATCAGCCACCGCTGATCAAGCGGGCATTAGGCGATGTGTGTGTCATGCTCGACACGGGCCGCGAAATGTTCGCGGCCGCCTCTGCGCACCTCTTGGACAACGAGATCCTCGAAATTGATCTGGATGCGCAACACGCGGTGATCGAGGCACGCGAACGTGCCGCCCGGCGTGCGGTGCTGGAGCACCTCAACCTGGATCCCAAGCGCGAGCTCGTCCTGTGCATCAAGCTGATCACGGTTGTTCATGAATCCGAGCGCATCGGCGCATTAGGCAAGATGATGGGGCAAGCCGCGCGCCTGGCGCATGGGCCCCGTCTGGGTCCCATTGTGGATCGTCTGCGAACATCGCGAACCCGTACCTATGAGTTGTTCGACCAGGCGCGCGACAGCTTTCTGGAAGGCGATCAGATCAAGGCGCGGGGGGTGCTGACGCAGCAGACTTCTCAGAGAGCCAACATCGAGCAGTATGTCCAGGTGATCGCAGACGCGGAGATGTCGTGCAACGACGCCATGGTTTTCACGATGGCGGCGTTTGCGCTTTTCAATACCGGCATGCACTTGGCCAACATCGCCAGCGTGGTGACCTCTCCGCTGGACCGCATTCGGAGCGGTGCTGCTCCGTAGCCTTGCAACCGCCCCTAGTGCTGGGACCTGCGAGCGTCGGATCAAAGCCGCACATTAGCGTCGAACCGCACTGCTTCCCAGGCGTAAGGCCTCGCTTCGACCGGTCGCCTCACTGCGCGGCGCAGATGTGCGGCGCACAAATGGCTGCGCCGTGCGTACCTTTCAAACTGCTGTCAACCAAAGTCTCTGCAGGTTTCTGCTATGGCCCTTACTGAATCCGTGATGACCGCGCTCGGCACGCGCGCGCCCGATTTTGACCTTCCTGTAGCGAATCCCGAAGGCCAGGAGTCGACGCGCAGCCTGGAGAGTTTTGCCGACGCAAAGGTGCTTGTCGTCGCCTTCATATGCAATCACTGCCCTTTCGTAGTGCATGTTGAAGATGCTCTGCTGGCCGTTGCACGCAGGTACCAGAGGCGTGGCGTGGCCTTTGCAGGCATCAGTGCCAACGATGCACGGAAGTATCCGGCGGACTCCTTTGCGAACATGGCGCGGCGCGCTAGAGCGAAAGCGTATCCGTTCCCGTACCTGTACGACGAAACGCAGGAGACTGCCCGCGCCTACGGTGCCGTGTGCACGCCCGATCTCTTTGTGTATGACCAAGACCGGCGGCTTGCGTACCGCGGCCGATTCGATGCTACACGTCCCGGCATGGGCAGGCCCACAGGGGCCGATCTCTGCCAGGCGTTGGACGAACTGCTGAACAGCGGTACTGTAAGCATGGCGCAGCAGCCCTCCATGGGGTGCAACATCAAGTGGAAATAGGCCTCGCATGGACTGGATCGTATTGTTGCCACCGGTCTTCGCGATAGGCCTGGCGCTCTGGACCCGACAGGTTTTCCTGTCGCTGGTTATGGGGCTGTGGCTTGGAACCACCATCCTCGGTGGAGGAAATCCTGTTGAAGGGCTGCGGGGTATGGCGAACGCGATGGTGGGGGTCTTCAGCGAGGCTTCCAACAGTCGCATCATACTCTTCAGCCTGCTGGTGGGAGGGCTCATTGCACTGGTTCAGGTCTCGGGCGGCGTAGCGGCCTTTACCCGGTGGGTGCAGGCGCGCGGATGGGGCAAGACCAGGCGCGGCGCCGAGCTCCTGGCCTATGTAGTGGGCCTGCTGATCTTCGTCGAGTCCAGCATCACATCACTCATCGTGGGGACGCTCAACAGGCCGTTCTTCGACCACCTGAAGCTGCCGCGAGAGAAGCTCGCGTACTATTGCGACGCGACCAGCGCCCCTGTATGCATGTCCATACCCCTTAACGGATGGGGCGCCTTCGTGCTAGGACTCATCATCACGCAGGGATATACCGACGGCGCGGTGGCGCTGCTTATGCAATCGCTCCTGTTCAACTTCTTCTGCCTGTTCGCCATCGCTTTCGCGCTGATGCTAGCATTGACGGGATTGCGTTTTGGGAGCATGAAACAAGCCGAGATCCGGGCATCGACAACCGGTCATGTGACGCGTCCAGGTTCAAGTCCGATGATTGCCGATGATGTGGCCAACCTGGAGCCTATACGTCCCGGACACGGCAATGCAGGGGATTTGATCATTCCCGTAACGGCCATGATCGCCATGATCTTCGTAAGCCTGTGGATCACGGGCGACGGCGACCTGATGGCAGGCAGCGGCTCGACAGCTGTGCTCTGGGCCGTGGGGACAGCCATCGGCGTGGCAATGCTGCTGTATGTCGTGCCGCGCGGTGGGCGGCCCCTGCTTTCGCCAGCGAAAGCAATGGACTATGTGATCAAGGGGGCCGCAGGCCTTGTCGGTGTCGTTGCGCTCCTGGTCTTGGCCTTTGCCTTGGGCGATGTTTCGCGGGCGCTGGAAATGGGTCCCTACATCGTGTCGATCATAGGCGAAACCACACAGACATGGTGGCTCCCCGCCCTGGTGTTCGTGGTGGGCTGCATCGTGTCTTTCACGCTGGGCTCGTCGTGGACCACATTCGCGATCCTTATTCCACTGGTGCTGCCCCTGGCCGAAGGCCTGGACCTGTCCATGCCGCTGATGCTGGGCGCGGTGCTTTCCGGCGGGGTTTACGGGGATCACGCTTCGCCGCTGTCCGATACCTCCATCATCTCGTCCATGTCCGCGGCGTGTGACCATGTCGACCACATCAACACGCAGCTGCCGTACACACTCACGGTCGCGGGTGCGGCGCTGATAGCCTTCCTGATTGCGGGCATCGTGGTGTGATGGCTTAGCTACGGCGGACGGTGCGGCTCCGGGGCCCAAGGCCGGCGCACAGACGAAGCTTCGCGCACCTATGCGCCAAAAAACGAAGTCACGAAGGCCTTAAGCAGATTGTTGGCCTTGGGCGTATCACGCAGCGAGGCGAAGAAGGTGTCCACAGAGACGCCGGCGATATTCTTCACGTATTGCGGGTAGGAACGAAGCCGCTGCTTCATCTCTACAGGGCGCAGCTCTGGATGAAACTGCGTGGCATAAATCGGCTTGCCCGCGATGCGAAACGCATGGTTGTCCACCAGGGAGCTTCGCGCCAGCGAAATCGCATTGGGCGGCAACACATCTACCGTGTCATGGTGTCCAACCTGGGCGTAGAAGGAGGCACCTAGTTGGCGGAAGAGGGGATCCTTCAGCCCGGATTCCGTTAGTTGCAGCATGAGCGTGCCGAGCTCAGCGCGGCCATGGTCCGTGACCACCGTGCCGCCCAGGGCCCTGGCCAAGGCCTGGAAACCCCAGCACGAAGCGAACGCCGGCTTGGACAGCGCGTCAAGGGTGCGCATGGCATCCAGCGCCCCCTCCAGCCACGGTCCGCCTTTCGGCACCGAAAAGTCGCCGGCACCCCCGATAATCACCATGTCGTGTGCCGCCAGTGTGGCGGTGCCTGGTGGATCATTGATCAGGTCGATGACTGTAATCTGGCTCCGCGGGCAACCCAGCGCCCATGAAAAGGCCGCAACCTCGTTGGCGCGCATGGGGTCGTTCGGCCGCCGGATCTGAAAGAGCAGAAACCGAAGCGTCATACTCTGTCTGCTCCCTGGAAGCGTCGCACGATCACCAAAATGCCTATAGCCTACGGAGCCGTGTACACAGGGGTGATGCCAATGGCAGCCGCGAGTTCAATCTGGCTCATGCGAAACTCGAACACAGTCTCATTACGCAGCTGTAGGGCTTCGAGATAGCTGCGCTGCAGATCAATAAGGTCGAGGAGTCCCGCCTCGCCCAGTGTATAGGAAATCTGCAAGCGCTGCCGCAAGTCTTCCACCAGCACCAGGTAGTTCTGTTCGATAAGCTGTACACGCTCAGCCGTGCGGTTTGCAGCGCTTGCTGCCATAGCCACTTCGCTCCTTACCAGTGCTTCCAGCTCCTGCAAGGCAGCTACTTCCTGACGGTGGACCGCGCGGGCATGCGTTACGCCGCCCGCATCCAAGCCGCCCCAGAGAGGCAGCCCCAAAGAGAGGCTTGCGTCAAAATGATTTTCGTCAAAGTTGCCCCGGTAGCCGCCCGAAACACCTAGGTCGGGTATCCGCATGGCGCGCTGGAGTGCGATGTTGGCCTCTGCCTGCGCCACGCCAAACTGTGCAACCCGCAGGTCCGGGCGCTGGCGCAGTGCCATTTCCTGCAGGCGATAAACCGGGAGCGGCACGCCCTCTGGCGTGGCGATGGGAAAGCCGTCTGCGTCGTACAGCGTGGCCACTTGCAATGAGTCCGCTGCCGCTACTTCCTGGTAGACATTCGCAGCGCCCAGCAGCGAAAGCAATACCACGCGCGCCTGATCAAGCGCTAATGCCGCGCTGAGCGCATCGCTGCGCAGCTCAAGCTGCTCCGACTGAAGGCGCAGGAGTTCCGTTTCCGCGACATCACCTTGTTGGACGCTTGCCTCGACCAAGGCGATAATCTCACCGATCTGGCCTTCGACGACGCGTATGGTGTAGTAGTCCGACTCAGCCAATGCCAAGGTAAAGTACGCCGTTCCTACTGCGACAAGCAGCGCGCGCTTGAAGTCAGCGATACCCGCCTGCGTCTGCATCAGGCCGCTTTCCGCTGCCTGCACCTCGTAGCGGCGTTTGCCACCCAGCCGAACCTCTTGCCCGAGATTAAGAGCCCACAGTGTATTGCTTAAGCGGGACCCCTCATGCACGGTATAGGCTGGAAACTCCTCAGCTTCGAAGGCAAGCTCCGGATTGGGCCACCGTCGAGCCTGCTGCACCTCCGCCAACGCCACATCCTCCATCCGCTGCGTCGTGATCAATGCCGGATTCGCCGCTTCTGCCAGCCGGATTGCGTCTGCCAGGCTCAGGTTAGCCGGCACCGGTTGTGCTACGGCAAAGGTAGCGCCGAAGGCGAGCATTATAGCAGCACACGGGAGCGTGATGGCGCGGGGAATCATGATGCGCGAAGCGCTGGTGCAGGCAAGGTATTTGCGCAAAGATACGCCTTGATCGCGGTCGCACTACCCATGGTTAGCAGGGGTTCCGCTGGAGTGGCGATGATGAATACCGATGCTTCGGTGGAAGATTACGTGTAACAGCGAGCCACTTACAAAATACTGATACATCTCGGCTGTCTCGCTGTTTGACATGAGGTTGCCAAGCGCGAAAAAGCCCAATGCGGTGGCTACGAGTATGGCCAGAACCGCAAAGCATGCCATGGTGAAGCCGTACTGTGGACGCACAAGCCAGAAAACCATCAGACCGACCACCATGCGGTGCAAGACCAGGGCCAGCACAAGGTCGGTGCTGCCGCCCCTGAGCACAGCCGACTCAATGATGACATGCACCGCGAGGCCTGAAATACCTACAGTGAGCGCAACTGAGTCCGTATGTTCAGCGAACTTCTTCGATGCGCGCTCCACAAGCAGCGGCGTACCAAGCCCGCCCAGCACCAGCATCAAGGCAACGACCATCTCGTCAGGCCAGGCATGCGCAGCGACATGGTAGACCACCAGCGCCGGTACGGCGACGGCCATGAATTTGTCGAAGATCTTCGTGGCGGTCGGCAGGGAGTGCAGCGATGGATACAGCATCGCCCCCAACACCGGTGCTACCAATGCTGCGATCAATGCTCCTGTGATATTCAGCGGCATATTGGTATGGAAGTCAGTGTTGGCGCCATTAGCGTCGTGCTCGTCTTGTACAGGACTTCTCGTTCGCAGCAGCCAGCTTCAATGCGTAAGAACACAAGCGATCAGATAAGACGGGTCCCCGAGTAATCAGGTCTTAAGGCGCATCAAGATACTATTACTTCCCAAACTGCACGTATGGCATGGTGGATGGTGTGCCTTGCCTGCAAAGCCATCGGCGCCTGCGCACCGCAAGCCTGCATTGGCATCGGCCCTGTGCACCGCCGCGCTTGGCAGACGGACATGGGCTACTTTGTCTTTTGATGCGTTCAACAGGCGCAATTAGGCGCAGGCAGCTGTGAGCCATTCTTCGTGAACATTCTTAATGGCGCAGGAGGGCGGCGCTGGAGTACGCTACTGCAGCAAGGCGTTCGCGCCTTGGAAGAGGCCAAAGTGTCCACGCCGCGACGCACCGCACGGTGGCTTTTCGAGGAAGTCTGCGGCCAAAGCGCAGCCGCAATCATCGCGAACCCGCAGCGAGAGGCAAGCGCAGCACAGGCGCAATGCTATGCAGAATCCATCGCGCGCTGCCAGCAGCACGAGCCGTTGCAGTATGTACTGGGCTACGCGGACTTCTGTGGGCTCCGATTGCGCGTGACGCCTGATGTGCTGATACCAAGGCCCGAAACCGAGCTCCTGGTTCAAGCTGCGCTAAAACGCGTGGCATCGCGCCAGGGTGCACGCATACTGGATATCGGAACCGGCAGCGGCTGTATCGCGCTGGCGCTGAAGGCCGCGCGGCCAGACCTCCATGTTGCAGCGTGTGACATCAGCATACGGGCGCTGCGCGTGGCCCAATGGAATGCGCAGGCACTGGGCCTTGCCATCTCCTTTGCACAAGCGGATGTGCTGTCAGACGTGTTCGACTTGTACACCAGGAAGCCGTTTGACTGTGTCGTTTCTAATCCGCCGTATATTCCAGATGCGGAATTTCACGCGCTTCCGGTGAATGTCCGCTGCTACGAACCGGACCAGGCGCTGGCCTGCGGTTCGGATCCGCTGGCCTTCTACCGCGCCATAGCCCGGCAAGGGCCCTGCTTGGCACCCTTGGGGAGCCTGGCGCTGGAGGTGCACGCCGACTACGCTGAGCAGGTGCGGCGACACCTTGCGCAATTCGGCTATATCAATATTGCACTGCAGCGCGACCTTGCGGGCTATCTTCGCATCATTACAGCCGACTGCCCTCACCAAAAGACGCAGACCCTTGGCAATCAAGATTGCATTAGCGCAGCAGCCTGCCTCCCACGACCTTGAAGACAACTTGCGACGTGGACTCAGCAAGCTGGAACAGGCGGCCGATGAAGGCGCGCAGCTCATAATCTTTCCAGAGCTCGCCTTTACGCCGTTCTACCCGCAACGCAAGGCTGGACCCAGCGTACTGTCGCTGGCTGAACCCATTCCGGGCCCCACGACGGCGGTCTTTTCCGAGGCTGCGCGCCGCCGCGGCATCGTGGTGGTGCTTAACCTGTACGAGCGGGCGGGCGACAAGGCCTACGATACGTCACCCGTCATAGACGCGGATGGGACCATTCTGGGCTGCACCCGCATGATGCACATTACCGACTACGAGGGCTTTCATGAACAGGGATATTACACTCCGGGCGACACGCTGGCACCGGTTTATTCGACGGCTGCGGGCCGCATCGGCGTAGCGATCTGCTATGATCGTCACTACCCGGAGTATCTGCGCGCCTTGGCCCTGGCCGGCGCAGAACTTGTGGCTGTGCCGCAGGCCGGCGCACTGCACGAGTGGCCCGACGGCCTGTTCGAGGCCGAACTGCAGGTCGCATCGTTCCAGAACGGGTATTATATGGCGCTTGCAAACCGCTGCGGCAGGGAGGAAGTGCTCCACTTCGGCGGCGGATCCTTTGTAACCAGCCCTGCCGGCCAGCTGGTGGCGCAAGGTCCGGCGGACGAGGAGTGTATCGTGTGGGCGGAGGTGGACTACGCAGCCTGCGCTGCCTCGCATGCCAGGCGGCTGTTTCTGCAGCACCGTCGCGACGCGGTCTATGAGCGTGGTGCTGTACGGCTAAACAGCGACTAGTCTGCGGTGCCCGGCTGTTCAGACTGATAAGCACCGCTCACGATGTATCGCAGGGCTTCTCCAAAGGGTTCCAAGGCGGTGTAGCCAGCCAGGCGCGTGATGTAGGTGCCTTCTTCACTCAGAAACACCGTCGTTGGCGTGCCCGAGGCGCCCAGGGCGTATCCCAGCTCCTGCGACGTAAAGGTGTACCCCATAAAGTTGTGCCTAGTCTGGTGGTCGTCTATGTTCAGGCGCCCGTAGGCAAAGTTGTGTTGCACATACGCAGCCAGCGTCGTGTTGCCATAGACTTCCTGCTGCATGCGCGCACACCAGCCGCACCATGGCGCATAGATGTCAATAAGCACAGGCTTGCCTTCCCTTTGTCCGGTCACTACTGCTTCATCGAAGGATGGCCATTCAAACGGCGTGTTGTTGGCCACGGTCATCGGGTCCGGCGGGGCAGCCGCCTTGTCTGCTTCCTCGGTGGGAGCGCAGCGGGCCAGCAGCGCCAGGGCAAGGAGAATGGCGCCGGTGCGAAGGATCATGGCAACAGTTGGCGGTATGCTTCTGTAAATCGCGCGGCGGCCGTGGTCCAGCTGTACGCTTCAAAAACCCGCGGCGTGCGAGCGCGCCAACGTTGGCGGGCATCTTGATCGTCTACACACTGCTGAATGGCCACGGCCAATGCGCCGGGGCGATTTAGGTGCACCAACCTGCCCACATCAAACCGCCGGACTACAGCTCCAATCTCATGCAGATCGCTGGCCAATACGGGGACGCCAGCCATCAGGTATTCAAAAAGCTTGTTGGGGAGCGCAAACTGATGGTTGAGGCAAGTGTCTTCAAGGAGCGTCACGCCGAGGTCCGCATCGGCAGTCACCGGCAGCAGCATGTCCGGCGGCACAGGATCCACCATTCGTACGCACTGGCCCAACCCAAGCTCCCGCACGGTGCGCGCAAGAGCAGGTTTCAGTGGCCCGCCGCCCATAAACACCAGCACTGCACCGTGGATGGTGCGCATCGCTTTCGCGAGTTTGAAGCAGCCGCGGCCCTTTTGGATGCTGCCCTGGTGCAAGACGAGCACGGTGTCCTTTGCTGCGCCGGCGCGTTCGCGCAGCAGGCCGGAGGCTTCAGGGTGCTGCATCGGGGGCACATTGTGAAGGACCTCGGGGCGGGCAATCCTGTAGGTCTGCTGCAGCCGGTTCGCTATGCTGTCGCTTACCGTAAAGACTGCATCGGCGGCGCCAATGTCGAGGCGCTCAGCCAGGTGCCAGTAGGCCCGCGTCCAGGGGCGCCGCGCCGTAGAAGCCACATGCGGGTACAATTCGCGGGCATCATAGACGAGTCGCGCCTTATGCTGCGCTGCCGCCAGACGCAAGGCGTGGAGGCAATAGAGGTCGCTGGCATGGTATACCCGGGCCCGCACCGCCCGGGCCGCATCCAGGAAGAGGCTGTGCACGCGCCAGAAGAATCGGGGTCCGCCTCCTGGTGGGCGCGGCAGCAACCGGAGGTGTACACCCTCATCCAGGAAGGGTGCGCCCGAATCCTCTCCGAGGGCAAAAACCGTCGCCGTCAGTCCCAGCGATCGTACCAGGCGCAACTGCTTGATGGCACGGGAGTTGTTTCGAACGTCTCCAGCAAGTGCGAATACTACGTCAGTTGGGGCGGACAAGGCGTGTAATTGCATTCCGATGCGCTATTCGCTTTATACTTGTTGACCGGCGATTTGGGTCAATGCCGATGCAGATGCTCAGCCGATCCATCGAAATCATCCGCAGCTGTTTACGCCTGCTAGTCGGACTCGGGGTCGTCACAGGTTATGCGTGTTGGACGACGCTGGGCGCCCTGCGGCATGCGCCATCGGCACGCGCGCGCTACCGCGCCTATCGGCAGCGTGCGGCTGCGCGCGCGGTGAGCAGGGTGGCGGGATTCCGGGTCACGACGGCCGGCACTGCGCCCGCCCCGGCGTTCGTCCAAACGCCCACAATCTATATTGCCAACCACTTTACAGCACTGGATCCGGTCATGGCAGGCACGCAGGTAACAGTCGCGTTCGCAGGCAAGATCGAGATCACCGGATGGCCCCTTTTGGGTTGGATCACCAGGACGCACGGCATCATTGGTGTGGAGCGCACGCGGCGCAGCAGTGCGCGAGTCTTTGTGGAAGCAATCAGGGCGCGCCTCAACGGAGGCGTGCCGGTGATGGTATTCCCGGAGGGTGCCATCAACTGGGGCGACACCATACTGCCCTTCAAGGCGGCGGCATTCGAAGCAATCGCCGGCACGAATGGGGGGCGCATCCAACCGGTGTTCATCGACATCACTGCGCTTAATGGCAAACCAGTCTCAGGCTACGAAGGACGCTATGCGCTTTCTTACAACCACCACAAGACGCTTATAGGCCACCTGATGCATGTTCTCACCTACCGCAGCATAGATGTGGAGGTGCGCTTCGGTGCGCCCATCGCAGTAGCGTCTTTAGGGCGCAAGGCGCTGGCGGGCCAGGCACGCGCGGCGCTTCTGAAGCTCCAGTCCCAGAAACAATAAGGGCCTTTTCAGTGTTACGTTGGGCCCGATATTGCTCTAGAGCATGGACCCTCCTCCGCATCAATCGCTGTTTCGCACGCTTATTGGCGTTGGCCTGGTTGCGTGTGGGCTCCTTGCGGGCGTGCTCATCATGCAGTTCGCACAGCGGACCCAGGACGAGGTCCCCGCGGAGGTGCGTACGGTAGACTTTCTGAAGTACGTGCCGGAGGCTGCGGAGTCTGCGCGCAGTATTGCCGGCGTATTGCAGATCAATGAGCAGTTCAAGCAGGTAGCACAAGACGTTAAGCGTGCGGTCGTATCAATCCATGCGGCGAGTAGCTGGTACAACTTGCCGTGCACCATACTGAAGCGGCGCAGCCAGGAGTATCGCGACAGAGAAAACCTGGGCAGCGGCGTGCTCATCAGCCCGCAGGGATATATTGTCACCAATTACCATCTGGTCGAAGATGCATGCGCACTGCGCGTAACATTCCTGGACAAGTCTGAGTACGAGGCAGAGATTGTCGGCGTCGACAAGTCCACCGATCTTGCGGTCGTGCGCATCGCGTTGGACCCAGGCGAAGATGTGTGGCCTGTGCCACTGGGCAATTCCAACGCCGTGCAGACCGGAGAATGGGTGCTGGCTGTGGGCAATCCCCTGGCGCTTACTTCAACAGTGACGGCCGGCATCGTCAGCGCATTGGGGCGGCGGGTCGATGTAATCAGGGACGACTTCAACGTTGAGGACTTTATTCAGACCGACGCAGCGATTAATCCAGGCAATTCCGGCGGTGCACTGGTCAACCTTCAGGGCGAACTGATTGGTATCAACACGGCGATCGCCACGCAGTCCGGATACAATGAGGGGTACGGCTTTGCGATTCCTGCCAGTCTGGTGAACCGCGTGGCGCGCGACCTTATTGCCTATGGGGAGGTCAAGCGCGGCTATGTGGGAGTACAGCTGGAACGCGTCGACGCGAGCTTCGCGAAGGAACTCGGCATGACGCGCGTCCAGGGCGTATATCTGGACTATGTGCGCCGCGGGGGTGCTGCATACGAGGCGGGGCTCCGTGAGGGCGATGTCGTGCTGTCCATTGAGGGGTTGTCCGTCAACGAGCCGAACGAGCTGCAGGGCATCATTGCGCAGCACAGGCCTGGGGACAGCATCGTGTTCAGCGTTTGGCGCCGCGACATCATCCGCGAACATGTGGTGGTACTTCTGGGAGAAGACAATCCGGAAGTGGCGGCGTGGATCAACAGCGTCAGCGGATCGCGTGTGGCTGACGATCAGCGCGAGGAAGGTCTTCAGCACCTGAGTCGCTGGGGACTGGTTTTGCGCGCACTCCGTGCGCGAGACGAGCGCATCTTCGGTGTTTCTGAAGGGGTCTACTTGCATGGCGTGCGGCGGCGATCCTCGGCCAGTCGGGCTGGGGTGCCCGAACATGTGGTATTGTCTGCGGTCAATGGCAGAGCGGTAACTACGGTCGCTGAGGTTCAGGAGGCGCTGCGCGAAGAGAATCAGGCGACCCTGACGGTTTTGTACGAAGACGGCGAATCTGTAGAGTTTCGACTGACGGCAGGGTAATTGGGGGCCGTTTCACATTACGCGTACGACATCTGCATCTATACCAGTGCTGAGATACTTGACAGCCGGAGAGTCGCATGGCGAGGCGCTGATCGGCATCGTTGAAGGCATGCCTGCAGGCGTGCCGCTGACAGCGGAAGCGATCAATCACCATTTGGCGCGGCGATGGTTGGGCTTCGGGCGCGGCGGCAGGGCGAAGCTGGAGCGGGACAAGATTCACATTTACTCGGGGGTGCGGTTTTCCAAAACCATTGCCGGGCCTATTGCGCTGCGCCTGGACAACGCGGCCTACACCAGGGATCGGGCAGGCTGGCCTTCGGTGATGGCAGTGGATGGCACGGGCGAGGGTGTGGCGCGCATCACGCTGCCCAGGCCGGGCCACGCAGATCTGGTGGGCGTGCAGAAGTACGGATTTGACGACATACGCCCGGTGATCGAACGGGCAAGCGCGCGCGAAACGGCCATGCGCGTGGCCTGCTGCACCATCGCGCGCCTGCTTCTTAAGCAGTTCGGCATAGAGGTTGGCAGTCATGTGCTGCGTATTGGTCAAGTGGGGTTCGAGGGCCCCGAGGACTGGCGCGCGCGCGTGGATGCGCTCGCCGCCCAGGGCGGCGCAGAGGCGGTCAGCCGCCTGGCGGACAAGAGCGCGGTGCGGATGATCGATGAGGCCTTGACCGCCGCGTGCGTTGAGCATATAAAGGCCACCAAGCGGCAGCGCGATTCCCTGGGCGGCGCGTATGAGGTGCTGGTCACGGGCGTGCCGCCCGGCCTGGGTTCGTATGTGCACTGGGAACGTCGCCTGAGCGGGCGGCTGGCGCAAGCCGTCCTGTCCATTCAGGCCCAGAAGGCCGTAGAGATCGGCGATGGCATAGACGGCGCACGCACCCCCGGTTCGCGGGTGCACGACCCGATCTATCGGGAGGAAAGCGGCGCGTATCGACGCCACAGTAACAATGCCGGTGGCATTGAAGGGGGCATCTCCACAGGCATGCCCATCATAGTCCGCGGGTTCATGAAGCCGATTCCGACGCTTGTACAACCGCTTGGATCGGTCGATCTGGCCACCGGCGTGCCGCAGCTGTCCCGTTATGAGCGCAGCGATATCACCAGCGTCCAGGCTGCATCGACCGTAGCGGAGTCGACGGTCGCATTTGTGATTGCGAACGCGTTCCTGGAGAAATATGGAGGAGACAGCCTCGAGGAGATTCAGGAGCACTACGCCAGTGTATAGCGCGGCTTGCCACGCTGCCTGTTATCTTCAGTGCCATAAGCGCACGGTTCTGTAGTCGATGACGAAAGTGGAAGCGCGAGTCCAGTCCAGCACGGCGTACAAGCCGCTGGAGATCGAAGAGAAGTGGTACCGGTACTGGGAACAGAACGGCTTTTTCCGGGCCGATCGCCGCTCAGGTAAGGAACCTCACGTCATCATGATGCCGCCGCCCAACGTAACGGGCGCGCTGCACATGGGTCACGCCTTGCAAGATGCCGTCCAAGATGCACTCACCCGCATCCGGCGCATGCAGGGCCGCGAGGCGCTGTGGATGCCCGGGAAAGACCATGCCGGCATCGCCACTCAGAATGTTGTCGAGCGCGCATTGAAGAAGGAAGAAGGCCTGACGCGTCATGATCTGGGAAGGGACGCTTTTGTTCAGCGCGTCTGGAGATGGGTCGACGAGTATGGAGATCGCATTCTGCAGCAGAAGCGCCGACTGGGAGATTCTTGCGACTGGGCGCGCGAGCGCTTTACGATGGATGAACGCTACGTCGAAAGCGTGCAGCGGGTGTTTGTCAAACTCTACGAGGACGGGCTGATCTACCGTGGCTACTACCTCGTCAACTGGTGCCCGGTTGATCGCACGGCGCTATCCGATGAGGAAGTGGACAATGTGGAGCGCGAAGGGTTGCTATGGTACATACGGTATCCGCTGGTGGACGGCGCGGGCTACATCACCGTCGCGACGACGCGCCCGGAAACCATGCTCGGCGACACCGGCGTGGCGGTAAACCCGGATGACGCGCGGTACCGGCATCTGATAGGCGCCAAGGTTCATCTGCCGCTTGCGGGCCGCACCATCCCTGTCATTGCTGATGCGTACGTACAGCCGGGGTTCGGGACCGGAGCGCTTAAGGTGACGCCCGGGCATGACAAGAACGATTACGAGGTCGGCAAGCGCCACGGGTTGGAGCCGATCAATGTGATGTTCCCCGATGGGACGATCAATGAGCGGGGCGGCAAGTACGAGGGCCTGGATCGCTTTGTGGCCCGCGACCAGATGGTGCAGGACATGCAGGCCCAGGGCCTTATCGAGAAGGTTGAGTCGTACAAGGGCACCGTGCCGGTGTCGCAGCGCTCCAAGGCCATCATCGAGCCGATGCTGTCACGGCAGTGGTTTGTGAAGATGAAGCCGCTGGCCGGTCCGGCCATGGAGGCGGTGCGCAGCGGCCGGGTGCGATTTCATCCAAAGCGATGGGAGAACGAGTACTTCCGATGGCTGGCGGAGATTCGTGACTGGTGCATCAGCCGGCAGCTGTGGTGGGGGCACCGCATACCGGTGTGGTATTTCACCGATGATGCGGGCGCGATTGACGAATCGCGCGGCTTTGTGGTCAGCGTAGAGCAGCCTGCGGAGGGCATGGTGCAGGACCGCGATGTGCTGGATACCTGGTTTTCGTCATGGCTCTTCCCGTTTGCCACGCTCGGCTGGCCCAGTACAGATCCGGATACAGAGGCCGATCTAGCGCACTTTCATCCGACGCATGTCCTGGTGTCGGGCTATGACATCCTCTTCTTCTGGATTGCGCGCATGATCATGGCGTCGCTGTACGTCATGGACGAGGTGCCGTACCGCGACATCTTCATCACGGGCATGATCAAGGACAAGTTGGGCCGGTGGATGTCCAAGAGTCTGGGCAACGGCATCGATCCGCTCGACATGATACACCAGTATGGGTCGGATGCTGTGCGGTTTTCGCTGACGATGCTGTGCGCGCAGGGGCAGGACATCAAGCTGGATCCCACCGTGTTCGAGAGGGGGCGCAACTTTGCCAACAAGATCTGGAACGCGTTCAATGTCTTTGGCCGCCACCTGCAGCCGGGCCATTCGTACCAGCGAACCCGCGCATTCAGCGCTTTGGATCTGGGCGAGCGTTGGATGCTTACCCGCCTGGACGATGCTATCGGTGCTATCAATGCTGACATCGGACGCTTCAGGCTCAACGAAGCACTGACGAAGATCTACACGCTTTTCAGGGGCGACTACTGCGATTGGTACCTCGAGCTCATCAAGCCGCAGAAGGGTCAACCGATAGACGAGGATACGATTGCACTGGCGGTTGAGCTCTACGAAAAGCTCCTCCAGCTTTTACATCCGTTCATGCCCTTTATCACGGAGGAGCTCTGGCAGCGACTCAGGCCGCGCCAGGCCCGGGAGGCTTGCATCGTTTCTGATTGGCCACTGAAGACCGGCGAGCGCGATGCGTGGGCACTGGAGGCCTTCGGGCTTGTGCAGGAAATAATTTCAGGCATTCGCAATGTGCGAAGCCAGTACAAGGTTGCGCCCAAAAGGCGCATTGCAGCGATCATCCGCGTGCCTGCCGGCGCGAACAGAGTGCAGCGGACGCTCGAAAGCTGCACGGACGACCTCGCCCGGCTGGCCCACATCGGCGAGCTCAGCATTGTCATGGATTGCGCACGTCCCAAAGCCTGTGCCAGCATCGTCATCAAGGATGTTGAAGTCCATTTGCCGCTGGCGGGCATGGTGGATCTGGCGAAGGAGCGGGCCCGGCTCAGGGCGGAGGTGGATCAGAAAGAGGCTTTTCTTGCGCGCGTTCAGGCTAAGCTGCGTAACAAGCAGTTTAGTAGTCGTGCCCCCGCAGCCGTCGTGGAGCGAGAGGCAAAGAAGGAGCGCGATGTGCTCGTGGAGCTTGCCCGGCTACGCGACAATCTGGCGCAGTGGCCTGACGCATAGGTGCGGCCCATGCTCGCGGGTACCCTCTTGCGCTGGCAGCGCAGCCGGATGGCACCGACGATGCAGGCAGCTCACCCGCCCGTGTGGTGCACATGAATATTCTTGGCATCTCGTGCTGGTACCATGACGCGGCTGCGTGCCTGCTGCGGGATGGCGTCATCGTTGCTGCGGCGCAGGAGGAGCGCTTTACACGGATCAAGCACGACGCGTCGTTTCCCAGGCGGGCGATTGCCTATTGCCTTGAAGCCGGTGGAATCCAGGGCAGCGATCTGGATGTGGTCGCCTACTATGACAAGCCTTTTCTGAAGTTTGAGCGCCTGCTGGAGTCCTACCTGTCCTACGCGCCGCAGGGATTGCCTTCATTTCTCAAGGCAATGCCGTTGTGGCTGAAGCAGAAGCTTTGGATTCCTGATTTGCTTCGCAAGGAGCTCAGCTTTGCGGGTGCGCTGGTCTTTCCTGAGCACCACGAGAGTCATGCGGCCAGCGCGTTTTTTCCCTCGCCTTTTGAGCAGGCAGCCATCATCACTACGGATGGCGTAGGTGAGTGGGCCACTGCCACATACGGCGCAGGAGAGGGTGCACGCATTGCGCTTTCGGCGGAGATCCAATTCCCGCATTCGCTGGGACTTTTGTACAGCGCGATCACCTACTTCTGCGGGTTCCGGGTCAATAGCGGTGAATACAAGCTCATGGGTCTCGCGCCGTACGGTGCGCCGACCTATGTCCAGGCATTTCGCGACGAGATCATTGACCTCAAGGCGGACGGCTCGTTTCGCTTGAATATGGCTTACTTCGCCTATCCGGCGGGGCTTCGCATGACCGGGCGTCGCCTGTCGCGCCTTTTTGGCGGCCCGCCGAGGAAGCCGGAGTCCACGCTCACGCGCCGCGAGATGGATCTGGCCCGGAGCGTGCAGATCGTGATCGAGGATGCGGTTCTTCGCATTGCCCGGCATGTCAAGGGCGTGACGCAAGCTCCGAATCTGTGCATGGCCGGCGGCGTTGCGCTCAACTGCGTGGCCAACGGCAAGCTCTTGCGCTCGGGGCTTTTTGAAAAGCTGTGGATTCAGCCGGCTGCCGGAGACGCCGGGGGCGCGCTGGGTGCGGCGCTTATGGCCTGGCACATGCACCAAGGTCACCCGCGGACGCCGTCGTACCCCGATGCCATGCAGGGTGGCTATCTGGGTCCCCATTTCTCGGATGAAGCCATTGGTGCGCTTCTCGCGGAGAAGGGCATGGCACAAGAGCCATTGGACGAGCGGGCATTATGCGGCCGCGTGGCAGCACTTCTTGCAGCAGGCAAGGTTGTCGGCTGGTTTCAGGGTCGCATGGAGTTCGGGCCTCGGGCGCTTGGTGCCCGCAGCATCCTGGCTGATCCGCGCGGCCGTGACATGCAGCGTCTTTTGAATCAGAAGATCAAGTTCCGCGAGAGCTTCCGTCCCTTTGCGCCGAGTGTCCTGGCCGAGGCAGCCAGCGGTTCTTTTGATGTGGGCGCCGAGAGTCCGTACATGCTTCTGGTGGGCGCGGTCAAGGGCGCACATAGTCATGGAGACGGTCTGGACCGGCTTGCGCACATCTCTTCGCCGCTAGCCGCCGTGACGCACATCGACGGGTCTGCCAGAGTGCATACGGTTACTGCGTCTGCCAATCCACCTTTTTGGCGCTTGCTGAAGGCATTCGATGCGCTAACTGGCTGTCCCGTCCTGGTCAACACCAGCTTCAATGTGCGCGGCGAACCGATAGTATGCACGCCTCAGGATGCATTGACCTGCTTCGAGCGGACGCACATGGATGCGCTTGCATTGGGTTCCTATCTCCTGCTGAAGTCCCCCGAGTCGGATCCGCCCCTTACGGCTGGGGCCATTGCTGCCGCCTACGGTTTGGACTGATCGCGCGCCTTCGCTAGTTTCCAATACGCGGTACTCAGTATGCTCGAATCGCGCCATCGACGGCCGCTCTCCAAGCCAGAATACCCCCGGCCAGGCTTGTCGCTTGCGCAAATCCTGCGTCAAGCAGGATCCGGACCGCTTGCCGCGAACGGACACCTGAGCGGCAGTGCACGACGATGAGACGGTCGCGGTAGGGGGACAGCTCAGAGAGTCGGAGGCGCAGCTCCGGCAAGGGTATGAGCAGGTCTGCTCCCAGCGTTGCGATTTCGGACTCGAACTGCTGTCGTACGTCCAGCATGAGCGGTGGCCCTGCTCCTTGGCGCAGGGCGTGCACCGACCGGGCATCGATTTCTGGTACATCCGCGGCCTTGTTCTCCAATCCGCAAAACGCGCCATAGTCGATCAGGCGAGTGATCGAAGGCGAGTCTCCGCATGCGGCACAGGAAGGCGATGGGCGTACTGTAAGCGTCTTGAACGTGGCGTTCAGGACATCCACCAGCAGCATGCGTCCGACCAGGGGTTCGCCAATGCCTAGGAGCAGTTTCGTCGCTTCGGCTCCTTGCAGGCAACCTACAATGCCTGGCAAAAGGCCTAGCACGCCGCCTTCGGCGCACGAAGGAACGAGGTTCGGTGGGGGAGGCATGGGGTAGAGGCATCGGTAGCACGGCCCTTGCGGGGCGCTGAAGACGGACACCTGTCCTTCAAACTGGTAGACCGATCCGTAGACATTCGGCGTTTGTGTCAGAACGCAGGCATCGCTGATGAGGTAGCGCGCAGGGAAGTTGTCGGTGCCGTCGGCTACGATGTCGTAACCACGAATGAGGTCTAATGCGTTTTCGCTGGTCAGGTGTACGCGGTGGGATTCAATTGTGATATGCGGATTGCGTGCACGCAGCTTTTCGCGGGCGGCCTCAACCTTATGCCGTCCCAGGTCATGCATGGTGTGCAGCACCTGCCGGTGGAGATTGGTCACCTCTACGACATCTGCGTCCACCAGTCCCAGGCGTCCTATGCCGGCCGCCGCTAGATACAGCGCCAGCGGCGATCCGAGCCCGCCCGCGCCCACGATGAGCACCGAGGCATTCCTCAGGATCTCTTGCCCGCGAAGCCCGATCTTGGGCAGCGCAAGCTGCCGGTGGTAATGGCGTAATTCGTCAGCGGTTAGCGGCGGTGTGCTCTGCATTCTTAAGCGCTTGGGCCCAAGCCTGATTGTTAGCCTTGGTTTGTAGAAACGACCGGCCCATTTGTTGCGAAGACAGCGTGGGAAGCGCTGCATTGCGCCACGCTTGCGCGGTATGGCCAAGATGGTGTCCGTTATTTCGACGACAACGGCGCTTTGGGAACGGATTCGGCCGGATACGACGCTTCGGCGTCTGTGTGGTTGGGAGCGGTTGTGCGATGTGCCGGGCGAATCGACGTTTTTCCGTGCATTCAATTTGCGGAGGCTGATTTGCCGGCTTGTCTGCACGCGGCTTCAGGGGCATAAAGAGCAGTTGGTGGAGCATATTTCACGTGATGCGACAGTCATAGCGGCATGATCCCGGTGCGTAATTCCCGAAGCGCAAGCGAGGGGTGTCCCAAGGGGTCGAGTCGGCTGAAGCGGCAGCGTACGATGCGTGCTTTCGTCCTTGCGCTTTGGGTACGGCCGAAGGTAAGGGTATCTCGCGGAAGGTAGCGTGCAGATTTGGGCTGCAACGGCTACCTTCTACCCACTAGCCTGAATCATTCACCAATCGGAGGTCGCACATGCTACGCAAATGGAGTGCAGTGGTACTAGCGCTGCTTGCCGTTCCGGCTCTGGCACTTGCGCAAGGCACAGGTAAGGTTGCAGGCACCGTGACAGATGCCACGACTGGCGAGGCGCTGCCCGGTGCCGTCGTGCAGCTGCCAGACAGCACACTCGGTGTTGCCACAGGTATCGACGGCCGCTACTTCATCCTCGATGTGCTTGTAGGAGCCACTGATGTACAGGCGTCCTTTGTTGGATATCAGACTGAAACCGTCACTGGTGTCGAAGTCAGCACTGGCTACACTCGGGAGCTCAACTTTGCGCTACAGCCTGGTATTGAATTAGACGAGATTGTGGTTGCCTACGAACGTCCGCTCATTCAGAAGGATGCCGTG
>LXNJ01000345.1_pt1 | contig 33121 bp, 27 predicted proteins | sample 809081 | NCBI WGS metagenome assembly LXNJ01 (sample SAMN04870510, study PRJNA318959) | sponge metagenome | biome: sponge; feature: marine sponge reef; material: water | host: Petrosia ficiformis | place: Greece: Milos, Mediterranean Sea | collected 2013-05-29 | depth 5-7 m | reverse complement strand
TCAGCGTCGTCTTCCCGTGGTCCACGTGTCCGATCGTTCCCACGTTCACATGAGGCTTCGTTCGCTCGAATGTCGCCTTCGCCATCTCGATGTCTCTCCTCTCTGCGGATGGGCCCCTTGGGCCTGGTTCAGGGTGTGGTGCGCTGGCGGACGACTGGCGTGGCCGCCGCCTCCGGATCAGAGCTCTGGGCGGGGATTGAACCCGCGACCTCGTCCTTACCAAGGACGCGCTCTACCACTGAGCTACCAGAGCGGATGCGCGCGGAGCGACGAGCTCGGGCCGGGCCTCCGATCCCCCTTGTCCCGGCCGCCGTAAGCGGGAGACGGGACTCGAACCCGCGACCCTCAGCTTGGAAGGCTGACGCTCTGGCCATCTGAGCTACTCCCGCAAGGTGGTGTGTCGGTGGTCTCCGGGCGGGCCGGAAGCGATAGCGCGCGTCCCCTTGCGGTGGGCCCTCCCTCAGTGGTGGGGGGAGGATTCGAACCTCCGAAGGCTGAGCCAGCAGATTTACAGTCTGCCCCGTTTGACCGCTTCGGTACCCCACCCGGGAGACCCGCCGTCCGTTCGCTGAGGGCGCCCCCGTGAAAAGGGCTAGCCGGGTAAGGTAATGTATCCGGTGCGGGGTGTAAAGAGCTGGCGAAGGGACTCGAACCCCCAACCTGCTGATTACAAATCAGCTGCTCTACCGGTTGAGCTACGCCAGCGGTGGAGGGAGCCTGGGAGAGGCAATCTAACACCCGACGAGGAGGGCGGTAGCGGCGAAAGCCGCCATCATTGTCCGTGGTGACGATCCGGAGGCGTGCCGCCATCCTGTCGATCGCGGCGGCGATCCTACCGCACCAGCTTCCAGCGCGTGCCTTCGGGTCCGTCCTCCAGCGCCACCCCGCGCTCCATGAGTTCGGCGCGGATCTCGTCGGCTCTGGCGAAGTCGCGTTCCGACCGGGCTTCGGCTCTCTCCTCGATCAGAGCCTCTATCTCCTGCGCGAGATCGGGCTCCAGCTCCTGACCGACCTTGGCGGTCTCGATGAGGCCGAGGACGGAATCGATGGAGACGAGGGTTTCCAGGGCCGCGTCGCGATCGGCGGCGGAGACGGCGTCGCTCCGGTCGAGCAGCGCGTTCGCCTGGCCCACGAAGACGAAGAGCGCCGCAAGCCCTTCGGCGGAGTTGAAGTCGTCGTCCATCGCCCGCCGGAAGGAGGTGAGAGCCTCGCCCGCCAATCGCGCCAGATCACCCGATTCCGTTTCGTCGCGGACCCGGAGCTCACGAAGTCTCCCGTCGAAATCGAGGAGGCGCTGAGTGGCCCGCTTGGAAGCCTCCAGGCCGGCCCGGGTGAAATTGAGCTCGCCGCGGTAGTGAGAGGAGATGAGGATGTGCCGAATCGACGCGGGGTCGTAGCCCTCGCCGAGCAGCGCGTGCACCGAAATGAAGTTGCCGAGCGACTTCGACATCTTCCGGCCCTCCACGAAGAGATGCTTCACGTGAAGCCAGTGGCGGACGAAGGGGCCGTCGATCGCCGCTTCCGACTGCGCGATCTCGTTCTCGTGGTGGGGGAAGACGAGATCCTCTCCCCCGAGGTGGAGGTCGACGGGGGCTCCCAGCTCGGCGATGCTCATGACGGAGCACTCCAGGTGCCAGCCCGGTCTGCCGATGCCCCACGGCGACTCCCAGGCGGCGCCGGTCGAGACGGCGGCCTCGTCGGCGGACTTCCAAAGGGCGAAGTCGCGGTCCTCCTCCTTCTCGTAATCCCCGTGAGCCACCCGAGCGCCGGCGGTCATGCCCGTAGGTGAACGAAGCCTTCCGTAGGCGGGGAAGGATTTCACCGAGAAGTAGACCGCGCCGTCATCCGCCTTGTAGGCGTGGCCTCGCTCCATGAGACGTTCGATGAAATCGATCATGCCTTCGATGTGCTCGGTCGCGCGGGGCATGGATGCCGGGGACCGCATCCCGAGGGCGCGCGCGTCGACGAAGAGGGCGTCGGCGAACCGCTGCGTGTATTCGCAGATGCTCACGCCCGCCCGATCGGCGGCCTCGATGACCTTGTCGTCGACGTCGGTCAGATTCATCACGAACCTGACCTCGTGGCCGCGCCACGCCAGGTACCTGTGGACTAGATCGAAGAAGAGAAAGGAGCGGAAGTTGCCGATGTGGGCGAAGTCGTAGACAGTGGGTCCGCAGGCGTATACGGTCACTGGCGAGCCGGTCCTGGGCTCGAAGACGACCGTGTCGCGCAGAGCCGTGTCGTAAAGGCGCAGGCCCACCGGTACTCCGACTATCGCGCCGAGGTGGCCTGTTCCGTCTCGGCCCTGATCCCGGCGAGGGCGTCGGCGGGGTCTTCGGCACCAATGACGGGGCGTCCGACAACGATAAAGTCCGCCCCGGCCTCGACGGCTTGCGCGGGAGTCGCCACCCGCGTCTGGTCGTCGCTGTCTTCGCCTCCGCAACGGATTCCAGGGGTCACTAGGGCGAGGTCGCCTTTCGACATCGCCGAGATCCAGGAGGCTTCCAGCGGCGAGAGCACGACACCGCTCAGTTCCCAGTCGATGGCGATCCGGCCGAGGCGTTCGACCTCCGAACGCATCGATCTCACCGAGCTGCCGCGTACGAGCTCGAGGTCGGCGAGGGAGAGCGAGGTAAGCACCGTCACGCCCAGGAGGAGAACCTTGTCTTCCGCCGCTGACCTTGCGGCCGCCACCATATGCTCGCCGCCCGTGATGTGCAGGGTGGCCATCTCCGCGCCGAGGGCCGAAGCGGCGGCCACGGCTCGCTCCACGGTCTGAGGGATGTCGTGAAGCTTCAGATCCAGAAAAACCCGTTTGCCGGCGTCCACCAGCTCCCGGACCACTACCGGGCCTTCGCGGGTGAAGAGCTCGAGGCCGACCTTGTACCAGTTCTGCCGGTGGCCCAGGCGCTCCACGATGGAGAGCGCCTCGCGGCGCGAAGGGCAGTCGAGCGCGACTATTACTTCGGCCATTGTCCTCTCGAGGGTGGTGAGATGCGGGACCTACTGCCCCTGTTCAGCCGCTTAGTTCCGTCCAAGACCGCGCCCGAGGGCTCGCTCGCCACCTCCGAAGCCCGTTCACCACTCGCGCAGGAGTCCGAGGATCGGCGAAGGCCCCGGTGCAAACCTGGACCAGTGCGGCGCCGGCACGTCCGTAGCGGACCGCATCGGCGGCACGGTGGATCCCCCCCACGGCGACTACCGGAAGCCTTCCCCTGATCGCAGCGAGAGCTCGCAAGGCATGGGGTCGGAGAGGCGGGCCCGAGAGACCGCCTGCACCGCTCCCCAGGCGGAAGGCGGCACGACGCAGCTTACCGGAGGACATCGGAAGGGTGTTGACGAGGGTCAGCGCGTCAGCACCCGCGTTTTCAGCGGCGACGGCGGAGCGAAGCGGATCCCCGAGGTCGGGCCCCAACTTTACGGCGAGCGGACGGTCCGTGGCTCGACGGCAGGCGGCCACCACTGCCGCGACCGCATCGGGATCGTGTGCGATCGTGGCATGCCCGTCGGTGAGCGCGTTCGGGCACGAGAGGTTGAGCTCGTAGCCGAGAAATCCGTCGGCGTCGTGCAACGTCGCAGCGATCCGCGCGTAGTCCGCGGCGGTCCTACCGGCGACGCTCACGAATACATGGGGGCGCTTGAGGTTGTGCGCGATCCAGGGGAGGTGCGTCTTCCGCACCTGCGCGAGCCCCGGATTGGCAAGTCCGACCGAGTTGAGCATCCCCCGGCCGTACTCGGTGACGCGAGGCGCGGCGTTGCCTGCGCGCGGCTCCACCGTCACAGACTTGGTGACGAAGCCGCCCAGAGCCTCGACGTCGAGGGCGCGGGCCACCTCTCGCACGAATCCGCACGAGCCCGCCGCCATGAATACGGGATTCCGGAAGTCGTGTCCGAAGAGTCTGACGCCGAGATTCACCGGGTCTCCTGCGCTAACAGGCCGCAGCGAAAAGCGCACCAGCGCCGGGAGCGACGTGGCGGGCGCGCACGGGGTGGCTAGGAACGAACAGCACGGCCGTTACAGGAAGAGCCACACCGAGCGCGTCCGGGGCGCCGTTCACCCGACCGAAGCCGGCGAACTTCCCGCCGCCCGCCCGAGCGCTTCCCGACACATGGATGCCTCTGAGACACATGGATACCTCTAACCGGCGCGCAAGCCGAGCATGCGCCGGTCGAGCTCCGCTTCCAGGGCTTCGAGCTCGTCCTGAGCCGGGGAGCCGGTGGCGGCGAGCAGGTAGGGATCGTCGCGCATCGTATCCAGCCGGGAGGCGAGCGACGCCGCTTCCGAGTCCGGAGTGAGAGCGAGCGCGGCGAGCAGGCTCTTGCCCGCCCACGGGCCCGCCGGGTCGAGATCGGCAAAGGCGATGAAGAGCGTTCGGGCGAGGAGGTCCGCGCCGAGCCCCTCCCGTGCCAGCTCCGCCGCGGCGAAGAGCGCAACGGGATCGCTCGCGGCTCCTTCCATCAACGAAAGAAGCCCGTCGATCTTCTCGGAAAGCTCGGCTGCGCCGGCGTGGTCGGAGGCGGGACGCAGGAAGTCTCTCAGACCGGGGAGTTCTCCGGCTTCCCGGACCTGGGTTATCCGCTCGGTGGCAATCCAGAAACGGGCTTCGCCGGCCACGTCGCTGACGATCGCGAGCTCTCCCGCCACGGAAAGGCCCACCGCCGTGTCCCCTCTCTGATACAGCAGGCGGGCGGCAGCCAGGCGAATCCGGTCCCGTTCCGCAGGGGGCCAGCCCGATCTCCGAGTCTCGACGAGCATGCGCAGCGCAGGCTCCAATGCGTCCTCCGCGGCTCCTTGCCGGAGCAGCGCTATGAAGGCCTCGCTCCGCCAGTGGGCCCCGGAGACGACGAGCATGTCTTCCGCGGCATCGAGCGCCCAATCGGAGCGGCGGCGTTCGATCGCCAACGCCATCCTGATCATGGCGGCGTCGAGGGCGTATTCGGGACCGACGGCCGCGGCCGTCGTCAGGTCCCGGTCCGCCCCCTCCGTCATCCCTCGCTCAAGACGGATGCGCGCCCTTGTCAGATACCCGGTCGCGACGGCCGGACTCGGGTCGAGACGGTTCAGCGACGGTGTCAGAACTTCGAGAGCGGCGAACGAACGGCCCATCCGGGCGAGCGCCCGCGCACGGTAAACGGTGGCCTCCAAGGCCATCTCCTCATGACCGGCCGCGCGGGCGATCTCCGACGACGCCGCCAAGAACGCCTCCGCCCGGGCCGCCTTCCCGAGTTCCAAGGCGGCGCGTCCGCCGATGAACAGGGCCTCGGCGGCCCACTCGCCCCCGGGATCCTTGCGGTATCCGGCGGCGGCCTTACGCAACGCGGCTTCGTAGAGCGCCTCCGCGCTCGCGTCGAAACCGCCGCGGCGGAGAGCTTCGGCCCGGGACAGCTCGCGTTCGGCGTTGTAAATGGAGTTGTAGTAGACACAGCCGGAAAACGGGAGGAGCAAGACGAACGCCGTCGGAAGGAGGGTGCGCGTCCTCACCGCCCCGGTCCGCCCCTGTCGACCTCCTTCAAGCTCGGTGAGCCGGGCGGATAACGGCCGAAGAACGAGATCACCGCCCTCGCCACCGCCGCGGCAGCCTCCTCCTGGAACTCGGGCTGGACGAGGACGAGCGCCTCGTCGGCATTCGAGAGATAGCCGACCTCCACCAGCACCGAGGGCATCAGGGCGTTGGTCAGCACCGCGAGGACTCCCTGGCGCACCCCGCGATCCGGACCGGGATGGAAGCTGCCCATCTCCTCCTGCACTAGCTCGGCCAGGAGCGACGACCAGTTTTCCAGGCCGTGGGCTCGCAGGTCACGCAGAATGTGGTCGATCTCGGGCATCGCCTGCGGGTCGAACTCCTGACCGCGAATCGCGAGAGGGGCGTTCTCGATGGCGGTGAGGCGCGCCTCGTGATCGGTCCGCGATTCGGCGAGGAAGTAGGTCTCGAACCCTCGGAGGGACCGAACCGAGGGAAGCGAGTTGGCGTGCAGCGAGACGAAGATGCCCGGACGATCCCCTTTCCACCCCGTGGCCAGCTCGCCGCGTTCCCAGATGGGGACGAAGCGGTCGGTCGAGCGGGTCATCCGGACCTCGACCCGGCCGTCCTCCTCGAGGATGCGGGCCAGTTCCCGGCCGACCGCGAGCGCGATGTCCTTCTCGCGAACGCCGCCTAGTCCGAGCGCACCCGGATCGCCACCGCCGTGTCCGGGGTCGATGATGACGACCGGCGGACCCTCGAGCTCGGTGGGGGAAAGGCCCGGGCGGCCGCCGTCCGGGGCTCCGCCGCTTCCCGCGCCACCTGCGGACGGCACCGCCTCGACGACTGCGGCTCTTCCGGGCGATACGCCTGCGCCGGCTCGATTCTCCTGAGACCGGGGGCTCTCTGCGGCGACGCCGCCCCAGCTCTGCGGAGTCGTCGCTTCGAGGGTCAGGGTGGCGGCCTCGAAATCGTAGTAGGCGCCGAGACGTTCGACGAGTACCTCGGAAACCAGTTGCAGAGGCACCCAGGCCTCGTCGGGTGTCGAAAAGGGAGCGTCGGTGAGGTGAACGACATCGTCGTTCCATTTGAGGAAAGGCGATCCGAAGTCGAGCGCGACCAGGGTGCCGTCGGGACCCTCGAGCGTCACCCCTCCCTGGAACCCGGTCGCGCTCCATCCCAACGTCGTGAAGGTCGAGAGCGGCACCGCTGTCGGTCCGGTCCGGAACGAAATGGGCACCTGGCTTCCGGTCCCGTCGACGAATTCGATGCGAAGCTCGACCTCCTGGGTCGCCGCTTGGGGAGGCACGGCGAAGGCGAGCGCCAGAGGCAACGCGATCAGCAGGCGACCTCTCCCAATCCTGCCGGACCCGACGAGACCGCTCGCCGGGCGGCTCATCCGGACCTCATCGCACGCCTGGCCTCGCGATCCTGCTCGCGTCGCCTGATGACCTCCCGCTTGTCGTGGAGCTTCCTTCCACGCGCCACGCCGAGCTCCAGCTTGACTCTACCGCGGACGAAATAGACCGAGAGCGGCACCAGGGTCAGGCCCTTCTCCTCCACGGCGGTCGCCAGACCCCGTATCTCGCGCTGATGGGCCAGTAGTCGACGGGACCTGACCGGATCGACGTTCTGCTCCCCCGCTTCCTTGTACGGACTGACGTGCAGGGAGTGGAGCCAGAGCTCGCCTGCGCGGACCGACGCGTACGCGTCGTTAAAGGAGAGCCTTGCGGCGCGAATCGACTTGACCTCGGGCCCGCGCAGCTCGATGCCGACCTCAAGGGTGTCGATGATCTCGAACTCGTGGCGCGCCTTGCGATTGCGGGCGACGAGCTTCCGGCCGTCCGGGCTCATCAGAAGATGAGGACGGGTGTGCCGACCTCCACCAGGTGCATCAGCGAGCGAGCGGACTCGTTGGTGAGACGGATGCACCCGTGCGAAACGCGCCGCGCCTCCGGATCCGCGTTCATGATGAGCTCCGGCCTTCCCGTCCCGTGGATGGCGATGCCGTCGCCCAGATAGATGGCGGTGTTGCCCATCACCCCCGCCATGATCCTGACGGGCGAGTCCTTGGGTGGCACCGGCCGACCGTTTTCCACGAAGTGCCAGTCCGGCGCCTTCCAGAGCGGATCGCGTTCCATCCTCTTGATGTGGAAGAGGCCTCGCGGCGTGGAGAAATCCCAATCCCACTCCTCGGACGAGAGCTGGAAGCCGTTTCCGGTACCCGCCGGAGCGCTCCAGATGGATTTGCTCCCGTCGAAGAGGTAGACGCGGTTTTCGCGGAGGTGCACGACCACGTAGGGAGAGTCCTGGTCGAGGAGAGGGCGGTCGAGCTCCACCGAGAACTCGGACCTGGAAGCGTAGTAGCTCGCCGCAGTGGGCGAAGTGGAGTCGAATTGGGCGTGGAGATCCGCCGTGCTCCCGACCGCGATCGCTAGGGCGAAACCGACATGCAGGTTCGAGAGGCGATGCCGAAGGAGGCGAGGAGCGGAGTCCATCTCGAGTGACCGGAGTCTACGCGGGCTCGACCGCCGTCTCCCCGCCAGCCGCGGATTCGTCACCGGCGGTTCCGTCGTTCGCCTGCCCTTCGGCCACTCGCTCGGCCTGGCGCGCGGCTTCCACACCCGCCTTGTAGGCTTCCTTGGACGCGGAAAGCCGTTCCTCCAGGTCCCGGCGAGCATCGGTGGCGGCCCTGCGACCGGCGTCGACCGCGTCCTTGACCGACCCCAATCTTTCGCGGGCGCCTTCTCGGGCCGCTTCGATCCCTTCGCCCAGGTGGCGTTGCGCGTCCCGGACGGTGGTTCCCGCCGCAACTCGCAGTTTCTTGGCGCCTTCACGTATGCTCTTCTGGGTTTCCACCCCGGACTGAGGAGCGAGCAGGAGGGCGACGCCGGCACCGATCACAGCCCCGACCAGAAAGGCTGCCAGATGGGATCCGGCATCCTCGCGCTCCACCAGAACCACTTGCTTTCGTTCGTTGCCCGACATGTCTTCATCCATGGATTAAAGTGCTTCCGTCCGGGGACTCGCTTCCCCCTCAATTAAAGTAACAGCCTCGATCAGTTCCGTTCCGAGCAGTTTCACCTGCCAGCGTCGCACGCTCTCGACCGCCGCGAGTTCCTCCATGGATTCCGGCATCCGCCGCACGATGTCGGCGATGGCGGCGTTGGAGAGCAGCTTGCCCGGACTCAGGCCGAGCTCGTCGGCTCTCCGGTTGCGGAGAACCCTGGCCTGCTGGAAGGCCGGCTCGAGATCGGGGCGCACACGCACGGATCCTCGGCGAGGCATCTTGTCGAGCGGGGCGATCTCGCGCTCCGGAATTCCTTCCGTCTCCCCGAGCCGCTGAATCAGGTCGTCGCCCGCGTATCTGGCCAGAGCTCGCGGAAATCCTCGAACGCGCTGGAGTTCGGCTTGGGATTCCGGCCGTCGAAGGGCCACCTCGAGCAGCGCCTTGTCACCGATCACACGGAACGGGGCGGCATCCCTGCGTCTGGCGATCCAGTCCCGCCAGTCGAGTGCGACACGCAGCGCCTCGAGTTCCCGCGGGGAGAGGTGGAAGGCCCCCTTGACCCTGGCGGCGAGCTCGTAGTCGGCAGGTTCCACCCAGCCGTCCGCTGCCGAGACGAGCGCCTCGCACTCTTCACGGAACCAGGTTTCGCGCTCCAGCTCGTCGAGTTCGGAGAGAAGAGCGTCGGCCAGATCGAAGAGGTGGCGGGTGTCGCTGGCGGCGTACCTGAGCATCGCCTCCGGGAGGGGGCGCACCGCCCAATCCGCCCGCTGATATTCCTTGGGCAGAACGAAGCCGAGCCGTGACTCCACGAGCGAACCGAGGCCGGTGCCGTTCACCCCGAGCAGCTCGGCTGCGATATGGGTGTCGAAAAGAGATCGCACCGCGATGTCCCAGTCGCGCTTGAGCAGTCGGAGATCGTGCGAAGCGCCGTGCATCACGACCTCGGTGGCGGGGTCCTCGAGCATCGGGCGGAGCAGCTCCCCGACGTCGAAGGCGAAAGGGTCGAGTACGAAGTCCGCTTCGTCCACGGTCACCTGCGCAAGGCAGATCCGGTCCGAATAACGGTGGTAGCCGGCGGCCTCGAGGTCGAGGGCGACTCGGTCCGCCGAACGGAGCCGGCCGGCGATCGTCGCGCCCGCCTCCTCGCTGTCGATCATGTGGAAGGCCACAGTCAGTCGACGCCTCTTGAATTCCCGGCCACCGGACCGCAATCCGGGAAAGGGATCGGCGGCGGCGCTACATGGAGAGGTCGCATCATGGGGTGAACATAATCATACCTGAGGCCCGCACTACCTCCGTAAACTTCACGGTCTGTCGACCACCGTCCCCGAAGCGTCTTGCACTATCCGCCGTCATCCGCGAAAGTTGGGTTGGGCGCGATCATGGTCCTTCGCCCGCCTTCCTTCACTAAGTGGGCGGCTTTCGCCGCCTACTCCCATCCGCCAATCCCGTCATGAGAACCCGCCAGCTTGTCACGCTGCTTTCCTCCGTCGCGTTCGTCCCCGCCTGCCAGACCGCCGACGAGCACCCTCTTCCGGAAGAGCTCGCTCGTCCCGCCGGGACCGAGTTCGAAGGTCCGGCGTTCGAGTTCGAAGAGGTGGTGCAGGGTGTCTATCACGCTCGTGGAACCGGGGAACTGGCGGTGGGTTCGCACGGAGCGGTGATCGTCAACGAGGACGACGTGCTTCTGGTCGAGTCGCACATCTCTCCGGCGGCCGCATGGGCGGTCGTGGAGGAGATCGAGGCGCTGACCGATAAGCCGGTAAGGTTCGTGGTCAACACGCACTTCCATTTCGATCACGCGCACGGCAATGGGATCTATCCTCCCGAGGTCCAGGTGATCGGCCACGAAGTCACCCGCGAAATGATCGAGAGCGGGGCTTCGATGGGTCGCTCCTACCAGTTGTTTCTGGGAGGCCTTCCCGACCAGGTGGCGGCGCTGGAAGAACGGGTGGCGACAGCCGAAGACGAGGAGGAGCGCACCGAACTCCAGGGCCGGCTCGATTACGCCCGCAACTATCTGGAGGGGCAGCGAGACCTCGTGCCGAACGGTCCGAACGCGACCCTCTCCGAGCGAATGACCCTCCACCGCGGCGAGCGCGAGATCCAGCTGCTCTTCTTCGGCCGCGGGCATACCGGCGGAGACGTCGTGGTCTACCTGCCGAGGGAACGGGTGCTCGTAACCGGTGATCTGCTCGTACCCGGTCTGCCCTTCATGGGCGACGGCTTCATCGCGGAGTGGGACGACACGCTTGAACGGCTCAAGGCTCTTGATTTCGACTGGATCCTCCCGGGCCACGGCAACCCCTTCCGCGACAAGGAACGGATTTCCTACCTGCAGGAGTACATGCGCGACCTCCAGGCGCAGGCCGAGGCCCTCCACGCCGAAGGACTCACCTACGAGGAGGCGGCGGCGCGAATCGACATGTCGAGCCACGGCGAACGCTACCCCCAGATCGCGGGAACGGGCGTGCCGGCCGTGACCGTTCAGCGAATCTTCGAGCTGCTGGAAAGCGGAGGCTGACTCTCGTTCGATGGCCGGCTCCGGCGTTCGGACGCCCTCGCCGGTTGCGACGGTCCGGCGCCCGTGCGACATTCGGAGCGGCCGACCGGTGAGGGCGCACTCTTCCGCCGTCCGCTGAACGACCCCACGTCCGCATCGACCCCCTGACGCCGGAGAATCGAGTGCTGAGGACCAAGATCGTGTGCACGCTCGGTCCCGCCACCCAGGATCCCGACGTAGTGCTGGGCATGGCAAAGCGCGGAATGAACGTAGCGCGCATCAACATGTCGCACGGTTCCTACGAGGCTCACACCGCCGCGGTCAAGGCTGTGCGCGAGGCCTCGCAGGAGGTGGGCAGACCGATCGCCGTCATGGCGGACCTGCAAGGTCCCAAGATCCGCGTCGGCTCTCTTTCCAGCACCATTCACGTCGGTTACGGCGAGGAAGTGGTGCTGGCCCACACCAGGTACGCGCGGCCGGGCGACCTCCCGGTCACCTACGAGCCCCTCGCTCGCGACACCTCCAAGGGCGACATCGTCTTCATCGACGACGGTCGCATCGAGCTTCGCCGTACCGACGACGACCCGGAGCGCGCGCGCTTCGAGGTCGTCTACGGCGGCCCGATCCGATCGAACAAGGGCATCAACCTGCCCACCGCCGAGCTTAGCACGCCTTCCCTTACCGAAAAGGATCTGGCGGACCTCGATTTCGCCCTCGGTCTCGGCATCGAGTGCATCGCTCTATCCTTCGTGCGCGACGTTCAGGACGTGATCGATCTGAAGGACCGCGTCAGCGGACAGTCTCTCGTGGTATCGAAGATCGAGAAGGTGATGGCCATCCATCAAATCGAGGCCATCCTGACCGAGACCGACATGGCGATGATCGCTCGCGGAGATCTCGGCGTCGAACTGCCCTTCGAACGCGTTCCTCTGGTCCAGAAGCGCATCATCCAACTCGCCAACTACTACGCCCGTCCGGTAATCACCGCGACACAGATGCTCGAGTCGATGCTGGTGGCGCAACGTCCGACTCGTGCCGAGGCATCCGACGTCGCGAACGCCATCCTCGACGGGACCGACGCCGTCATGCTCTCCGGCGAAACCGCAGTGGGAACCCATCCCCTTACCGCGCTCGACGCTCTCATCCGGATCGGAACCGAGATCGAGCGGAGCGGCTTTCTCGTGCGTGGCCCCCGTTACCTCCATGCGCGGGGCATCCAGGCGCGCGGCGGCGCCTCCTCTCGCGAACACGCGGTGGCCAAGTCGACTGTCGACGCCGTCAGACGGGTGGGGGCTCCGGCGATCATCGTCCTAACGCGATCAGGCTCCTCGGCCAGGTTGGTATCGTCCTACCGTCCCTCGGTTCCGATCTTCGCGGTGACCCCGGACCGATACACCCACCGCCAGCTCGCGGCGGTCTGGGGCGTGCGCCCGGTCCTCGCGTCCCGCCACCAGTCGAACTACCAGAGCCAGCGGGAGTGCGGTCGGAACGCGGTCCTCGAAAGCGGCATCGGCGAACCCGGCGCTCCCGTGCCCGTGACGGCCGGCATCCCCTTCGACCAGAGCGGATCGACCAACATGATGCGGCTCGAGACGCTGTGAGCCCTTCCGGGCCGATCGGACGTAACGCGTGAAGCTGACCTTTCTCGGAACCGGCACCTCCTTCGGCGTTCCGGTAATCGGATGCGATTGCGACACCTGCGCGTCGCCCGATCCGCGCGACCGACGCACGCGCCACGCGGCTATCGTGGAGGCAGGAGGCAGGAGCCTGCTCGTCGACACGCCTCCCGAACTTCGGATCCAGCTGCTGCGGGCGGGTGTCACAAACCTCGACGCCGTGTGGTACACCCACACTCACGCCGATCACATCCACGGCATCGACGACCTCAGGGTGTTTCAGAAGAAAGGGCCGGTGCGTGTCTTCATATCCGCCGAGCACAAGAGGCGGGTGGTGTCGAGTTTTCCCTACATTTTCGGAGCCGACGCCCACGCCGGGCCGAGGAGCACCATCCCCAAGATCGATCTGCGCATCTTCGATGGAACGGAGCCCCTGCGCCTGCTCGGACACCAGGCGACTCCCCTTCGGGTTCCGCACGGCCGGGGACGCAGCTACGGCCTGCGCATCGGACCCCTCGGATACGTGACCGACGCCAAGTCGCTCCCCGACCGCACTCTAAGGGCGCTCGAGGGCGTGCGCGTTCTCGTGCTCAACGCGCTCTGGTTCGGCGACCCGCACCCGGCCCACTTCTCCGTCGAGGAAGCCGTGGAGGCGGCCAGGCAGGTGGGGGCCGAGCGAACCTACCTGACTCACCTGACTCACCGCGTCTCCCAGAAGGAGCTCGACCAACGGCTACCGGACGGATTCTTCGCGGCCTATGACGGACTCACGATCGAGGTTCCGTCGGCACCTTCCGAAGAACGGAACAGCCGATGACCGACGCCGGGCGCAACGCCGAAATCGCGCCGGAAGAGCTTCTCCGGCTCGATCTCGCGAACCTGCCAGTCCCGATCCGAAGACCGGACGGGTCGGACGGTCGGACTGCGGAAAGGCCTGAGGACGACTTCCGGGCCGCGCTGACCGGCATCGGGCGCCGACGCGCGGAAGGGGAACTGGCATTCCTGGATCTCGTTCACGACCGCGACCTGGTCGAGGAGGTGAAGCGAACGGCGGACCGGCGAAGCTACGAGGACGTGATCGTGTTCGGCATCGGTGGCTCCGCACTCGGAACCAGGGCCCTTCGCGACGCCATCCTGGGACCGGCTTGGAACGCTGACGCGCGCAACCGGCGCGGCCTGCCGAGGCTGCACGTCGTGGACAACCCGGATCCCGACACCGTCGGCTCCCTGCTCGCCCGCGTGGATCCGGCGAAGACTCTCTACAACGTGGTCTCCAAGTCGGGACGAACCACCGAGACCTTGGCACTTTACCTGACCGCCACGGAATCGATCGCCAGGGCGCTCGGCAGCCGAGCGACGGCCGATCGCCTCGTCTTCACGACCTCCCCGGACAGCGGCCCGCTGCGCCGGATCGCCCGGGACGAGGGGATCGCCACGTTCTCGATACCCACCGGGGTCGGCGGGCGCTTCTCGGCACTGTCGGCGGTAGGGATCCTCCCTCTGGCGCTGGCGGGCGCCGACATCGACGCCCTGCTCGACGGGGCCGCGCAGATGGCCGAGCGTTGCCGCAAGACTTCGCTGAAAAGAAACCCCGCAGGCAGGCTCGCCGTCTCTCTCGTGCGGGCCGAGCGCATCAGCGGCCGGCGGATCGTCGTCTTCATGCCCTACGGCGACCGGCTGACCGCATGCGGACGTTTCTTCCAGCAGCTCTGGGCGGAGAGTCTGGGCAAGCGGCCCGACCGGGGGCCTACGCCGCTCGCCGCATCGGGTCCGGCCGATCAGCACTCCCTCCTTCAGCTTCTGGCGGACGGTCCCGCCGACAAGGTGGTGGTCTTCCTCGAAGCGGGGGGAAAGACGAAGCCGCTCCAGGTCCCGGACCGGCATGTCGGCATCCCGGAGCTGGCACGGCTCGCCGGGCGTTCGCTTCACGACATTCTCGCCATCGAGCGCCGCGCGACCGCCCAGGCTCTGGCTCGAAGCGGATGCCCGAACGCGACCGTCGCCCTGGCCGCGCCCGACGAGCGTTCGCTCGGCGCCTTCCTCATGCTCGTGCAGCTGGCGACGGTGATGGCTGCGGAACTCTACGGCGTGGACCCCTTCGGCCAGCCGGGGGTGGAGGGGACGAAGGCGCTGGTGGCGAGGTATCTGGAAGGGTAGTCGGCAGGCCTCGACAGCGGACGCCTCCCAGTACCCAGGGGTGAAGGAAATGAGCGCCGCGCTTCTCGTATACGGAAGGGCGGACATCCCATGTATTCGCGGTGCCGCCACTCGCACACCTACCCAGGAGCATACGCCCTCCATGCACCTCCGTAACGTCTCCACCCGGCATCCTCGACACCACTCGCGAGCGTTGGCCGGGACCCTCGCGATCCTGTCGGGCACCGCAGCCTGCGAAGGCGAGGTCACCCAGCCGCCGCCGGTGCTGGCCGAGGGAGAGATCACCGTCGACGCCTCCGCGAACTCCTTCGTCCATCTCGACTTCGACGAAGGGGTGGCCGTCGTCACGCCGAGCGACCCTGTCACGTCCACCGACTGGCATATGGCCTTGCGGCGCTTCTCCATCCGGCTGAACGGCGGTGTGGCCGGTCCCGGTTCGGTGGTGGGGCACAACCTGGGCGACAACTCGAGCCTCTCGGCCGAGGAGGTGGCGGCGCTCACACCGGCAGACGGAGAGGCGGCGTTCGCGGCGGTGACCGACGCCCACATTCCCTCCTCTTCCGCATTCGTCGAGGAAGGACTCGTCCCCGATCCCGGAGGGAGGTGGTTTCGCTACGACCCGATCAGTGGCACGCTCGTGGCGAACCCGGGCGCGGCGTGGAAGGTGCGCGAGGCCTCGGGACGCGGATTCGCGGTCTTTCGGGTGGTCTCGTTGGAGATGGAGGGTCAGCGTCCGGTAGGCGTCACCGTCGAGTACCGCAGGCACGGCCCTAACGGTTCTCTCGGGGAGGCGCGCACGGTGGCCGGGGACCTCGGACAAGGCCCCGTCTTTCTCAGCCTCGCCGAAGCGGCGGTCGCGAATCCGGCCGGCTGCGGCTGGGACCTGGGGCTGACCCCGGACCTCACCATCGTCTTCAACGCCGACTGCGGATCGGGCACCTTCCCACTTGATATCACCGACGACTTCGACGCTCTCTCCGAGGCCGGCGACGCTCCGGACTACGCGGGTTTCCTTTCCATCGTCGCGGGCGCGTTCCCCGCTACCGTGGACGACGCCGGAGGTGTCTTCTGGTACGACATCCGGGAGAACCGTCGCATGTGGCCGACCTACAACGTCTTCCTCGTCCAGGTCGAGCAAAGGGTCTACAAGATGCAGGTCACCGGCTACTACGACGCTTCCGGAGTATCGGGCCACGTCACGATCAGGTACCGGCAGCTGAGGTGATGCGCCGCTTGACGCTCCTGTGCGTCGGCGTCCTGCTCGCACACCCGGCTTCCGGCCAGGACCCGGGGCTCGTCTTCGACGCGGAGTCGGGCGAACCCGTTCCCGGAGCGGCGGTCGAGTGGATTCCCGGCGAGGAGGAGGACCTCCCTCTCGGCTCTGCTCTGCTGACCGACGCCGACGGTCGCTTTCGGCCCGCCGCAGGGTGGCGTTCGGGTTCGTTGACGGTCTCCGCGCTCGGGTACCGGACCCGCTCGATCACCGGAATCGAGGCCGACGGGCTGGGCTGGCGGATCTCGCTCGAGCCCGAACCCGTGTTGCTCGAGGAGATCGTGGTCACGGTCGGGGCACGCGCCCGGGCACGCTCAGAGGTGGCGGTCCCGGTCCGCACGCTCGCTACGGGTGAAATCAAGGCTGCGGGCGCACCTTCGGTGGACCGGCTGCTTGCCAAGCTGCCCGGCCTCGAGTCGTTCTCCACGCCACCTACCGGAACCGGGATCAGGATACGGGGAATCGGCGGCGCGCGGGTGCTGGTGCTCATCGACGGCCGACCGGCCCCAGGGGCGTTGATCGAAAAGCGCGATCTCGGCCGCTTGACGCTTGCGGGGGTGGAGAGAGTGGAATTGGTCAAGGGACCTCTCTCCTCCCTTTACGGTTCCGACGCTCTGGGAGGCGTCGTCAACGTCATTTCCCGGGATCCCGATCCGGGCTTCAGGGTGGGCGCTCGTGCTCTGACCGGGACGACCGGGAGGCGGGAGGCCGAGGTGACCACGAGCGGAGGCGGAAGTATCCGGTACCGGGCGATCGGCTCGGTTCGGGCGGAAGACGAGGTGCCGGGGCTCGCGCTCGCACCCGGGGAAGGGTTCGCCCGGGTGTGGGATCTTCGTTCGGAGCTGCGCTACCGCGCGGGCGAGGTATGGGATTTCCGTGCCGGATTGGACCTGTTGCGCGAGCGGCAGCGCTGGCCGGTGGGCGGCGGCTTTTCGGGCTTCAACGACAACATGGGCTCCTCGGGATGGGTGGAGGCTCGCGGGGCGGTCGGACGGGGAGAGCTGACGCTGGCCTCGTTCACTCAGGGATACGAGCACCTCTACCGCAGCGCTCGGGGCGACCTGCCGCTGGCAAGTTCCGACGCCGAGCCTCAGCGCGAGCGCGAAACCCGGATGACCGTCTCCTACTCGGTCGCTCTCGGCGATCATGAAATCGACATAGGCATCGAGGGTTCGCGGAGAACGATCGAATCCCCCGACAAGCTGGTCAAGGAGAGGGTCGGGGACGGGCAGACGGCTCTCTTCGCCCAGGACGCCTGGAGAGTGGGAAACGCGACCGTCACCGGCGGGGCCCGACTAGGCTGGAACAGTCGGTGGGGGTCGAACCTCTCGCCTTCGCTCGGGCTGGTCCTGCCCGCCGACGAGAACCTCCGCTTCCGGGCGAGCTGGGCGCGGGGCTTCCGGGCCCCATCCTTCAAGGAACTTACCTGGCAGTTCGTCAACCTGGCCGGCGGATACGTCCTCCGGGGATCGTCGGATCTGCGCCCGGAGCGCTCCTGGAACTTCTCCGGGGGTGCGGAATGGCAGCCGAACTCGGGCGTGCGCATCGAATCGGAACTGTTTTGGAACCAGGTCGACGATCTCGTCGAGAACAGCTTCGTGGGAAACGCGGCGAGCGGACTGCTCATCTACTCGCCGGTCAACATCTCCAAGGTGACGACGCGGGGCGCCGAGGTCAACCTCCTAGCCCACTCTCGGATCGGCCTGTTCAGGGCGGGTTACGCCTACCTCGACGCCCGGTCCCGCAGCTCGGGCCGGCCGCTCGACCGCCGTCCCAGCCACTCGGCGCGGTTGCAGGGCACCTGGGTTATCGATCCGTCGGTCCGAATCGACGCCACCGGCCATCTCACGGGAGACGCGCCCGTGCTAGGGCTGTCCTCGGAGGGATCGAGCGAGCGGATCGGGACTCAGGAACGGCTCACGGCCTTCGACCTTCGGATTTCACTGACGCCCGGTCCGAATCTCGAGCTCAGCTTCGGTGTCGACAATCTATTCGACGCCAGACCGGAGGGCTGGCTGGTCCCGGTGGAACGGAGGTTTCGGGTCGGCCTCGAAGCGAGAGAGCTCTTCGCTCGCCGTTAGCGGTCGTCCGCCGGTTCGCGACGCGCTCCTCCGGCTAGCCGCGTTCCTCCTTCGTCTTGCACGTGATGCAGTACCGGGCGTGCGGCAGCGCCTCCAGCCTCGGATAGCCGACCTCTTTCCCGCAGGTGTGGCAGAGACCGAAGGTGTTCGGGCTCTCGCGCAGCCTGCGCAACGCGCCTTCGAGGCGGTAGAGGTAGCGCCCTTCCTTGGTCGCCATGACCGCCGCCTTCTCCCGCTCCATGGCCTCGGTTCCCTGGTCCGCCATGTGATCGGTGTAGGTGGTCAGATCCGAATCGCCGGATTCGCGGTCGAGGCGGGCCGCCTGGTCGAAGAGTCCCAGCGCCCGCATCGCACGGGCCTGCTCGCCCAACAGCAGGTCCTTGATTGCGGCAAGCTGTTCCGGGGAGAGGGCCGAGGTGCTCATATTCGAAGCGGATGCTGGGCGGAGGAATGTGCTCGTGTGGGTGGCCGGCCGGCGGGACAGCCCGAAATCTAACCTTGCCGTCGCAGCGGGGCTACCACTCGATGCTTCCTTTCTTCGAGGTGTCGATCTCTTCGCCGCCTCCGTCACCCAGGAGAACGTCCTCTATCTGACCGTAAAGGAAGTCGCGGGACTTGCGGTCCCGAGGGTCCAGCCCGTAGTGGTTGATGAGCAGGGTCTGATGCTCGAGCCATTCCTGCCAGCAGAGATGGCAGATCGAGCCCAGAATTCGGTCGCCGAGCTCGCTCCGGAAGGGCGGCTTGGGCAGCGCCGGATTTTCGGCGTTGCAGCGCCTGCACTCCACGCTGGCGGGCATCGGCGGCTACTTCAGAACCGCCTCGGCATGGCCGAGAGCGAACTCGAGAGCGTCCTGCGAGATGTTCAGGGGTGGCGCGAAGCGGATCACCTGCTGGTGAGTCTCCTTGGCCAAGACGCCCCGGTGCTGGAGGGCCTCGCAGAAGGGACGCGCCGTACCGCTCGACTCCTTGATGACGACGCCGATCATGAGTCCCCGGCCCCGGACCTCCTCGACGTGGGGCGAATCGATGGCTCTAAGCCGGTCCATGAACCAGTTGCCCAGGGCGTCGGAGCGTTCCGCCAGGTTTTCGTCGATTATGACCCGCAGGGAAGCGTCGGCGACGGCTGCCCCGAGCGGATTGCCTCCGAAGGTGGAGCCGTGGTCGCCGGGTCGGAAGACATCCATGAATTCGACGTCGGCGATCGCGGCCGACACCGGATAGACTCCGCCCCCAAGGGCCTTGCCCACGATGAGAACGTCGGGACGCACGTCCTCCCAGTCGCAGCAGAACATCCTACCGGTTCGCCCGAGGCCGGTCTGAATCTCGTCTGCCATGAACGCCACGTTGTATCGGGTGCAGAGCGCTCGCGCCCGGGAGAGGTACCCGGCCGGAGGCACGACCACGCCGCCCTCCCCCTGGAGAGGTTCCACGAGGAAGCCGACCGTGTTCGGGGTGATGGCGCGCTCCAGAGCGTCTATGTCGCCGTAGGTCACCTCCCTGAAACCGGGCGTGAAGGGACCGAAACCGGCGCGGTACTCCTCCTCCGAGGAGAAGCCCACGATCGTCGTGGTACGACCGTGGAAATTGTTCGAACAGACGATGATCTCAGCCCGGTCCGCCTCGACTCCCTTGACCTGGTACCCCCACTTGCGCACCATCTTGATCGCCGTCTCCACGGCCTCGGCGCCCGTGTTCATCGGCAACGAACGCTGGAAGCCGGTGACCTCGCAGAGCAGCTTGAGGAACGGGCCCATCCGGTCGTTGTGGAAAGCGCGCGAAGTGATGGTGAGCTCGTCGAGCTGGTCGCGAGCCGCCGCGACGATCCTCGGATGCAGGTGACCCTGGTTCAGCGCGGAATAGGCGCTGAGCATGTCGAGGTATCGGTTGCCGTCGACGTCCCAGACCCACGAGCCTTCGCCGCGCTCGATGACGACCGGCAGAGGATGGTAGTTGTGCGCGCTGAAGCGGTCCACCTCGGCGAGAAAACCCGCGGTGCGCGAGGCGGGACGTGCGGAAGTGGCGGCGGACGGGGCGGCGGCGGTGGTCATCGGGCTGCGCTGGTGGCGGGAACGTCACCCGGGCGGAAGCCGGGTCTCTCCGAACGGAACGGTGAGGGGCGAAATGTCGTAGGGCGCCGCTGGAAGGTCAAGCCTCCCGTTGAATTTTTTGTGCCCTACGTCGGGGGCTAGCCGGTTAGTCCCGTTCATCCGCGGTGTGGAGCGTGTGGAGCGCTCCGTCGTTCACGCCTTCCGTCCAGGATCGGACGTCGCCGTCGACCTCCCCCCCGCGCTTACCGCCGGCCTCTCGCTCTCGTCCACTTCCAGCCTGAAGATGTCGGGACGTCCGTAGTGGCCGGTGGCGTCGAAGTCGAACTTGGAGCGAGCCACGGCCGTCATGTCGATCTCGGCGGTCAGAATGCCTTCCTCGTCCCAGAGCGGGCCGGCGATCAGCTCGCCCAATGGACCGTAGATGGCCGAGCCACCGCGGCAGAGAACCTCGGGCCAGCCCTCGAGCTCCTCGGCGGTCTCCAGATCGTCCGGGTACATCTCCTTGGTCACGTACTGGTTGCTTCCCAGGACGAAGCAGCGGCCTTCGAGCGCTATGTGCCTGAGGGTGGCCTGCCAGCGTTCCCGGGAGTCCGCCGTGGGCGCCAGGTAGAGCTCCACGCCCTTGCCGTACATCGCCATGCGAGCGAGCGGCATGTAGTTCTCCCAACAGATCAGCCCGCCCGCCCTGCCGAACGGAGCGTCGAAGGTGGTGAGCGTGCTGCCGTCCCCCTCTCCCCAGACGAGTCTCTCCGCGGCGGTGGGCTTTAGCTTGCGGTGCTTGCCCAGCAACGATCCGTCCGGGCCGAAGTACAGGAGGGTGCAGAAGAGCGTCCCTCGCCCGTGATCGCTGTCGCGTTCGATCACCCCCACCGCCAGATACGCCCCGGCGCCCGCAGCCACCTCGCCCAGGCGAGCGGTCTCGGGGCCGGGCACGGCGATCGCCGAAGCGTGGTAGCGGCCGAACATGCGCCTGCCCGCCTCGGTACGCCCCCCCACCGAGGTGCCGAAGCGGAGCCCCCACGGATAGCCTCCGACGAAGGCTTCGGGGAAGAGCACGAGCTCGGCACCCTCCGAAGCGGCCTTGGCGGTCAGACGAGAGACGCTGTCGAGCGCTCCAGGCGTGTCGAAAGGCGCGGCCGCGGCCTGCACCACGGATACCTGGGTCCGTCCGTCGGTCGTCATAGGTGCCGTGGTGTCAGGAGCAGTCCGAGTATCCGCAGATGTGGCAGGTCTTGCACCCCTCCACATAAGCCATCCGACCTGCCTTGCACTCCGGGCAGGTGCTGAGATCGAAGGCGGGACCGGCGCTGTCCCCGCCACCGGTGGCTGCGGTGGCGGTCGCGGTTTTCGATCCGCTCCACGCCGGAGCCTCGACCGTCAAGGGGAGCGACTCCTGAACGCCCTCTTTCTCGGCCAGGTAGGTGTCGATCGCCTGCCCCACGGCGTCCGGCACCGAAAGCACCTTGTTGGGACCGAGCCCGACGGCGCGATCGCATGAGATGCCGCGCAACTGCTCCTTGACCTCGGTGAGGGGGATGCCCGACCGCAGAGCGAGAGACGCCAGCCGTCCGACGGCCTCCGCGTCCGCCGTAGCGGCTCCGCCCGCCTTCCCGATCGTGCAGAAGACCTCGAACGGCCGACCCTCTTCGTCCTCGTTCACCGAGACGTAGATGTCGCCCAGCGGGGAGTTCATCTTGACAGTGTAACCGTGGAGCACCTGAGGACGCACGCGCTTCCGGCGCCGCTTGCCGCGAGCCACGTCTTCCCTGGCGAGACGAGCCCGCAGAGCCTCGATCTCGATTTCCTTGTTGTGAAGTCGCTCTCGGGTGTCCGCGAGCGTGTTCTTAAGGGTTTCCCAAGCCTTCTCCTGAGCTGCGGCGGCATTCGCCGGCGGCTCCGCGTCGGCCTCCTTCTCGGTCGGTTTCTTCGCCGCCGTCTCCGTCTTGCCGGTGCTCAGCACCTGGGCGTCCCGCGAGCCGTCCCTGTAGACCGTCACCCCCTTGCAGCCCAAGGAGTAAGCCAGGCTGTATATCTCGCGCACGTCCTTCTCGGCAGCCTCCCTGGGGAAGTTCGTGGTCTTCGAGATGGCCGAGTCGTTGTGCATCTGGAACGCCGCCTGCATGCGCACATGCCACTCCGGCGTGATGTCGTGCGCCGTCCGGAAGATTCTCTGCGTCTCCTCGGGGATCTCGTCGAAGTGAATGTGTCCCTCCTTGGCGACCCGGTCCATGAGCTCCTCCGTGAACCAGCCCTCGGCTTTGGCGCGAGCCACGAAGTCGGGATTGACGTCGGGCATTAGCACGCCTGCCTGGTTGCGCATGAAGGCGACCGCGAAGAGCGGCTCGATGCCACCTGAACAGCCGGCGAAGATCGAAATGGTGCCGGTGGGCGCGATGGTGGTGAGGTTGCAGTTGCGCAGCCTGCGCTCGTCCCGGATGCGCCCGCCCGCCTGGTTGCGCGCGGCGTGGTCGTCGGGTCCCCAGACCGATTCCCGCCACGCGGGAAACACGCCTCTGCTCTCGGCCAGCTTCTCGGAAGAGACCCGGCTCTCCTCGTTCACGAACTCCATCAGCCGCTCGCCGAACGCCACTCCTTCCTCGGAATCGTAGGGAATGCCGAGACGCACGAGCATGTCGGCCCAGCCCATGACTCCGAGGCCGACCCGCCGGATCTCCTGGGAACGCTCGTGAATCTGAGGCAGCGGATAGCGGTTGGCGTCGATGACGTTGTCGAGGAATCTGATCGAGAGGTGCACGGTCCTCCGGAGGCCGTCCCAGTCCACCGTTCCGTCCTTGACGTAGGCGCCGACGTTGACGCTCCCCAAGTTGCATACGTCGTATGGGAGGAGAGGCTGCTCGCCGCACGGATTGGTCGCCTCGTAGCTGCCGAGAGCCGGCACCGGGTTGTGCTCGTTGGCGCGGTCGATGAAGAAGGTGCCCGGCTCGCCGGTCCGCCAGGCGCTGTGCACGATCTCGTCGAAGATGGCGCGCGCCCGTTCCGTTCCGACGCAGGCACCCGTCGTCGGATCGACGAGCTCGTATTCCTCGTCCGCCGCCACTGCGGCCATGAACGCGTCGGTGATCGCCACCGAGATGTTGAAGTTCGTGATCTGCGAGGTGTCGTTCTTGCAGTTGATGAACTTGCGGATGTCGGGGTGATCCACGCGCAGGATGCCCATGTTGGCGCCGCGGCGAGTGCCGCCCTGCTTGACCACGTCCGTGCTGGCGTCGTAGAGCCGCATGAAGGACACCGGCCCGGACGCGACGCCCATGGTGGAGCGCACCATCGAACCCTCGGGGCGCAGGCGAGAGAACGAGAATCCCGTCCCGCCACCCGACTGATGGACGAGCGCCATCGAGGTGAGCGTGTCGTAGATGCCGCCTTCGCCGGTGGAGAGCGCGTCGTCCACCGGGAGCACGAAACAGGCCGAGAGCTGGCCGAGAGGCCGGCCGGCGTTCATGAGCGTGGGCGAGTTGGGCTCGAAGGCTCCCGTGGTCATCAGACCGTAGAACTGCCGGGCCAGCTCCTCGACGGCGTCCGCGCTCGCTCCGTAGTCGGCGTCCACGTCGGCGATCGTGCGGGCGATGCGCCAGAACATGGTCTCCGGTTCTTCCGTCGGTTCACCGTTCTCGTCCTTCTTGAGGTAGCGAAGAGCGAGCACGGTCCTGGCGTTTTCGTTGAAGCTCGCCTCAGGCAGGTCCGGCGGCGTCAGGTCGTTGAAGATCTCAATCTCTCTCGGGGGCCGGGGAGCGTGAGTCTTGATCATTCGGGCAGCTTCCTTTTTAAAAAGGTCGGGTCGGTGACGGATCACCGGGGTCGGCTTGGGATTGAAGAGGCAAGGTACTACATGTTGTAGGAAGGTGCAACCTGCACACAACTTGTTGCGGGGGTCGACATCCGTCCGCAGTGGGCGGCGCCCTTCGGCTGCCCGGCCCCGTCTCCCTCGCGCTTGTGAACCGAACTCTGCGAACCGTCAGAACGGCAGACCCAGACGCACGTACCAGACGGGTCGAGCGTCGTCCAGCGGGAACGCGACGCCGCCTCGCACCCGGAGGGGGAAGCGGAAGAAGGTGAGAAGGTCTGCGGTGGCCTCCACACCGGCGGAGGCCATGGGATCGGGTCGCGAACCTGCAGCCGAGCCCCCGGCCCAGGCGTCGCCGGCGTCGAAAAAGACCGATCCGAAGAAGCGGTCGAGATGGGCGGGCCACGGTCCCAGTCCCCGGTTGACGAGCGCGAGCGGGAAACGGTACTCGAACGAGACGGACCAGGCCCGGTCGCCCCCCCGCTCCCCTGCCTGGTAGCCGCGAACCGGCAGAAAGATCGAACTGCCTCCGAAGAGCCCTAGCCCGGAGAGATTCTCCGGAGAACCGGAAGCCCCGCCCACGTCGAAATAGCCACCGTGAGCACCTGGGCCTCGGGCGGCCGCGGCGCTGACCCTGGCGGCGACCGCGTGTTGCCCGTATCCCGCGCGGAAGAGCGGAGCGTGGAGCACGAACCTGGAGAGCAGATCCTGTGCGCTGCGATCAAGACCGGAGCCCGCAAGCGTGTCAGGAAGCGAGAGCTCCCGACGATCTCGGGCTCTGACGTAGAACGAAGCTCCCTTGTGCGGCCCCATGTGGAACTCGGTGGAGCGTACGCTGCTGAAGAAGAAGCTCACGGAGTAATCGAAGAGGTCGGTTCGGGGTCGGGTCAACCGGTAGCGAGTCGCCGGCTCGAGCTCGGAGTCGAGCAGCGTGAAGTCGTCGCGCGCCACACCGGCATCCAAACTAACGGCGGCGTAACTGCGCGCTCGCCGACGAACGAAGGTCGCCGAAGCCGCAGCTCTGCGCTCGCGCTCCAGCACGTAGAGGATGTCCGGCTCCGCCCCGTCCCGCCCGCCCGCCAGGCGAGCGCCGTCGTCGTCCCAGGACTGCGATACCGAGAGCCTCAGCGCCGGATTCCCGAGACCGTGAAAGCTGTAGGCGAGTCCCGCTTCCAAATTGCCGTCGGGGATGAAGACGCGCGCGCTCAGCGAGTAGGAGTGGCGTCCCACCAGGTCCCGCCCCGAAGTCGTGAGGCCGAAGGCCCGTCCGAGCAGCTCGCGGCGCGGCACCTCGGCCGTCGGGGTGGAGACCGCCGAGGTCACCACCGGCGAGCGCGTCTGCGGCTCCCAGTAAGTGGGCGCTAGCGTGGAAAGGCTCGAGTAGGGCCTGGACTCCGCCTGGACTCCGCCCGCCCCGAGACCGGAGGCCTCGCGCTCGTCCGGGTCGGCGGCCCCGGCAGCCACGCTCCTCGCCGGCAATCCGTCGCGCTCGGATTCGTGCGGGGGGGACGTCGCGACCGGCACCGCCGGAGCCGCCGGGAAATCGAAGGGCGTTCGCTCGATTTCCCAGCCGTCGGCGTGATAGGCGGAGAAGTAGAGCCACTCGCCGGCCGGGTCGAGAGCGGGATAGCCGGCTGCGGTGAGCAGGTTCGTGAGCAGCTTCGATTCGCCTGTCCGCTCGCCGGCCGCGTCCCACTCCACACCCAGGACGTTGAAGGTGCCCGTACGATCGGACATCCACACCAGATAACGCCCGTCGGCGCTCCAGCGGGGGGCCAGGTCGAGCGCTCGGTCGGCGGTGACCGCCGCCGCTTCCCTGCCCTCCGAATCGAGAATGACGATGTCGCTGCGGGCGCCCGCACGCCAGCGCGTAGCCGCTATCCACCGGCCGTCGGGAGAGACCGCCGGGTAGGCCCAGTGCTCGTCGGGCGAGGCAGGCACCAGCTCGCGCACCGCTCCGGTCTCCAGATCCACGTGGACGAGGGAGCGGGTTCCGGCTCCTTCCCGTATCGCCACCGCGTGTCCCGCAGGAGTGGCCGAGGGCTGAGAGAGACGCGCGCCTTCGGTCAGCCTGCGGGTTCGGCCCGATGGGATCGACGCCAGGTAGAGGTCTCCGTAGAAGCTGTAGGCGCCCTCGAAGTCCTGCTGCGCGAAGAGAAGATGCCCGGAAGGCATGGGCGCGACCGGCCCTGTGTCGTTCACTCTGAAGAGACGTTCGCCGCCTGGAGGACCTTCACCCGAAACTCCTTCGGGGCGCATCCGAGCGACCGCCGGATCGGAGCGGCCGTCGGCGAGCGCGTAGTAGAGCTCGAGGCCGTCAGCCGAGAACACCGGGTACAGCGCCCGCCTGGCTCCGCGGGTGACGGGCTCGGGAACGGAGAGCGGCCCAAGCTCGCGAGCCCTCCCTTCGAACTCCTCCGCATCCGCACGCACCGACTCCTCCCAGTCGTGCCAAGCCTGGCTGAGCGTGATGCCGAATCCGTGCTTCGCGGCCGCGTTCAGGCGGAAAGGGACCCACTGCCCCGCCACGGCCTGGGCGAATGCGGCCAAGCCTTCGTCGCCGTAACGATCGTGCATGTACTCGAAGAACTGCGATCCGTAGACATAGGGGCGCTGGCCGCCGGGCCAGACCGGCGAGTCGCCCTGTGCCTGGCCCAGCCCTTCAAAGGCGCCCTCGATCACCGCGGTACGCAGCACCGTATTGTGGAAGGTGCCGTGGACCCGACCGGCCCCGGTGAGCGCCGATTCGTACCAGGTCGCGATGCCCTCGATTCCCCAGCGCGGCAGTCCGGAGCCCGGGAAGAACGGCCAGGCCGCGCCCACCCGCCCGAAGACCGCCCGCGCCGCCTTGCCGACCGGGTTGGCGGTGCGGTCGATGTGGAAGACATGGGCGAGCTCGTGGACTATCACGAGTCGGAGCCAGTCGTCGTAGTAGCCCAGGGTGGGGAGATCGACCGGGGGGCGGGCGTAGATGGTGATCCGATTGGAAGGAACGTACTGGGCGAAACCGTTCGAGTAGTCGGTATGGTCGGTGAGCAATATGTCGACCGTGCCTTCGGGCGCGGGCAGGAAGGTCTCTCCCAGCCGGCTTCTGGCCTCTTCCGCGTAAGCTCCGGCGCGTTGGGCCAGCTCGTCCATCCCGGCCGGGAAGGTGACGCGAAAGTGTTCGGTCTCCAGGGTGCGCCACTCGATGTGGGGAGGAGGCGCCTGCCCGCTGGCGGGCTCGGCCCCGGGAGCGAAGGCCAGTCCGAACGCCAACAGTCCGGTGTGGACGCAACGTGGTGCTGCCGCGAGAGATCCGTGCACGGGCCGTCAGGGTTCCGGAATCAGGCGCAAGACGTAGGTCGGAGCCGGCTCCGGGGTCTGGAACAGCAGCTCGAACCGATTCAGGTGGGCCGCGATCGCCGTCCCCAGGTAGACGCTGGTGTTTTCCGAGGAGAGAATCACGTAATCGGTGGTCTCCACTTGGGCGAACACCGTCTCCGGGTCGTTGGAGAAAGGATAGACTACGCCGCTGCGACCCGTGTGCAGATGGAAGAGGCGAGGTTTTCTCACGGTGAAGACGGCATCTGCAGGGGTGTTGGCTTCGACCCAGTCCATCGCCTGGAAGAAGTTCACCCAGTGCGGTTGGTATCCCGCGTAGCTCTCACCCCCGAGGACCCGTCTGCCGGTCGCCAGGGTCCGAGGAGCCAGCACCGCCTGAGAAACGGTGCCCAGAGCGAAGAACGAGACGAAGACGGCCGTGGGCAGGCCCCGCTTCAGCCGGCGTCTGAGCCAGCCGATCCGTTCGCGCCCGGCCTCCATGGCGCCTGCCGCGTAGACGAAGATGATCGGCACGAGCGGCATGAGGTAGCGAACGTCGTTCACCGTCTGGGCGAAGAGAAGAAGGGCTGCGGCGGTGAGAAGGAAGTACCCCTCGGTCGCCTGCGGTCGTCTCAACCGCAGCGCCAGTCCGACGACCGCGAGCGCCGCCAGCAGGAACGACGCCACGTCCATGATCCAGCTCGTATGCCAGGCAGGTATCGCCGCCAAAGTCCTCGGAATCTGCACGAACACGTAGTCGCTCAGGTTGTCGAAGATCCGGCCCACCCATCCGGCGAGGTCCAGGTAGCCCTCTTCCGGAGCGTAAACGTCGCGGAGTCGGAACTCCTCGAAATAGGGAGAGGATTCCCCGGTCACCCTGGAGGACGCCAGCAGCCAGGGCACCGTGACTGCGGCGCTCAAGCCTCCGTAGACCAGGAGCCTGCGCCAGCGACGGCCTGCCAGGTAAGAGAGCGCGACACCCGCGATCATGAGGGCGCCGATCTGTCGAGTGTAGAAACAAAGCGCGCCTCCGAGCAGGCCCAGCCAGAACCACCTGCCGAGTCGGTCTCCGCGATCGCGCTCCACGACCGCGAGGGTCGCCAGAGAGAGAAGCAGGAAAACCGCCTCGGTCAGGATCCAGTGCGAGTACTCGATGACTATCGGGTTGACCGCGAAGGCCGCGCACATCGGGATCCAGACGCTGCGGCGGAAGCTTCCCCGGGTCCAGCGGCAGAAGAGGTAGACCGAGAGCGTCGTGGCGGCGAGCGAGAGAGCCTTGAAGGCGAGGACGCTCTGACCGAAGAGGAGCTGCACGAAGGCGAGCAGCGCGGGAAAGACGGGCGGGTACTTGGTGTGCGGAGTGGGCGGTCCCGGGTCGATGTTCGTGTGGTAGACGGCACCCTGCCCGTGGAAGGAGTCCGCCAGCAGCATGTACATGGCGTTGTCGCCGCCGGTATGCAGCTTGGGTTCGAAGACGGCCAGGGCTATCGCGACGTGTAGGCCGAGAAAGACGAGCGTGGCCTGTGCGTCCGTCAGCCGTCCGTCGGTCGGCCCCGACGGCGTTCGTTCGGTCCTGCTCGCGCGATTTCCGGCGTTCCAACGGCCTCTCGCGGCCTTGCGGGAGGCCCGAGCCGCGTTCCTAGGGCTGCGGGCAGCCTTCCGGGAACCGCGGGCCGCCCCAGCGGAGCTCCGTCCGTCCAGACTCCGTCGCTTCCGTCTCCCGCCCGAGCCCATCACTCCCGGTCAGCGATCCCGGCCAGCACGTCGCCGGCCTCGGCGAGACGTCTCTCCGCCTCCGCGCGTCCAGCGTCGAGCATGCCCATGGCCAGTGCGGTCTTCACGCTTCCGCCCGCCCGCTCGATCAGCGCTTCGGCCTCTTCCGCGCTCTTCTCCAGGGTCTCGGACACGATGCGCCGTCCGCGGTCGCGCAGCTTCCGGCAGGTGGTCTGGAGGTCGACCATGAGGTTGCCGTGGACCTTGCCCAGCCGCACCATGGCGCCGGTGGTGATGGTGTTCAGGATCAGCTTGGTGGCGGAGCCCGCCTTCATGCGCGTCGAACCCGTGATCACCTCGGGACCCACCAGAGGAGCGATCACCACGTCGTGAGTCGCCACCAGTTCGGGTGACGGCTCGGTGCATAGAAGGAACCCGGTCTTGGCTCCCCGCTCCCGCGCCAGCGCCAGCGCCCCGTGCACGAAGGGCGTGGTTCCGGAGGTCGCGATACCGAGTACGAAGTCGGTCGCGCCCACGTCGAGTTCGTCGAGAGCGCGGGCACCGTCCCCGGCTTCGTCCTCCGCCCCCTCCTGGGCTCGCGTCAGCGCCCGATGGCCGCCCGCGATCACCCCGTGCACCATCTCCGGAGGTGTGCCGAAGGTCGGCGGCATCTCAGCGGCGTCAAGCACGCCGAGCCTGCCCGAGGTGCCGGCGCCCACGTAGACGAGCCGACCACCGGCCCGGAAGGCGGCCTCGGCGAGCCGAAGGGCCGTCGCGACCGGCTTCCGCACTTCGGCGACCGCGACGGCCACCCGACGGTCTTCCCGGTTGATCAGGTCGACGATCTCCAGCGGACCCATGCGGTCTATCTCGACGGAGGCGGGGTTGCGTCGCTCCGTGAGGCGCGGGTCCTCCGCAAGCTCGGTAGCTCCCCCCGCTTGTGCGCTATCCACGGTCGGCAGGCGAGGCCTGGCGGCCGTTCCGGCGCGACCGGGCATCAGATGCGGTCCAGCAGCCACTCCGGCGCGAACTGGTTGAGCCATGCGGCCAGCATGGTGAAGCGACCTGTCATCAGCAGGATGCCGAGAACGATCAGCAGGCCGCCGGATCCCTTCTCCACCAAGGGCAGGAAGCGCTTGAAGCGGGCGAACACCTTGAGGAAACGGTCGAGCACCAAGGCGGAGATCATGAACGGAATGCCGAGACCGGCGGAATAGGCAGTGAGCAGGGTCACACCGGCCCAATAGGTGTCCTGAACCACCGCATAGCCCAGGATCGCCCCCAGCACGGGCCCGATGCAGGGGGTCCATCCGGCCCCGAAGGCCATGCCCACCCCGAAGGCTCCCAGGTATCCCACCGGACTCGACCCGAGATCCATGCGCCTCTCCCTCATCAGCGCCGGAATGCGGAAGACCCCGATCAGATGGAGGCCGAGGACGATGATCACCGCACCCCCGACTCGCTCCAACCAGACGTCGTAGTCCCGAATGAAGCCTCCCACGAAGGAGGCCGAGGCGCCGAGGGCGATGAATACGGTGCTGAAGCCCAGGACGAAGAGGAGGGCGTTGGCGACGGTGGCATGCCTCTTCTTGCCTTCCTGAAGCTCGTCGAGGCTCATCCCGGTGATGAACGCCAGATAGCTCGGCAGCAGCGGGAGCACGCACGGCGAGAGGAAGGAAAGCAGACCGGCAAGGACCGCCCCGATGATTCCGTAGTCAACTCCGTCCATGATCGCCCCGGTTCCGTTGGTCTTTAAGTTGTACGCTCGGTGTGATGCTGGTCGGGAATTCGTCCGCCGACGGCCGCTCGGTCTCGACCGTATCGTCCGCCACCGACGCCACCCGAGCTCGCCTCGATTCCACGAACGCCCGCACGGCGTTGCTGATCCCGAACCATCCGGCGACCAAGGCCAAGGTCCATCCGGCGAGCCTCGGAAAAATAGCCGCGAGCACGGCCACGGCAACCATCAGCGTCGAAACCACGCCGAGCACGGTTCGGTCCTCCCTCTCCAGGGTGCGGTTGCCGGAAAGCGTGTCACGAAGGGCGCCGCCGGCGCGCACTGCGGAAGCCAACGCCCCTTTGCGCCTTCGGGAACGACCCTTGTCCCCATCCAGCTCCGCCAACCTATTCATCAGACCCGAGGTCGGTTCGAGCGAACGTCGGCCCGCCAACGGAGTCTGGCCCGGCAGCACTATCTCGACAGCATGGGCGAGATCCCTAAGGAAGAGCTCGCACATCTCGCCGGCCAGACGGGCGTCGAGACAGGTGACGTCGATCTCCCAGTTGGCCAGAAGCGAAGCTGCGTTGAGGTTGCTGGAGCCCACCCGGCACCAGATGTCGTCGACCACGGCGGTCTTCGCATGAATCATCGGCCCCTTCCACTCGAAGAGGCGGATGCCGGACTCGAGGAGATCGCGATAGCCGCTCCGGGACATGGAGCCCACGATGGGCCAGTTGTTGTGGGCCGGAACCAGGATGCGCACGTCGACGCCCTGCTCCGCCGCCGCTCCCAGGGCTTCGGCGATGACCCTCGGAGCGACGAAGTAGGCGTCCGTGATCCAGATCCGCTTCCTAGCGCGCAGCGCCGCCAATTGCGACGCCTGGTAGACGCGGGCCCTCCCGGGCTCGCCCTCGATGAGCCAGGCCGGGATGCCGGCTGCGGCTTCGTCCCAGGTCGTCGAGGCGGCGGACGCCGCAGGCCTGGGTTCGTCCCCGAAGAGCTCCAGCGCTCCCTGGCCGTCCGGCCGAGCCTCCCGCCTCGCCGCAGCTCGTTTCCTCCTCGCTTTCCCTTCTCCCGGTCTCACCTTTCCCGCGACCAGCCGGTCGCCGGTCGCCGCACCCCACATGGATTCGAATGCGACCTGGGTCGCCCTCGCCAGCGGCCCCTCCATGGTCACGCCCGTATCGCGCCACGGCGGTCCTTTCTTGCCGATGATCCACTCGTCGCCGATTCCGAATCCGCCCACGAAAGCCGTCTTCCCATCGATCGCCATGAGCTTGCGGTGGTCGCGCTGGAACACGGCCAGAGGGTTGCCGAGGCTGGGGCGCGGCGGGTTGAAGCAATGGATGCGGACTCCGGCTTCCCGCAGAGGGCGCCAGTACGATCTCGGAGTGGCCCAGCACCCCAGCCAGTCGTGGATGACGAAGACGGCGACGCCTTCCTCGGCCTTCCTGCGCAGCAGGGTGCGGAGGCGCTTGCCGGTGGTGTCGGCCCGGACGCAGTAGGCCTCGAGATAGATGAAATCTCTGGCGTCCTCGACCGCGTTCCGCCAGGCATCGAAAGCATCGGGCCCGCTGGTCTTGAGAGAGATCCGGTTGCCGTAAAGCGCGGAGGAGCCCGTGATCCGCTCGATCCCGGCCGCGCTCCAGCCTGCGTCTGCGGCCAGTGTCGTTCCGGGCACCCGCCTCTCAGAGGTCGGCATCTTCTTCCGTTTCGATCTCGTACTCGGCCACGAGCTCGGAATAGCTTTCCTCGGATCCTCCGATCTCGACTTCGCGCGCGACGCCCCCCTGACGTACCACGCCGAGCCGCAACGCCCGCTCTTCCACTCCGCGCAGCACGTCGTCCAGGAATCGCGGGGCGGCCTCCCCCACCTGTTTCAGCTCGTCGGTGATCGAGAGCCCATGACCGGTACGGGTGGCGACGTAAGCGAACGAGAAAACGAGCCGACGCCCGGCTTCTCCGCTGAAGGTGCTCAGCACCGCCAGCCCGAGCTCCCGCCAGTCCTCCCGCAGCGGCTCGAATAGCCAGAGCCGGTCCACATTCTCGGCTCCGACGCGCCTGCGAATCCTGATCAGCACCCTTTGGAGTATTTCGGCTCCGAGGCCCTCCCAAGCCCTGTGCGCACCTCCCCCGGCCGGCGCCGGGGGACCGCGAGGCCCCCCACGTCCGGTGCCTTCCCGGCTCGGAGTCAACGCGCACCCACCGCAGCGGCGGCCGCACGACGAACATCTTCGACGACCGCCGAGAGCTCGCCCGCGACGAGGGCTCCGGAAGCCTTCTCGTGACCGCCCCCCCCGAACTCCGCGGCGAGCGCGGCCACGTTGACCCCCGCCGCCGCCCGGAACGAGACCTTCACCTCGCATCTTTCGGTCTCCCTGAAAAGGATGGCGATCTCGGTTCCTCGTACGGATCGGGGAATGTCGACGAACC
>LXNJ01000344.1_pt1 | contig 33145 bp, 32 predicted proteins | sample 809081 | NCBI WGS metagenome assembly LXNJ01 (sample SAMN04870510, study PRJNA318959) | sponge metagenome | biome: sponge; feature: marine sponge reef; material: water | host: Petrosia ficiformis | place: Greece: Milos, Mediterranean Sea | collected 2013-05-29 | depth 5-7 m | reverse complement strand
GGCAAGACGGAGGTCGCCAAGACGCTGGCAACCTGGCTGGACACCCGCCTCATCCGCCTGCAGTGCTACGAAGGCATCGATGTCTCCCAGGCCGTCTACGAGTGGGACTACTCGCGCCAGCTGTTGCACCTCCGCACCGCCGAGGCGACCGGCGGGGCGTCGGGAGCGGACGCCACGGCGCTGGAGGACTCCCTCTACTCCGAGCGCTTCCTGGTGAAGCGCCCGCTGCTGGAGGCCATCTCGCACGACGCTCCGGCACCCCCGGTGCTACTCATCGACGAGGTGGATCGCGCCGATGACGAGTTCGAGGCCTTCCTGCTGGAGGTCCTGTCGGACTGGTCCATCACGGTTCCCGAATTGGGCACCTTCCGGGCGTCGACGCCGCCGGTGGTGGTCGTCACGTCGAACCGCACCCGCGACGTTCACGACGCCCTGAAGCGCCGCTGCCTCTACCACTGGGTGGAGCATCCGGACTTCGACCGCGAGGTATCGATCATCTCGCTGCGGACCGACGGCGTGGCGCCCGCGCTGGCGCGCCAGGTGGCCGCGGCGGTCGCCCGGTTCCGCGACATCGGCCTCTACAAGCCACCCGGAGTGGCGGAGAGCATCGACTGGTCGATGGCGCTGGTGCGTCTCGGCGTGGAGGGACTGGGGCCGGAGGGCGCCGAGGTCACCCTGGGTGCCGTGTTGAAATACCGGGAGGACCAGGGGCGCGTGCGGGACTACGGCATCGAGAAGATCATCGCCGAGGCCACGAGCCGGTAGCGGGGGCGGCCGGTTGACCTGTGGCCCGCTCGCCGCGACCGCGCCGGCGGTGCTTCGACCATGACGGAGAGCCGGCCCCTCGTCGCCGCGGCCCGACCCGAGAACATCTGCGCTCTCACGGCGCGCTTCGGCGTGGCGCTGCGCGACGCCGGGTTGGCCGTGCCGGTGGGCTCCATGATCACCTTCATGGCGGCACTGGGTTCCGTGGGGGTGGACAGCCGCGCCAAGGTCTACTGGTCGGGTCGCGCCACGCTCGTCCACCGACCCGAGGACTTCGACACCTACGACGTGGTCTTCACGCGCTTCTGGGAGGGAATCGACCCGCAGAGCCTCCTTCCGCCACCGCCGACGGTGGAGCTGACACTGGCCTTCGACGACCTCGAGGGCGGTGGCGGCGACGGCGAGACCGACGACGACTCGGACATGATCGCGGTCCGCTACAGCCCGTACGAGTTGCTGCGGGACAAGGACTTCGCCGACTGCACCGCGAAGGAGCTGGCCGAACTGGCCGAGTTGATGAGCCGGCTGCGGCTCGGGGGCGTGATGCGTCGCTCGCGGCGCCTGCAACCCGTGCGCGTGCCCCGGGGGCGCCCCGATCTGCGCCGCACCGTCCGGCGGGCGCTGCAGGCGGGTGGCGAGCCGATCACACGGTCGTTCCGCCAACCCGGTGAGCAACCCCGGCGGTTGGTCCTGCTGCTGGACGTGAGTGGCTCGATGGAGTCGTACGCCCGGGCGCTGCTGCGCTTCGTGCATGCCGCCGTCGTGGCCCGGCGCCGGGTCGAGGCGTTCGCTCTGGGGACGCGGCTGACCAGGCTCACCCGGGAGCTCTCCACCCGCGACCCCGACTCCGCCTTCGATCGCGCCGCCGGAGTCGTGCAGGACTGGTCGGGCGGCACCCGCCTCGGCGAGTCGATCGGCGTGTTCTGCGACCTTTGGGGCGTGCGCGGCATGGCCAGGGGCGCGGTGGTGGTCATCCTCTCCGACGGCTGGGACCGGGGCGAACCCACGACCATGACCGAGAGCATGGGCCGGCTCAGCCGGGTGGCGCACAAGGTGATCTGGGTCAACCCACTCAAGGCCACGCCCGGGTACGCCCCGCTGGCGCAGGGGATGGCGGCCGCGCTGCCGTTCGTGGACGAGTTCGTGGAGGGCCACTCGCTGGCGTCACTGGAGGAACTCGCCGACCGGGTCGCCGCCTGAAGGGCTCCCGGGCCGCGTGCGTGCCGCTCGGCGGCTCCGGCGCTCCCGGCGGTGATCCGCCCGGGCTGTCGCCGCGGCGCCGGACGGGCCTACGCTGCACCCGTTACCCCGAGGAGGTATCGATGCAGGAGTTGCTGGACGACATCGACCGGTGGCGGGCGGCGGGTCTGCGGGTCGCCGTGGCGCGCGTGACCGACCTGGACGGATCGGGTCCCCGTGATCCGGGAGCGGCCATGGCGGTCAACGAGGCGGGTGAGGTGTCCGGTTCGGTGTCGGGCGGCTGTGTCGAGGGGGCGGTCGTGGCCGAGGCGCTGGACGTGCTGGAAGCCCGCGATCGGCGCATGGTGAGCTTCGGCTACAGCGATGACGAGGCCTTCGCCGTCGGGCTGACCTGCGGCGGCACGATTCACCTCTTCGTCGAGCCGCTGGACTGGTAGGGGGTCTCGTGCCTGCTGATCCGGCGCCACTCTACGAGGCACTGGCCGCGGCGCTGCGGGCCGACGAGCCGGTGGCGCTCGCCACGGTCATCGACGGTGTCGGCAAGGGCGCCCGCCTGCTGGTGCGCCCCGGCCGGGAGGCGCTCGGGAGCCTCGGCGGCCCTGAACTCGACGATGTGGCGACCCGCGACGTGCTCGGCGAGTTGGAGCTCGGCCAGACGTGCGTCCGCCACTACGGCGCCGGCGGCGAGCAGCGGAGGGAGGATCTCACTCTGTTCGTGGAGTCGTTCGCACCGCAGCCCCGGATGCTGATCTTCGGGGCCGTGGACTTCACGGCGTCCCTGGCGGGGGTGGCGAAGGTGTTGGGCTACAAGGTGGTGGTGTGCGACGCCCGGAAGGTGTTCGCCACCCCCAAGCGATTCCCGATGGCCGACGAGATCAGGGTGGAATGGCCCGACGCGGTCTTCGACGCCTACGGCGAGAGGCTCCGGCCCGTGGACGCCGTCTGCATCCTCACCCACGACACGAAGTTCGACGTTCCGGCCGTCGTGCGCTCCCTGGCCACCGACGTGGGGTACATCGGGGTCATGGGCAGCCGCCGAACGCACGCCAAGCGGGTCGAGCGGCTGCGGGAGGTCGGCGTCGACGAGGAGGGCCTGGCCCGGCTGATGGCGCCGATCGGCCTCGACATCGGTGGGCGCACCCCCGAGGAGACGGCGGTGTCCATCGTGGCGGAGATCATCGCGGTGCGCGCCGGCCGGGCGGCGCCGTCGCTCCGCGACAGCGCGGGCCCCATCCATCGCTAAGACGCGCTCCCGGAAGCAGATCGCGTGGTTGAGACCGGCCGGGGGACTGCCGGCCTCGTGCTGGCCGCCGGTGAGGGATCGCGGTTCGCCGGGCCGATCCACAAGCTGCGCACCGAGATCCGTGGCCGGCCCCTTGTCCGATGGGCCGTGGATGCCGCTCTCCAGGCACCTCTGGAGGCCGTCTACGTCGTGCTCGGAGCAGAAGACCTGAGCGACCTGCTCCCGCCGGACGTCACGATCGTCATGAACCACGACTGGGACCGCGGGCAGGCCTGGTCCCTGCAGGCCGGCGTGCGCACCGCCGAAATCGACGGTCACGCGGCGATCGTCGTGGGCGTTGCCGATCAGCCCTTTGCCGGAGCCGAGGCCTGGCGGCGCGTCGCCGAGGCGCCGGGATCGATCGTCACCGCCGTCTACGGCGCTCGCAGGCGCCCGCCGGTGAAACTCGACGCCACCGTCTGGCCGCTGCTCCCACTCGACGGCGACGAGGGCGCCCGGCAACTCATGCGCCGCCATCCGGAGATGGTCCGGGAGGTGGCCTGCCCGGGCGACCCGGCCGACATCGACACGTTCGAGGATCTCCGCCGCCACAACCGCTGAGCATCGGCGTTGCCGACGGCTGGAGGGCAGCGGCCTCAGCTCGGCATCGGCGTAGCGGACACCTGTGGTGCCGAGGCGGCGCGCCATGACGGCGATGGCCTCGTCATTGTTGTCGATCATGACGAAGCGCCGGTTCAGTTGCTGCGCCACGGCGCCGGCCCCTGCCGCTGTTGAACGGCGGATCGACGTAGATGAGCCGGAACGCGGCATCCGGGAGCCGCGGTAGCAGGTCCGAGTTGTCGGCCTGCAGCACCCAGTCGTCCTGACCGGAGAGATCCAGTGCCCCCCGGCCCGCCACAACCCTCGCCTCCTCCACGTCCGGCGCCACGACGACGGGCTCGGCGCCATCGAGGATGACCGTGGCGTACGGCGCGGCGTCGGCGTCAGCCTCGTGGATCCACACGTCGGCTCCGAAGCGGTCGGCCCAGCGGTCGCCGGCTGCCGACCCGCACCGGCGACGGCGGCTGGACCCCGGCCGACCGGCTGTGTCGACACACCTAACGGCGGTAACGTTGCGCAACGATTCGGTCGGTTGCAGCGATTGTCATCGAGCCGCGACGACCCGGAACAGACGCAGCACGACGTCACAGGAGGCCTACCGATGGAACTGAAGAGCGATTTCGAAGTGGGTGTTGGCGTCGACCGGGCGTGGGAGGTCCTCACCAACCCGGAGCTGATCGCCCCGTGCCTGCCGGGCGCCCGCCTCGACGAAGTCGAGGGCGACGAGTTCCGCGGCGCGGTGAAGGTGAAGGTGGGTCCCATCTCGGCGGAGTACCGGGGCAAGGCCACGATGGTGGAGTTGAACCGGGACGACCTGCGGATCGTGATCCGCGCCGAGGGGCGGGACACCCGTGGCGCCGGGAACGCCGCCGCCGACATCACGGCGCTCATGGAGGCCGCCTCCGAGAACAGCACCAAGGTGGAGGTCACGATCGATCTCAAGATCAGCGGCAAGGTCGCCCAGTTCGGGCGGGGCGTGCTCGGCGACGTGAGCGCCAAGCTGATGGGGAAGTTCGTCGACAACCTGGAGGAGATGCTCAGCGAGTCTGCAGAGGACGACCAGGGTGACGAGGCCGGCGACGATAGTGACTCGGCCGGCGAGGCCGAGGCGGCCGCTCCCGCGGCGGAGCCTGCCGAGCCGGAGGCGGTGGACCTTCTTGAGGCCGTGCCGTCGAGGCTCCGCATCCTCGCTCCGATCATCGCCCCGATTCTGGCCCTCGGGCTCCTCGCTAAGCGGCTGGTGGACGGCATCGTCAAGGTGTTGTCGTTCGGGCGGCGCGGCGCGGCGTAGGAGCAGGCGACGCCGATTCCGCCGGCTGAGCGGCTCCGAGTGCCGGCGACACGACGAGGGGCGCTTCGGTGACCGCGCCGGGAGGCAGCCGGGGAACGTCACTGCGGGACTGGGCGGACGAAGCCGGGCCCACGGGCGACCCCGGTGGCCTGGCCGGCGGCGGCCGCCAGGACCGCGGCGTCGAGCGGGCGCCCTCCGCCGCGCGACTCGGTGCGGAGCCGTGGGCCGCCGGGGGGGATGGCATCTCACTCCGGGACTGGGCCGATGTGGCCGAGCTCCTCGGACGCCTGCCGCAGGGTGGGTTCCGGGTGTGGGTGCGGCATGCCGACGGGAGTCCTCGGGTGATCCGCAACGATCCCCTGCTGGTCGACGGCACCCCCATGCCGACGCGTTACTGGCTCGTCTCGGCTTCCGATCGGCTCGCCGTCAGCCGGCTGGAATCACAGGGGGGTGTCGGCGAGGCGGAGACCGCCGTCGATGCCGCCGCCTTGGAGAGCGCCCACTCGCGCTATGCCGCCGAGCGGGAGGCCGCGGTGCCCGACGATCACGAGGGGCCTCGCCCCACCGGCGGTGTCGGCGGCACCCGCCAGGGCGTCAAGTGCCTGCACGCCCACTATGCCTGGTACCTGGCCGGCGGGGCCGACCCCGTGGGAGCCTGGGTGGCGGCGGAGCTCGCAGCCGAGTCCTCCGGCGGCAACTCACCCGGAGGGCGCGGCGCCGCCGCTCGCGCCGCGGGAGCGGGCTCAGCGCCACCGGCATCGTGAGCGGGCGCGGCGGGCGCGTCGTGGCCGCAGTGGACTGCGGGACGAACTCCACGCGCCTCCTCGTGAGCCGTGACGGCATCGAGACGCTCGATCGGCAAACCATCGTCACCTGCCTCGGCCAGGGTGTGGACGCCTCGGCGCGTCTCAACAGCGAAGCCATCGGGCGCACGCTGGCCGTGCTGGAGGACTACCGCCGGATCATGGATCGGCTCGGCGTCGAGACCGTGCGGGCCACGGCCACCTCAGCGGCCCGAGATGCGCGCAACGCCGAGGAGTTCTTCGACGCCGCTGCCACCGTGCTGGGCGTCAGTCCCGAACTGCTCGACGGCGACACCGAGGCTCGCCTGGGTTTCGACGGTGCCACCGCCGGGCTTGACCCGAGCCGGGGCCCGTTCCTCGTCGTCGACATCGGCGGCGGTTCCACCGAGTTCGGGTTCGGCGCCGACCGCTGCGAGGGGGCTCTCTCGGTCGACGTGGGTTGCGTGCGCCTCACCGAGCAGTTCATCCACCACGACCCGGCGCGACCCGAGGAGCTGCACGCCTGCCTCTCGGTCACCGAGTCGCACCTCGACGACGTGCTCATCGCCATTCCCGAGGTCCATCGAACCGAGTGCCTGATCGGCGTGGCCGGAACCGTGACGAGTGCCGCGGCCGTCGAGATGGGTCTCGATCCCTACGACGCTGATCGGGTGCATCACTTCGAGTTGACCCGAGCCGCCGCCGAGGACGTGTTCCGGACGCTGGCCACCGAGGATCGTGCTCAGCGCATCGCCAACCCGGGCCTGCACCCCGACCGGGCCGACGTGATCGTCGCCGGCATGTGCATCCTGGTGAAGATCATGCGCTTCTTCTCCTTCGACAGCTGCCTGGTCTCCGAAACCGATCTGCTGGACGGCCTGGCGCGGAGCCTCCTGGCGCCTGCGGGTCAGCGAGAGGAAGCCGATGCTGGCTAGGGTGCCCGAACGAATGCGCAGGGTCCTCGCTTCAGTCGATTCCCCGCCGGTGCTGACCGGCCGGCGAGTGCGTCTCCGACCCCTGGTTACGAGCGACTTCGCTCAGTGGCGCGAGGTGCGAGGACACAACGGCGCCTGGTTGACGCGCTGGGAGCCTGCCAAGCCCGCCGGCCAGCCCGACCCCGACGTGACCCGAGCCGCGTTCGCGGCGCGGTGCGGCGCCCGCGATAGGGAGCGTCAACTCGGAACCGGCTACGGCTTCGGCGTGTTCGTGGACAGCGCACTCGTCGGCGAGATGAACATCGCCGGCGTCACCAGGGGTCCGTTCCAGTCGTGCAACATCGGCTACTGGATCGACAAGCGTCATGCCGGCAACGGCTACATCCCCGAGGCGGTGGTCGCCGGCCTGAGATTCGCCTTCGAGGAACTGGCGATGCACCGGGTGGAGATCGCCATCGTGCCGCGGAACGAGCGCAGCCGGCGCGTGGTGGAGAAGCTCGCCCTCCGCTCGGAGGGTGTGGCGCTGCGCTTCCTGGAGATCAACGGCTGCTGGGAGGACCACGAGCGCTTCGCCATCACCGCCGAGGAGTGGGCCCAGCGGTGCGACGGCCTCGTCTTCAAGTGGCTGTGAATCCGATGCGGGAGATTGCGTGACGGCGCAGCCCCTCGGTGTCTCGGTGCCGCTGGGAGGACCGCTGGGTGACCAGCGCGATCGGATCCGCGATCTGGTGTCGTGGGGCTACACCGACCTGTGGTCGGCCGAGTCGTCGGGTGTCGACGGGTTCACCCCGCTGGCTCTGGCGGCGGCCTGGGAGCCCAATGTCCGGCTCGGTACGGCCATCATTCCGATCTACACGCGGGGTCCGGCCACGCTGGCGCAGTCCGCCGCGGCACTGGCTCAGGCCGCGCCGGGTCGGTTCGCGCTGGGAATCGGGACTTCCTCTGACGTCATCGTGGAGCGCTGGAACGGCGTCCCGTTCGTCGAGCCCTACCGCCGGGCTCGTGACACGTTGCGCTTCCTGCGGGCCGCGCTGGCGGGGGAGAAGGTCACTGCCAGCTACGAGACCTTCGAGGTGAAGGGATTCCGCCTCACCGTCGGAGAGCCGCCCGACCCGCCGGTTCCATTGCTGCTGGCTGCTCTCCGCCCGCAGATGCTGCGCCTGGCAGCCCGGGAAGCTGACGGCGCCATCATCAACTGGCTCTCGGCGACCGACGCGGCGCGGGTCACCGGGATCGTGCGCGAGGTCGCGGCTGATGCGGAGATCGTGGCCCGCCTGTTCGTGTGCCCGAACCCCGATCGTGCCGCGGTCCTGCCCGAGGCGAAGCGGATGCTGGCCGGCTACCTCTCGGTGGCCGTCTACCGGGCCTTCCACGTGTGGCTGGGACGCGAGGCGATGCTCACGCCCTTCTGGGAGCGCTGGGACAGCAGGGACCGGGCGGGCTCTCTGCAGCAGATCCCCGACGAGTTGGTGGACGACATCATGATCAACGGAACACCCGCTGAGTGCCGCGCCCAGATCGCCCACTACGTCGCCAACGGCGTCACAACGCCGGCGCTGCACGTGCTCCCGTTCGCGGGTCTGGACGCCCACGAGGGCTACCGCCTCCTCAGCCCGGCGGCAGCCGCCGGCGCCGCGGGGGACTGAGCGGGCGGGACCGGCCGTCGGCGATTGCATCGTCCGGCTCGAGCACCGATTCTGCGGGAGGACGGTGACCTGGCCGCGAGGCCCCCATCGGAAGTGCGCCCCGGATCGGCTGCGGATCGCAGTCCCGGGGCCTCTGCGCGTGTCGACACATCGAGCGCCGGCGATCGCAGCAGAGGTGTGCGGTGGCGGCGATGATGCCGAAGCCATGTGTCCGCTGATGCAGTAATCGTCCAGCGTCTGGTGTCGGATTTGTCCGCCGGGTGATGCGGTTGCCGCCGGATCGGTCTTGCGGCACGTTGACAGTTCGGTTGGCGAGCAACCTGTGAGCTGGACCAACCGGCGCCTAGGTGTTCTGCCCGTCGGGATCTCCAGCCGCCTCGGTCAGTTCGGGCGCTGAGAGGTGCCGGACGACTCCCTCCACGGGGACCGGAGCGGCGATTTTCTTGGCGGTTGCCGCATCCAACTCCTCCAGCCGGCGGGCCTGAGGCAGGACGCGGCTGTCCAGGGAGCCGATGCCGGCGTTGTAGGAGTTCACGGCCTGCTCCAAGCCGCGGCCCATCTTGGCGACATGGTCGAGGTAGATACGCAGTCGGTCGTACAGTTCCTTGCTCGCGTCGGCGATCTGCCGTGCGTTCTCCTGCAGGGACTGCTCCTTCCAGGCCAGTGCCACCGTCTTCAGGAAGGCCAGCAGCAGCCCGGGGGTGGCGATGAGGACCTGGTGTTTCTCCCAAGCGTCCTGCCAGAGCGTGGGCTGTACGTCCATCGCAGAGTCGAGGATCGGATCCGCTGGCACGAACATGACCACGAAGTCCGGGGAGCCGTCGACGGCAGCGTCGTAGTTGCGGCCGCCCAGCGTCCGGGCATGACCGAGGAGTGAACCTGCGTGCGCCTGCAGCAGTTCTTGCTGCCGGCGCTGATCGTCGCTGGTGTTATGGGCTTCGAGATAGGAGTCCAGGGGGGTCTTGGCGTCGATGACGACCTGGGCGCCGCCGGGGACCCGGACGACCGCATCGGGTCGACCGGTGTTGTCGCCGCTGCCGACGGTGAGTTGCTCGAAGAAGTCGATGCGCTCGCTCATGCCGGCCAGTTCGAGCACGTTTCGGAGTTGCTGCTCGCCCCAGTGGCCGCGCATCTGGGAGGACCGGAGCGCCTCGCCAAGGTTCCCGGTGACCTCGCGTAGCAGGCCGACTTCGGTCTTCAATCCCGCATAGGCACCCTGCCGCTTCTCCTCGATCTCGTTCACCCGCCGCTCGAACTTCTCCAGGTTCTCGCGCACCGGTCTGACCAGGTTGTGGATCGCCTGCTGGCGCTTCTCGAGGTCCGCTTCGCTCAGCTTGGACTGACCGGCGAGTTGCTCCTTCGCCTGCTGCAGGAAGGCCTGGCTGTTGGCCTGGAGCACCTCGGCGGCCATGCCCTTGAAGTACGTGTCGAGATCCTGTCGGGCCTTCGCGATCTCCGCGGCGCGGGCTTCGTGCTCGACTCGGAGGTCACCGAGCTGGCGGTTGGCCTCGTCCCGCTCGCGGGCTGCTTCGTCCCTTTGGCGGGCGACCGCGTCCCGTTGGCGGCTGACACGCACCAGGACGAGGGCCGTGGCGAGTGCCACGAGTGCGACGACGATGAGTGCGATTTCCATCGGCACCTCCTGCGGGGGAGCCTAGGTGGGGGGTGTGACACCAATAGGAGCATCAGGGCTCGGCGAATCAGGTCGCCCCGGAGAGCCGCTGTTCGTTCGCGTGGCGATCCGGTCGAGCCCTCACAGGCCGGCTTCCGCGACTTACTCCCGCCACTCGCTGCCGTCGGGGTAGCCGAAGGTCAGCTCGGTGCCGGGCTGGAACTGCGTGCTGGCGCCGGGCCGGCCAGGCAGCCGGTAGCGGCCGTTCGTGACCTCCACGGGGTCGGTGAGGTGCTCGTGCAGGTGGGCGACGTACTCCAGGGACAGGTCTCGGGTGTCGGCGGCCACGCAGACCGCGTTGAAGAATGCGTAGTGCTGGACCGCCTCGCACAGGCCCACACCGCCGGCGTGGGGGATCACTTCCACTCCGGCTCCCGCGGCCATGAGGATCGAGGCCAGCAGGTCGTGTGGCCCGCCCATGCGGGTGGCGTCGATCTGCAGGATCTGCACCCCGCCGAGCTGCAGCAGCTGCTTGGCGAGGGTGGGGCTGGCCAGCATCTCGCCGGTGGCGATGGGAACCGGCCGCACGGCGGTGGCGATGGTGGCGTGACCGACGACGTCGTCGGGGTGCGTGGGCTCCTCCACCCAGCGCAGGTTGAAGTCACGCAGTTCACCGATGGCGGCGATGGCCTCCGGCACGCTCCAGTGCTGGTTGGCGTCGACGGCCAGCGCCACCTCCGGCCCCACCGCCTCCCGTGCCAGCCCCAGGCGCCGGCGATCGTCGGCAACATCGGCGCCAACCTTCAGCTTGATCGTCGTGAACCCGTCGGCGACGGCCTCCCGGCACAGCCGCACCAGCTTCTCGTCGCTGTAGCCCAGCCAGCCGGGGCTGGTGGTGTAGGCGGCCAGGCCGCCGCGCCGCAACTCGGCGATCCGGCCGTCCCGGAGGGGCCGGCGCTCCTCCAGGATCTCCCGCGCCCGGCCGGGGTCCAAGAAGTCGGCGATGTAGGTCCAGTCCACGAGCGCCACGAGCTCAGAGGGCTCCAGCGCCGCCAGGGTGGACCACAGTGGCCGATCCTCCCGGCGTGCCCGCAAGTCCCACACTGCGCTCATCACCGCGCCGATGGCCATGTGCATCACGCCCTTGTCGGGCCCCAGCCAGCGCAGTTGGCTGTCCCAGGCGAGTTCCCGGTTGAGGGCGGCCGGGTCCTCGACGAGCCCGTCCACGTCGCGCCCGACGAGGCGCTGGGCCACGGCCTCGACGGCCGCCGCCTGGATGTCGTTGCCGCGCCCGATCGTGAACACGAAGCCGTGACCGGCGAACTCCGGCTCCGAGGTGCCCAGGTGCAGGTAGGCCGCCGAGTAGTCGGGGTCGGGGTTCATGGCGTCGGACCCGTCGAGTTCCCTGCTGGTGGGGAAGCGCAGGTCGATGACGGTGGCGTCGGTGACAGTTGGCATGGAGTGTCCTCGCAGTCTTGCGCCGGCGGATCCCTACTCGGTGGAACCCGGGGCGATGGTATTCAACGGTCGCGCCGGAGAGTGCGGAGGGCCCGGCCATGCCACGACCGAGCAGTTCGGAAGACCCGCGGCATTCAACCGGCGTGCCGGGGAGTGCGGCGGGCCTGCGCCGCGCGCGCCGCGACTGGGCAGCCCGGAGGATCCGCGGCATTCAACCGGCGCGCCGGGGTGTACGGAACGCCCCGCCACGCCGCGACCGGGCAGCTCAAGGATCCGCCGGGTGGTCGTCACGGCGGCACCCGGTCACCGCCGCCGGCGCCTCGTAGGATCGGCCGGCGTGTACAGGGAGGGTTTGCTGCCGGCCATCGGGTTCGGTACGGCGCCCCTCGGCGGCTTCCGGACGCCGGTGAGCGAGGACGCCGCCGCTGCCGCCATCGAGGCCGCTCTCGAGGTCGGCTACCGGTACTTCGACACGGCCCCCCTGTACGGCTACGGCTTGGCGGAGCGGCGGCTGGGCCGGGCATTGAAGGGCTGCGACGCCGACGTCAAGGTCTCCACGAAGGTGGGCCGAATCATCGACCCCGAGGCGCCGCGCCCTCCGGGCGACCTGTTCGCCGGCGACTGCGGCACGGCGACCTTCGACTTCTCCGCCGACGGCGTGCGGCGCTCACTCGAGGCCAGCTTCGAGCGGATGGACTGCAGCTACGTGGACGTGGCGTTCATCCACGACCCCGACGACCACCCCCGCCAGGCGCTCGCCGAGGCCTACCCGGCGCTGGAGCAGCTGCGCGCCGAGGGCGCGGTCGGCGCCATCGGCGTGGGCATGAACCGGCCCGGGTTGCCGACCCGCTTCGTGACCGAGACCGATATCGACGCCGTGCTGATCGCGGGCCGCTACACGCTGCTGGACCGCGAGGCCGACGAGGGGTTGTTCGGTGCCGCTAAGGCCCGGGGCGTGCACCTCGTGGCGGGAGGCGTCTACAACTCCGGCGTCCTCACCGGCTCCACCGGGCGCGAGACCTTCAACTACCTGGCTGCTCCGCGGGAGGTTCTCGAGCGGACCGGGAAGCTCCGGAGCGTCTGCGAGGACTTCGACGTGCCGTTGCCGGCCGCGGCGGCGCAGTTCGTTGCCCGCCACGAGGCGGTCGGCACGGTCCTGATCGGCGCCGCCAATGCCCGGGAGGCCGTCGAGAACTGGGAGCACCTCCGGCGCACGCTCCCCGACGAACTGTGGCCGGCTCTCGAGGCCGGTGCCGGTTGCTGAGACGTCCTGACCGGGGTGTCGGCCCCGAGCCTGAAGGGGATGGTCTCCTGTTGGTGCGGTCGTGGTCGAGCAGGTGGCCGCGAAGCCCCATGTCCCTGCGGCCGCGGCGCCGGATCCCGGCGACGGCTACTCGTCCGGGTGTTCTCTGACGCCGGCACGGGGGTGGCGGCCGGCGGCGAGGCGGGCGTTGAGCGCATCGGGGTGGTCCACCCGGTGGCGTTCGAGCGCCTCGGGGTCGAATATGATGCCGGCGCCCGGGTTCTCTCCCAGCACGATCCAGCCGTCGGTGATCGTCGAGTCGAACGTGAACGTGGCGTCGCGCCCGGCCTCGAGGACCTCCATCATGGTGTGGTGCGGGAGCGCCGCCGCCAGGTGAGCGCCGTAGCGGCCAGCGGAGTTCATCAGAGACACCGGCCTGTCGAAGGCCTGCGCCAACTCGGCGGCGCGCAGGCAGGTGGTGAGCCCCGCCATGTTGGGGTTCACCTGAATCACGTCGGCCGCGCCGTGGCGCAATAGGGCGGCGAACAGGTGGATGTCCTTGAGGTTCTCGCCGGTCGCCACGGCCGCGCCGATTGCCCTCGACACGTCGCGCAGCCCGTCCAGGTCGGTGCGGATCACCGGCTCCTCGCACCAGGCGATGTCGAAGTGGCGCTCGAGGGCGCGCATCGCCCGCACCGCCTGCTTGGGTGACCAGAACTCGTTGGCGTCCACCAGCAGCGTCGGCCCGACGGCCGAGCCGCCGAGCGCCTCGTGCATGATGGCGAGCCGGCGGCGGTCAGTCTCGGCTCCGAAGCCCACTTTCAGCTTGCCGGCCCGCACGCCTCGGGCGGCCATGGACTCGTAGTAGGCGCGCAGCTCAGCGTCGCCGAGCGGGCCGTCCAGTCCGCTGGCGTAGGCCGGGACGCGGGGCTCGAGCGCGCCGAAGAACCGCCAAAGCGGGACCCCGGTGATCTTGGCTCGTAGATCCCGCAGGGCGTTGTCGATCGCCGCGATCCCAATGGCGGTTGCCCCCTCGTTGCCCGGCTTGCACGAGGCGCTGATCATCCGCTCCCACAAGCCCCGATGGCCGAGAGGATCCTCGCCGATCACAGCCCCCGACAGCATCGGGATGGCGCTGGCGCCGAGCCGGCTGGCGACGGCGACGCCGTCGATGCCCTCGTCGGTGCGGACGAACACCGCAAGGTCGGCGCGGCGCCGGATCCCGTCGGGGATGTTCACGTCGCCGATCGGCCGCGACAACTCGTACTCGTAGAGCACGGTCTCGACGCCGGTGATCCTCATGGCGCCTCCTCGGGTCGGGCGCCGCCGGTGACGGTCGGCATGATGTGGCCCTCGCAGTCTTGCGCCGGTGGGTCTCCGCATAGCGGCACCGGCGACGATGGTATTCGACGGGCGCAGACCCAGGGCCAGAACGCCGGTCCGATCGGGCATCCCGATGTGATGATCCGGGATGCCGGCGCGCTGGGAGCGTGAGGGAGAGCCCGCTCTACCTCTGTTAGTCTCGCCCTTGACCACGTTGTCGCATGTGGGAGTTGTCCATGTCTGCGATGCCTCCGCCCGGGCCCGAGTCGGATTGGCCGGCACAGCCGCCGCCACCGGGAGCGCACGAAATGGCCCCGACGGCAATGGTCGGTTGGGCCACCCTCGGCACCGGCGATCGTGTCGAACTCGCCAGTCCCGGCCGCCGGCTGGGGGCCAGACTGATCGACTGGATAATTTTCGGTGTGATCATTGTCATTCTGGCAGTCGTCGCCGTGGCTTCGGCTGTCAGCATCATCGGTGACGATCCCGACGGCGGAGCGGACCAGGGCGCCGCGGTCCTCTTGGTTGTGTTCCTAATAGCACTGATCGCGTTCGTGATCAGTTTGCTCTATGAGGTCACGCTGGTCGCTCTACGGGGGCAGACCCTGGGGAAAATGGCCACAGGAATCAAGGTCGTGCGGGCCGACAACGGCTCGGTGCCGGGCTGGGGAAAGGCGATCGGCAGATGGGTCATTCCCAGCGCGCTTGTCCTGATTCCCTACGCCGGGTGGTTTTTGTCGTGGCTTGTCTACCTCTCGCTCCTGTGGGACAAGACACGTCAGGGATGGCACGACAAGGCAGCGGGAACCGTCGTCATCAAGCTCTGACTCGCAGCGGTTCCCGCGCCGCCATCGGGCGACGGTTCCGCTGAGCACAGGGGCCGCGACATCAGGCAGCCGCGGTGGTGGGCGTGCTCCGGCCCGAGCGGCTGAGCACGATCGCGACGACGACGAGGCCGATGCCGATCATCTCTCTTGGGCTCGGCGCCTGGGAGAGCAGGAGGAACCCGACCACCGCGGCCGTCACGGGCGCCAGCGCCTGCAAGAGCGCGAAGCGGTGTTGGTCGATCCGCCGCATCACCCACTGGTCCAGGCCGTAGGGGACCACGTTCGAGAGCAGCCCGACCAGGAGGCCCATGCCCAGCAGGGCCGGCTCCCTCACCGCGGTCGGCACGTGGGGGATGCCGAACGGGCTGATGACCAGGGCGCCCACGAACATGCCCACGCCGAGCCCGTCCACCCAGGCCGCTCCCCGGGCGACTTTGTGGCCCAGCACGATGTAGCCCGCCCAGAAGGCGCCGGCCAGTAGCGCGAACCAGACGCCTCTCAGCGTGCCGCCGGTCTCCACGCCCGCCAGCACCACCACCCCCGCGGTGGCCAGCAGCAGCGCGGCGGTCGAACGCAGCGTCCGGGTGCCGAATGCGGCCACGGCGACGGGGCCGAGGAACTCGATGGACACGGCGTTGCCGAGGGGCACCAACTCCACGGAGTAGTAGATCGACAGGTTCATGGCGGCCAGCACGATGCCGAAGACCGACGCCCAGCGCAGCTCGGCGGCCGTCCAGTGCCGCCGCCAGGAGCGCCGCAGCGCCACGATCATGAGCGCCGCCCCGAGGACCCGAAGCAGCGCCGTGCCACCGGGTGTCAGGTCGTCGAAAAGGTTCACAGCCAGCGCCTGCCCGACGAACTGCGACGTCGAGCCCAGGATGAACAGAGGCTCCGGCGGGATCCTGGCGAGATCCATCCGGCGCATCAGCCGATGCTACGGGACCGCCGGAACGCGGGGTTCAGATGCCGACGGCTGCAGCCAGGGCGGTGCGCGGTTCGGCGGCGCCGGCGAGGGTGCCGTCGGAGCCCACGTCGATGAGGTGGGCGTGGCCCGAGAGTTTCGGGTTCTCGTCGAGGCCGGCGACGTTGTGGCCCCGGGCTGCCAGACCGCCCGCCCAGGCGGCCGGCACGTTGGGCTCCAGTGCCACCGGCGGCAGCCATCCGGGCGTCCAGGTGGCGAAGGCGTCGGGCCCCAGCAGCACCCAGCGGCCGGCTCCCAAGATCTCGGCCGGCGGCTGGGCGCAGTGCAGCAACCGGGCCAGCATCTGCAGCACCACCTGCGGCTGGGCGTCACCGCCCATCGTCCCCAGCACCGCCCGGTTTCGGCCGTCCAGGGTCGTGACAAGGGCGGGGCTGAGGGTGTGCGGAGGCCGGCGGCCGGGGGCGTAGCAGGCTGGGTGCGTCGGGTCGAGGCTGAAGCCCAGCCCCCGGTTGTGCAGGAAGATGCCGGTGTCGCCGGAGACCAGCAATGATCCGAAGCCCATGGCGTTGGACTGGATGAGCGAGACGGTCAACTGCGCGTCCGCGGTACAGAGATAGGTCGTGTCGCCGCCACCGGTCGGCGGGGTGACCGGAGTGTCACCCGCCAGCACGCGCCGGCGTGACGCCTCGATCCGCGCGGGGTCCAGCAACTCGTCTGGGTCGGCCGTGTCGGACAACTCGCCGGGCCGGAACGAACCCACCGCCCGGGCAGCCTCGATCAGCCAGTGCGCCCAGTCGGGATCGCTCGGGTCGGTGGGAAGGTCGAGTCCCTGTGCCAGGGCGGCTGCGGCCAGGATCAGGTAACCCTGCGAGTTGGGCGGCACGGTCCAGAGTCGGTGCCCCCAGGCCTCGACGGTGGTCGCCTCGACCCAGTCCGCCTGCGGCGCGGCCAGGTCCTCGGGGCTGAAGAGCCCGTCGGCGAGCCCCAGCAGGCCATCGCCGAACTCGCCGCCGTAGAAGGCGTCTCGGCCGCCGGTGGCAACCGCCTCCAGCGCCCGCGCCGAGCCGGGCCGTCGCACCACGTCGCCGGCGCGCAGGTCGCCCGGGATGTCGGTGTTGCCGTCGGAGCCGGCTACATCGCCGGCCGCCGCAGCCAGTTCGCCGGAGGCGGCGAACCCGTCGGCGGCGTAGGCGTGCGCCGCGCCGAACACCTCGGGCAAATTCATCGCCCCGAAGCGATCGTGCAGAGCCAGCCAGCCGTCCACGCAGCCCGGAACGGTGACCGCGGCCGGATGGCGCAGACGGGGCATCTGCCGGTGACCCTCGGCGCGCAGGCGCTCTGCGGAGGCTCCCGAGGGCGCCCGGCCCGAGGCGTTCAGGCACAGTGGGGGACCGTTGCCCGTCCCGACGAGGGCGAACATGTCGCCGCCCATGCCGCAGGTGTTCGGCGCCACAACGGCGAGCACCGCGGCCGTCGCAACCGCCGCGTCCACGGCGTTGCCGCCGCCGGCGAGCATGCGGGAGCCGGCCACAGAGGCGCGCCGGTCGATGGAGCAGACCATGCCGGCGGAACCGGTCGCGGCGAGAACGGGATGCTGCACGGGTGACCTCCAGAAGCTCAGGTGCCCTCACCGGTTCCCGAGCCGGCCGGCGGGCCTGCGGTGGCTGGGTCGTGTTGGGATTGCGATGAGCCGCTGGCGCTGTCACCGGTTCTCGACCCGGGCCGCGGGACTGCGGATCGGGCGCCGACCGGTTCGGAATCGACCTGCTCCCCGTCGAGACCGGTGCCACGTGATCGGCGGTACGCGAACCAGCGGGGGCTGTGGACGAACCGGGGCAGGGCGGCGATGGCGGCACCCCCCACGACGACCGCAGCGCACACCGGACCCCACAGCCAGGCCGCCGGCAGATCCAGTTCGAAGTAGTCGCGCAACCCGCCGGCGGCCATCACCACCACGTAGAGCAGTGCCATCACCCCCGCCAGCACGATCTTCCAGGGCCGGAGGGGTCGACTCGTGACAACGAGGATGACGAGGCCCAGACCCAGGAGTGTCATGGTGGCCACCGTGCGCGCCTCGATGAGCGTCGTCTCGGTGGCTCGGCGGGCGACCTCGTAGACCACCATCGTGCAGGCCGCTGCCACCGCCCCGGCCGGCACGGAGAACCGCAGTATCCGCCGCAGGAAGCCCGGCCGCACGAGTTCGGTGCTGGGCGCAAGGGCCAGGAAGATCCCCGGCACGCCGATGCTGAAGGTTCCGATCAGCGTGAGGTGCCGGGGCAGGAACGGGAACGACACCCCCATGATCCCAATGGCGGCGGTGATCAGCAATGCGTAGGCGGCCTTGGCGATGAAAAGGTTCGAGACCCGTTCCACGTTGTTGATGACCTTGCGCCCCTCGTCCACGACGCGGGGCAGCGTGGCGAACGAGTCATCCAGGATCACCAGTTCCGCGACCGCCCGGCTCGCCGCGCTGCCCGAGCCCATGGCGATCCCCATGTCGGCGTCCTTCAGCGCCAGCACGTCGTTCACGCCGTCGCCGGTCATGGCGACGGTCCGCCCGCCTGCCTGCAGGGCTCCCACCATGGCGCGCTTCTGGTGCGGTGTGACCCGCCCGAACACGGCGGTGCTCTCCATGGCCGCGCCCAACTCGGCCGCGTCGGTCGGCAGTTGGCGGGCGTCGACATACGCCTCGGCGCCCGGCACGCCGGCCCGCTGGGCGACCGCCGACACTGTCGCTGCGTTGTCGCCGGAGATGACCTTCAGGTCGACGCCCTGATCGCGGAAGTAGGCCAGGATCTCGGGGGCGTCGTGGCGGATCGTGTCGCCGAGGACCACCACGGCCACGGCGTGCCGGTCCGGTGCGAGCCCGTCGCCGCCGGCCGCCACTGCACCCCCATCCGCCTGGCTGAGCAGCAGGACGCGCCGGCCCGCGGCGGCCCAGCCCTGGACGCAATCCCGCGCCTCGCCGTCCCCTGGCGCCAGCAGCATGTCGGGCGCGCCGATGTAGAACAGTCCCTGCTCGGCGAACGCCACCGACGCCCACTTGCGGGCGGAGGAGAAGGGCTCCACATCCACGACCTGCCAGCCGCCTGGGGCGGGGCACGCCGCGGCGATCGCCGCGGTCGTGGGGTTGGGGCTCGGGTCGGCGGCCGCCATCGCCCCGAGGGCGTCCGTGACAGCCGCGGCGTCCCAGCCGCCCATCGGCTGCACCGACTCGAAGGAGATCTCCCCGGTCGTGATCGTGCCCGTCTTGTCCAGGCACAGGGTGTCGACGCGGGCCAGCAATTCCACCGCCGCGAGTTCCTTGGCCAGGGCGCGGCGCCGGGCGAGGGCGATCACGCCGGCCACGAACGCCAGCGAGGTGAGCAGCACCAGCCCGTCGGGAACCATCGCCACGGCGGCTCCCACGGTCCCTCGGAGCGCCTCCTGCCAGAGATCCTCGGCGCCCAGGAGGCGCCACAGCAGTAGCGCGCTGGCCGGGGGGATCAGCCAGACCAGCACCCGCAGGATCTGGTTCACGCCGCGCCGCAACTCGGAGTCCACCAGGGCGAACCGCCGGGCCTCCTCGCTCAATGCGGCTGCGTAGGAGGCGGCGCCGATGCCGTCGGCCCGGTAGACGCCGCTGCCGGCAGCCACGAAGCTGCCGGACATGACCCGCTCGCCGGGCGGCTTCGCCACCGCGTCGGATTCGCCGGTCAGCAGCGATTCGTCCACCTCCAGGCCCACCCCCGCCAGCACCTCGCCGTCCACCACGACCTGGTCGCCGGATGCGAGCTCCAGCAGGTCGTCGGCCACGACACCGCCGACGTCGATCTCGTGCGACTCGCCATCGCGCCGCACCCGGGCCCGAGGTTCCGACAGCACGGCGAGGCGCCGAAGTTCGTGGCGCGCCCGTAGTTCCTGGACGATGCCGATGATGCTGTTGGACACGACCACGCCGACGAAGAGAGCGTCGCCGGGCGCATCGGCAACCAGGATCAGCACCAGCAGACTCAGCAGGATGGCGTTGACCGGCGTGAACACGTTCGCCCGGATGATCTCGCCGAGAGTCCGCACCGGGGCGTCCGGCACGTCGTTGACGCGCCCGTCGGCAACGCGCTGCGTCACCTCGTCGGCGGTCAGGCCGGTGAGGTCGGCAGCCGCTGCGCTCATGGCCGGGATGCTAGGTGAGACCGCTGACGCTGCTGCGTTCCAGGGACCAGGGCCGGCCGGGGGTGGCCCAGAGCCGATGGCGGGGGCCGGGCATGTCGGGGTTGGATGTCTCGAAGCCCGCGTCGCCCGGCCACAGGGCTACCTCCTCCCCGGTCGACGTGACTGTCAGGCGAGTCTCGTAGAAATGGGGCTCTGACCGCTGTGCCGCGGCGAGGGCATCGGCGACCGTGGCGAATCCTTGGAGGTTGTGGAGGGTCACGTAGGTGGGGGGCAGGAACCACGTGTAATTGGAGGCCGCGTGACGGCGAAGTGCCTCGGCGGGCGTCAGCCAGACGTGCTCGGCGATCTCCCTGCCGTCCACCCGCACGGTGCCCTGCGGCGCCGGCGCCAGGAAGAACCAGGTGGTGAGTTGGTGGTCGAAGTCCGCCGGGGGAGTCCAGTGGGAGAAGCGCACCAGCGACGGTAGTTCCACCTGCAGCCCTGCCTCCTCCTCGGTCTCCCGCACCGCGGCGATGCGCGCCACCTCGTAGCGGTCGTCGGGATTGTCGGCGGCGGCCCGATCCTCCGGATCCACGCGGCCACCGGGGAAGACCCACACCCCGCCCATCACCGGCAGGTCCGGGCTGCGACGCAGCAGCAGCGTCTCGACGCCGCCCGCCGACTGTCGCAGCAGCACGGCAGTGGCTGCGGGCACCGGCGGCGTGGCCGACCGCCGCGCATAGTCCGCCAGCCACCGCTCGTAGTGCGCGCCGCGGCGGCTGGGAGGGCTCATAGAGACCACGAGGGTACCCGTAGCCACGGTGGCGCCCCCGACGCCACCAACCTGCGGTCGCCACCGGCCACCCATCGGCGAGGCTCGGTGTCCCGGGCCCGGGAATCTTGCTCAGGACTCGTCGGGGTGGGGGACCTGTACCAGTTCGAGTTCGGCGATGGCGGCGTAGTCGTCGGGGTCGGTGGTGTAGAGGGGGAGTCCGTTGGCGATGGCCGTGGCGGCAATGAGGGCGTCGTAGGCACGGGCGGTCGCCTTCCGGCCTGCCCCTCGAAGGTCGGCGGCGACCCTGCCGAATGCTCGGGCGGCGGCGCCGTCGAACGGGAGGGGGTCGAAGTCTGACTCGGCCTGCTGGAGTTGGGCCTGACGGTTGGCCCTCTCGGTGTCGGTGGCCGCCACGAGCGGCCCGACGGAGAGTTCGGCCAGCGTGATCGCCGTGACCGACGGTTCCGCGGGCAGCACGGCGGGATCGGTGATCCGCGGCAGCAGGATCACGACGTTGGTGTCGAGAACGCCGCCCGTTGCCGAGGTCACCTTCACAGGCGCGGATCGATGACCCGGTCGATCTCCTGCCGGAGCACCGCGGGATCGACATGGGGAACGTGCCGCCATCGATCCAGCAGAGTGGCCGGATCGGGTGCTCGGCGCGTCAGTGGGCGGAGCTCGGCGACCGGACGCCCGGATCGGGTCACGGTGAGGCGTTCACCGCCGAGAACACGGTCGATCACGACGCCGCCGTTGTTGCGCAGCTCTCGAATCGTCACCTCTGCCATCTCCGAAGTGTATCACCGGTGAGACAATCGCTGATAGCCATCCCGCAGGCCCAGTCGCCTCCACCGATGGTGCTCACTCGTACCGTCCATTGCGTGCGCTCGGGCCTCCCAAGGCCGGCGGCCCAACTTGACGGGGTCTGCCGCCGTGTCCGTCCAGTCTGACGACTCAGCCCTCGTCGAGGGTGTCCCAGCGGAGATACGGGAAATATATCGAAATATTGGCTTTGTCAGCAGTGATCAGCCGGCGAGGATCTGGCTGACTCGTTGGTGCGAGAAGCCGAGGAGATGCCCCACGTCGCGCACCGCGAGGCCTCGAGGCGCTGCACCGAGACCGCGACGTTCATGAGATGCCCCACGTCGCGCACCGCGAGGCCGGCCGTGCCCAGGATGCGTTCGGCTGCGCTTTGGGGGATGATCACGCTTCCCCGGTGGTCGACTGACTAGCTCGCCTGCGACTGCTGGCGGATCTCGCTGAGGGTGGCGCCGGGGAGGATGGCCTCGGGGTCGACGCGTAGTTCCAGTACGGCCGGGACGCCGGCGGCCAGCGCCTGCTCGAAGGCTTGGGGGAAGTCCTCGGTGCGCTCGATGATGGCGCCGAAGCCGCCGAACGCCCGGGCGTAGGCGGCGAAGTCGGGGTTGACGAGGTCCGAGGCGCTGGGCCGGTCGGGATAGGTGCGCTCCTGGTGCATGCGGATCGTGGCGAGCATGCCGTTGTTCATCACGATGACGATGATTGGCGCCTCGTACTGGATGGCCGTGGCCAACTCCTGAGCGGTCATGAGGAAGTCGCCGTCACCGCAGAAGGCCACGACCGGCGCCCCGGGGGACCGCAGCTTGGCGGCCACTGCGGCGGGAATGGCGTAACCCATTGCACCGCTCTGCGAGCCGAGCTGGGTCCCGTACCGCTTGAAGCGGTAGTAGCGCTGCGGCCAGAGGGAGAAGTTGCCGGCTCCGTTCGTGAGGATCGCCTCGGGCGGTAGGCGCCGATCCAGATAGGCGACCACCTCGCCGAAGTCCACCGGGCCTGGCGCCGGCCGGCGGCGAAGCGATTCCTCGTAGTCGGCGCGTGCCGCGGCCGCCCAGTCCCGCCACGGGGCCGTGTCCAGCCCGGCCGTCGCCGCCAGCGCCTCCAGCGTCTCGACGGCGCCCGCGTGGACGGCCAGATGCGGCTCGTAGACGCTCCCCAACTCGCCGGCATTCGAGTGGACGTGCACGAGCGTCTGGCGCGGGACCGGGGGCTCCAGCAGCGTGTAGCCCTGGGTGGCGGTGTCCCCGAGGCGAGGACCGATGGCGACGATCAGATCAGCCCCGCGGATCCGTTCGGCAAGGCCGGGATGCGTGCCGACTCCGGCGTAGCCCACATAGCTGGGCGATTCGTTGTCGATGTAGTCCTGACGCCGGAACGTCACCGCGACCGGCAGATGGTTCCGTTCTGCCCAGGCGGCGAGAGCATCCCCCGCGGTCGCGTTCCACGTGCCACCGCCCACGATCACCAGGGGCCGGGAAGAGGCCTGCAGCGACGCAAGCAGCCCGGCCAACTCCTCCTGCGAGGGTGACGGCCGCTGCGGCGGCGCAGCGACGGAGGCGTCCGTCACCGAGACCTCTGCGGCCAGCACGTCCTCCGGCAGCGACACCACCACCGGTCCCGGCCGGCCCTCCCGCGCCACCCGGGCGGCCTCGGCGGCGACCTCGCTCAGCCGCTCGGGCCCGTCCACCTCAACGGACCACTTTGCCAGCGGAGCGAAGAAAGCCTCGAAGTCCACCTCCTGGAAGGCGCCGCGCCCCCGGTGTGCGGTGGGCACCTGGCCGATGAACAGCAGCAGTGCGGCACCACTCATGGAGGCGTTGTGCACCGCCACCGAGGCGTGCGTCGCCCCCGGTCCCCGGGTCACGAAGGCAACACCCAGGTCGCCCCGCAGGCGGGCCTGCGCCTCGGCCATGATCCCGGCGCCGGACTCGTGGCGGCACACCACCGTGCGGATGGCCGGCTCGTCGTGCAGGGCGTCCAGCACGGCCAGGAAACTCTCGCCCGGCACGGTGAAGACGATGTCCACTCCGTGGCGGCGGAGCTGGTCGACCAGCACCCGTCCCCCATGACGCAGCGCGGCGCTCACGTCAGCGGTTCCTCACCGAACACCGTGGCGCGCTGGCGGGCCGGCCGGTCGGCGTCGGCGGGGTCGGTGTAGCGGATCGTGCGCCGTCCCGCCCATTCCGCCGGGAGCAGCATCACGCGCACAAAGGCGGTCTCCTCGTTGGCCGAGGACTCGGCGTACACGGGCTCGGGACCGCTCTCGAGCCAGGCGTCACCTGCCCGGTACGTGGTGGTGACACCGCCGGTCGTGATCGTCAACTCGCCGAACAGCAGGCGCCGGATGCCGGGGCCGGGGTGGGTGTGCCGGTACGCCACCGCACCGGGCGGGAAGTCCACCCGGTCGCAGCGCATGAGCCACTGGTTGGAGTCGTCCAGATGGACTGTGGCGGCGAGCACCGCGCCCGCGGGCCCGGGGCCGTCGTCGGTGCCGGCGGTCGTCAACTCCCAGGACAGTGCCGGGGCGGCCACGGTGGCGGTACCGAAGTAGGCGGCGTCTGCGGTCAAGTCGTACACCACCCTGTTCCCGGGGCCTGCCGACACGCCGTCGGGGTGCTCGTAAAGGGCGAGAACGGCACTCATCGACAGTTCGGAGTCCACCAGGAGTGCGCCGGGCCATCTGCTCGTCGTACCGGCCGGGTCGCTGGACGGTGGATTCCGGCCTCTGTCGGAATGACGGGGATGCGGTCCACGGTGCTGTTCGGCACTCGGCTAGTGGAAGTACTGGCCGCCGTCGATCACGATGGTCTGGCCGGTCACGAACGCCGCGCCGGGACCGCACAGGAACACCGCGGCGGCCACCAGGTCCTCGGGGAACAGGTCGCGCTTGAGCGTTCGGGCAGCGATCGAGATGGCGCTGACGTGCTCGAAGTCCACCCCGGCGGGGTTCTCCTTCACGCCGTCGGAGATCGTGAAGCCGGGAGCCACGGAGTTGACGAGAATGTTGTCGTCGCCGAGCTCGCGGGCGAGTGCCCGTGTCAGCGCCAGCACCGCCCCCTTGCTTGCCACGTAGTGCAGCAGGAGCGGCACGCCGCGGAAGATCGTCCCGGACGTGATGTTGAGGATGCGCCCGCCGCCCTGGCGGCGCATGTGCGGCACCACGGCGCGGCAGCCCAGGAAGGTGCCGATCACGTTGACCTCGTTCACTGCTCGCCACTCCTCGACGGGGATCTGGTCGAACGGCCGCATCGGGAGGGACGTGAACAGGCCGGCGTTGTTGACGAGGATGTCGACTCGCCCGGTGGCCTCGATGGCGGTATCCACCATGGCGTCGATGTCGCCGGGGTCCGACACGTCTGCCGTGACCCCGATGCCGTCCGGATAGCGAGCGGCGGCGTCTTCCGCCTCTGCCAGGTCGGCGATCACCAGGCGCGCTCCGGCTCGGGCCAAGCCGTCGGCGATGGCGCGGCCGATTCCCTGAGAGCCGCCGGTCACGATGGCGGTCTGCCCAGCGAGCGAGAAGTCCTCGTTGCTGGGTGTCACGAGTTCAGACATGTCATTGCCCTCCGGGGCGCTCATTGGATCGGCGAGAAGGCGCTCGGGGTCAGGATCCGGTTGTGCTGTGTGTGCACCAGCGGATGCAGCTTCGGCAGGAAGGCCTGCCAGCGCTCGTCGGCTGCCAGAGCCGCCCGCCGCTGCTCCCGGTCGGCGAAGTTCTCGTATCCCCACATGGCGCAGATCGACGAGAGGGCGCCGATCTCGGTGGTGAACCAGCCGATGAGGTTGCCCAGAACCTCTTTCTGGATGACGATCCCCTCGGTCTCGTAAAGCCGCAGGACCTCCTTCAGCTTGCCGGTGTAGATGTGGTAGTCCCGCTGCTCGACGATCATGGCCCTCCCTTCCGGTCGCTGAGCGATGGTAGCCGTGGCGCCCGGCAGGGACGAAAGCCGCCCCGGCCGGCCCGATGGGCGCCTACAGCGCCGCTTGGAGCGCGGCCAGCCGCCGGCGCACGAGTTCGAAGAAGCCGTCGCTGTCCACCTCGCTGATCCAGCGGCAGTTGGGCTCCCGCTCGAAACGGTCCCAGTAGTCCACCACGGTCATCCCCATGGTCACCTCGGAATGCGTCTCCACCTCCACGAAGACGTCCTTGCCCTCGTACAGCTCGGGCTCCAGCAGGTAGGCGATGGTGGCCGGGTCGTGCAACGGGCCGCCGCGGGTGCCGTAGCGAGCGATGTCGTAGCGCCCGTAGAACGACAGCATGGCGGCGGTCTTCTCGCCGATGTCGCCGCCGATCGCACGCATCGATTCGATCCACTCGGGGCTCATGAGCGCCTTGTGGGTGACATCCAGCGGCATCGTCACGATCGGTATGCCGCTGCGGTACATGACCGCGGCGGCGTGCGGGTCCACATACACGTTGAACTCGGCGACCGGCGTCGTGTTGCCGCCCACGAAGAAGCCGCCGCCCATCGTCACGATCTGGCCGATCTTCGGGATGATCCGCGGCTCCCGCACCATCGCCATGGCGACGTTGGTGATCGGCCCCACCGGGCAGAGCGTGACCTCGCCGTCCTCGGCCGCCATCAGCACGTCCACCAGCCAGTCCACGGCGTGCATGTCCTGGACCGGCATCGTGGGTTCGTCCCAGTCAGGGCCGTCGAGGCCGGTCTCGCCGTGCACGATCTCGGCTGTCACCAGATCGCGCACCATCGGCCGCTCGCAGCCCGCGAAGATCTTCACGTCGGGCCGGCCCGCCAACTCGCAGACCAGTTGGGCATTGCGAATCGTGAGGGGTAGAGGCACGTTGCCGGCGATGCAGGTGATGCCCAGCACCTCCAGCTCGGGCGAGGCGAGGGCCAGCAGGATGGCGAGGGCGTCGTCCTGGCCGGGGTCGGTGTCGATGATGATCTTTCGTGGGGCCATGACCGGAGGCTAGGCCGCGGTGCGCTGCGGTCGGGCGGTCGACATTTCTCGACACGGGGGGCACTCGGTAACGCTCCGCCTTACTGCTCTCGGTAACATGCCGTGATCGCGGTCCGGTTTCTCGGTCGGCCCCTCTTGCGGGAGTCCCCGAGGTGTACGGGCCCCCTCGGAAGCGGGCGGAGAGACATGGCTTCTGCACACGAGAGATTCTGCACCGCGAGACTCGCCGAACTGGGCGCCCGGATCGGCTCGTCCCTGGTGTCCGACGCCCTCGACGGGGCAGGGCTCCGGCATCAGTCCCTGGAGCCGGGTTATGCCCCGCTCGTGGTCGACCAGGTGTTGATCGGGTATGCCTTCCCCACCCGGCTCGAGGCCACTGACGTGATCCCCGAGGTGCCCTACGTGGGGTTGCTGGCGGCGCTCGACGCCATCGGGCCGGGCGAGGTGTGGGTCGGCGCGGCCGGCGGATTCCGCGACGCCGCGCTCTGGGGCGAACTGCTCTCGACGGCCTGCATGTCCTCCGGCGCGGTCGGGGCGCTGGTCGACGGCTACGTCCGGGATCGCCACGTGATACGCAGCCTGGGGTTCCCGGTGCTGTGCCGTGGGGCCGATCCCCGCGACATCAACGGCAGGGGAGAGGTGGTGGCCCACAACGTGACCGTCGAGGTGGACGGGGTCACCGTGGCTCCCGGCGATCTCGTCGTGGGCGACGACGATGGCGTGGTGATCGTGCCGCAGGCGCTCATCGAGGAGGTCGTGGGCGTCGCCGTGGCGAAGACCTCCGACGAGAGCCGCTTCCGCCAAGCAGTGCGCGAGGGGATGCGACCCGGCGAGGCGTTCAAGCGCTTCGGCGTTCTCTGACGCGCCCCCGGAGATCGACGGAGAAGGAGAGGGACTCATGCCCAGGCATCTGGACCAACGAACCGCGCTGGTGACCGGCGCCGCCAGCGGCATCGGCCGGGCCTGCGCCGTGCGTCTGGCCGAGGAGGGGCTGCACGTGGCCGCGGCCGACCTGCAGGCCGACCTCCTCGAGCAGTTGGCGGACGACGTGGCCGGCATCCACACCCTGGATGTCACCGACTTCGCCGCCGTGCAGGCCGCCGTGGCCGAGATCGGCCAGGTGGACGTGGTGGTGAACTGCGCCGGCATTATCGGCCCGCAGCTGCCCATCTGGGAGGTGCCCCTCGAGGCCTGGGAGAGGACCCTGGCGGTGAACCTCACCGGTACCTTCAACGCCATCAAGGCCACGATCGGCCCCATGCGGCGACGTGGCTGGGGCCGCATCGTGAACATCGCCAGCATCGCCGGCAAGGAGGGCAACCCCAACATGGCCGCCTACTCGGCCAGTAAGGCCGCCGTGATCGGCCTCACCAAGTCGGTCGGCAAGGAGGCCTGCACCGATGGTGTGCTCGTCAACGCCGTGGCGCCCGCGGTCATCTCCACACCCATGAATGCCGATACCGAGCCCGAGGTGATGGCGTACATGATCTCCAAGATCCCCATGGCGCGCCTCGGCCTCGTCGACGAGGTGGCCGACCTGGTGTCCTGGCTGGCCTCTGACGCCTGCAGCTTCTCCACAGGGGCCGTTTACGACATCTCCGGGGGCCGGGCCACCTATTAGCCGACTGTGGAGCGGTGAGGCGCATCACCCCCGGCGTCATTCGGGCCAAGGCCGGAATCCGGTGCCCGGCGGACCGGTTGACGCTGCGGTCGGCCGGTGTCGAGTCTCGTTGTTGAGCGAGCGGCAGTGACAGGCTTCCTGACACCGATCATCATCTGCGCCGGACTGCTGGGGCTGCACGTCTTGCTCCCCGCCCGCCGCGTGACGGGGTACGTGACCGATCCCGCCACGGGGCGCCCGTACGAATACCGCCTCAACGGCCTCCTGGTCCTCGCCGTAGCCACCGGCGGCGGACTGATTGCCGGCGGCACCGGCTGGCTGCCCTGGGGCTGGTTGCACCGCCACGCCTGGTGGGGTGCGGCGGGTGCCACGGCGCTCGGGGCGCTGGTGACGCTGTGGCTGGTCTTCGCGCCGCCCCACCGAGCCGTGGCGCGATCCCACTCTCCCGGCCTTCGAGGATGGATCCGGGACTTCTACCTGGGCCGTGTCGGCAACCTCGCCTTCGCCGGCCGAGTCGACACGAAGATGTTCCTCTACGTCTTCGGCGCGGTTCTGCTGGCCCTGAACGCCTGTTCATACGCCGCCCACCACGCGGATCTGTACGGCTCCGAGGCCAATCCCGGCGTGTACCTGCACGCCGCCCTCCTGGGGTGGTTCGTGGTCGACTACCTGGTATTCGAGCGCGTGCACCTGTACACGTACGACATCTTCGCTGAACGCCTCGGCGCAAAGATCGTCTGGGGTTGCCTGGCGTTCTACCCGTACTTCTACGCGATCGGTCTCTGGGGCACGGCCCGACTGCCCAAGCCGGGGTTGGTGGAGCGTGCCGGGCCCTGGTGGCTGGCCGCCTGCGCGGTCCTCTTCGGTGCCGGCTGGGTGCTGTCGCGCGGCGCCAACCTGCAGAAATACCGCTTCAAGCGCTTCCCGGACCGCTCGTTCGGTGGCATCCAGCCCCGTGCCGTCGCCGACGACCGGGCGCGCCTGCTCGCCAGCGGTTTCTGGGGCGTGTCCCGCCACGTCAACTACCTGGGCGAGATCCTCATCAGCCTCGGCCTGGCCCTGGCGCCGGGACACTTCACGAGCGTCTGGCCGTGGCTCTACCCGGCCTTCATGATCGCCTTCATGCTGATCCGAGAGCGTGCCGACGAGCGCCGCTGCGCCGCCAAGTACGGTCCCCTCTGGGAGCGCTACTGCGAGCGCGTCCCCTACCGGATCATTCCTCGCCTCTACTGAACCGGTGCCGGGCGGGGCGCAGCCGGCCGGGACCACGCAGTCACAAGTTCCACCGCCATCGGTCGCGAGCGGACAGCCGGCGGTGGTGGATCTGGTTGCGGTTACGCCCGCTCGGGCGCTCAGCGCTCCACGTGCAGGGAGGAACCCAACTCGCCGAGGACCAGGTCGCGCTCGAAGTCGGGCACGTGGTCGCGGGGGACGGGCGCCAGGGCCTCGATGAACGTGCATCCCGTCTCGGAGTACAACTCGTGTGGCACGCCACGGTTCATGACGGCGGTGTCGCCGGCGACCAGGTGACGTTCCTCGTCGCCGATCGTGAGGGTCATCTCGCCCTCGGTCAGCACCACGATCTGTTCGGTGGCCTCGTGGTGGTGGCGGGCCACCGTCGTGCCGGGCTCGTACGTCACACGGCAGAGCAGCACTTGCTCGCCGCCGATGGCATGCAGGTGCACGCCGGGGAAGAACTCGAGCGCCTCCACACCGTTCCAGGTGCGAAACGGTGACGGGGTGGCGTCGTCGGAACTCATCGGACCTCGAGATCTCCCGGCGCCGCCTTCGCGTGGCCGCTCAGAACTCGGCCGTCCAGGACTTGCCGGTGCCCACCGTGTTGATCGACAGTTCCTCGTCGAAGATCACGTGCTTGCCCTCGCGGCGGGGCCCGCCACCGGCGTTGCGGGCGTCCAGGGCCTTGAGTATCCGCTCGGGGGTGATGGGCAACTCGGTCACCCACACGCCGACGGCGTCGTACACGGCAGTGGCGATGGCCGCCGGCTGGGCGTTGTTGGACATCTCGCCGATGCCCTTGGCGCCGTAGGGCCCATCGGCGGACGGGTTCTCGATGATGAGGTTGTGCAGCTCCGGCAGGTCGGCGCTGGACGGGGCGTAGTAGCTGCCGAAGTCGCCGGCACGGTGCTCCGCGGAGGGGTAGTACGGGTAGCTGTCCTCCAGCACCCCGAGGCCGAGGCCCATGATGGCACCGCCCTCGATCTGGCCCTCCACCAGCGCTGGGTTGATGGCCTTGCCCACGTCGTAGGCCTGCGTCAGATTCACCACCCGAATCTCGCCGGTCTCATCGTTCACCTCCACCTCGGCAGCGCAGGCGGCATAGGAGATGGCGGCGTGGGGCACGCCGTCCACCTCGCCGGTGGCGGGGTTGGAGATGGCGGCGTAGGGGTTCAACTGCGCGCCGGTGCCGGTGATGAGCTCACCGTGGCCCCAGGTGGCGGCGGCTGCCACGTCAGCGACGTTCAGTTTCTTCGTGGGAGCGCCCTTGGCCATCACCTCGCCGTCGTCGATCTCGAGGTCCTCGGGGCTGATCTCCATCTCCTGGCCGGCCACCTCCAGGATTCGCTCCCGGACGCGCTGGGCGGCTTTCAGAACCGCCTTGCCGGCCACGAACGTGGCGCGCGAGGCGAAGGTGCCGGTGCACACCGGCGAGGAGTCGGTGTTGGAGTTGTCATAGGTGACCCAGTCGTACGGCACCCCGATGGTGTCGGCCACGATCTGTGACTGGATGGTCTTCGAGCCGTTGCCGATGTCGCTCGTGCCGCTGAACACGTCGATGCGGCCGTCGGGCTTGACCTTGATCCAGGCCTGCGACGGGTCGCCGTTCTGATTCATGCCGGTGGGGTATTCGATGGACGCGATGCCGCGCCCGGTGTGGATGGCCATCAGTGATCCTCCGAGTGGCTGAGTTGGCCGACAAGATGCTCGGGCAGCCATTCGCCCTCGCGCATCTCGCGGGTGGCGTCGCTGTAGGGCGCCGCCAGTTCGGTATCGGTGGCGCCGGCGATGGCGTGCAGCACGTCCACCGTCGACGGGTCCATGTAGCGGACGCCGTTCGGCGAGGTGTCGCCGATGCGGTTGGCGTTCTTGAGACGCAATTCGAACGGGTCGACACCGAGTTCGGTCGCGATCCGGCTCATGTGGGTCTCCACGGCGAAGGACACCGAGGTCACGCCGTAGCCCCGCATCGCCGAGGTGGGCGTGCGGTTGGTGAAGCACACGTAGCCGTCGAAGTGCAGGTTGGGGATGGTGTAGGCGCCGGTGTGGTGGAAGCTGTGCTTGGTGACCCCGTAGGGCGAGAAGCGGGCGTACCCGCCGGCGTCGTGCAGCGTCAGCATCTTGCGACCCAGGATCCAGCCGTCGCTGGTGACCCCGTCGATGATCTCCATGTGCCAAGGCGCCCGCGTGCTGGAGCACAAGAACTCCTCCTCGCGGGTCCAGCGCCACTTCACGGGACGGCCGGACTTCTGGGCCAGCAGGGCGCACAGGGTCTCGGTGGCGGTGTCCACCTTGCCTCCGAAGCCGCCGCCCACGGTACCGCCCACGAACTTCAGCTTGTTCAGCGGCAACTGCAGGTGCGCCGCCACGACCCCCATTGAGAAGTACAGCGCCTGCGTGCACGAGTAGATCGTCATGCGCCCGTCGGGCTCTGGCACCGCCAGGCCCACCTGGGTCTCGAGGGGCATCTGCTCGATGGCGGCGGGGCGGTAGACGCCCTGGATGATCTTGTCGGCCTGCTCGAACGCCTGCTCGACGTTGCCCTTGCGGATCTGCCGCACGTTCATCTCACCCTCGAAGTGCGGATAGATGGTGCCCCAGTGGTGGATCTGCGGGGCGTCGGCGTCGAACGACTTGCGCATGTCGAACAGCGCCGGCAACTCCTCGTACTCGATCTCGATAGCGTCCACCGCCGCTCGGGCCGCGTCGGTGTCCTCCGCCGCCACCACGGCGATGGGTTGGCCCTTGTAGCGGACGTCCTCTGACGCCAGGAGCGGTTCGTCGGCCGGGATTCCCAGCGCCGACAGGTGCCCGTACACAAGAAGCGGTACGTCCGTGTGCGTGACTACGGCTGCCACACCGGGCATCTGCTCGGCCCGCGACGTGTCGAGCCGCTTGATGGCGGCATGGTGGTGCGGTGAGCGCAGCGCCTTGACGTGCAACATGCCGTTCACGCGCACGTCGTCCACGTACACGGTGCGCCCGGTGGCGTGACCGACCCCGTCGTAGCGGGGTAGGCGTGCTCCTACTGCTTTCATGTCGTGCCCCTCGCCTTCTGTAGCGGGATCTTGTTGTGCTGCGGCGGCCGAACCGTCGCTGGCGGTCGTCCGTCTGTTGGAGTGGTCAGGTCAGAACGGTGGTGTGCGGGCTCTCCGCAGTCGTGGAGAGGTCGAAGTTGCCGTCGCGGGCTGCCGCCACGGCGTCCAGGATCTTCAGGTAGCCGGTGCAGCGGCAAACGTGCCCGGCCAGCGCCTCGCTGATCTCGGTCCGGTCGGCGCTACCACCCCCTTCGAGGTAGGCGGTGGCGGCGATGATCATCCCGGGCGTGCAAAAGCCGCACTGCGCCGCGCAGTAGTGGACGAACGCCTGCTGCACATCCGACATGCTCTCGGGCGCTCCGAGCCCCTCCACGGTGGTCACCTCCGCATCGGGGACCGACCCCACTGCCGTGAGGCACGAGCGCCGCGGGGCGCCGTCGATGAGCACCGTGCAGGCCCCGCAGCCACCGTTCTCGCAGCCGGCCTTGGGGCCGAGAACGTCCAGTTCCTCCCGCAGCACGTGCAGCAGGGGAGTGAGCGGTGGGCTCTCCACCGTCCGGTTGTTGCCGTTGACGACGATGTTCACGCGCTTGCCTCCAACTCGCTCAGGACCTGCTTCACCAGGGCGGGCAGGGTGCGCGCCCGGTACCAGCCCGACGCCAGTGGATCATCGGACGGCTGGACGTCTGCGGCGGCCGCCCCCCCGGCGGCGTCGGGATCGCCCGCCAGCGCCTCGGCGCTCCCGAGCCTCGACCCGC
>LXNJ01000343.1_pt1 | contig 33171 bp, 19 predicted proteins | sample 809081 | NCBI WGS metagenome assembly LXNJ01 (sample SAMN04870510, study PRJNA318959) | sponge metagenome | biome: sponge; feature: marine sponge reef; material: water | host: Petrosia ficiformis | place: Greece: Milos, Mediterranean Sea | collected 2013-05-29 | depth 5-7 m | reverse complement strand
CAACGCGGCCAACGTCTGGCCCGTCGGCCGCAACGGCATGCACCGCTACAACAACCAGGACCACTCCATGTTCACGGCCATGCTGGCCGTCGAGAACGTGGTGCTCGGCACGGACCACGACACCTGGGGGGTCAACGTGGAGTCGGAGTACCACGAGGAGCTCCACGAGTCCTCCGCCCCGGCCCCCTCGCCGCCACCGTCAGCGTCCTAGGTCTGGTTCGGAGCATGGCACCGACCTGCGCATCGGTGGAGGTCCGGGAGGCCAACGGCGTCGAGGTTGCCGTGTTCGACCAGATCGGCTGCCGTGGCAGCGCCGGCTTCGTGGGCATGCAGGAGACCGTGCGATCACCGAGCACCGGCTCGCGCCAGGCATGTGACACCGGGCCGGGCCGCTACGATCCGGCGCCGTGGCAACAGTGGCAAAGATCGGTGATCTCGCCGCTGAGGCCGGGATGCGTCGGGTCCACATGCTCGCCTGGCGCGACCTGGACGACATCGAGGCCGGCGGCTCGGAGCTCCACGCCGACCGGATCGCCCGCCTGTGGGCCGAGGCCGGCATCGACGTGACGATGCGCACGTCGTTCGCGGCGGGCTCCCCCGCCGCGGCGAGCCGCAGGGGCTACCGCGTGATCCGCCGGGGCGGGCGCTACATGGTGTTCCCCCGGGCCGTGCTGGCCGAGCTGGGCGGGCTTCACGGACCCCGCGACGGGCTGGTTGAGATCTGGAACGGCATGCCGTTCCTGTCGCCGGTGTGGTGCCGGGGACCACGGGCCGCATGGGTGCACCAGCCCCACACCGAGCTGTGGGACCGGGTGCTGCCCCCCGGCCGGGCCGCCGCCGGCCGGATCTTCGAGCGGGACCTCGCGCCCTGGCTCTACCGGGGCACGCCGGTGGTGACCCTGTCGGAGTCGGTCCGCTCCCAGCTTCTGAGCCGGTTCCGGTTCACGCCCGAGCGCGTGCATGTGGTCCCACCCGGCATCGACGACCGCTTCCAGCCCGGCCCCGAGGGTGCCGAGTCGCCCGAGCCGCTGCTGGTGGCCGTGGGCCGGCTCACCGCCTCCAAGCAGTTCGACCGGTTGATCCGGGTCGTGGCCCGGTTGCGGGAGCGGTGCCCGGCCCGGCTGGTGGTGGTCGGCTCGGGCACCGAGCAGGACCGCCTGCAGCAACTGGTGGCCGAGCTGGACGCCGACGGCTGGTGCGAGCTGGCCGGCCGGATCGGCGACGACGCCCTGAGCCGGCTCTATCAGCAGGCGTGGGCGCTGGTGAGCGCCTCCGCCAGCGAAGGCTGGGGCATGACCATCACCGAGGCGGCCGCATGCGGAACACCCGCGGTCGTATCGGACATACCGGGCCACGCCGACGCGGTCGCCGACGGCGAGACGGGACACCTGGCTGCCCGCGACGACGACTGCATCGCGGCCCTGGAGCGGATCATCAGCGACCCGGCGCACCGCAGGCGCCTGGGCGACGCGGCCAGGGCCAGAGCGGCCCGGCTCACCTGGGAGCGCGCCGCCTACGACACGCTGGCCGTGCTGGCCGGTGAGGTCCGCCGCCCCACCCGATGACGCTGCCTGGGCGATGACGCCGAGCACCCGATGACGCCGAGCACCCGATGACGCCGGGCTCTCGGGCTGCGGCCTCGGCCGCCACCATCTGGGCCAGGCTCGCGGCCTGGTGGCGCCACCAGTCCGGCTGGACGGTGGCCGTGGCCGCCGCGGTCGCCTACGGGCCATTGCTGGCCTCCAGCCCCGGGCTGGTGGGGGCGGACACGAAGACCTACCTCTATCTCGACCCGGGCCGGCTCATGAGCCAAGCCGGCGTGCTTTGGGACGCCGACCGGGCGCTGGGAACCGTCACCCATCAGAACATCGGCTTCCTGTGGCCGATGGGCCCCTTCTACTGGTTCTTCGAGGCGGTGGGCGCCCCCGACTGGGTGGCCCAGCGCCTGTGGGTCGGCACGCTGCTGTTCGCGGCCGGCCTCGGAGTCCGCTACCTGTTGCGCACCCTCGGCTTCGAGGGCCGGGGCCTGCTGATCGCCATGCTCGCCTACGAGTTGAGCCCTTACGCGCTCAACTACTCGGCCCGCATCTCAGCCGTTCTGCTGCCGTGGGCCGGGCTGGGCTGGCTGATCGGGCTGACGGTCCGCTCGGCCCGAACTGGGGGCTGGCGCCACCCGGCCCTGTTCGCACTCGCCGTCGTCACGGTGGGGAGCGTCAACGCCACCAGCCTGGCGCTGGCCGGTCTCGGGCCGGTGCTGTGGCTCATGCACGCGGCGGTCACCGACCGCAGCATCGGGTCGCGCCGGGCGCTGGCTGCCGCGGCCCGCATCGGCGTGCTCACCGTGGCCGTGTCGCTGTGGTGGATGGCCGGCCTGGCCCTGCAGAGCGGCTACAGCCTCAATGTCCTGCGCTACACCGAGAGCCGCGAAGTGGTGGCCTTGGCCTCGACCTCCCCCGAGGTGCTACGCGGCCTCGGGTACTGGTTCTTCTACGGCAACGACAAGCTCGGGCCCTGGATCGAGCCCAGCGTCGCCTACACCCAGGGTGGCTGGCTGATCTTCGTCGGGTTCGGGCTGGCAGTGCTGGCACTGGGCTCGGCCGCGCTGGTGCGGTGGCGCCATCGCGGCTACTTCGTGCTGATGGCCGCGGTCGGGGCGCTGGTCGCGGTGGGCTTCCACCCGCCCGAGGACCCATCGATTCTTGGTTCGCTCTTCGAGCGCTACTCCCGCACCGGCCCTCTGCTGGCCATGCGCTCGCTGCCTCGGGCCGTCCCCTTGGTGGCCCTCGCCATGGCCGTACTCCTCGGCGTGGGCGTGAACGCCCTTTCGAAGCGGCTCCGGCGCGTCGGCGCGGTCGCGGCCGCCCTGGTGATGGTCGGCGTCGTTCTCAACAATCCGGCCATGTGGCGACTCGACATGATCGAGGACCACCTCAACCGGCCCGAGGAGATACCCGAGTACTGGCTGGAAGCCGCCGCAGCCCTAGACCGCGGCGACGGCGGCGGCGAGAGCCGGGTGTGGGAGATCCCCGGATCCGACTTCGCCTCCTACCGCTGGGGCAACACTGTCGACCCCATCACGCCGGGCCTGATGGATCGAGGCTATGTCGCCCGCGAGCTGGTGCCGTTCGGCTCGGCGCAGTCGGCGTCGCTTCTCGGCGCCGTCGACCGGCGGCTCCAGGAGGGGACTCTCGATCCCGGCAGCCTCGCCCCGGTGGCCCGGCTCATGTCTGTGGCGGACATGGTTCACCGCGCCGACATGATCTTCGAGCGCTACCGGACCCCGAGACCGGTCGAGACCGCCGAGTTCCTCGGCCGGGTACCCGGCCTGGGAACCGTCGAGGCCTTCGGCGACCCGGTGCCCAACGTCGCCGGCCCGGAGCAGACCTTGGTCGACGCGATTCACCTGGCCCGTCCCGCCGACGCCGAGCACCCCGCGCCGGTGACCCGTTACGGGGTCGCTGATCCGCTTCCGATCGTGCGCACAAGGCCCATCGGGGGCGCCACGGTGCTGGTGGGCGACGCCGACGGCATCGTCGACGCGGCCGGTGCCGGGGTCATCGACCTCGACCGCGCTCTCGTGTTCGCCGCGGACCTCGCTGCCGACCCCTCAGTGGCCGACCTGGTCCTATCAGAGCCGGCTCACATTGTGGTGACCGATTCGAGCCGGCGCCGCGCCCAACGCTGGGGGACCCTGCGCGAGAACCGGGGACACACCGAGCAGGCCTCCGAGCAGCCGATGCGGCACGACCCTCTCGACAACCGCTTGCCGGTCTTCGACTACGAGGCCATCGCGGCCAACGCCGGCTCCGTTGACGACGTCCGCACCGTGAGCGAGCAGCGCGGCCCCGTGTCGGCCCAGGCCAGCGCCCACGGCAACCCGGTCACCTACACCAACGACGACCGGCCCTACAACGCCCTGGACGGATCACTGGACACCGCCTGGGTCGTGGCCGCATTCAGCGAGGCCATCGGCGAGCGACTGCGTCTCAGGTTGGACGAGCCGGCTGAGGTGGAGTCGATGCTGCTGGTACAGCCCCAGGGGCGCTCCGAACGCCACACCGTGGAGAGTGACCGCCACATCACCGAGATCGAGGTCCGCGTCGACGCCGGGCGTCCGGTCACCGTCACCCTGGATGAGAGGTCGAGATCACCTCAGGGCCAGCGGATCCCGTTGGGGGTGGAGGCGTCGGAGATCGAGATCGAGATAACCGGCACCAGCCTCGGTCGGCAGGTGACCTACCCGGCGGTGGCGCCCGTCGGCTTCGCAGAGGTCGATCTCGGTCTCGGCGCGGTGTTCGAGGTGATCCGGACCCCCCGGGCGTTGCTCGACCGCCTCGGCGGCGAACTCGACGACCACCGCGTGAGCGTGGTCCTGACCCGGGAACGGTCCGATCCCCGTGAGCCGGTGCGCACCGATCCCGAGCTTCAGATGGTGCGGGCCGTCCCGCTGCCGAGCCGCCTGCAGGTCGAGGTCTCGGGCTCGGCCCGGCTGGCGACCACGGCGCCTGCAGATCTGATCGACGACCTCGTCGGGATCACCGGGTCGGCCGCGGGCCGGGCCTCGTCGTCGGGACACCTCGCGGGCGACCTTCCGAGCCGGGCCTCCGCGGTGCTCGACGGTGACGGGTCCACCGCGTGGACCGGCCGCTTCGACACCGGGCCGGGCCAGTGGCTGGAGCTGACCCGTCCGGTGCCCTTCGAGCCGGGATCCATCGAGATGGACGTCGTGGTGGACGATCTTCACTCCACGCCGGCCGCGGTGCAGGTGCTGGTGGACGGCACCGATGCGGGCACCTACGAGTTGGGCCTCGCCGGTGATGTCGTGGGCGCCGCGCCCGGCACGACCGCTACCGCGACAATTCCGCTTGCACGGGCCGGGACGACGCTGCGGCTGGTGTTCGTCGAAATGATCGAGCGCTTGACCCGGGACTGGTACAGCAACGGGATGGTGGCCCTGCCCGTAGCGGTAGCCGAGGTGCGTGTCGGTGACAGCCCGCGACTCGGCCCGCCCGCCGACATCGACACAGGCTGCCGCGACGATCTGTTGACCATCGACGGCCAGAGCGTGCCGGTGCGCATCACCGGTACGGCCGGCGACGCGCTGGCCCGCAGCGCGCTGCGAATCGAGGGCTGCGCCCCGGTCGCGCTGGGGACCCCGGAGAGCCTGATCATGACCACGCCCGGATCACGCACCGGCTTCCACATCGACCAGTTGGTGCTGAGCGGGCCGCAGCGGGTGCTCCCGCCGGCAGGCTCCGGCGGCGTGGACGCGGTCCGCCACAGCGATACCTCCTACACGGTGCGAGTGCCGGACCGGGACACCGACCGCTGGCTGGTGCTGGGCCAGAGCCACAACCGGGGCTGGCATGCCGCCGTCGAGGGCGCCGATCTGGGCCCGCCGGTGGTGATCGACGGCTTCGCCAACGGCTGGCTGCTGCCTGCAGGGGAGGCCGCGGTGGTGGAGCTGCGCTGGACGCCCCAGCGGCTGGTGGACTGGGCGCTGCGGATCTCGCTGCTGGCGGTGGCCGCGGTCCTGTTGATCGCCTGGAGGGGCCGAGGCGACCGCGGCGAGTCCCGGCCTGCCCTGGCCCGCGTGGAGCCCGACCGGCCCATCCTGCGCTGGCCCTGGCACCGGGCATCGGTGCAGCCCGCGTCCACGGCCGCGGTCCTCGTGGCGGCCGCAGCTGCCACTGCACTGGCCGCGGCCAGCGTTCCCGACTGGCACGCCCTGGCGCTGGTTGCGGGGGTCGTGACGGTGCTCGCCCTGCGCCACCGCCGCCTGTGGTGGCTGGCCCCGATGACCGCGGCCGTGTCGCTGGGCATCGCAGCGCTGTTCGTGCTGATCCAGCAGTACCGGTTCCGCTACCCGCCGGACTTCATCTGGCCGTTCAGGTTCGAGTCGGTCCACATCCTCGGCATGGCCGCCATCGTCGCCCTGGCCTGCGACTACGCGGTGACTGTGGCCCAAGCCCGTAGCCTCCGGCGGCGATCTACCTCAGGGGCATCGAAGCCGGGGTGACCACCGCGGGGAGGTCGGTGGAGCCGACCAGGTCGGCGTCGACCGCGGCCGCGCAGGCCCGGCCCTCGGCGATGGCCCACACGATCAGGCTCTGGCCCCGGCCCATGTCACCGCACACGTAGACGCCGTCGACATTGGTGGCCCACCGCTCGTCGCGGGCCACGTTGCCGCGGCCGTCGAGTTCCACCCCTAACTGCTCGATGAGCGGGCCCCGCTCAGGACCCACGAAGCCCATGGCCAACAGCACGAGGTCCGCACCGATCTCCTGCTCGGTGCCGGGGATCGGGTCGAAGCTCATCCGCCCGTCGGTGATCGTCTGCTCCACCCGCACGGTCGCCAGCGCGGCCAGGTTGCCGTCGCCGTCGCCGATGAACTTCGTGGTGTTGATGGCGTAGTCGCGCTCGCCGCCCTCCTCGTGGGCCGACGACACCCGGTAGATCATGGGCCAGGTCGGCCACGGGTTGGAGTCGGGACGCTCGTCGGGCGGGCGGGGCATGATCTCGAACTGGCGGATGGATGCAGCCTGCTGGCGGTGGGCGGTGCCCAGGCAGTCGGCTCCGGTGTCGCCCCCGCCGATGATCACCACCCGCTTGCCCTCCGCAGTGATGGGAGGCTCGTCGAGGTCGCCCTCCTGGACCCGGTTGGCTCCGGGCAGGTACTCCATGGCCTGGTACACCCCGTTCAGCTCCCGTCCCGGAATGGGCAGGTCCCGCGAGGCGGTGGCCCCGCAGGCCAGCACCACCGCGTCGAAGCCGGCCATCAGTTCCTCGGCACTTGTGTCAGCGCCCACATCGATACCGGCGCGGAACTCGGTCCCCTCGGCCTCCATCTGGGCCAGGCGGCGATCGAGGTGGCGCTTCTCCATCTTGAACTCGGGGATCCCGTAGCGCAGCAGGCCCCCGATGCGGTCGGCCCGCTCGAACACCACCACGCGATGGCCGGCGCGGGTGAGTTGCTGGGTCGCGGCCAGCCCGGCCGGACCGGACCCGACCACAGCCACGCTGTGGGTGGTGCTGACCGCCGCCGGCTGCGGGGTGATCCAGCCTTCGGCCCAGGCCCGATCGACGATCTCCACCTCGACCTGCTTGATGGTCACCGGCGGCTCGTGGATGCCGAGCACGCAGGCCGCCTCACACGGCGCCGGGCACAGCCGCCCGGTGAACTCCGGGAAGTTGTTGGTGGCGTGGAGCCGCTCGATGGCCCGGCGCCATTGCTGGCGGTACACGAGGTCGTTCCAGTCCGGGATCAGGTTCCCCAGCGGGCAGCCGCTGTTGCAGAACGGGATGCCGCAGTCCATGCAGCGCGACGCCTGGTTGCGGAGCTTCTCCTCACCGAAGGGCTCGTACACCTCGCGCCAGTCCCTCAGCCGCACGGGCACCGGGCGGCGGGACGGCAGCTCCCGATCATGGACGAGGAAGCCCCGCGGATCAGCCACGGCCGGATCTCACCCTGAAGTCGAGCTTCATCTCTAGTCGTGGGCTGCGGCCATCACCGCGGCCACCTCGTCGGTGCCCTCGGCCCGGGCCTGCTCGGCGGCGAGCATCACCCGCTTGTAGTCGTTGGGCATGACCTTGACGAAGCTCCTCGAGGCTGAGGTCCAGTCGTCCAGCAGCCGGGCCGCCACCTCGCTGCCGGTCTCGTGGCGGTGGCGCTCCACCCGGTGTCGCAGCCAGACGAAGTCCTCGGCGTCGAGCGGCTCCAGCGCGACCATCTCCGGGTTGACCCTGACACCCATCTTGCCCTTGGGGTCATAGACGAAGGCGACGCCGCCCGACATGCCCGCCGCGAAGTTTCGGCCCACCGGTCCGAGCACTACCGTGCGCCCGCCGGTCATGTACTCGCACCCGTGGTCGCCCACACCCTCGACGACCGCGGTGGCCCCGGAGTTGCGCACGCAGAACCGCTCCCCCACCAGGCCCCGCAGGTATATCTCACCGCTGGTGGCCCCGTAGCCGATCACGTTGCCGGCGATGACGTTGTCCTCTGCCGTGAAGTTGGCGTCGGCCGGCGGCCTGACCACGATGCGGCCACCGGAGAGCCCCTTGCCGACGTAGTCGTTGGCGTCGCCCTCGAGCCGCAGGGTGATGCCCTTGGGCACGAAGGCGCCGAATGAGGTGCCCGCGGAGCCGGTGAAGCTGATCACGATGGTGTCGTCGGGCAGGCCCCCGGCCCCGTAGCGGCTGGTCACCTCGCTGCCGAGCAGGGTCCCCACCGTCCGGTTGACGTTGCGGATCGGGATGTCGATGGTCACAGGCCGGCCGTCGTCGAGCGCGCCCTCGGCCAGCTGGATGAGCGTCTGGTCCAGGGCCCGATCGAGGCCGTGGTCCTGCTCGACGGCCTGGTGACGGACCGCTTCGGGCCCCAGCGGCGGGAGGTGCAGGATGGGCGAGAGGTCCAGGCCGCTCGCCTTCCAGTGGTCGACGGCATCGGTCACATCGAGCACCTCGACCTGTCCGACAGCCTCCTCGATGGTCCGGAATCCCAGGGAGGCCAGCAGGGCCCGCACCTCCTCGGCGATGAACTCGAAGAAGGTGACCACGAACTCGGGCTCCCCGGAGAACTTCTCGCGCAGCTCGGGATTCTGGGTGGCCACGCCCACCGGGCAGGTGTCGAGGTGGCACACCCGCATCATCACGCAGCCCATCACCACCAGCGGCGCGGTGGCGAAGCCGAACTCCTCGGCACCCAGCAGCGCGGAGACCACCACGTCGCGGCCGGTCTTGAGCTGACCGTCGACCTGCACCACGATGCGGTCCCGCAGGTCGTTGAGCAGCAGCGTCTGCTGGGTCTCGGCCAGACCCAGCTCCCAGGGCGCTCCGGCGTGCTTGATCGAGGTGAGCGGCGACGCGCCGGTCCCCCCGTCGTTGCCGGAGATAAGCACCACGTCGGCGTGGGCCTTGGACACCCCGGCGGCGACCGTGCCCACCCCGACCTCAGCCACCAGCTTCACGTGGATGCGGGCCGCGGGGTTGGCGTTCTTGAGGTCGTGGATCAGCTGGGCCAGGTCCTCGATGGAGTAGATGTCATGGTGGGGCGGCGGCGAGATCAGCCCCACACCCGGCGTGGAGTGGCGGGTCTTGGCGATCCAGGGGTACACCTTGTGGCCGGGGAGCTGGCCGCCCTCGCCGGGCTTGGCCCCCTGGGCCATCTTGATCTGGATGTCGTCGGCGTTGACCAGGTACTCGCTGGTCACCCCGAAGCGGCCCGACGCGGCCTGCTTCACCGCGCTGCGACGCAGATCGCCGTTGGGGTCGCGGACATAGCGGTCGGCGTCCTCGCCGCCCTCGCCGGTGTTGGACTTCCCCCCGATGCGGTTCATGGCGATGGCCAGGGTCTCGTGAGCCTCCTTGGAGATCGACCCGTAGCTCATGGCGCCGGTGGCGAACCGCTTGACGATCTCCGACACCGGTTCGACCTCCTCGATGGGAACCGGGGGCCGCACGCCGGTGCGGAGCCGGAACAGCCCGCGCAGCGTGCCGAGCCGGCTGGACTGGTCGTCGACGCGCCGGGTGTACTCACCGAAGATGTCGAAGCGGCGCTCGCGGGTGGCGTGCTGCAGCTTGAACACCGTCTCGGGGTTGAACAGGTGGTACTCGCCCTCGCGCCGCCACTGGTACTCGCCGCCCGCCTCGATGGTGCGGTGGGCCCGGCGGGCCGCGTTGGTGGAGAAGGCCCGCCCGTGGCGCACCGCCACCGCGGCCGCGATCTCGTCCAGGCCGATCCCGCCGAGACGGCTGGCCGTGCCGGTGAAGTACTTGTCCACCAGCTCGGGGCCCAGCCCGATGGCCTCGAAGATCTGGGCACCCGTGTAGGAGGCCACCGTGGAGATGCCCATCTTGGACATCACCTTGAGGATCCCCGCGCAGGCGGCCTTGACGAAGTTGCGGTGGGCGGCCTCGACTCCCATGGCGGGGTCCAGCCCGTGCAGCCCCTCCTTCGCCATGTGGGCGATGGTCTCGAAGGCGAGGTAGGGGTTGACGGCGTTGGCGCCGTAGCCCAGGTGCAGGCACAGGTGGTGCACCTCGCGTGCGTCGCCGCTCTCCGACACCAGGCCGACGCGGGTGCGGGTGCGCTCCCGCACCAGATGCTGGTGCACGGCCGAGATTGCCAGGAGTGACGGGATGGGAGCCATCCGTTCGTCGCTGCCCCGATCCGACACCACCAGGATGTTGGCTCCGGCCGCGATGGCGGCGGAGGCCGCGTCGCACAGGCCGTCCAGTGCCCGGCTGAGGCCGTCGACGCCGTCGGCAACGGTGAACAGCGCAGGCAGCACCTCGGTGTGGAAGTCCTGCAGTCCGCCCGGTCCGTCGACCTCCACGAGCCGGGCCAGCTCGGCGTCGGTGATCACGGGGCTGTCGAGGTGCACGGTCCGGCACGACGACGGCTGCGGGTCGAAGAGGTTGCCCTCGGGGCCGACCCTCGCGTACAGCGACGTGACCAGCTCCTCGCGTATGGCGTCCAGCGGCGGGTTGGTCACCTGCGCGAAGAGCTGCTTGAAGAAGTCGTAGATGGGCCGGTTGCGGTCCGAGAGCACCGCCGGAGGCGTGTCGGTGCCCATCGAGCCCAGCGCCTCCTTGCCGTTGACGACCATGGGAGCAAGCAGCAGCCGGTGCTCCTCGTGGGTGTGCCCGAACACCTGCTGGCGCTGGATCAGCGTGCCCTCCTCGCGCCGCTGCAGCTCACGCGGCGGCAGGTCCTCGAGACGCACGAGGTTCTGGTCCAGCCACTGGTCGTAGGGCCGGCCCGAGGCGAGTCGGTCCTTGATCTCGTCGTCGCGCACTATGCGGCCCTCGGCGGTGTCGATCAGGAACATGCGCCCGGGCTGCAGCCTTCCCTTCTCCACCACCGAGCTCTGGGGCACGTCGATCACGCCCGTCTCCGACGCCATCACGACGAGGCCGTCGCTCGTGACCGAGTAGCGCGACGGACGCAGGCCGTTGCGGTCCAGCACCGCGCCGATGACGGTGCCGTCTGTGAAGGCGATCGAGGCGGGACCGTCCCAGGGCTCCATGCGGGTGGCGTGGTAGCGGTAGAACGCCTTGCGCTCGGCGCTCATCTCGGCATGATGCTCCCAGGGCTCGGGGATCATCATCAGCACGGCCTCGGCCATCGAGTAGCCACCGAGGGTCAGCAGCTCGAGAACCTCGTCGAAGCCGGCCGTGTCGCTGGCACCGGGAGTGCAGATCGGGAAGGCCCGCTCGATGCCCTCCAGATGCGGCGACGACAGCAGGGTCTCGCGGGCCCGCATCCAGTTGCGGTTGCCGGCGATGGTGTTGATCTCGCCGTTGTGGGCGATCATGCGGTAGGGGTGGGCCAGCGGCCACGACGGGAAGGTGTTGGTGGAGAAGCGGGAATGGACCAGCGCCAGCGCGCTCTCGACCCGCTCGTCCCGCAGGTCGGCGTAGAACGAAGTGAGCTGGCGGGAGATGAGCATCCCTTTGTAGACGAGGGTCCGGGCGCTGAGGCTCGGGAAGTACACGCCGGTGTGGGCCGGTGCGGCGTTGCCCATGGCGGCCTCGTCGTCCTCGGCCGCGGAATAGCCCGCTCCGCCCGGCCCGATCTCGTGCTCGATGCGCTTGCGCACGACGTACACCCGCCGGTCCAGCTCGATTCCCGAGAGGTCGTCGCCCTCGATGAACACCTGGCGGAAGCTCGGCATCGCGGCCCGTGAGCCCGGCCCCAGCACCGACGTGTCGACGGGAACCTCCCGCCATCCGATGACGCGCAGACCCTCGGTGCGCACGATCCGCTCCACTTGGGCGGCGGCCTTCTCGGCGTCGTCGACTGCCGGCGGCAGGAAGCCGATGCCGGTGGCGTACTCCCCCGCCGGCGGCAGCTCATGGTCGACCACGTCTCGCAGGAACCGGTCCGGAACCTGGATCAGGATGCCGGCGCCGTCACCGGTGAGCGGGTCCGCTCCCAGCGCCCCCCGATGCTCGAGGTTGCAGAGCGCCTTGACCCCGAGGGCCACCACGTCGTGGGAGGCCTTGCCGCCGATGTTGCACACGAAGCTGACGCCGCACGAGTCGTGCTCGTTCTGCGGGTCGTAGAGGCCCTGGCGCTGGGCGGGGTCGGCAGCCATCGGTCTCCCCTGGGGAGCTGGTTCGTCGTTAGTGGCGCTTCTCAGGCGGATTTGTCGTGCCCGAACCGCGGCTAGCACGGCAGCGGCCGGGACGTCATTGGCCCGTTACCGCTTGAAACGCTCACATCAACATACCCAGAAACCCCGTCATCCCTGCAAGCGGGGGGCCGGCGCGCCCCGGCGGCCGGCGGCCCGAGCTATGAATCGTCGGACCTGGACTCGGTGAAGGACTCGAGACGCCGTGACAGGTGCTGGAAGGAGACGGGGCCGTGTCGCAGCCCCCTCCGGCCGCGCACGGCCAGGTCCATAGCCGCCAGCAGGATCGGGAATATCTCCAGACGACCGATCACCATCAACAGCGCCAGCACGAGCCTTGCCGGCTGGCTGAAGGCCACCGCGTAGTTGGACGTGGGGCCGGCCTCGTTCAGCGCCGGTCCCATGTTCCCCAGCGCCGACACGACCGCTCCCAGCGAGGACTCGAGGTCCCCTTCCAGCGCGGTGACCGCCAGCAGCCCGCACGCCACCAGCAGGAAGTGCAGCAGGAAGAACCCGGCCACCCGCGACACCACCGTCTCACTGACGACGTCGCGCCCGAGCCGGATCGGGATCACCGCGCGAGGCGCTTGGGTGTGCCGGACGCTGCGCAGCATCGTCAGGCCGAGCACCCTCATCCGCAACACCTTGATCCCACCCGACGTCGATCCCGAGCAGCCGCCCACCACCATCAGCAGCAGCAGCACGAGCTGGGCCCCGGCCGCCCACATCACGTAGTCGCCGGGCGAGCCCGGCCCGGTGGCGTTGGACAGGCCGGTGCTGGTGCCCAGCGACACCACCGTGAACACCCCGGCCCGGATCGACGATCCCAGCGGCAGGCCGTTCTCCAGCCACAACAGGATCACGATGATGATCGAGGCCAGGCTCAGCAGCGTCAGATACGACCGGAACTCGCTGTTGCGGTGGTACGGCAGGGTACGAGTGGCCACCGCCCGCCAGTGCAGCGAGAAGCTGGTGCCACCCAGGATCATGCACACGATCGCCACCGTCTCGACAGCCACGCTGTCGTAGTGCCCGATCGAGTCGGCGTGCACCGAGAAGCCTCCAGTGGCCGCGACCGTGAAGGCGTGGGCCACCGCGTCGTAGAGCGAGGCGAACCCGTCCGCCGCGAAGAAGGCGAGCGCCGCGCAGGCCGTGAACCCGATGTAGACGATCCACAGCCGTCTGGCCGTCTCGCTCACCCTGGGCGTGAGACGGTCGGACGACGGCCCGGGCGCCTCGGCCGAGATCAGCTCCAGACCGCCGACGCCGAGGAACGGGAGCACGGCCACCGCCAGCACGACCACGCCCATTCCGCCGTACCAGTGGGTGAGCTGCCGGTACATCATCAGGCCGCGGCCGGGGGTGTCGAAGTCGGCCAGCACGGTGGAGCCGCTGGCCGAGAAGCCCGACGCCGACTCGAACAGGCTGTTGACGACCTGCTCGACGAATCCCGCGCCGCCGTAGGCGAACGTCCCGGCCAGAATGAACGGCAGCGCTCCCACCGCGGTGATGAGGACCCACGTCCATGCGACAGTGCCGAAGATCTGGCGCTTGCGGATCGCACCGGGCCGGGTGACGTACCACAGCAGCCCACCGGCGGCGCCGGTCAGCAGACCTGACACGGCCAGCGCGGCTGTGTCGCGCCGGCTGGTCAGCGCCTCCAGCAGCGCGCACGCCAGCATCCCGACTGACACCGCAGCCAGCGATATGCCGATTACGTGCAGCGTGGTAGAGGCGATCCAGCCCCGCTGCAGGCCTGGATCCAGATCCGGAGCGGCACCCTCCGCTGGGCCTCTAGGCATCGCCGTTGTCGGGCAGGTGCAAGCCCGTCACTATGCGGCGGCGTGTCTCCCGCTCTTGTTCGCTGCGCTCACGGGCCGCTCGGGCCATGGGCTCGCCCGTACGGGCCGGATTGACGCGCCTGCCCGCTCGGCCTCTAGGCATCGCCGTTGTCGGACTCCGAGCGAGTCTGGCGGCGGCGTACGGCCAGCACGACCCGGAAGCGGGATTCACGGACCGCCACCCGGTACCAGCGCAGCACGAGCCCCACGCCGGCCAGCAACGGCGGGATCGTCATCCGGCCCCCCAGCATCAGCGGCACCAGCGCCAGCCGGCCCGACCAGTCCAGACCCTCGAGGCGCCCGTAGGCGCCGACTTCCCCCATCGCCGGGCCCACCGTGCTGAAGGCGCTCACCGATCCCCAGACGCTGCCCAGAAGCGACACCCCTGAGATTCCCAGCAGCATTGCCCCCGATCCGACCAGCACCACGAAGGCGATCTGGTGCCCGCCGAGGCGGTCGAGGGTGCGCTGCGACAGGGTCTCGCCGTCGCGCCGGACGAGGATCAGGGCGTACGGGTCGAGCTGGCGTCGCAACTCCCCACCGGCGGACCCCATGAGCAGGCGAGCCCGCATGACCTTCATCCCGCCGCCCGGTGAGCCCATCATGGTTCCGATGCCGGCTGCTACGAGCATCACCACTGTGGCCGACGTGCCCCAGGCGGTCCAGTCGGCCACCGCGAACCCCGTGGTGCTCATCATCGACACCGCCATGAAGCCGGCCTCGCCCCAACCGACGCCGCGATGCAGGGCCATGGCCGCGGTGGCCACGGCCAGCAGCACCACGAAGGTCCTGAGCTCCTGGGAGCGCCACAGGGGCCGGAGCCTTCCTCGGGCAATCCACCAGATCACGAAGATTCCCGCGCCGGCCAGCAGCATCCCGACCGCGGCGACTGCCTGGGTGCCGGTGCCGTAGCCGGCCAGCGAGTCGACACTGCCGGTAAACCCGCCGGTGGAGGCCGTGCCGAGACCGACGACGACAGCCTCAGTCGGTGCGAGGCCGCAGAGCAGGTAAGCGGCCACGCAGGCCGCGGTGAAACCCGAGTAGAGGACGAGGATCCGGCGGATCCCGACGGAGGCGTTGGGCACGAGATCCAGCCCGCGCCGTCCCGTGGTGTAGCCGATGAGCGCAGTGGAGCGCAGCACGACGGGCAGGGTGACGACCGCGATCAGTATCGCGATCAGACCGCCCACCCAGCTCGAGGCCGCCCTGAACAGCAGGACGGTGCGCGACACTTCGGCCGCATCGAGGAGCGTGACCGCGGTGGTGGTGAACCCCGCGGTGGACTCCACCAGGGCGTCATCGAAACGGCCCAGCGATCCGGTGCCCGCATAGACGACGGCGCCGAACAGCACCAGCACCGTCCAGAGAAGGCCGATGCCGGCGAACACGCGGCCCGCGGTGGGGCGCTCGGGAGGCGCTACCCGCCGCCGAGCGATGGCTGCGACGGCCGCGCCGACGGCACCCACGACACCGAAGACCAGTGCGTCGGCGTTGTCGTCGCCGATGCCCGCGAGGCCGCACAGCATGGTCGCCACGCCGAGCACCAGGCCCACATCGACGAGCGATGCGAGCGCCCACGACACGACCCGGGTCGGTCCCTGCTCGCTCGTCCCGGCCAGGAGCGGGCGGGCACGATTGGGATTGCCCAGACGGCGCCTGCCGACAGATCGTCGACCCCCCGCGCGGCCTATTCGTCGCACGTCAGCAGTTGGTGGACCTCCCGCACCGAGTCCGGGGTGGCGAAGACGACCAGGTGGTCACGCCCCCGCAGCCGGCTCCGGCCACGAGCGATGTGGGGCTTTCCGTCCCGCACGACGGCCCCGATCAGCACGCCCTTGGGCAGCCTGAGGTCCTTTACCGCCGCGCCGTCGGCGGGGCTGTCCTTCGCTACTTCGAGCTCCAGCACCTCGGCGTCGGACTGCAGGAAGGTCGCCACCGCGGCCACGTCGCCGCGCACGTAGCGCATCACACCGTCAGCGGTGGCGGTGCGGGGCGACAGGGCCACGTCCACGCCGGCGGAGTCCAGCAGCGACAGCAGGGCCAGCTTGTGCACCACCGCGATCGTCTCCGACGCGCCCACCGACTTGGCGTACAGGCAGGCCAGGATGTTCGCCTCGTCCTCCCCCGTCAGAGCGGCCACCGCGTCGAAGCGGCCGATGTCGGTCTCCTCGAGCAGGTCGGCATCGGTGATGTCGCCCTCGAACACCTGCACATCGGCGAGATCCTCGGCCAGTTCCAGGGCCCGGTCCGGGTCGCGCTCGACGATCACGACCTCCACGCCCCGCGACGTCAGGCGGGAAGCCAGGACTTTGGCGGTGCGGCCACCGCCTAGCAGCAGCACGTGGCGAGCGGTGCCGGTGCCCAGACCCAGGAGTCTGGCCACCCTTCGGCGGGACTCCCGCTTGCACACCACCCGGACCAGGTCGTCCTCCATCAGCATGTAGTCGGCGCGGGGGATGTAGGTGTTCTCGCCCCGCGAGATCGATCCGACCATGAACTCCCAGTCGGGCTCGTACTCGGCTGCCAGCTCGGACAAGCGCCGGCCCACGATCGGGGCACCGTCCTCGAGGCGGGCACCGATCACAATGACCTCCCCGTGGGCCATCACCGCGATCTCCGACGCTCCCGGGTAGTCGAGCAGGTCGAGTATCCGCTCGGCGGTCTCGTGGTCGGGATCGATCACCAGGTCGGCGCCGAACGTCTGTCGCAACTCTGCTGAACCACGGCTGCGGAGTTCCTCGGCCTCTATGCGAACGATCGTGCGGGGCACTCCCCGCTGCTTGGCCACCAGCGACGCCACCAGGTTGACCTCGTCCTTGCTGGTGACGGCCACCACCAGTTCGCAGCCGTCGAGTCCCGCGTCGGCGAGCACGCTGGGATGGGTGCCGCTGCCCTCCACGGTCAGCACGTCGAGTTTGGATCCGAGCTCTCGCAGGCGATTGGCGTCGATGTCGACCACGGCGACGTTGTGCCGCTCCCAGCTGAGGCGGGCCGCTACGTAGGAACCGACCTCACCCGCCCCCACGACGATGACATGCACGGCTAATTTCTAGCGCCTCGGGCCGCGTGGAGCGAGCGCGGACCGGTGAGAGTCTGTCGTGCTGCAGCGGTGTCACTCCCGCTCTTGTTCGCTGCGCTCACGGGCCGCTCGGGCCACGGCCTCGCTCTTGCAGGAAGTTCGCGCACGCCTGTCCGCTCGGCCTCTCCGAGGCACGATCAGCCCAGCAGGCCGGTGTCTGCGACGACGATGCCGTGGTCGGTGACGACGGCGTCCAGCGGCACGTCCCAGGAGTCTGCGGGGACTTCGGGCACCTGCTGGAACGAGTAGGCGACCCCGATGGCTGCAGGGCGGTCGACGCCGGGGCCCGAGGGCAGCGAGGCCAGTGCCCGGTCGTAGAACCCGCCGCCCTGGCCGACGCGGTGGCAGCGCTCGTCGAAGGCGGTCAGGGGCACGAGAACGGCGTCGTGGTCGGCCAGCGGCACGACCTCGCCGCCGGCGGGTTCGGGGATCCCGAACGAGCCCCGCACGAAGGCCAGTCCCGCAGACCAGGCCACGAACTCCAGGTCGTCGCCCACCACGCGGGGGAGGGTGAACACCTCGGGCCGCTCCCCCTCCAGGAGAGCGTCGAGCGGGATCTCCCCCCTCACGGCGCGGTAGACGGCCACCCGTCCGGCCCCGGCGACCTCCGGCAGCGACGCCAGCCGGCCGGCCACCGCAACCCCCGCCGCCGCGACGGCCGCGGGATCCAGGCCGGCCCGCCGGGCCCGCATGTCGGCCCGGAGCCGGGCCTTGAGGGTTGCGCAGTCGGGCGGCGACGGCATCGCCCAAGAGTAGGCTCGTCGGCTGTCCCAGACTCCAGTAGAGGAGCAAGCTCTTGCAAGCCATCCCCTATATCGCGCTGGTTTCGGCGCTGGCCGCCCTGGTGCTCGCGGCCTTCTACTACAAGGACGTGAAGTCGGCCCCTCCCGGTAACGAGCTGATGGTGTCGATCATGACACAGATCCAGGCCGGCGCCCGGGCCTTCCTGCGCCAGGAGTACACCTGGGTCGCGGGCTTCGTCGTGGTGATGGCGGTCCTGATACCGGTGATCACCGGCGTGACCCTCTCGTTCCTGAGTTACCTGCTCGGTGCTGCGCTGTCGGCGGGCGCGGGCTATGTAGGCATGACGGTGGCCACGATGGCCAACGCCCGCACCACCAACGCGGCCATCGAGGGTCCGTCCAAGGCGCTGCCCCTGGCCTTCCGGGGCGGCGCGGTGATGGGCTTCTCGGTGGCCGGGCTGTCGCTGCTGGGCCTGACCTTCACCTACCTGCTGTTCGTCGAGTGGATCGGCACCGACGACGCCTTCGAGATCTTCACCGCATTCGGCCTCGGGGCCAGCTCCATCGCCCTGTTCTCCAGGGTCGGCGGGGGCATCTACACCAAGGCCGCCGACGTGGGTGGCGACCTGGTGGGCAAGGTGGAGGCCGGCATCCCCGAGGACGATCCCCGCAACCCGGCCACCATCGCCGACGCGGTGGGCGACAATGTGGGCGACGTCGCCGGGATGGGCGCCGACCTGTTCGAGAGCTACTCGGGCTCGATCATCGCGCCGGTGGCCCTGACCGCGTTCAGCTTCGGCCTTGCCGCCGACGCCGCCGGCCAGGCGCCCATCGTCCAGTTGCTGGTGTTCCCGATGGCTGTGGCCTTCGTGGGGATGATCGGAGCCATCATCGGGTCGTTCGCGGTGCGCGGCGGGGCCAGCACCGAGGTGAAGGCCCTGTCGAAGCAACTCCACATGGGCACCAACGTGGCCATGCTCCTCACCATCATCGGGACCCTCATCATGGGCCGGGTCTTCTTCGGCGACACGGCGCTCTTCGAGGCGTGGTACGGGCTGCCGCTGTCGGTGATAGGCGGACTCGCCGCGGGCTGGGGCATTGGCAAGGTGGCCGAGATCTGGACCAGCGACCACTTCCCGCCAGTGCGGCGTATCGCCGCGCAGACCGAGACCGGCCCGGCCACCACCGTGCTGTCGGGGATCTCGGCCGGGATGGTCTCGGTGGCCGCTTCCGTCGGGCTGATCGCAGTCGGCGTGCTGGTCGCCTACTGGGGCGGCCAGCAGACCCTGGGCGACTCCACCTTCGGCGGCGTGTACGGCATCGCGGTGGCCGCGGTGGGCATGCTGGCCACCACTGGCGTGGTGGTCTCGGTCGACGCCTACGGACCGATAGCCGACAACGCGGGCGGCATCGCCGAGATGGCGGAGCTCGACCCCAGCGTGCGTGAGGTCACCGACGCGCTCGACTCGCTGGGCAACACCACCGCCGCGGTGGCCAAGGGCTTCGCGGTCGGCTCGGCTGCACTCACCGCGCTGGCCTTGTTCAAGTCGTTCGAAGTGGCCTTGATCAGCGCGGCCGCCGAGCAGGGCCGCAGTTTCGCTCTGAGCCTCGACATCGGCTCGATCGACGTGTTCATCGGGCTGTTCCTGGGGGCAATGGTCCCGTTCCTGTTCGCCGCTCTCACCATCGACGCGGTGGGACGGGCCGCCAACAAGATGATCGAGGAGGTGCGCCGCCAGTTCCGGGAGATCCCGGGCCTGCGCGAGGGCACCCCCGGCGTGGAGCCGGACTCCGCGGCGTGCGTGGCCATCTCCACGAAGGCGTCGCTGCGGGAGATGCTGGCGCCGGGTGCGCTGGCGGTGGTGGTGCCTCTGGTGATCGGGTTCATCGATGTGGACGCGCTGGGCGGTTTCCTGGCCGGGGCGCTGGTGACCGGCTTCGCGTTGGCGATCTTCATGGCCAACGCCGGTGGCGCCTGGGACAACGCCAAGAAGTACATCGAGGCGGGTGCTCACGGCGGCAAGGGCTCGGAGCCCCACAAGGCGGCCGTGGTGGGCGACACTGTCGGCGACCCGTTCAAGGACACTTCGGGACCGTCGATGAACATCCTCATCAAGGTGATGACGATCGTTTCGCTGGTGTTCGCCTCGGCGTTCGTCTGACGGCCAGGCACTTCCGGCCGGCGGGTCCCGTTTTATGCTGGGGCCACTTGTACGACGGTGCGCAGGCCTTGGGCGTTGCGGAGGCGGTCGAAGCCTTCGTTGACGCCTTCCAGGGGCACGCGATGCGAGATCATCGACTCGAGGTCCAGCTCGCCCCGCTGCCACAGACCGACCAGTAGCGGGATGTCGCGGCCGGGCCAGGAATCGCCCAGCAGGCTTCCCAGCAGCCGCTTCTGATGGAGCATGAACAGGGTGGTGGAGCCGATGTCGGTGGTGTGCTCCGGTGACGGCACGCCCACCACGACCGTGGTGCCGCCCGCTCCGGTGAGCTCCAACCCCAGACTCACGAGGCCGGGCACGCCGGCCGTCTCGAAGGCGTAGTCGGCGCCGCGGCCCGCGGTGGCGTACGCCACCGCGGCCTTCAGCTCATCGGGGTCCGCGCCCACCGCTTCGGTGGCTCCGAGCCGCAGGGCAGCCTGCTGGCGGGACTCGACCGGGTCGGACGCGACGATGCGCGACGCGCCCGCGATGCGGGCTCCCTGCACCGCCGAGATCCCCACCCCGCCCAGCCCGGTGACCACCACCGTGGCCCCGCGCTCCACCGACGCGGTGTTGAGCACTGCACCCACTCCGGTCTGCACCGCGCAGCCGATCAGGCAGGCCACGTCCAGGGGCACGTCGTCATCGAGGCGGACCACGCCGGAGGCCGGCACCACCGTGTGCTCCGCGAACGCGCCCACTCCGAGACCGCGGTGCACCAGCCGGCCGCGGTGCGAGAACGGCGACGAGGCGTCGGGCCGGGTGCCGGCTGCGAAGCTCATGGCCTGCGTGCACCGGCTGGCCTGCTGGCGGGCACAGCCGTCGCAGTGCCCGCACGGCGCCAGCGGCGTGATCATCACCTTGTCGCCCCCGGACACATGGGCGACCCCGTCGCCGACGCCGACAACCACTCCGGCCGCCTCGTGGCCCAGCACCGCAGGGAGCAGGTAGCCGCCCTCGATGATGGTGAGGTCGCTGTGGCAGATGCCGCTGTTACTGACCGCAACGCACACCTCGCCGGGGCGGGGGTCGGACACATCAAGATCGCCGACCAGCTCAAGCGGTGACGACGGGTCCGACAGCAGTGCGGCTCTCACAGCGGGCCAACCCTAGCTTCCAGCCGAATTGGCAGCCCAGGGCTCCCAAACCGGCTCACAGGGCTGCCAATTCACGCTAGGCGCCCGAGGGATCGCCCATGGTGGTGGGGCCCACCCTGGCCATCACCAGCGACATCACCCTGTGGGCGGCATCGACGGCCGCGACCGGGGTAGCTCCGGCCCGGCGCGACATCAGGTAGCCGGCCACGAACCCGTCGGTGGCCCCGGTGCGGTCCACCACCGTCGTCGGCGCGCTCGACTGGCGGTGCTGGAGGCCGTCAGCGGTCATGACGGCGGTGTGCTCGGGCCCGATCACGACGGTGCTGGCGCTGCCCTCAACACGCTCATCGGGATGGAGTTCCAGGCGGGCGTGATCGCGCGCCGTGAAGATGACGGCGTCGGGCCTGAGGGTCGCGACCAGCTCCAGGAATGCAGCCGCCCCGAAGTGGGCGACCTCGTCGGCGGAGAGCCCGGTGAGGGTTATGGGAACGCGGCGCTGCTGGGCGGTGGCGACGATGCCGTACACCACAGCGGCGAGAGGATCGGACAGCAGGGATCGAGTCGGCACGAACAGCTGCACCACACCGTGGAGCACGTCGTCGTCGACGGAGTCGAGGTTGGCCGAGGCGCCGCGGTCCACCAGCGTGGTGCGGTACCCCGCCTGCAGCACGTTGATCGCCGCGCCGGTCACGCCGTGGGCTCTCACCCTGGCATCCACTCCCCTACGCCGGAGATCGGAGATCAGTGACTCGCCCACCGCGTCGGCGCCTACCTGGCCCACGAAGCGGGCCGCCCCTCCCCTCTCGCAGGTGATGGCCGCCACGTTGGCCGCGGACCCGCCCCGCACCCTGACGGTCGTGGTCTCCGCGGTGTGGCCCCGGCGCATTCCTTCGGGGAGCTCGACGGTGAGCTCCTCGACCAAGTCTCCGATAGTCAGCAGCATCGCTCTCTGAGGCGGTCACCGTAGAGCCCGCTGTCACTGTAGAGCCCACGAGGGTGGGTGCAGCCGCTGCCGGTCGCCGCTGTAGTGTGCCGTCGTGGTCTCAGAGCTCTTCGATCCCGAGGCCTGGCGGACCGTGGACGGTTTCGACGACCTCACCGACGTCACCTACCACCGGGCCGTCGACCAGGGCACGGTGCGGGTGGCCTTCGACCGCCCCGAGGTCCGCAACGCCTTCCGGCCCCACACCGTGGACGAGCTGTACCGGTGCCTGGACCACGCCCGCATGACCAGCGACGTGGGCTGCGTGCTGCTGACCGGCAACGGGCCGTCGCCCCGCGACGGCGGCTGGGCCTTCTGCTCGGGCGGTGACCAGCGCATCCGGGGCCGCGACGGCTACCGGTACGCCGCTGGCGAGACCGGCGACACCATCGATCCGGGCCGCTCGGGCCGGCTGCACATCCTCGAGGTGCAGCGGCTGGTCCGCATGATGCCCAAGGTGGTGATCGCGGTGGTGCCGGGTTGGGCCGTCGGCGGGGGCCACAGCCTGCATGCCGTGGCCGACCTGACCCTGGCCAGCGACGAGCACGCCCTGTTCAAGCAGACCGACACCGACGTGGCCAGCTTCGACGGCGGTTTCGGCTCGGCCTACCTGGCCAAGCTCATCGGCCAGAAGCGGGCCCGTGAGATCTTCTTTCTGGGGCGCACCTACTCGGCGCAGGAGGCCCGTGAGATGGGCATGGTAAACGCGGTGGTCCCCCACGCCGAGCTGGAGGCGGTGGCGCTGGAGTGGGCCACCGAGATCAACGCCAAGAGCCCCACCGCGCAGCGGATGGTCAAGTTCGCCCTGAACCTGGCCGACGACGGCCTGATAGGCCAGCAGGTGTTCGCGGGCGAGGCCACCCGGCTGGCCTACATGACCGACGAGGCCGCCGAAGGCCGCGACGCCTTCCTCAACAAGCGCCCCCCGGACTGGTCATCCTTCAGCTGGCACTACTGAGCGGCTGACTCTCCCAGTTCTGGATCGGCCGTCCAGCCCGTACCTCTATTCGAACTCGGAGGATCGGGCGCCGAGGCTGCGGGCGTTCTCTGAGACGGTGCGGCGGGTGGACTCGCCGAAGCCTTCGTCGCCGCCAACGGCAACGCCACCTCGATCAGTTTCGGCCTGTACTTCGTCACGTCAGGTCAAGCTACCTCGGGCCATACGGGCCGAGCGGATCGGCACGCGGTGCAACGAGGGGATGCGGCCGGCATCTTGGGCATTCAGTCATCCCAGGTGTGTGAATCGCTTGAGGTTCGGGGCCGTAGTCGGCACGCGTCAGAACGGTCTCGTCAGGCAGCAAGTTCGACGAGTCCGAAGAGCCGGTCACGCCAGTGCCTGATCTGGAGCAGAGGGTCCCCCGTGTTGAGCTGCTGGTATTGGTTCAGGATCGTCGTTGCGATGTCGCTGTCGAAGCCGGCGGCTTCGAGACGCTGCTGGTTTGCCGCGCTGGGATCGAGTCTCAACAAGGACGCGGCCGCCATGAGAACGATCGGATCGCCCTCGGCAAGCTGTTCCTTCAGCGACAGGGCATCAACAAGACAGGATGCGGCCCCGGCGGTGTCGATGTCGCCAGTCATCAGCTTGCGATACGCCTTCGTGTCTGCCCAGCGCAGCACGCACAGAGCCAGCGTGAGGTGCTCCACTGCCCATCCTCGCCGGTCATGTGACTCCGGTGTAGGGATGAGCGCAAGCACGCGAGCCAGCCGGTGGGTGAACTGCAGGATGTCGCGAGCGCTCATTCCTGTCTTTCTTGCCAGGATCTCGAGCATCGATCCCGAATAGTGATCAGACCCGGCCTGCAAGCGGCCCGAGAGCCCGACCGAAGCGAACGCCTCGTTCATGAATCCGGCGAGATTCGCGCCCGGGTGCGGCAGATCGATCGGGAGATCGATGAAACGGCGCAGGAATTCCTCCGCCTTGCAACCCTCCCCGTAGAGGGTCTTGACTCTGTGTTGTAACTCTTGCTCGTTGATGCCGAGCACGACGACGACGCCGGGCACATCGAACAGGTGCCGCGCCACATCGAGGATCTCCAGAGCTCGTGAGGGAGGACACCGATCGAGCTCGTCGATGAGGACCACGAGCTTCCCGTCCTTCGCGACTATTCGCTCCAGTTCCTCGTGGAACTTCTTGCGTCGTTCCTCGGTCTGGTTCCAGTCGTCGAACCTCGAGGCGCCTTCTACGGACTGGAAGTCTTCACGCTCGACGATCCCGCGGGTCGCTGCGCTTGCCGTGCGCCAAGCGAGCTTGACTGCAACCTCCCGCAACGACCTGGCTGCTTCCTCGGTGAACCTGGGTGAGGAGGCGACTGCTGCCACGAGGTCCACCAACGGCGTCTGCGTATGGCTCTGATGCCATGCGTTGAACTCCGCTACCCGCACCCCCAGGCTCCGAAGACGGCTGGCGCACATCCGCAGGAACACCGACTTGCCCGAACCGAACGGCCCGTTCACCGCCAGCACGGCGGCAGCGCTCAGGTCCTGAATGAGGCCACAAAGCACCTCAACCCGGCCCTTCCGGTCGAGCAGATCACGCTCAAAGGGGTCGCCATCATCGACGACGACGAACTCCTTGGGCCGGACGATCGTCATCGCAGCCCCCTCCCCGGACCGGCCTCGGACGCTCCCAGGACGGCCGAGGAGGATCCCCTGTACAGGACGACAAGGCGGTAGGTACTCGACACTGCGGCAGCTCCTTGGATCGTGATTCCTCGTGCGCCGTCACCCGCACCCCCAGGAGGGAACTCACGGCTTCGCCCGCGTTGTCAGGTTACAGTACTGGAATTACAACCACAAACAGACGTTCGCATGACAGCAGACGCTCGTACACGCCGGACGCGGCTGAACGACCTAACGTCCACTCAGCGCCAGATGCTCGCCTTGTGCCGCCTGACGTCCGCCGACGATCGCTGCGACTGGGGCGCGCCTGCTCGGCAGTGGCCTCTGAATTGGCCGTATGGCAGTCCGTCATGGGTGAATGCAAAAATTCTTGTAGAGCTATATGATGATATGAACTTGGCTGTAGCCTTGGGAGCGCTGGACTGGGGTCTGGAGGAGCGTGATGCCCATAGAGATTCTGGACAGCGCGCGTCGGCATGGAATCGAGGACGAAGATGTGTTGCACGCCTTCCGAAACGCGATACAGGCAAACCGGGTGGGGGACGTGTTGATTCTGATCGGAGCAGACCGCAGTGGTCGCCTCCTGGAAGTGGGCGCGGTCGACGAAGCAGAGCGTTGTAGGATCATTCATGCAATGCCAGCGCGAGCCAGGCACGTGAGGTGAGTCCCGTGCTCAAGACGATTCGGGAGCTTGTCGACGACGCGAGATCGAGCGGGAACTGGAGCGCGGTCGCCGACTGGTGCGAGACCTACGACTGGTCGGAGGCCGACGAAGTCCCAACCGGCGAGTTCGACTTGTGGCGAGCCGTCAGAATGGGCGGCGGCCGCGAGGACCAGGTCGTCGAAGCCGTGGCCTCCGCCCGTGCCGGAGGTGCGACATGGAGTCGGATCGGCGAGATTCTCGGCTTCTCTGGCCTTGAGGCTCGGCAGCTATACGGGGCAGCAATCGACGAGGCCGAAGCCGAAACCATCAGCCAATAGCGCGGCGGTGCGGGCTGTGACAGCGCTCTCATCTGGGCGGACCGGCGTGGGCGAGGAGTTCGGCGACGTTGAGGGGGACGCTTGTCTGGGCCGGGTGCAGGGTCACGTTCTTGAACGGGTTGGTCAGGTAGTGGACTTCGGGTTCGGCGATGGGATCTTCAGGGACCGACACGACGGCTAGGCGCCAGCGGTCGCTGTTGTTGTGAGCCTTGCCTACCTGGCGGCGGCTGACGCTGATTTGCTCGGTTTGGGGCAGATGGCCCTTCACCTCGATGAAGTAGCACACACCGGTTGCCGGATCCTCTGAGAGCACGTCAAAGCCGGGGTTGCTGTGGTGCTGCTCCTCGGGGATCCGGCCGAGCTTGCGTTCGGCCTTCATGACGGCGGCCACAGCCCGGCGGTCAGTCTCTGCTTTGACGGCCGCATCGACGGAACTCATCGGCTGGCCCACCAGTTTGTTGAGTAGCCCTTGAGGCACGACGACGGCGGCTGCGACGATCGTGGGCGGGCTGTTGTGCAGGTCGTCCTCTTGGGCCAACTCCAGTCGGCGGCGAGCGAGGCGGGTCTGAAGCTCGTCGGCTCGGGCCCGGGCCCGGCCCGAGTTGAGGCGAGGCTTCTTGCCCTTGATCTCCTGAGCCTTGATCTCCTCGGTGCGTTGATCCCAGTAGCGGATCTCGGACTCCAAGCGCAACCGGACGGCATCCCAGACCTTCTCCACCCGGGCGTGGGTCATGGCGGCGACCTCATCGAAGTGCGGTCCGGCCAGATGCTCGATGGCCCAGGATCGGGCCGTCTCCTCAGCGGTTCGGCCGGCCCAGTCGAGGTCGAGACGCCCGTCCAACAGAACTTGTTGCTCGTCGGTGAGCGGCGCGTAGTTGAGGTAGGGCTCGTCGCCGGGGTCTCGGACGTTGCCTTGCCGGTCGATCTCCACATAGTGGAACCGTCGCGACACTACTTGGCGGGCTCCGTGGACCTCGCGTCCGTCGGTGATGGTGTGGTCCAGATATACGAGCAGGCGTGGATCGGTCGACGGGTCGTCCTCGTCGACCAACACCGCCCCCTGCTGCAGAGTCCCGCCGAAGTCGGCCAGCACCTTGTTCACCACCGCTGCCAACAGCGGAGTGCCCGGCGAGATCAGCTCGGCGCGCGCCGAGGCGCTAGGCATGCCCTCGCCTGTGCCACCGGCCTGGATGTGGGCCTTGTCGAAGGTCACCCGCTCGTAGCGGTCATGCACCGGTCCCAGATCAGCCTCGGCATACGCCCGGACCGCGGCCGGCACCCGGGTGATCTCGAAGCGGCCGTGCTCGCGGCCGGTGATGCGCCCGCCGTACATGCGCAGGGCCTCGGTGAAGAACGACTCCACGAACCAGGGCTGCAGCCGGCGGGCCCGGGCGATCTCCATGTCGCGGCGGATCTTGTCGTTGGCGGCAGGATCGGCCAGCCCGGCCACCAGCGCCCGCTCGTCGAGCACGTCCTTCATCTGCTGTCCGATGCCGTCGTCGATCACCTCGTCCATCCAGGCCACATGGGCGGGATCATCGTCGGAGGCGATGGCCCGCATCAGCAGCTCCCTCAGCGATGTGTTGATCTGGGCGTCGCCGAGCACGTCGTACACCTGATCGCCGTAGGTGCCGCGCTGCTCCTCGATCTTGGCGAACAGCCGCTCGAACACCTTGCCCTCGCGGGTCTCATACGCGACCAGGTTCCACAGATGGCACGGCCGCTGCTGGCCGATGCGATGCACCCGCCCGAAGCGCTGCTCGATGCGGTTTCGGGTTCCAAGGCAGGTCGTAGTTGACCACCATGTTGGCCGCCTGCAGATTGACGCCCTCACCGGCCGCGTCGGTGGCCACCAGCACCCTAACCGTCGGATCGACCCGGAACCGGTCCTGGATGTCGCGGCGGTCGTGTCGCTTGATGCCGCCGTGGATCCTCACCACCGCCTCCGGGCGCCCCAACTCGGCCTCGATCCTTCCGGCCACATAGTCGAGGGTGTCCTTGTGCTCGGAGAACACGATCAGCTTGCGGACCGGCTCCGACCCACCATTCGCCCCCAGGCCGGCGTCGCGTGAGCCCGGGCGTGTCATCGGCGCCGCGAATCGGTCGGAGCGCAGCAGGTCTCGCAATTCCAGCCACTTCGTGTCCACCCCGCTGCGGCGCACACCGTCAGCCAGCCGCACCAACTCCGTCAGCTCCTCGACCTCTGTCTCCAGTTCCTCGGCGGTGCCGGCCGCAGTGGTCGCATCAATCACGATGTCCTCGAGTTCCTCGCGCTCGGAGTCGTCATAGTCGTCGAAGTCGAAGTCCTCCAGATCAGCGATCTTCACACCCTTCGGCAGGTCGATCACTGGTACCGGCCGGCCCGAGGCAGCCAGGCGGCGCAGCTCCGCGGCCTGCTCGTCCAGGCGGTCTCGTCGACGGCGCAGCGAGTGGTAGATGGCAGCCGGCGACGAGGCCAGCCGGCGCTGGAGGCCGGCCAGCGCGAACCCGACGATGATCCCGCGGCCCTTGTCGCCCTCTTCGCGCATCCGCGCCGCCCGGTTCATCCCTTCGCTCACATAGCGGGTGACCGCCTCATACAGCTCAGTCTCAGGCCCGGAGAGTTCAAAGTTCAAGCTGTGGGCGTGACGCTGCGGGAACAGGCGCCTGCCCTCGAAGGTGCGCAGGTTCTCCTTCACCAGCCGCCGCATCACATCGCTCACATCAGGCATGGACGGGCCGCCGCCGTCGGCGTCCGAGCCGCTGCCGGCCCGCAGCCGGCCCGCGAAACGCTCCGGGTCGATCAGGGTCATGAACGCCAGGAAGTCCTCGTTCTTGCCGTTGTGGGGCGTGGCCGTCAACAGCAGAAAATGCCGGGCGCACTCTCGCAGCACCTCCCCCAACAGAAACCGCTTGGTGCGGCGCAGCTCGTCGCCGTAGCGGTGCGCCGACATCTTGTGGGCCTCGTCCACGATCACCAGATCCCAGTCCGACGCCTGAACCTTGGCCATCAACTCCTCGGATCTCGACAACTGGTCCACCCGAGCGATAAGCAGGTTCTTCTCGGCGAACGGGTTGCCCGTGCGCGACGCCTCCACCGCCGCCCTCGACATCAACTCGAACGACAACCCGAACTTGTCCCACAGCTCGTCCTGCCACTGCTCCACCAAACTGCCCGGAGCCACGATCAAACAGCGGGCCACGTCGCCGCGCAGCACCAGCTCTCGGATCAACAGCCCCGACATGATCGTCTTGCCCGCACCCGGGTCATCCGCCAGCAGGAACCGCAGCGGCCTCTGGGAGAGCAGACGGTTGTAAACGGCATCGATCTGGTGCGGATAGGGATCGATGTTGGACGTGTCCACCGCCGCGAACGGATCCGCCAGATGAGCCTGCTGCATCCGCCGGGCCTCAGACGCCAGACGGAACATCGCGCCGTCGGCATCGAAGCTCCACCGCCGATCGGCCACCTCGGCCAGCCCGGCGAGATCATCGACCAGCACGATCCGCTCGCCCAAGCGACCCTCAGAGGTCCGGTACGTCAGAATCGCCGAACCCGTGCCGTGCATCTCCACGGCCACCACCGTCACCTCGGCATCGGCCACCACCCCCGACAGCCGCAACCCCGCCGCCAGATTACCGAAGCCCAGCGTCACGACGCCGATCCCCCGATCTGGGTCCGCCTGTGCATGGATGTCCGCCCCCGGCCGCCGAAGCAGCGATTCGATCAAACAGCAGGGTACGCGCCCCCTGCGACACCACCGTGACTCATCTGAGGCCAGTCAGCGCAGTCCATTGCTCTTACTGCAGGCAGTCTCCGGGCCGGCCGTGCCGCTGACGCTGCCAAGCTCGCTACCGGGGTTCGCGGGGCAGTTGCAGGACTCGCTCGCCGAGGATGTTCCGCAGGATGGCCGACGTGCCGCCCTGGATGGTGTAGGCGGGGGCGTAGCAGATGGAGTTCGGCACGCTGTCGCCCACCGTGGCGGCCGGGCCCAGCACCCGGGCCGCGAACTGGGCCACCCGCTGCTCGTGCTCGGTGCAGTACGCCTTGGTGCCCGCGCTGAAGTCGGCGCTGCCCTCGCCCAGCGCGCCGCGGTAGACCATGAGCCGTCCGAGCCGGTAGCCGGTCTCGATGGCCGCGATCTCCTGGCGTGTCTGCGGGTCGGCTCGGTCGGCGTGCTCGAGGGCGAGGTCGTACAGCGGCCGGTTGGACACCAGCCGGTCGATGCCTCCCCGCTCGTAGCCGAGCTGCACCATGGTCTGCTTGAAAGCGCCGCCCTCGGTGCCGACAAGGTTCTCCGCCGGCACCCGCGCATCGGTCAGGAAGATCTCGCAGAAGTGTGACGTGCCCACCATGTCGCGCACCGGCCGCACCTCGATGCCGTCGACGTCCATGGGCACGATGAGCTCACTGAGGCCCCGATGGGGCGGACCGTCGGTGCTGGTGCGGCAGATCAGGTAGCAGTACTCGGCGCTGGCCGCGCCACTGGTCCAGATCTTCTGGCCGTTCACGACGTAGTGGTCGCCGTCGCGCACTGCGGAGGTCTTCAGCGAGGCCAGGTCCGACCCCGCGTCGGGCTCGCTCATCCCGATGCACCACGTGGCCTCGCCCGACAGCATCCCGCCGAGGAACTCGGCCTTCTGGCGGTCGGTGCCGTAGGTGTAGATGGACGGGCCCATCTGCCGGTCCGCGAACCAGCTCGCCGCTATCGGCGCGCCCGCGCTGATCATCTCCTCGGCCATGATGATGCGCTCGATGCCCGGACGGCCTCCCCCGCCGTAGGCGACCGGCCACGTCATGCCGATCCAGCCCTCGGCCGCCAGGATCCTGGAGAACTCCTTGGAGTGGCCGTTGATCCACGAGTCGTGCCACTGGCCGTGATCGGCGACGCCCTGCGCGGCGACGGCCCGGGCCCGGGCCCGCAGCTGCTCCCACTCGGGCCGCATCGAGAAGTCGAGGCTCACGGCAAGCTGAGCGACGTCGGGACTACCCGACAGTGGTGTTGACGAAGGCGGCGACGGTCTCGATGTGCGACGTCAGGGGGAAGAGGTCGACCACGGTCCAGCGATCCAGGGCGTACCCGGAGTCGACCAGGTTGCGGGCGTCCTTGGCGAACGACGACGGGTCGCAGCTCACCAGCACCACCAGCTGCGGCCGGCACGACAGCAGGGGCCGCACCGCGCTGTCTCCCAGCCCGGAGCGGGAGGGGTCGGCCACCACGACACTGGCCGGCGACGCCCGCCACTTCTCCACCGGGATCTTCAGCACCTTGGCCCCGTTGCCCAGATTGACGCGGGCGTCGGCCGCAGCGTCGGCACCGCGCTCGATGGCGGTCACCCGGCGGCCGTTGCCCACCGTGCCCGCGAACAGCCCGACTCCGGCGTAGGCGTCGACCATCGGGCCGTCGGTGGCCAGGGCCTCCACCATCTCGTCCACCTCGGCCACCAGCGCCTCCGCGCCTGCAGGCCGGTTCTGGAAGAACGACCGGGCCGAGATCCTCCAGCGACGGCCCGACACCTCCTCGTGGATCCAGGCCCGGCGGCTGGAGTCGAGCTCATCGGTGCCGACCACCATCACATCGTCGGGCACCGACACCTCCCCCACCGTGGGGTTCACCACCACCATCCGCTCGCCGGTGCGGGATCCCACCCTGATGAACACCCCGTCGGCGTCCCCGTAGCGGCCCTCCACCAGCAGCTCCTCGGCGGCGTCGTTCACCGCCCCGCAGTCGTCGGGCACGACCACCTCGTGGCTGGCGCGGGCCATGAACCCGGCCCGGCCGTCCACGACCTTGGCCCGGACCGTGGTGCGGCCCCGGTCGGCGTCCAACATCCTCAGCTGGGGAGTGGGTGCGTCGACGCCGTGGCGGGTGAGCTGATCCACCACGATCGAGGCCTTCATGCGCATCTGGGCCCGCGCGTCGACGTGGAGCATGTCGCATCCGCCGCAACCCTCGAGATGATGCTCGCAGGCCACCGGAACCCGGTCCGGCGACGCCTCGATCACATCGATCACCCTGGCTCGGGCCCAGCGCCGATCTACGGTGTGGACCTCGGCGGTGACCAACTCGCCCGGCAGGGCACCCTCGACGAAGACGACTCGCCCGTCACAGCCCCTCGCCACGCCCACGCCGTCGCGCGCCGTGGCCGTCACCCGCAACTCCACGACGCGACGGTATCGGCACCACCGGCGATAGCGGCCAACCTCCCGGACACATGTGTCCGTCGCAGCCGGCCACCCGCAGTGTCGGGTCGCTCCGGCCTCTGACCGCCCCGTCGGGTCGTCGCTCGTCTAGGGTGCGAACCGTGGTTGTGGAGATCGCTCCCTCGATGCTCGCGGCCGACTCTTCCCGCTTGGGCGACGAGTGCCGGAACATCGCCGAAGCCGGCGCCCACCGGGTCCACTGGGACGTGATGGACGGCGTGTTCGTGCCCAACCTCACCTTCGGTCCCGATGTGGTGGCTGCCTGCCGGCCGGCGGTCGACCTGCCCTTCGAGGCCCACTTGATGGTGGTGAAGCCCGACGAGCTCGCCCCCCTCTACATCGAAGCCGGCTGCGACACGGTGCTGATCCACGCCGAGACCTGCCCGCACCTGCACCGCAGCCTGGCCGCCATCTCCGAGGCCGGCGCCCGCTGCGGCGTGGTGATCAACCCCCACACCCCGGCATCGAGCATCTCCGAGGTGATCGGGATGATCGACGAGGTGCTGGTGATGACGGTCAACCCCGGCTTCGGGGGCCAGCGCTACATCGCCTCCGTCGAGTCGAAGATCGCGGCGGTGCGGGCCATGATCGACGCCTCCGGGCGCGACATCGACCTGGAGGTCGACGGGGGTATCACCTCGGCCACCGCTCCTGCGGCGGTTGCGGCCGGGGCCAACGTGCTGGTCGCGGGCTCAGCCGTGTTCGGCCACCGCGAGGGCCCGGCCATCGCCATCAAGGAACTGTCGGCCGGCGTCTGAGGCGAACTGGCAGCACAAAGGCACGCCATCGGTGCAAAACGCTGCCAGTTCCCGGCAACTCCCAGCCCGTCGATCGAACTGGCAGCAGAAACGCACCTGATCCGTGCAAAACGCTGCCAGTTCGCGGCGGTTGGCCTCTAGAGCATCTCTCCGCGCTTGACGATCACGTGGTCGATGATGCCGTAGTCCATGGCCTCTTCGGCCGTGAACCAGCGATCGCGGTCGGAGTCGGCCTCGATCTGCTCGACGGTCTGCCCGGTGTGGTGGGCGATGCGCTCCTGCAGCAGCTTCTTGGTGTAGGCCATCTGCTCGGCCTGGATGGCGATGTCGGTGGCCTGGCCCCGCACCCCGCCGAGGGGCTGGTGCATCATGATCCGGGCGTGCGGCAGGGCGTAGCGCTTGCCTGGGGCGCCCGCGCACAGCAGGAACTGACCCATCGACGCGCCGAGCCCGATGCAGATCGTGCCCACCTCGGGCTGGATGAACTGCATGGTGTCGTAGATGGCCATGCCCGAGGTGACCGAGCCGCCGGGGCTGTTGATGTACAGC
>LXNJ01000342.1_pt1 | contig 33446 bp, 31 predicted proteins | sample 809081 | NCBI WGS metagenome assembly LXNJ01 (sample SAMN04870510, study PRJNA318959) | sponge metagenome | biome: sponge; feature: marine sponge reef; material: water | host: Petrosia ficiformis | place: Greece: Milos, Mediterranean Sea | collected 2013-05-29 | depth 5-7 m | reverse complement strand
CATCGCTTCGGGCGCCGTATTCCCGCCCGAAGACCTTGCAAACCGCCTTGTGGAACTGGGATTCGAACATGTCGAGTTCGTGGAGCGGCCCGGAGAAATGGCGCTCCGGGGCGGCATCCTCGACATCTATCCGTTCACCGGTTCGTGGCCGATCCGGGCCGAATTCTTCGGCGACGAGATAGAATCCCTGCGCGAATTCGACCCCCGGTCGCAACGATCCGTCAGCCGCCTGACCGTGGCCCGCCTCGTGCCGAATATGGGAAGCGACCTGTCCGGCCAAAGCGCGCACGCTTCCATCTTCGAGCAATTCCCCGAACGAACCCTGCTCGTCACCACGGACGAAGAAGGACTCATAGAAAAAACCGCCGAACGGTTCGATGCCGCCGCAAAAGCCTGGCGCCATGCACTGGACGAAAACAATGAGGCGCCCGCCCCTGCCGCGCGGTATCTCTCCGCCGAAATCTTCGAGCAATCCCTGCTCCGGTACAATCGGGTGCTGCTCGGTTCGTTCGCTAGCGCCGGGGAAGATGTCCTCCAATTCGACGCCGCGCCGCAACCGGATTTCAATGGAAACATCGGCCTTCTGCGTACCCGTATTCTGGCCAATGCCGAACAGGGCGCCCGCACGTTCATCCTCTGCGACAGCCGGGGACAGGAGGTCCGCCTGTCCGAACTACTCGACGACGAAACCGCGCAACAAAGCGTCCGCATCTCCATCGAATCGCTGCACGAAGGATTCGAAATCCCTTCGCTCGGCCTCGCCGTTTACACGGATCACCAGATATTCAACCGGTACCACCGCCCCTCCGTACGCGGCCAAAAGAAACGCTACGGCGGCCTTAGCCTGCAAGCGCTCAAGAATCTCTCGCCCGGCGATTTCGTGGTCCATGTGGATTACGGCATCGGGCGGTTCGCCGGACTCCATCGCATTACCGTACGCGAAAAACGGCAGGAATCCGTAAAGGTGCTTTTCCGGGACGAAGATGTCCTGTATGTCAATGTCAACGCACTGCACAAACTACACAAATACTCGGGCAAGGACGGTCGTGCGCCCACGCTCACCAAGCTCGGTTCCGGGCAATGGGAACGCACGAAATCCCGCACCAAAAGCAAGGTCAAGGACATGGCGCGCGACCTGATCGCGCTCTACGCAAAACGGAAGCAATCCGCCGGGGTCGCCTTTTCCCCGGACACGGTCTGGCAACGGGAGATGGAAGCCTCGTTCCGTTACGAAGACACGCCGGATCAGACCACCGCGACGGATTCCGTCAAAAGCGATATGGAAGCTCCGGTACCTATGGACCGGCTCATCTGCGGAGATGTCGGGTTCGGCAAAACGGAAGTCGCTGTCCGGGCCGCGTTCAAGGCAGTGCAGGACGGGAAACAGGTGGCCGTGCTGGTACCCACGACCATCCTTGCCGCACAACATTTCGAAACCTTCTCGAAAAGACTGGACAAGTACCCGGTGCAAGTGGAAATGATGTCGCGTTTCCGTTCCGGCGCCGTGCAAAAGCAGATTGCCGGGAAGATTGCGGAAGGAGCCGTCGACATCGTGGTGGGCACGCATCGCCTGACGTCGCAGGATGTCCGGTTCAAAGACCTGGGGCTGCTCATTATCGACGAGGAACAGCGCTTCGGGGTAGCCGTCAAGGAGCGCCTGAGAAAGTTGCGCACCGAAGTGGACACGCTTACCCTTACGGCGACTCCCATCCCCCGAACGCTCCAGTTCTCGCTGCTGGGCGCCCGCGATTTGTCGCTCGTCACCACGCCGCCGCCGAACCGGCGCCCCGTCAACACCGAGATTCACACCTTCGACAGGAACCTGATCCGGGACGCGATCCTGTACGAAATCAGCCGGGGCGGGCAGGTATTCTTCCTGCACAACAGCATCCGCAACATCGACGAAATGGCCGACAGCCTGCGCCTCATCGTACCGGATGTGCGCATGCGGACGGCCCACGGGCAGATGAAATCGAGCGAGCTGGAACGGGTCATGACAGGCTTTATCGCAGGACGTTTCGACGTACTTGTGAGCACCAATATCATCGAGAACGGTCTCGACATACCCAATGCCAATACCATCATCGTCAATCGAGCCGATCGGTTCGGACTCGCCGAACTGCACCAGTTACGCGGGAGGGTCGGGCGGTCGGACCGGAAGGCCTTCTGCTACCTGCTCGTTTCGTCCATCCACGGGCTTACGCGCGAGGCACGGCGCAGGCTGCAAGCCGTCGAAGAGTTTTCCGAGCTCGGGAGCGGTTTCAATCTGGCCATGCGCGACCTGGACATCCGGGGAGCCGGGAATCTCCTCGGGGGCGAGCAAAGCGGCTTTATCGAGGAAGTAGGCTTCGAAACCTACCACAAGATTCTCGAAGAGGCCGTGCTGGAACTTCGGGAAGAGGAATTCCCGGACATCCTGGACCACGGAACGGCTCCGGGCGCACCCGAAACTGCGGTGGATATCGAAGAAGACGCCTTCATCCCGGAGCGCTACATCTCGAACAACGTAGAACGCCTGAATATCTACCGCCGCATCAGCGAAGCTGCGGACGCCCCGGTGCTGGCAACCATCCGCGACGAGATGCAAGACCGCTTCGGCGCCCTCCCCGCCGAAGTGAATCACCTGTTCGCCGCTGCCGAAATGAAATTTCTCGGCCAGACGCTGCGCCTGCCCAGAGTGCTCTTCAAGAACAAGCGACTTTTTCTATACATGCCGTCCCTGGAAGGCGATCCGTATTTCCACGAGCAGCTCTTTTACGATTTTCTCGAGCGGCTGAGCGGGCTGGACCGGAGGTATGTATTGAAGGAAACGAAAAGCCAGACGCTGCGGGCGATCGTACAGGAGGTGCCGAGGCTTTCCGACGCCCAAAAAATTCTGCACCGCTTGCAACCCGAACCGGCGAAAACGGCGGCGTAAGCACCCGGCAGGCCGAATCAGGCACGGGGCGCGCAGGCCAGCATCGCCTTGCCGCGGAACCAGGGACGCGGGTCCATATCCGCAAGTTCGATCCGCTCGATATCCGCCTCGCCGGCGACGGACGCTATTTCATCCGTGAGATCGCCCCCTTTAAGGCAAATCACGCCGGGCCGCCAGGTGTCCGCATCGATCGGGCGGGCGCAAGGCTGCGCAATGCGGCGATGCCATCCCCACAAATCCCTGAGCGGCGCCGTAGCGCGCGATACCGAATAGGTGCATTCGGCAGGCGTGTCCGTGTCGAATGTCTCGGCGAGACTGTGCCGGGCCGCTATGTTTGCGAGCCCGAGCCGCCGGATCATGGCGCGCAGGACCTGCACTTTCTTCTCTACCTTGTCCACGGCGATGACCCGGATATCCGGACACGCGATCGCAAGGGGAACAGCCGGAAGACCGCCCCCTGTTCCCCAATCGACCACCACCGCCCCCGGAGGAAACCGCCGGTACGTCAGAAACAGGCAGTGCAGGCAATGCATCCGGGCCGCTTCCGCATCGGCGTCGCGCGAAATGAGATTGATGCGCCGGTTGAAATCGAGGAGCATCGCCCGGTAGGCATTCAGGAGACGCCGTTGCTCGTCGCTCAGTTGCCGGAAAGGATCCCAGGACATACGGGGACCCTCAAGTGACCACGGGCGAGGCGGGCTGCTTCCTTGCCGGGCGCTTCCGCAGCATCACCAGAAGCACCGACACGTCTGCGGGGCTGACCCCGCTGATGCGCGACGCCTGCCCCAGATTGTCCGGGCGGATTTTCGACAATTTCTCCCGCGCTTCCAGCGTGATATGATCGACGGCCTCGTAATCTAAATCTTCCGGCAGGCAAAGCGATTCCATTTCCTCCATCTTCCGCACCAGGTCGCGCTCGCGGTCGAGGTATCCTTCGTACCGCAAATCTATCTCGACTTGCCGTGCTGCAGATTCCGGCCCCGGCGCCGGCGTGACCAGTTCCTCCTTGCGCGCGATATGATCCAGCAGGTCGTCGAGCGAGACCTGCGGACGCTTCGCCAGTTGCAAAAGGCGTTCGGGACGCCGGACAGGGTCCGTGCCCACCTGCTTCAGATAGGCATTCACTGCGTCAGGCGATACGGTTACCGCCTCGACGGCCGCCCGTGTTGCCTCGATCGCATGCCGCCGGGCCTGCATCCGTTCGTAGCGGGCATCCGTTGCAAGACCCAGCGTATAGCCCAGCGCCGTCAGGCGTTGGTCGGCATTGTCCTGCCGTAAGAGAAGCCGGTGTTCGGCCCGCGAAGTAAACATGCGGTAGGGTTCGTCCGTGCCCTTGGCCACCAGGTCGTCGATGAGCACGCCAATGTAGGCCTCCGACCGTTTCAGGACGACCGGATCTTCGCGCCGCAAGTACCGCACTGCATTGATCCCGGCCATGAGACCCTGCGCGCCGGCTTCCTCGTAGCCCGTCGTGCCATTGATCTGCCCGGCGAAAAACAATCCCCGCACCCGCTTCGTCTCCAGGCTGTACCGTATCTGATACGGAGGAAAATAATCGTATTCGATAGCGTAGCCGGGACGCAGCATGTGCACCTTTTCGAGACCGACCACGTTGCGTAGCGCCGCGAACTGCACCTCTTCCGGAAGGCTGGTCGAGAAGCCATTCACATACACCTCATAGGTGTTGCGGCCTTCCGGCTCCAGAAAAAGCTGGTGGCGGTCTTTTCCGGCAAATCGGTCGATCTTGTCCTCGATCGATGGGCAATACCGGGGCCCGGCGCCCTCGATCCGCCCGGCGAACATGGGACTTCGGTCGAATCCTTCCCGCAGTGCGTCATGCACCTCGGGAGACGTATAGGCAATCCAGCAAGGTATCTGGTCTTCCGGAAGCCGATCGGTAAGAAAGGAAAACGGGGTGGCCGCCGAATCGCCCGGCTGTTCCTCCAGCCGATCGTAGTCGATCGTGCGCCCGTCGATGCGCGGCGGGGTACCCGTCTTCAACCGTCCGCTTGCGAAACCGAGCTTCTCAAGGCACGCGGTCAACCCGGTCGAGGCGCGCTCGCCCATGCGCCCGCCCCCGTATTGGCGTTCCCCGATATGAATGACCCCGTTCATGAAGGTGCCGCTGGTCAGAATGACCGTGGGAGCATGAAACGTTTGCCCGATTTGCGTACGTATGCCCGTCGCCCGACTCTCCTCCGTACACACCTCGACCGCCATATCGGCCCGCATGAACAGACCGGGAATGCTCTCCAGTTCCTCCCGGACCGCCGCCGCATAAGCTACCCGGTCGCACTGCGCGCGCGGCCCCTGCACGGCAGGGCCTCTCCGCTGGTTCAGCATCCGAAACTGTATGCCGGCGCGATCGGTCGCCTTGCCCATGATGCCGCCAAGCGCATCGATCTCACGCACAATATGCCCCTTGCCGATGCCGCCGATGGCCGGATTGCAGGACATCTGCCCGATGGTTTGCAGGTTCATGGTGACCAGCAACGTGCGAGCGCCCATACGCGCAGCCGCCGCAGCCGCCTCGGTCCCGGCGTGTCCCCCGCCAACCACAATGACATCGTACGTAAAAGGATGCATGGGATACTCTGAATTAAGTCCCGTCCTGTGTAACCGTAGAAATGCCGGTTCGTGCATATAAGGAAACGACGGGGAACAGGCAATGGCTCCCGCCGCCTATTTCCCTATGCAGAACCGGGAAAAAATCTGATCCAGCACGTCCTCGTTCGTGATCTCTCCGGTGATGGCGCCGATCTCATGCAAGGCAACGCGCAAGTCCAGCGCCAGGAGTTCGCCGCCGCTTCCGGCCCCGAGGCTCCGGCGAGCCGCTTGCACCGCATCGAGCGCCTTGCGCAGGTGATTGCGATGCCGCTCGTTCGTCACCACGAGCGAGCCCTCGGAGAGGCTCAGATCGGCGCCCGCCGTTTTGAGCAGGCAGGTTATCAGAGGTTGTATCTCCTTTTCGTCCCGGAACCCCCGTTTTGCCGACAGGGCAAGGACGCCGGAGGATTCCCCATCGTCGATCGGCCCATCCTCCCGCCTCAGGAGATCCGTCTTGTTCGCCACCAGAAGCACCGGGGGAACGCCCCGCTCCGCTATGGCCTCGATAAAGGCTTGCTCGCCTGAATCCATACCCACCGTAACGTCATACACATACACGAGGATATCGCTCCGGTCTATGGCCCGCTCGGCGCGCAGCACGCCTTCCGTCTCGATGGCGTCGGTCGCATCCCGGAGACCCGCCGTATCCGTGAACCGGAACGACAAGCCGTCGATTTCCGCCTCCCCTTCCACTTCGTCGCGCGTGGTACCGGGCAGAGGGCTCACAATGGCGCGATCGCTCCCCAGCAGAGCGTTCAACAAAGTGGATTTACCCGCATTGGGCCGCCCACCGATTACGACACGCACCCCATCGCGCACCCGGCGTCCGAGGCGCCAGGATCGGAGCAATTCGTCCATTAGTCGTTCGCTCCGATCCAGCAGCGCCTCAAGGCGTTCCCGGTCGGCGAACGCCACATCCTCTTCGGAAAAATCCAGTTCGAGTTCGAGAAACGCACAAAGTTCGAGCAGGTCCGCCCGCACATCCGCCAGCACTTCGGAATAGCGGCCCTGAAGATGCGAAACGGACACGCGGTGTGCCAGAGAGGACGAGGCATGGATCAGATCGGCCACCGCCTCGGCCTGCGCCAGATCCATCTTCCCGTTCAGAAAAGCCCGCTGGGTAAATTCGCCGGGGGCGGCCGGACGCGCACCCGCTTCCAGCATGCGATTCAGAATAAGCCGGCTCGCAAAATCGCCCCCATGGCACGAACACTCCACGACATCTTCGCCGGTCGCCGAACGGGGAGCCCGAAAAAGCGTAGCGACTACCTGGTCGATGCGTGTCCCGTCGCGGCTTGCCACATAGCCCACATGCGCCGTATGCGAGGCGGCTTCCCGAAGGTCCGCTCCTTCAAAGCAGGCCGCTGTGATCGCCAGGGCTTCCGGACCGGAGATGCGCACGATACCCAGCGCAGCGCGCCCTCTGGCCGTTGCGATCGCGGCAATGGTATCGCTGGAAGCTTGCATGGCGCATGAAACGATGCGCTTGAAAAAATCGCCCCGCGGTGCGTTCGGCGCCTACCTGCGCCTCCCGGTCGTGCGGGGACCGCCGGGTCGCCGCTTACCTGCCTTGCCCTTCCCTGTCCGGGCAAGAGCCTGGCGGCGTCTCTTCTTTCCGTCTCCTTGCTTTTTACTCCGGCCTTTCGACGCAGGCTTCCCGTCTTCTTCCTCCTTGCTGGCAGCGATATTCCGATTGATGATCTTTTGCTGCACGGCAGTCACCACGTTATACACGAGGTAGTACAAGCTCAGGCCGGACGCAAAGCGATTGAAAATGACCCAGATCATCACCGGCATTACATAGGTGATGATCTTCATCTGGGGATTGGAGGAGGGGGTCCCCTGGATGCGCAGCTGAACGATCATCGAGAGGCCCATGAGCAGCGTGAAGCCGGCTACGAAATCGCCGTAAAACGGGATCTCGAACGGCAGATTGAGGATCACGTCCGGCGCCGACAGGTCATTGGCCCAGAGAAACCCCTGCTGCCGGATCTGGATGGACTGCGGAAGAAAAAGCCACAGCGCAATAATGATGGGATACTGCAACAGCATGGGGAGACAACCGCCCACCGGATTGACACCGGTCTCCTTGTACATCTTCATCATCTCTTCCTGCTGCTTCCGGGGATTGTCCCCGTACTTCTCCTTGATGACCTCCATCTTCGGTTGCAACTCGCGCATCCGGGCCATGCTTTTGTAGGAGGTCTTCGTCAGCGGGTACAGGACCAACTTGATCAGAATGGAGAAGACAATGATGACATAGCCGTATCCGGGAATGAACTTCGCCAGAAACGTGAACGCAGGAATGAAAACCAGTCTGGCCAGGGGTCGTGTAATCCACTCGAAAAAATCCCAGCCGTAATCCACCATGTCGTAAAGGCCCAGATCGTAGTCGTTGATCCGGTAAAACTCCATCGGCCCGATGTACAGCCGGAACTCGTCCGGCCCATCCTCCGGTTGCGCCATGAGCAGGCGCATGTCGTAGTCTTGTCGAAAGCCTTCGCTGCCCGGCTCCCCCATCTGCTCCCCGATGAGTTCGGCGCCGCGGGTGCCGGAAGAGGGAATCATGACGGAAGTGAAATACCTGGTCTTGATAGCGGTCCATGACACGTTTCCGGAAAGGCGTTGCTCTTCGAAGTCCTCTTTCCTGAGCAGTACGTTCTCCACCTCGCCCCCGCTGTGCGCATAGGCCCCGGCCGCTTTGACTTCCTCGTTCGTATCGTTTTCCGTGAAGGGAATAGCTCCTGTCCATATCAACTCGTACCCCTCCCTTGTAGAAAAGGCCGCAGCATTTTCCTGGTCCACGCGCAGACCGATTTCGTATTCGCCCGGATGGAATGTGTAGGTCTGGCGCAACACACCCCCCTGAATACCCGTTTCGAAGTGTAACGCGACGGGCTCGGCGCCGACGCGCAGGGTATCCCCCTCATAGGACGTATCGAAATACAGCGCGCGCGTATCGACGAGATGGGAACGGGGCGTCGTAAAGGCGATGCCCAGCGCGCCCGATCCGGTGGTGTCCACCATTTGTACGGGCGTTTCCTGATCGAATTTCTTGTATTCTTTCAGGGAGAAAGAGGTCAATGTGGCGCCTTTCGTCGAGAAAACCGCCCTATAGAGATCGGTCTCGACCGTGATGAAACGGGCTTCGCCCGCTAACGCCGCAACAAGCGTCGTATCCTGTGCAGCCTCTTCGGAAAACGGTCCCCCGCCCGGTCGTACGTCGTAAGGCCCGGGCGCCAAAGCGTCGCCCCCCGTGGTTGTCCGTTCCGTGGCCTGCGAATCTTCGGCGAGCTCTCCCTGCGTTGCCGGATCGCCGGCGGGCGCAACCGGCTGGGGAGGAGCGAACACCCAGAGCCAGACGAGCATGATAATCGCCACCAGGACGCTGAAGATGACGACATTGCGGTCCAAATCAGGTTCCCCTTGCTCGTATTACAGGATGGATGGGTAATGCTTGCGCTTGCAACGTAGGCACAAAGGCGCCGAAACGTCGTCGCGCTAAACGGGAAGTCAGGTGCGACGTTCCGAACGCATCGAAGATTCGTCGAGACGGCGGCAAAGTTCTTGCAACGCTTCAGGCAAATCGGCATACACCCGGCGGCTTGGCCGGGTATCGTCTTGCCGACCGGCGCGATGAACGATCATCATCGTCAATACGCTTTCCGTACCGGCAAAACGATCCAGTATTCCCTGCTGATGCAGCCGGTAGGTTTCGCGCAGCAACCGCTTGATACGGTTCCGGCTTGCAGCTTTTGCATGACGGCCGGGCGCAAATCCGATCTGGACAGGCGCACCTGCCTCGATTTGCGCACGAGGGACTATCCGGTACACAAGCCGAATACACCCTTTGCCGATCGTACCGACATCCTCCCGGCTACGGTCGAATAAAGGACGAATCAGGCGCTTCCGCTTGAGGCGAAATGAGCGCGGCAATTTTTGAAACGGGCGCAAGCTCCCATCCTCCGGCACGACCACGACCTCAAAACTATTTGCCGGACCGCGTGTCGCTTACGGTAAGGACGTTGCGGCCTTTCTCGCGCCGGCGCTTGAGCACCCTGCGCCCGTTTTTCGAGCTCATACGAGCACGGAAACCGTGCTTGTTCGCGCGCTTGCGTCTACTTGGCTGGTAAGTACGTTTCATAATACGGTGATCCGAAAACGCATCTTGACTATTTATCACAGGTACAGAACGAGGGTATACGCACATACCCGCGGGTATGTTTTCGCATTCGGTGAAGCACTGTCCGCGGAACCCCTTTTGTCTTGACGGAGTACCGGGGAAGGGTACAGCGGGAGTAGCTCAGGGGTAGAGCATCAGCTTCCCAAGCTGAGGGTCGCGGGTTCGAATCCCGTTTCCCGCTCGGGCAAGCGGTTCGGCGTGCGTGGCGACAGGAGTCGCTATGCATCGTACCGGTGCGAACCGGGCGGTTAGCTCAGTTGGTTTAGAGCGCCTGCCTTACAAGCAGGAGGTCACTGGTTCGAATCCGGTACCGCCCACAAAAAGGGAAGTTACGCCTGTTTTATCCTTGTCGTTCCCCCTTGACTTCCTGTATCAAAAGCATTACACTGCACCGAATTATGTCCGTTGGATTCCCGATTTTCGGGTCCGGGTCGGGTCTGTATCGAAATAACGCAGAACGATTAATATTCGGCGATGGACGCTACGGGGCAATACATTTCTTGCGGAAGAGCCCCCTCCCCGGATGCCCAATTGGAGATACAGAACCTTGGACTACATTGCACCTATAGCCCGGACAGGTCCGTACATCCCTGACAGGAGTATACCTGTGCCCACGGGCTGTGGGTTGATGAGGAGGATGAAATAGGGGGGGTCTACTTGGCCGCCCCGAAAAACGCGGCTACGACCTGTAGCGAAACAAGAAAACAAACTGCGAAACAACTACTCTCACGGAGGTTGAGTCAATGCAAGTAACTACCGAAAACAAAAACGGGAGCCTTGTCATAGTGACCGAAGGGCGTGTCGATGGCAGTAACGCCCCCGAATTCCAGGAAGCATTGAAAGACGCGATCAAGGAGGGCGAGCAAAAGGTGATTCTCGATTTCGAACGCCTTTCGTATATCAGTAGCGCCGGCCTCCGTGTCATCCTGATGTTCGCCAAGCAGCTACGGAGGGAAAATATAGCATTTTCGGCATGCTCGCTCATCGCCTCGGTCAAGGACATTTTTGCAATTAGCGGCTTCGACAAAATCATCCCGATTCACGAATCGCAAAAAGAAGCGATGGCTGCACTCGGATAATGGATTGAACAAGGTTTTATGGCTCCGGTCAGCCCGGGAAAGGATAAAAATATCTGGGGATGAACAAAAATCCGTACAAGATTCTCGTCGTGGACGACGAACCGGACTTACAGCCGCTCATGTTGCAACGTATGCGACGGAGCATCCGGGCCGGTAAGTATGTTTTCGTCTTTGCAGGCAACGGTGTAGAAGCATTGGAGCGACTGCGTGAGCAGCAGGATATCGATATGGTGGTGTCGGATATCAATATGCCTCAAATGGACGGGTTGACCCTGCTGGACCAGATTGCGCAACTGGATCCGAACATTCGCTCCGTGATTGTCTCCGCATACGGTGACATGAAGAACATTCGCACGGCGATGAACCGTGGCGCTTTCGACTTCATCACCAAACCGATCGACTTCGACGACCTGCGGATTACCATTGACCGGACCCTGAAACACATGGCGCGGTGGCGTGAAGCACTCACTTCGCGCGATCAACTGGTTACGCTGCAGCACGAACTGGATATCGCCCGAAAGATGCAGCGGGCCATTCTGCCTACTGAATTTCCTAATAAACCCGGCTACCGCATTTTCGGCGACATGGAGCCTGCCCGCAATGTGGGGGGGGATTTTTTCGATGTGATCCCACTGGAACATGATCGAGTCGGTCTCGCCATAGCCGATGTATCGGACAAAGGGGTGCCCGCGGCGCTATTCATGATGTCCAGCCGCACCTTGTTGAAAGGCGCAGCTATTGGAAGCAGCGAGCCCGGCGATGCCCTGCGTGAAGTGAATGATATGCTGTGCGAGAAAAACGAATCCATGATGTTTGTGACCCTGCTCTATGGGATATATGACCCCGCCAGCGGGAAATTGACGTATGCGAACGCAGGGCATAACAGCCCGATCGTCGTCCATCCCGATAAAAGCTGCGACATGCTTCCGCTGACCGACGGAATTGCTATCGGGGTCATGCCCGATCTGGAATACCGACAAAAAACGATCACCCTTTCGCCGGGCGATACGCTCACCTTCTATACCGACGGCGTCACGGAAGCCATGAACCAGAACGAGGAAGTGTTAGGCGAAGAACGCCTCTTCGAGATCCTTAAGGGTGCTTCCTCTAAAGAACCTGAGGAAATCACACGGGCAATTTTTGAGGGAATAAAGACTTTCGTCGGCGACGCACCCCAATCGGACGACATTACCTGCATGACCATTTATCGGGCCGAAAACTGACATCCGAATTTTCATGCCCTCTCTTAAAATCAAAACGGAAGTCGCAGAACTGGAGCGTATTTTCGCCGCCGTGGACGAACTTGGAAGTCAGAATAATTGGCCTGACGATTTTATCTTTCGAATCAATCTGGTAGTTGAAGAAGTGGCGATGAATTGCATAAAATACTGCCATATGGAGGGAGTGTCCGATTTCGAGATAACGATGGACCCCGGGAACGATGTGCTTACGATCGAGATTATCGATACCGGACGACCCTTCGATCCGCTGACGGACGCCCCTGAGGCAGATACGGATTCTTCTATCGAAGATCGCGCCATAGGGGGATTGGGTTTACACCTGGTGCGCACCATGACAGACGATATGCGTTACCGGCGGGAAGCAGACCGGAATCATTTGACGCTGATCATGCACAAACCTTCATGAAGCGAATACCCGACCTGCTGGCAGCTGTGCTTCCGATGCTGGTTCTGGCGGGAGCTGGCCCTTTCATTGTTTCCATCACTATTCCAGAGGGATGGACCTGGTTGGGCAGTGGGATTGAAAAAAATGAAAGCCGGGTGGTTCCGGAAGGTAGCGTAGACACAACCTCCTTCTCTGAAAGTACTCCGGAAAATGCTCCGCTGCCGGATACCTCTTCGGTAACGATTCGGGAAATCGGCGTTTCCGACGAACAGGTCCTTTTCGGTCAATCCGCGGCCTTCAGCGGACCGGCTCAGGAACTCGGCCAAGGTATGCGGCGCGGTATACGGGCCGCTTTTCACGAAGTCAATCGACGCGGCGGGGTTCATGGACGGCAATTGCAACTGATATCCCTTGACGATGCCTATGAGCCCGAAGCAGCCATTCAAAATACCATTCGATTGATCGAGGAAGAAAAGGTGTTTGCGCTGATTGGCGCTGTCGGCACACCCACTTCCCGTTCCGCCGTTCCGGTTGCCGCAGAGGCAAATATTCCCTACATCGCCCCGTTCACTGGCGCCGCCTCCCTGCGCGACACCACATGGCGCAACATAATCAACCTGCGAGCCTCGTACGACCAGGAAACCGAGGAAATGGTGGCCCGGCTGACAGACGATCTGGATATCCAGCGTATCTCGATACTCTATCAAGACGATTCCTTCGGTCGTGCGGGGTATCTGGGAGCAAGAAAGGCGCTCGAAAAACGCGGGATGGCGCCCGCCTCGATCGGATTGTATACGCGTAACACGCTGGCTGTCAAAACAGCCCTCCTCGATCTGCGACACGGCGACCCCGAAGCAGTGATTCTTGTCGGAGCGTACCAACCGGTTGCGGCACTGATCTCATGGGCAAGACATACGGGAATGAATCCTGTTTTCATAACCATTTCTTTCGTGGGTAGTAACGCACTGGCCAGAGAACTTGGGGAGCGAGGCAACGGAGTCTTCGTAACCCAAGTAGTGCCTTTTCCGCTGGATCGAACGCTCCCGGTCGTTTCCGCCTACCAGCAAGCCCTGTCAGCCTACGCCCCCGAAGCAGTTCCCGGATTTGTCTCCTTAGAAGGCTATCTGGCCGGACGCCTAGCCGCCGCCGGACTGGAACGATGTGCCCGGGACGTGACAAGGAACTGTTTCATGGACGGCTTGCAGCACACCAACGGCGTCGACATCGACATCGACGGATTCAAACTCCGTTATGGGGAAAACGATAATCAGGGATCGGATACCGTATTTCTGACCATGATAGGGGAAGACGGTCGTTATTACCCTGTCAACTCGCTCATGGATACAAATCGTCTGTGGAAACAACTACCCGTTCTGTGGCCAATGAATTAGTTACCTCGTGAACCCGCTCATAGACGCATATCTGTGGCCAACTCACTGCAAAGCCTGAAGAACCGTCGCTTTCGGATTTCCACCCAACTTTATTCCGGGATTGGAGGCGCTGTTGTCCTGACCGTGGCCGCAAGTCTGGTCGGGTGGTTTTCCTTCAACCGTGTCGGCGATGCCCAGAGCGATGTAAACGAAGGCGCCATTCCCGAAATGGCGGCTGCCTTTGAGATCGCCCAATACAGCGGAACCCTGGTGGTTGCTGCTCCACGCCTGACGGTCGCCGAGACGCCTGAAATATTCGAAGAAATCTATGCGAGCATTATCGAAGCCCGTGAATCCTTTGATCGGCAACTGGCGGTTCTGGAAAGCAGCGAGGGAACGGATGAGCGTTCCCAGCGCATTCGCGCCCATTCCGACACGCTGACCGCCAACATTGAAGCTATCAAAAACCAGGGGGCCAGGATGTTCGAACTGGCCGACGCGCGGGAAAATTTACGAGAACAAATCATAAACCTGCGTAACCACCTTGAGCGCATCGTGGTCTCGGCCATTGATGACCAGTTGTTCTACACGACCACCGGTTACCGCAATCTCGGCGACCCCCCGGTAGATCGATCCGAGCATTTTTCGGAAGAGGAACTTGAACGGTATCGTCACCTGTCCGAGTTGCAAGCGGATGCCAACATCGCAACGGAGCTACTGGTAAACGCATTTACCCACTCCTCCGCTGCGACGATCGAGCCGCTTCGGGAACGTTTCGAAGCCGCCGCCAGCCGCATCGAACGTAATCTGGCGGTGCTTCGGAATTCCCCTTTTCATGCCGAATTTGCCCCCGCTTTCGACGAATTGTACACGTTGGGAACGGGGGAAGAAAGCGGCTTTGTTTTACTGCAGGAGGAACTCCGGCTCGCTGAGAATCAACGAGACTTGCTCGCATACAACACAAACGAAGCCGGGACCCTCATCGCTGAAGTGGATAGTCTGGTGATTGCGGCGCGCAACAGTGCGCAAGAAGCCACCGAGGCTTCCGCCAATGCCATCTTCACGGGCCGCACATTACTTCTTTCGATCAGCATTCTCAGTATAATAGGGGCCATTCTTATCGCCTGGTTATTCGTCGGGCGCATATTGCTTTCTCGCATTCAACGCTTGTCGGACTGGATGCATCGCATGGCCGAGGGCGATCTGGAACTCGAGGTTGAGATCGGCGGAAACGACGAGGTTACCGACATGGCTGGAGCACTGGAGGTGTTTCGGCGCCATGCTCTGGAGGTGCAACGACTCAACCTGGTGGAAATGCTGGCGGAAGATCTTAAGGCAAAAAACAATGAACTGGAAAATGTTCTGGACAAACTTCGCCTGGCTCAGGATCAGATTGTCATGCAGGAAAAACTGGCGGCCCTCGGCGAATTGACGGCGGGTGTCGCACATGAAATCAGAAACCCGCTGAACTTTGTCAAGAACTTCTCCGAAGCGTCGGAAGAGCTTCTTGAGGAACTGCACGAGTTGCTGGATGAAAGTAGCGAAAAGCTAAGCGACGATCAGCAGGACCTGATCCAGGAAATCACGGACGACCTGAACAGCAATTTCGAGCGCATAAAGCACCACGGCGAGCGCGCCGACCGCATCGTTCACGACATGCTGATGCTGGGGCGGGGCGAAGCGGAACACCAGGACACCGACATCAACAACCTGCTCGATGAACATGCCCGCCTTGCCTACCATAGCGTACGGGCAAGCGATTCCGACTTTCAGCTCGACATACAAGAAGACTTCGACCCGAATGCAGGTGTCCTCAAGGTCATATCCCAGGATTTAGGCCGGGTTTTCCTGAACATGGTGAACAACAGTTGTTATGCGATCAACGAAAAGCGAAGAGAAAAGGTAGAAGCCGGGGAGGGGATCGAGGCCTACATGCCGACGCTGTGGCTCATCACCAGGCGCAAGGAAGACAAGGTCGAGATACGTATCAAGGACAACGGAAATGGAATTTCCCCCGATGTGCTGAAGAAGATATTCGATCCGTTCTTCACCACGAAGCCCACAGACAAGGGCACCGGGCTCGGGCTCGCCATGTCCAGCGACATTATCCGCGAGCACGGAGGCGCCATCCGAGTGAACACCGAAACAGGTGAATTCACCGAAATGGTTATCGAACTACCCCTGACGCCGGCAGAGGAAACGGCTGAAGCAACCGGATAGCGCACCGGAAAAGGCGCAAGCAAGCTCCTTACCGTTTCTTGCCACGGTGTCCAGTATGATTTCGCGGCTTCTCGCCAGTACTTTGCTCGTCTTCCTTCGCTTCTCGCCGCACCGTTTGCCCCCTGTTCATATGTATGTCGCTAACGAACATGGCAAGTAATTCCGGTTCTTCCCGGGCCAATTCCTGGACGAGCGGCACAAATTGTCGGGCGCGTTCCCGCTCCATATTCGTTCGTTCGCGAAGACGATTCTCCAACACGACCGTAAGGCGCTCCGCAACGCGTACACTCACATCCTCCGGCGTCGGCAGGGGACGTTTTTCCACCGGTACCCCATAGCGCATGGCCGCGCGGATGAGGTCCGTCTCATCCTCCACAGTCGCAAGCACGACAGCGACGCCCATTTTCCCGGCGCGGGCTGTCCGGCCGGACCGGTGAATCAGGTATTCCGGGTCTTGCGGCACGTCATACATGAATACGTGGCTGAGGTCCGATATATCAATTCCCCGGGCAGCGACATCCGTGGCGACCAGAAAGCGCGTCTCTCCCGAATGGGTTCGGGCAAGAGCTGCCTCCCGGGCCTTCTGCGATAAATCTCCGGAGATGGCATCGGCGCTATAGCCATAATTCCGCAGAAACGTCGTCAAATACTCGACATCCCTTTTCCTGTTGACGAATACGATGGCCGATTCGGGATTTTCCATCTCGAACAAACGCACCAGAACGCGATCTTTTTCCATCGGATCGGTCACATAATACCGGTATTCCATCGTCTCGACGCTCTCTTTGCCCGCACTCAGCGAAATGAACCGGGGCTCCGTGAGAAAATCGCGACTGAGCGACCGCACTCGTGGAGGAATCGTGGCGCTAAACATCAGGGTGCACCGTTCGGCAGGCAAATACCGCCTCAACTCCTGCATGTCCGGATAGAAGCCCATCGAGAGCATCTCGTCGGCTTCATCGAAAATAACATATTCGAGTTGCCGCAGATCGGCATTGCCCCGGCTGAGATGATCGAGAATACGGCCGGGCGTACCGATCGCTACCTGGGCGCCTTCTGTCAAACCCTTGATTTGCGGCCCGTACTCGACTCCCCCGTACACAAGAACAGATTCTAACGCACCGGTCTCGCGGGTGGCTTGCTTCATGTGTTCGAACACATGGTTGATCTGTTTCGCCAGTTCGCGCGTGGGCGTCATGACAAGTGCTTGCGTGACGCGGCGCGACGGATCCAGAAGTTCGAAAAGCGGCAACAAAAAAGCGCCTGTCTTGCCGGATCCGGTGCGGGACTGTACAATCAGATCGGCGCTCTCAAGAATATACGGAATGACCTGTTCTTGCACAGGCATAAGGCTGTCCCATCCGGCAGCACTCAGAGCCGCCTGCACCTTCACAGGCAAGTTTTCAAGCGAGGCGTCGGGAAGACGCTCTACGACACCCTCCTGGATTTCCTGAATCTGGCGTTCGCTATGCTGCTCGCGCTGCGCGCGACGGGTCAGATCGATGACCTTGGTGTAGGAAGATGACGGGGTTTCGTCGTTGGCGTTCATAATGTCCGATAGCTTGTGGGGGGGACCGGAGCAATACGCTCCCGCCTGGCGTCACATGGCAAGGCCCCCATCGACATGAAGTACGTGCCCCGTAATGTAATCTGCCGCGGGAGAGGCCAGAAAATGCACGGCGTTTGCCACGTCCTGCGGTGTTGCGGTACGTTTCAGCGCAATCGTATCAAGCAGAGCGCTACGTGCGGCATCGCTCAAGCCAGCGGTCATATCCGTTTCCACATAGCCGGGGGCCACCACATTTACGGTAACCCCGCGGGCGCCGAGCTCCCTGGCAAGGCTCTTCGAGAAGCCTATGACGCCGGCCTTCGAAGCTGCATAGTTCGTTTGCCCCGGGTTTCCGACAACACCTATAACGGAAGACATATTCACGATTTTCCCGGCCCGCTTCTTCATCATGGGCCGGTAAGCCATTTTGCAAAAATTGAACACACTTTTCAAGTTGGCGCCCAGAACCGCATCCCAGTCATGCTCGTTCATCCGAAGCATCAGTCCGTCACGCGTAATTCCGGCGTTATTGACCAGTACGTCTATGGACCCCCATGCTTCCAGCACGCCGCCCACCGCTTCCTCGGCAGACGAAATCTCAGCCGCGTCTCCCTGAAAAACGAGGCATTCCGAGCCGGATTCCTGCAATTGCCGACAAAGTGCATTCGCCTCGTCGGTGGAAGATCGATACGTAAAGGCCACATGCGCACCGGCCGCGGCCAGCGTTTCGACGACAGCCCGCCCAATGCCTCGAGAAGCACCCGTAACGAGCGCCGTTTTGCCGTCCAAATCAAAAGCCATGGTCCCGAAAAAATCGGTGAATGAGAACAAGCCAACGCAAAAGTTGGCTCGAATGCGATAATCTTTCAGACTCCGTTAGCAAGAATCAACGCCAGTTCGTCGGCTTTGCCTGCAGAAATTGTCTTGATGTCTCGCCCAAGCGTGCGGCGCGCCAGCCCGCACAGCACCTTGCCCGCACCGATCTCGATATAACCGTCGGCGCCGGCCGCGTGCATGTTCCGAAGCAACCCGGACCATTGCACGGGGGCTGTAAGTTGCACCACCAGCGCCTGACGTATCTCTTCCGGATCGCAGGTGGCCGAAGCCGTCACATTGAGGTATACAGGACAAAGGGGAGGGCGAATAGTATATCCCGAAAGCGCGCGTTCGAGCCCCTCACGGGCCCGTTCCATGAGCGGCGAGTGAAAAGCACCGTTCACCGGCAGCGGCGCCACGCGCCGGGCGCCTCGCGTGCGCATCTCCTGTATAGCTCGTTCAATGGCCGATGCGTCTCCGGATATAACCACCTGCCCGGGAGCATTGAAGTTCGCCGCCACCACGGAATCGGAGGTCTCCGAGATCTCCTCGCATATGCGCACCACCTGGTCATCTTCCATACCGAGCACGGCGGCCATTGCACCAGGGCGTTCGTCGTCTGCGTTCGCCATGAGTTCGCCGCGCCGCCGCACAAGCTGCAACCCGTCTTCGAAGGAAAGGGCGCCCGCAGCAACCAGCGCGCTATATTCACCAAGACTGTGGCCAGCCGCCATTGCTGCCTGCAAATCTGTCCGGCGCAGTATTATCGCCATGACCGCCATACTGTGTACGTATAGCGCAGGCTGTGTCCTGTCGGTCCGATTCAGCGCGGCACTGCTCTCTTCCTCCGAGATGCCGAACATGATCTCCGAAAGCGGAAAGTTCATCAGGCGATCCGCCTGGTCAATGATCTCGCGGGCTTCGGCGAAGCGTTCGTACAGGTCCTCCGCCATACCTGTGTACTGGCTCCCCTGCCCCGGAAAAAGAAAGACGGCCTTATTCATCATTCGCTGTGGTATACAACCGGCGACAGCCGATTACAACTCCGCGGCTACGCGTACGTCCGCCTCTTTTCTCACCGCCTTACTGCCGTCGTAGGCCCAGCGAAGATAACAGGACCCCCAGGTAAATCCGCCGCCGAACGCAACCAGAATAAGAATGTCTCCCCGGCGAAGGTTGTTTTCCCGATCTGCAAAACACAAGGGAATGGTTGCCGCAGTCGTATTGCCGTAGCGATCGATATTGAGTATGACCTTGTCCCTGTCGAGGCCCATTTGCCGCGCTGTAGTGTCGATGATCCGCTGGTTGGCCTGGTGCGGAACAAGGTAGCGAATGTCGTCTACCCCCAAATTGTGGCGTTTCATGATCTCTTCGGCGGACCGGGCCATACCGTCCACGGCATACTTGAACACCGCACGCCCTTGCTGCTGCAAAAAATGCATACCCTTCGCAACCGTTTCGTAGGTGGGGGGATTCAGGCTCCCTCCTCCCGGCATAGAGAGCATATCGGCATGTTTCCCGTCGACGCGCTGGTAAAAATCGATGATTCCGCATTCTCCGGAGTCAGGCTCCAGTAGTACGGCAGCGGCGGCGTCCCCGAAAAGAACGCACGTTGCCCGATCCTCGAAATTCGTAATACCTGTCATTTTGTCTGCGCCAATGACAAGCACCTTCTCGTGGCGGCCGCTTTCGATCATCTGCGCACCTGTCGAAAGAGCGAAAAGAAACCCGCTGCACGCCGCGGAAAGATCGAACCCCCAGGCATTCGATGCGCCGATGCTATCCTGCACAAGACAGGCTGTCGCGGGGAAAAACATGTCCGGCGTTATGGTGGCTACGATGATCACATCGATTTTTTCCGGATCCAGCCCCCGCTTATCCAGCAAATCCTGCGCTGCTTTCGATGCCATGTACGCGGTGGCCTTATCGGGATCGCGGAGAATGCGGCGTTCCCGAATGCCGGTACGCGTCCGGATCCACTCGTCGTCGGTATCCACGATTCGCTCAAGATCCTCATTCGTAAGCCGCTCGTCAGGGAGAAAGTGCCCAACCGCTGTAATGGCCGCATAGCTCATGGCGCTGTTCATCGCTGGTTGCATGATTGGGAATACCCCTTCTGCAAACCCCCTGCACAGATGATGGTTCGGGGCATCATTTGCCGAATGCCTTGTTCATCGCCTCCAGCGCCCCATGCCGCGCCACGTCGGCGGCCATAAGAATAATGCGCTCGATCGCCCGGACCGTCGACCCGCCGTGTCCAATCATCACATTCCCGTTCACCCCAAGCAGCGGCGCTCCGCCGTACTCCTCGTAACTGAAACGAAGCCGCACGGCAGAAAGCACATTACGCACTATTTCCTTGTGCGGGTCGGAAAACGCCTGCTGCACCATTTCTTCCGCGATCATCTGGGGGAACGCGGATGCAACGCTCTCCCCGAACTTGAGAAGAATGTTGCCGACGAATCCGTCGCAGACCACTACATCCGCCATATGGTGCAGGATATCGCGCCCCTCGATATTCCCGCAAAAATGAATGTCCGGGGACGCCTGGAGGAGTTTGTAGGCAGCCTTTACCTGCTCGTTTCCCTTCCGGGTCTCCTCGCCCAGGTTCAACAGCGCCACGCTCGGCTTCTCAAGCTGCATCACAGTGGATGCATAGATCGAACCCATCCTCGCAAACTGAAGCAAGTGCTCCGGACGACAATCGACATTGGTGCCCACATCGAGTATGATGCAATGGCCCTTGGTCGTCGGGAAAAAGGAAACGACCGACGGGCGAGCAATGCCCTGTAAACTGCCCAGTATGAAAAGCGAAGCCGCCATGATGGCGCCTGTATTTCCAGCGCTGACAAATCCGTGCGCCCTGCCTTCCCGCACCGCGCCAAGCCCAACATGAATGGAGGAACCCCGCTTCGATTTTACGGCGGCGGCCGGGGCCTCGTCCATAGCGATCACATCGGGGGCATGAACGATGTGCAATGGCGACAGGTCGGTAGCCCCCTTCCTCTGCGCTATCTCAGCTTGCAAGGCATTTTCCTGCCCGACAAGAAGCACCTCAAGATCGCCGCCCGAAGTCTCCAACGCATGTATAGCGCCCTCAACGACAACGGAGGGGGCCTTGTCGCCCCCCATAGCATCAACCGCTACCCGAATGGCCATGTTGGAAGATATGGAGAAACGGCCGGCGGACCGGACGCAATGCTATGGCCTAAACGGCTTCTTTCGGCTCGATAACCTGACGGCCCCGGTAATAACCGCAACTGGGACAAGCGTGATGCAAGAGCTTCGACGTGCCGCAGTTGGGGCATTCCGCTATCTGCGGTTCCTTCAAGCTACCGTAATACCGGGCCCGGCGTTGCCGTGTTCGAGCCTTGGAGTGTTTTCTTTTTGGATTCGCCATGATTTTTTGTGTTCGCCGGGATGCATATCGTCGGCGTGAACACCAACCTTAATTCCGGTCCTCCTCTGATTTCAATGCACTGAGTGCTTCCCAGCGTGGGTCTATGCTGCTGTCCTGCGTTCCTTGCGAGACGCCGAACGTCATCGGGATGTCTATGTCCTCTGCCCCGGGAGCGACGCGACGCGCCGGCACCGCAAGCAAAATCGTATCACGCGTAACATCGGTAAGGTCCAGAACCCGATCGCCTGGATCCAGTATCTCGATCTCGTTGCAACCGCCTTTCCTGTCGCTTGCGAGCCCTGCGCAAGAAAACAGAATGCGATATGCCCCCTCGATCGGCTGATCGAAAGAACGCAACGTACGATCACATTCCAGCATGGCCTGCGCCCGAACCGTCAGCGAAACGAGAATCCGCCCCTCGGCCACGTCAAGGCGTGCGGTTACTTCCACATCCCGAAACGCCGAAGGATCCAATTCCAGCGCTTCGACTTCCGGCTTGAACGTTCGTTCATGCACTCCCGGCGCCAGCGCTTCGATACCTATCGCAAACATGACAGCATGTCAAATCTGTTGTATAGTACGAAGATATGCACGCCAGCGTTCCGGGACAAAAACGGCGTCACGGATTCGCCAAAAATGCCGTACGGTGTACCCCGTTGCGAAAACAGAGATTCCGCGCCGGCCCGCACATGCGAAATCAAGTGCTTCCGGCTTGTCTTTTGATCCCGAAATAGTTACCATCCTGCCATGCGTTCCGCAGAAAAAAGAAGGCGCCGTCGAGTGTGAGGAGAGGGATTTCTCCGGATAACGCCCAAAAACGGCATATTTGTGAGTAAGTTGTTTGCAAATTTGCCTGATCTACCGAAAATGAATAGCCAGCGACGATAAAATGAAACGGGGAGTGTGGAGAAATACCTGGAACTTAAATTTAAATCTTTTATTCACAGTAACTTGTACGAAAGGAGGTACTGTGTATAACCTGTGAGCGTCTCAACCGGAAACCGAACATGGAACGTGCGAAACCTCGAGGAAATTATCCCCGATTGTGAATAATATGTGCATATCGAACAAACCACGCCATCCAACGGGTTTCTCGACGATATGACCAGCGTGAATAACAGCATGAAACCGGACTACCAAAAAGCATCCGCACATCTGCCGGACAGTGCAGAGAAACGACCGGCGTCCGTTCCCGGAACGGAGCCCCTTTCCGACCCGGCGACGCGAGACTATTTGCTCAACGTTGCGCCGAGCGCTTCCGAATCCCCGGACCCGTTCTTCGTCGCACCCGGACTTCCGCTCAACGGTTCGTACACCTTTGACCGATTCATAGAAGGCGATTGCAACCAGTTCGCCCGCAGCGCCGCCCTGGCCATCGCGCAACAGCCTCGCCATACGACCTTTAACCCGTTGCTGATTTACGGGGGTGTCGGGTTAGGAAAAACACACCTGGTTCAGGCCATCGGCAATCATGTTCGTCAGCACAGCAACTACAAGGTCTTGTATACGTCGAGCGATCATTTCACCTCGGACTATATGCAATCGCTCCGGACAAACCGGAACAACGAGTTTGCCGCGTTCTACGGCGACATAGACCTGTTAATCATCGATGACATCCAGTTCTTCAGCAACCGGGAGAAAACGCAGGAAGGCCTCTTCCACATCTTCAACATCCTGCACCAGACCGGCAAACAGATCGTTTTTTCGACAGACCGGGCTCCGCAGGAAATGGCCGGTGTGGCCGACCGGCTGCTCTCGCGGTTTCAGGGAGGACTCGTCGCCGACCTCCAGCAACCCGAACTGGAAACGCGCATCGCTATTCTCAATCGCAAAGCCAATGACCAGGGTATCGCCATCCCGTACGCATTCATCGAATTCATTGCACACCATGTCAAGAACAACGTCCGCGAGCTGGAGAGCGTACTGATACGGCTATTGGCGCACGCCACGTTGCACCGGCGCGAAATAGATATCCCGCTCATCCGGGAAGTGCTGGGCGAACTGCTCATCGACACGCGGGCAAAACCGGCTGTGGAAGAAATCCGCCGCATCGCCTGCGAATACCTCGGGGTCTCTGAAGACCTGGTGCTTGGCCGGGGACGAAAGCGCGAGATTGTTCAAGCACGTCATGTAGGTATGTACTTCAGCAAACAATTGACGGGGCATTCCCTCGCAACGATAGGCAGATATTTTGGCGGTAAGGATCATTCGACCGTAATTCATGCCTGTCGAGGTGTCGAGAACCACATGGAGACAGACCCGAATTTCCGGCAAACCCTCAAACGAATCCGTCGGGAAATTGAGATACGTCACCGGTGATTCTTTCGCCCGCGCATTGCTATCTTGGGAACCTGGGCATGGCTATTTCGCTAATCGTAGTGACGCAAGCCGTCGTACACTTGCCACTTAAGGGATCGATACATTAACACTATGAAATTTACCGCCTCCAGCGCCGATCTCCTCAAGGCGCTGACTACCGCCGGGGGAGCCGTCCCCACAAAAAGCACCCTACCCATCCTGGAGTGCATTCTTTTCGAACAGGCTGACGAAACGTGCCTCGGCCTGAGCGCAACGGACCTGGAAGTCACTATCGTGCAACGGGTCGAGGTGCAATTTGAAGAGAACCCGGTCCGACGCATTGCCGTGCCGGCCCGGCGCCTGCTCGACACGCTGCGCGCTCTGCCCGAAGTACCGATCTCCTTCGAGGCGGATGACGAATTTCGGATCGTGCTAAAAACCGATGTGGGCGAATACAAAATGTCCGGGCACGATGGAAGCGACTACCCATCCCTACCCGAACTCGACCCGGAACACAGCATAGAAACAACCGGCGATCTGATCCGGCGTGCGATCGACAAGACCAGTTTCGCTGTCAGCAAGGACGCACTGCGCCCAGCCATGATGGGGGTGTATTTTCAGATCGGGCCAGAACCGGGACGTGCGGTTGCGACGGACGGGCACCGCCTTGTCCGTATGCAAATCGATTCCATGACGGCGCAGGAAGATGTCAACTTCATCATTCCGGAAAAAGCCATCTCACTGGCCAGCAAGGCCCTCTCGGGAGAAACATGTACGATCCTCGTGGACGCAGGGTATGCGGGCTTCGTTGCCGGCGATACGCGTATTCTTGTGCGGCTTATCGCCGAAGCGTACCCCAATTACGAAGCCGTTATTCCGAAAGACAACGACAAGCGGATTCTTGTGGAACGGAACGCCCTGCTCGCCGCCGTGAAACGCGTTAGTCTGTATTCGTCCAGTCTAACGCCTCAGATACGCCTGAAACTCAGCGCAAACCACATCGAAATCGATGCGCAGGATATTGAGCGAGCGAGCGAAGCGCATGAAACCGTACCATGCGAATATAACAGCGAACCGATGGCTATCGGATTCAATGCAACCTATCTGAACGAGGTCCTTGGGCATATCGACGACGATGAAGTCGTCATCGAGTTCAGTTCCCCGAACCGCGCCGGCGTCGTTACGCCGCAAACCCAGCGGGACGGTGAACATGTCTTGATGCTCATCATGCCGGTGATGTTGAACAACTGACAGATCAGCGGGGCCCCGTGCCCGGCGCCGTCACGCTTTCGCCTTTGCCACCCCGGGAGGCGAACAGACACAGCACCCATACCGACAGGAAGGCCAGCAAGCATAGAACCAGACATCGCGAAAGGGCGTCCGCCTGTTCACGTGTCCGAAACTTTTTCCGCCGGGAATCCCGCGAGGCAGCAGGAGAGGATTGCTGCAAAATCGCAGGGTTTTTCCCTGTCAGTTCGCGAAATTGCCTCCCGGCGGACGAAGAGGCTTCCAGTTCGTCTCGCCGGCGCCGCATACGTTCATAGCGCGTCTTTAGCGAGGGACAACACTGAACGGATCGTTCCAGGCGCTTCAACGCAGCGATCGACTCGACCGACATGCTTGCTGCGCCCCGATCGTGCATAACGGCAAGAACCGCCAGGGCTTTATCGATTGGGGACCGTCGTGTCTTCTCGTCCATAGCCCTGCTCGAAGCATCAGTTAGGAACGGGGGAGCTCACACTACACAACAACCCCATATACAACATTCTTAACACCTGACGAACAAAAACGTGCCCTACTCCAGATACATTGCTTTAGGATACTCCGATCAAAACCACTTCGCCCGGCACTTCACTTTCGTGCGTAAAGGACATCATGATTCCAGCGTCGGAATCAGCGGAAAACACTGCAGATTCGGGGCGTCGCGGACGTGACGCACCCTTCGGGAGGGTGCGAGGGGTGCGCTGGCCGCGTCATTCCTCATTGTGTGGGGCCTGCCACACTGCTTCGTCATTTCTTGCCGGCGCACCCCTCGAAGCCTCTGAATTTTGCGGACTTAATCAGAGTACCCTTTATTCGAAATTTTTTCGAAATTCCGCATCTTCCCGCAAACGTTTGATCGCTTTGTAAATGAATGCACGAATGGTTGCAACCGGTCGACCCGTCCGTTGCGCGATCTCCGCATACGATAACCCGGAGAGAAAGCGAAGCCGCACGCAAGCACGCAGATGAGGCGGAAGCTTATCGATGGCGCGGGCCAGGGCTCGTTGTCTCGTTCCGGGTTCATTGTAGGCAACCGGCGGTTCCGCTGCGAGAGATAGTGACGGGGCATGCTCAAGCGGTATCTGGTGGCGCTTCGAGCGGAGGTAATTGCGAAACGTATTCTTGCACACCACGCTGACCCAACTCGCATAACGCGACGGCTCCCTGATCTGGGTTTCCCGCGTTTCCGTTTTGCGAAACGCGGTTTCGATGATCGCATCCAGGTCCACTGCGCTCCAGGATGCTTCCTGAACAAATTTCACCAGAAAATATCTTCGGATGAAACAGTACGTCCATAATTGAATCACCTCGCGCTCATGGGCGTTTCGTGAGGCGTGCCAGCGTAAATAGGTTGCGTTTATGGCGGAAATGTCGTCGAGGCGAAAAGGCAGGGCGGCCACCAATTCGTCCAGCGACTCAAAGGATGAGTACGGCATCGATAACCCGGCGGCGGGTATAGAAATAAAGCGGACGGCGGAAAAACCCGCACGAGCCACGCTTTCAAAGTGGGTTCCGGCCGATCAAAGACGCCACAAGACCGCTGCATGAAATGACGGTCAGCATCTGTGTGGAAAGACTTGACGCAATACTCCAAAGATTGTATCTTGTTGGGCTACGATGATTCGTAACAGGTGTCTTCGGAGTCGTCCGGGCACTCCACTGGAATGATCCGACGCCACGGAACCGCCTTGATTGGCGCTTGCGCGGTGGCATCAGGCAAGGATGTGCTGCGTAGGGACACAAGATAAACGATTTTACCCATGGATGCGAACAGTTTCAAAACGTATTCCGCCAAGCCCGGCGACCTGGAGCGTACCTGGTACGTCGTCGATGCCAGGCATCAGGTAGTGGGACGGCTTGCATCGCGCATCGCCTCTATTCTGCGCGGAAAACACAACCCGCGTTTCACGCCCCATGTGGATACCGGCGATTTTGTGATTGTCGTAAATGCGGACAAAGTCCGCCTCACCGGCAACAAGGAAACGGCGAAAGAGTACTTTCGTTACACTGGGTATCCCGGCGGCGGGCGATTCGCAACGCCCGAGGAAATGCGCGCCTCCAAACCGGATTTTATTGTGCGGAACGCCGTCCGGGGAATGATGCCGAAAGGCCCCCTTGGCCGTCAGATGCTTAAAAAACTGAAGGTGTACGCCGGCCCGGATCATCCGCACGCGGCGCAGCAACCGAAAGAACTCGCGATATAAACCAGCGAAACGACGACTTCTTAGTTCATGGCAGGACCCGCTCAGCACATCGGCATAGGCCGTCGGAAAACATCCACCGCGCGCGTCTATCTGCGCAACGGCAACGGTCAGGTAACGGTAAATCGCCGTCCCTACGAAGAGTATTTTCCGCTAGATTGGCGGCGCAAGATCATCTTCCAGCCCTTTGAGGCAACCGGTACAACCGGACAATTCGACGTACTGGTCAATGTAAAAGGGGGAGGATTGACGGGACAGGTCGAAGCCATCCGTCTCGGCGTTGCTCGTGCGTTGATCGATTTCAACGGAGATTTCAGGAAACCTCTTCGCGACGCCAGCCTGCTTACCCGGGACGACCGCATGGTCGAACGCAAGAAGTACGGTCGTCCGAAGGCCCGCAAACGGTTCCAGTTCAGCAAGCGGTAACGCATGCACCGGACAAACTGTTTTTAATCACACATACCGCCTGACATGCAACGGGGTGGCCGGTGCGCCGGTCATGTTTCATGAAAGACGGCGGTAGAGGAACAAACCCGGCGGATTCCGCCCTGTTCATGAGCGAAACGACACCCGCAACGACCGTCTCCAAACCCGGAGCAACCCCGCAGGACATCCCTGAAGCCGGACAGAAATCCGGACACCAGGTCAGCATTGAGCAACTCCTTAAAGCAGGTACGCATTTCGGGCACCTCACATCCCGCTGGAATCCGAAGATGAAGAAATACATCTTCATGCAGCGGAACAACATCCATATCATCGACCTGATGCAAACGCAGGCGATGCTGAACACCGCAGCAGAGGCGGCCGCCCGTTTTGCGCGCATCGGCAAGTCGCTCCTCTTCGTAGGCACAAAAAAACAGGCCAGGGAAACGGTCCGTAACTATGCGATATCGTGCGATTCTCCGTACGTGGTTGAACGCTGGCTTGGGGGCACACTGACGAATTTTCAGACTATTCGCGGGAGTATCCGGCGAATGGACGAATTGGCCCGATTCGAGGAAGGCGAATCTTTCCAGACGCTCAAGAAAAAGGAGCGGCTGATGCACACCCGCGAACACGGAAAACTCGTGAAGGTGCTCAGCGGCATAGCCACCATGCCGCGTCTGCCGGGAGCGGCTTTCGTGGTGGACATCAATCGGGAACACATTGCCGTAAAAGAGGCACGCAAACTTGGCATACCGATCATTGCAATGATCGATACGAACTGCGATCCGGACCTGGTCGATTACCCGATCCCGGCCAATGACGACGCGCTCAAGTCGATCCAGCTTGTCACCTCCGTCATCGCCAATGCGGTGAACGAAGGCAAGCGCGCGAAAGAAATCAAGGAAGCCCACGAAGACAACAAGCGGAAATCCTGACGATCCGGCGATCCTCGCAGCAGCCGGATCGCCCCTTTGGCGAATTCCTCTTTGAAGACTAGAAACGACTATGACTATAACGGCCGCCGACGTCAAGAAACTCCGTGATATCACGGGGGTCGGTATGATGGATTGCAAAAAAGCGCTCCAGGAAGCGAACGGCGATCTGGAAGCCGCCGTGGATATTTTGCGGAAAAAAGGACAGAAGGTGGCGGAGAAACGAGCCGCCCGGGAAGCCAACGAAGGCCTCGTCGTGGCTGCGCTTTCCAACAACGGGAAAAGGGGAGCGCTCCTCGAACTCAATTGCGAAACGGACTTTGTCGCAAGGAACGAGGAATTCGGACAACTTGCCGAGGCAATTGCCCGGATTGTACTGGAAAAAGCCCCGCAAGACACCGATGCATTGCAAGGCGTGGAGTTTGCCGGAGGCCGGACGGTGGAACAGACCCTGTTGGAAGCAACGGGTAAGATCGGCGAAAAGATTGTCGCGCGCCGGCTAGCCCTGCTTGAAAGCGAGGACGGGCAAATCGTTGCCTATGTTCACCCCGGTTCCCGGCTAGGTGTCCTTGTGGACATGTACGGCAACGGTCAGGTGGAAGACGCCGGAACCGACGTGGCCATGCAGGTGGCCGCCATGAACCCCATCGCAACCGCCAAGGACGACGTCCCCGAGAGCGTCAAGGAGAAAGAGCTTGAGATCGCACGGGAATCCGCCCGAAACGAAGGGAAGCCGGATCACATTATTGACCGAATCGCCAACGGTAAGCTGGAACGGTACTTCAGGGATCACGTGCTGATTGAACAACCTTTCGTCAAGGATTCCTCGATGAGCGTAAAGGCGATGCTACATAAAGCAGGGGCTGGCGTACGCCGGTTCGTTCGTTTCGCGCTGGGAGAATAATCTCCTCACCCCCCCTCAACGAAATCATGGCAAGCGATACGCATCGCAGCGCATACAAGCGTATTCTGCTCAAGCTGAGTGGGGAAGCGTTGCTGGGCGCCCGGTCGTACGGCATCGATCCCGATGTGCTTGCCGGATACGCCCGGGAGATCGAAACCGTCGTCGAACGCGGGATAGAGGTGGCGGTCGTAATCGGCGGCGGCAACATTTTTCGCGGCGTTCGAACCACCCACGCCGGCATGACCCGCGCACATGCCGATTATATGGGTATGCTCGCCACCATGATCAACGCCATGGCGTTGCAAGACGCTCTCGAGCAAGCGGGCCTCCGGACACGGTTACAATCCAGTATAAAGATGGAGGAAATCGCGGAGTCGTTCATCCGCCGCCGGGCTATCCGCCACCTGGAAAAAGGACGGGTGGTCATTTTCGGCGCCGGCACAGGGAATCCGTACTTCACGACCGACACGGCCGCTGCGCTTCGGGCCCTCGAAATCGAAGCCGATGCCCTGCTGAAAGGTACGCGTGTCGCAGGCATTTTCTCGGCGGATCCCGAAGCCGATCCGGATGCGAAAATGTACGATGAAATTACCGGGGACGAGGTCATTCGCAGGGATCTCCGCGTCATGGATATTACCGCCTTTACCCTCTGCCGTGAATCGAAACTGCCGATCCTTGTGTTCAATATGAATGAGTCGGGCAATCTGCAAAGCATCGTTTCCGGCAAGCGCATCGGCACTGTCGTCCACTGGAACGAAAACCCGGCGACGGCGACCTGAAAACTCGAGGGGCATCCAGGAACGGACATGCTCTACTTCACACGAATCCAGCCATGATCAATGAGCATCTCAAGGCGCTCCTGCAAGAGGCCGAAGAACACATGGAGAAAAGTCTCGAATGGTTGCGAGGCGAACTACATGGCATCCGGGCGGGGCGAGCTGCACCGGCCATGATCGACAACCTCCGGGTGAACTACTACGGCGCCCAAACTCCGCTGAACCAGATTGCGAGCATCGGCGCCCCACAGCCCGACTTGCTCACCATTCAACCGTGGGACCGAGGTGCGCTCGAAGCGATCGAAAAAAGCATTATAGCGTCGAACACGGGACTCAATCCGTCGAACGACGGCGCCATGATTCGCATCCCGGTGCCGCCGCTTTCGGAGGAGCGGCGAAGGAATCTCGTCAAAACGGCAAAAAGCCGAGGAGAAGAAGCCAAGATCGGAATTCGCAATATTCGCCGCGACGTCAAGGACAAAATGCGCAAGATGGGCGAGGCAGAGCATATTCCGGAAGACATGCTGTTCGAAGGAGGCGAGCAACTGCAGGAAATCACGGACCGTTTGACAAACCTTGTCGACTCGCTTACCGCCCGCAAGGAAGAAGAAATTATGGAGGTATAATCCGGCCTTGCATCAGGCGACACAGCCCTGGCACAGCAATATCCCGGAACGAACTCCGTGGCTCTTCAAGTACAAGCGACCGTTTACCATGCCCCGGAGAGGTGCCCGAGCGGCCGAAGGGGCTCGCCTGGAAAGCGAGTGTACCGTTCACGCGGTACCGTGGGTTCGAATCCCACCCTCTCCGCTCTGTTTCTGCGGCCTGACTGCAGGAAACCGAACCGAAAAATTTCGGACCGTTTCCATTGCTCATATGAATACCCGCCTCCATGATACACAGCATGACCGGTTTCGGTCTTGGCGAAGCGGAAGTAAACGGCACGTCGTCGACCGTCGAACTTCGTTCGGTCAACAATCGCTTCTGTGAAGTATCGGTACGTCTGCCGCGCAGCCTGAGCGAATACGAATCGAAAATCCAGGCCCGCATCAAAAAGAACTTCGCACGGGGCCGCATCACCGCCCACATTCAGGTAGAGACTGCACGAGATCGACTCGCTTCCCTCCGGATAAACCCCGAAGGCGTAAGGCACTGCATGGAACTGCTCAATGAGCTGCGTGAAACGGCCGAACTAGCCGAACCGATTCGACTCAAGCATCTCTTGATATATTCCGATATTTTTCAGACGACGGAGGTTTCGCCCGAAGAAACGACCCAAGGGTGGAACGCCTCGGAACAAGCGCTCGACAAGGCGATAGCCAACCTGCAAGCCATGCGGCGTCTCGAAGGAGACGCCCTCCTGCAAGACATGGAACAACGACTACAGGCTATCGACCTGCTGCTGGAGCAGGCCGAAACACACGCGCCAAAGCGAGTCGAAAGCGCGCGTGAGCGTTTACGCCAACGGGTCTCCGAGATGCTCGAAGACAACCGTATCGACCCCCACCGTCTGGAACTGGAAATAGCGATACTGGCCGAACGCCTGGACGTTACAGAGGAATGCGTGCGCCTGAAATCTCACTTGAACCTGTTCCGGAAGTGCCTCGCAAGCGAACATGCCGAAGGCCGCAAGCTTAATTTCATTGCACAGGAAATACATCGTGAAGTGAATACGCTCGGATCCAAATCCGGAGACACGGAGATTTCCTGCCTTGCAGTAGCCATGAAGGACGAACTGGAAAAAATTCGCGAGCAAGTACAGAACGTGGAATGAACTCCCCCGACCATACCCCGCGCATTGTAGTACTCACGGCCCCGAGCGGCTCCGGCAAAACGACGATAGCCAGCCGGATCATGGCCGCCATACCGGTTTTTCGCTTTTCGGTATCGGCCACCACGAGACCTCGGCGTCCTGAGGAAGAGGATGGTAAGGACTACCACTTTATTTCACACCAGGAGTTCCAGGCGCTTATACACTCCGGCGAGATGCTCGAACATGAAGAGGTGTATCCGGGGCGTTTGTACGGCACGCTGCGGTCCGAGCTGGAAGGCGCCAGCACAGAAAACCCGGTATTGCTCGATATCGACATCGACGGCGCCTTCAAAATAAAGAATGCCTTCGGCAACGATGCGCTTATCGTTTTTATTCGCCCCCCATCTATCATGGAACTTGGGCGACGCCTCCGGGAACGCGCCACGGAAAACGAAGACACCATTCGAGTCCGACTCGACCGGGCGCGTCGGGAACTCGATGCCGCCAGGAAAGCGGACAAGGTTATCGAAAACGACGATATCGAGCGAGCTGTCAAGGAAACCTTGCGCGTGGTCCGCCGGTTTATCAGGGGTTGAATTACGAAATTTATGAAAATGCATATGGGAGCCCTTCCATGGGAATGAAGACAATAGATATCGAAAACCTGACGGCGCAGAGTGACAATGTGTACAAAACCGTCGTGGTGCTTTCGAAGCGTGCACGTCAAATAGCCGCGCGACAGAAGGCTGAACTTGACGAGAAACTGGCGTATTACGAAGGCTTTACGTCCGAGATGGACAATCTCCGGATGCAGGAAGAACAGGCCCGCGTATCGCTGGAATACGAGAAGCGCGCCAAACCCTCCGAGGTCGCTATCGGCGAACTTGAGAAAAACGAGATTTATTTCCGGAATCCCGACAAGGAAGACGTGTCCGGAACACTTCCCGGTTGAGCGCCTCTTTCTGCAGGTACTCACAAGGATACTTTGATTAAGTCCGCAAAGCTCAGAGGCTGAAAGGGGTGCGCCGGCAAGGAATGACGAAGCAATGTGGCAGGCCCCACATAATGAGGAATGACGCGGCCAGCGTGCCCCTCTCTGTCTCCCGAAGGGCGCTTCACGCCCGCG
>LXNJ01000341.1_pt1 | contig 33455 bp, 24 predicted proteins | sample 809081 | NCBI WGS metagenome assembly LXNJ01 (sample SAMN04870510, study PRJNA318959) | sponge metagenome | biome: sponge; feature: marine sponge reef; material: water | host: Petrosia ficiformis | place: Greece: Milos, Mediterranean Sea | collected 2013-05-29 | depth 5-7 m | reverse complement strand
ATGTTGTCGATGTAGCGGGAGACGCGATGCTGATCGGCCGGCCCCAGCTCGTGCTTCAGGCTGGTGATCTCGTCCAGCATCCAGTCGAGGATGCTGCGGTCGGTGCGGAGACGGTGGGCCCGCTGCTCAGGGGATCCGCCGGCTCCGAAGAGCTGCTGGAAGACGGCGCGCGGATCGCGGATCATGGGCAGCGGCTCGCTCGGAGACGCCCAGCTGACCGTGTCCGTATAGGCGCAGGCGTAGCCGTAGGCGCAGCCGCCGGCCTGGTCGACGTTCTCGATCGTGAGCTGCATCGACGGAATCGGGGTCTCCTGGCCGAAGCGCTGGACGTAGAGCTGGTCCATGGAGGTCCCGATATGCAGATCCGAGCCCTGGGTCTGCTTCGGATGCGCCTGAGTCAGGAACACCGCCGTGGTGCGGAAGTGGTCGCCGCCGATCTCCTCGGGCGAGAACGCGTCCGCCATGCGCGAGTCGGTGTTGGTGACGATGGTGAGGTATTTCCGGAAAGGATCGAGCGACCGCAGGCTGGTGGGCGAGAGGTCGAAATCCTTACCCTCCGCCGCGGGCGCCCAGAGATTCTGGGAAGCTCCCCATTCGTTGCATCCGGCGGCGCCGTGCACCTGCTCGATGAAGACGAGGCGGGTGTCGTTGGCGGCTCGACCGCCGGCAGTCGTCGACCACAGCCTTCCCGCGGGAACCATGGCGTCGAGCAGCGGCAGCCCTATGACGCCGCTCATGCTCCGCAACATGGCGCGCCTGGAGATGCTCTTTCCGGTGATGAAATTCATCGTTCAGACTCCGTTGGTTGTACAACCTGCGAGTACACCGGCTCTTGCGGTGCTCGGGCAATCAATTCGATCAGGCTTCACGGCCTGTGCAGTTCAGTTCCCCGCCGGCGTGGCGACGGCCTCGGGCGCCACCAGCGACGAGCGGAAGGCCGGACTCTCCACGACGCCCAGGACGAACGAGGAGAACCGATAGTCCGTGTCTGCCGCCTCGTGCACGATCCGGCGCACGGTCGGCATGTCGTAGTACTCGACGCGGCGGCCAAGGCCGTACGCCATCAGGTTTTCGGTAAAGATGCGGTAGAACACCTCGGGGCGCTTCAGAAGCGCGTTGCGAAGGTCGGCCGGGCCCGTGAGCAGCGTGCCGTCGTAGAGCTCGCCGGCCGGATCCACCGGGTTGCCCTCGTCCCTGATCCGCCACGCCCCGGTCACGTCGAAGTTCTCGAGCGCCAGTCCCACCGGGTCGATCAGCTGGTGGCAGGACATGCACACCGGATTGGCGCGGTGGATCTCCATGCGCTCGCGCACGGTGAGGAAGCGGCCGTCGTCCGCGCCTTCCGTTTCCTCGAAGGCGGGCACGTCGGGGGGCGGAGGCGGCGGTGGGGTTCCCAGCAGCACCTCCAGCACCCACTTGCCGCGCAGCACCGGCGACGTGCGGTCGGCGTGCGAGGTCATGGTCAGTACGCTGCCGTGCCCGAGGATGCCGCGGCGGTTCTCGTCGGGATACCGGACCCGCCGGAACTCCGGCCCGGTGACGCCCGCGATGCCGTAGTGCCGGGCCAGCCTCTCGTTGACGAAGGTGTAGTCGGCAGTCAGCAATTCGCTGACCGGCCGGTCCTCGATGGCCATGTTCGCGAACAGAAGCTCGGTCTCGCGGTGCATCGCGTCCGCGAGGGTCCCGTCGAAATAGGGGTAGGAGAGTGCGTCCGGATCGATCTTCTCGAGGTCCTGAAGCCTCAGCCACTGGGCGCCGAAGCGGCGGGCGAGCCCTTCCGCGGCGCGCGGGTCGGCCAGCATGCGTCGCGCGTGCCGCAGGAGCCCGTCGGGATCGGAGAGTTCGCCCCTCGACGCGGCGCCGACGAGTTGCTGATCCGGGGGAGCTCCCCACAGGAAGAAGGAGAGGCGCGAGGCCAGGTCGGCGTCGGTGATCGCATAGGGGGTTCCGGCGGTGGCGCCGGGGGCCCGCTCCATGCGGAACAGGAAGTGCGGGCTGGCCAGAATCGCCTGCAGCGCCAGCTGCACGCCGCCTTCAAAGCCGCGTTCGGCCTCGGCCTGGTCGTAGAAGGACATCAGCCCGTCGATGTCCTCCTGGTTGGTGGGCCGGCGATAGGCCTTGCTCGCGAGGCGGGAAACGATGCGCTCCGCGCAGGGCCGCGCCTCCTCGCGGGAGGTGGGGCGACAGGTGAAGATGAGCTGCCGCGTGGGCGTGTCGGACACGCCGGTGACCTCGTAGGGGCCCAGAACCGAGAGCCGCTGCAGGTGCGGCATGGTGGTCACCCCGTAGCCGATCCCGATCTGTCCGTCCGCCAGGGTATGGTCGATCGGGCGGATCAGGTCGTCCAGCTCGCCTTCGAAGCGCCTCAGGAAGGCGGCGGTCACGCGCCGGGGGCCGGCGCGCACGTAGATGGAATCGGTGAGAACGTTCAGTCCGGTAGGCTCCGACTCCGACATCCACCGGTCGATCGTGACCAGCGCCACGCGCTGGCCGTCGATGGAGACCTCCATCTGCTCATTGCCGAAGGTGCGCCCGAAGACTTCGCCCTCCACCGCCGGATAAGGCTGGATGTGGAAAACGTATTTTCCGTCGGCCGGGAAGTTGTGAATCACCGAGACGCCGCCCCGGGTGCCGAAGGGCGCTCCCTCGACGCGATCCTTCTGGGAGGTTGTGCGCGGCAGCCGGTAGCGAATCGAGTTGGGTTCCGCGTCCGGGTCTCCGACCGCCACCCTGCTGATGTAGTTGGCCGCGCGCAGATACCCCTCCATCAGGGTGGCGGAGGGAGCCTGCACGTCGGCGATGTTGTCGAAGTTGGCGCTTCGGGTATCGAGGGGCAGGAACTCCCCGACATCGATCTCGAGTCCGAGGAGATCGTCGACGGCGTTGGCGTACTCGGCGCGGTTCAGGCGCTGGAAGGTGCGGAATCCGGGGTTCGGGTTCTGCGCCCAGGCTTCGTCGACGCGGGCCTCCAGCTCTTCCACGAGAGCCGCGAGCGTGTCGCCGGCGGGCCTCGGGAAGCCTTGCGGGGGCATCATCCCGGCGCGCAGCTTGCGGATCATCCGTTCCGCGGTCTCCGCCATTTCCGGGGCCGACTCCACTTCGAAGGCCTGCAGCGAGACGTTGCCCGTCATGAGGGCATCGTTGTGGCAGACCTGACAGTACACGCGGATGACGCCGGTGAGCGACTCCGCGTGCTCCGGGCCACCCATCTCCGTACTCGCGGCGGACGGGATGGACGGTGTCTCGATTGGGCCGGCGGGAGCGGGCTCGGCGGGTCGGCCCGCGAGTACCAGAAGCACCCCGAGCGTTGTGAGCGCGGCGGGAAGAGAGTTCATGCGGGCCTCACGCTGCTGTAACCGGGGAAGGGGCATTGCCGAGGGCCAGAAAGGCCATTCGCCTGCCCCGGATTTTGCCTCAACTTCAAAGAGCCATAAGAATAGCCTTCGCCCATGGGACACGCTAGGGCCGATGAGCGCTGAACCCGGCGCCCGCCGGGCCCTCGGCCCAGGCTCGCGATCGACGTGTTTCCCGCAACCCTTTCAGGCATCGGATGACACTCTACCCTGCGATCGTTCAGATGCTCGGCGGGACCTCCCTCGCCGGCGCGGCGGCCTCCCTGGCGCTCCTGGCGGGGCTCATCGTACCGGCTGGCCGCACGTGGCTGCGCACGTCGCTCGCGGGCTACGAGCGCCACGTCATCGCCTGGGCCTGGACCATCGCCTTCGCCGCGACTGGCGGCAGCCTCTATTTCTCGGAAATCGTCGGCTTCGTGCCGTGTCCCTTCTGCTGGTACCAGAGGTTCGCCATGTACCCGCTGGTGCTGGTGCTCGGGGTTGGACTTGTGCGCGCGCATGCGGGAATCTGGCGTTTCGCCCTGCCGCTGCCGGTGGTCGGCCTGGCCATCGCCGCGTACCACGTCGCGCTCCAGTTCCGGCCGACGCTGGACCTGGTGCCCTGCGAGGGCGGGGTACCCTGCTCAGGGCGCTACGTGGCGGTCTTCGGCTTCGTTTCCATCCCGGCGATGGCGGGCGCGGCGTTCCTGATGATCGGCGCGCTCCTGCTGCTGCTCCGGCAGTTGGAGAAGGAGGAGGGGCCGGCCCTCCGCTAACGGCCGGCGCGCCCGCTGCGGTGCCAGGCCGCGAGCACTTCCGCTTCCTGCTCGGGGGTGGCGCCGGCGCGCAGATTGGCCTGGCGCTCGGGTGGGCGGGAAAAATGATACTCGAGCGTGTCCCGCGCCGTGTCCGCCAGCGGGCGGAAGGTGAGGCCGGCCTCCACCTCCGGCGTCAGATCGAAGCGCGCGAAGCCCTCGAATCCGGGGACCGGCGGCCGCCAGACCGGCATCTCGCGGTACGGGCGCATTCCCCTCTCGACGAGGAAGGCGGTGTCGACCCAGGTGAAGGTGGTCTCCGCCGCGGTCACCGCGCGAATTCCGTAGAGCAGTTCCGTCATGGGCCGGGGCGTGGCCGGCCCGATGCCGTTGTACTCTCCCGTGTGACCGGTTTCCGCCATGCGGATCATCCACTCGGTGAGGTCGCGCACGTCGATGATCTGCACGGTGTCGGAGCCGTCGCCCGGGGCCAGCACTTCGCCGCCCCGGTGGATGCGCACCGGCCAGTAGGTGAAGCGGTCGGTCTCGTCCCGGGGACCGATGATGAGCCCGGGGCGCACGATGTTGGTGCGGTCGACGAAGACCCGCTGCGCCTCCCGCTCCGAGAGCGCCTTGGCGAGGCCGTAGGGGAGGTTGTCCGAACCCGGTTCGATGCCCGCGGTCTCGTAGGTGAAGGTCGGGGCGTCCGACGTCATCGGCACGCTGCTGAGGTCCGAGTACGCCGAGCGCGAGGACACGTAGAAGTAGCGGTCCACGGAGTCGCGCAGGAACTCGGCGGCGAGGCGCACCCAGTCCGGATTGGAGCGCGAGTTGTCGATCACCACGTCCCAGGTGTGGCCCCGGAGCGCGTCGAGCTGGCCGTTCCGGTCGCCGATGAGGGTTTCCACCCCGGGGAACATCCCGGGATTGGAGCGCCCGCGGTTGAAGAGCGTTACCGAGTGACCGCGGGACAGCGCGTAGCGCACCTGGAAGGGACCGATGAAGCCGGTGCCTCCGAGGATGAGGATGCGCAGTGAGCGAGGCGCTTCCTGTGGCGCCGCGAACCCGCGAGCCGGGCCCGGATGCGGCAGCCCCGCAGCGGGCACGGCACCCAGTCCCAGCGCGGCTCCCGCCGCCGCGGACATCTTCAGAAACTCTCTTCGATCGGCAGGCATGAACGCTCCTCCATGCTGGTCCGGCTCCGCGGCCACGCCTCCCCGGGAACTGGCCGCTCGCACGCGGTGGTCTCACTTTGGTCCAGCCTCCCTACCCTAACCTCCGCTTGTCAGGCAAGCGAGCACCGGCCCGCGCAATGTCCCTCCCCAATCCGGCTTCATGAAAGCGACCGCGCGGCGGGGGCTCGGGACCGGGCCCGATGAGGGAAGGATCTCCCACGCCGACCGGATGACGGTTTACCTGGCCATCCTGCTCGCGCTCCTGCTGGGCGCACTCGACCAGACCATCGTGGCCACGGCGCTCCCGAGGATCGTGGAGGACCTTGCCGGGGTGGAGCGCTACACATGGGTGACGACCATGTACCTGCTGGCGTCGACCTCCCTGGCGCTGGTCTACGGCAAGCTGGCCGACACCTATGCGCGCAAGCACGTGACCCTGGCGGCCGTGGGTCTCTTCCTGGGCGGCTCGGTCGCCTGCGGCCTGGCGGGAATCGCGGGGCCGCTCCCGCTGCTCGGCGACGGCATGAGCCAGCTCGTGATCTCCCGGGGCGTCCAGGGGATGGGCGCGGGGGGCATCTTCGCCATGACCTTCATCGTCATCGCGGATCTTTTCACTCCGGCCGAGCGCGGCAAGTACCAGGGATACGTGGGCGCGGTCTTCGGCGTCTCCTCGGTGATGGGGCCCTTGCTGGGCGGGGTGCTCACGGACCACGCGGGGAGCTGGATACCCGGGATCGCCGGCTGGCGCTGGGTCTTTCTGGTCAACATCCCCATCGGAGGGATCGCGCTGTGGCATATCCTGCGCCGGATGCCGCTTCTGGAGGCGGCCCCGGGAGCGACGCGCCCGGACTTCGCCGGGGCGGGCCTTCTGGTCGGCGGGCTGGTGCCGCTGGTCGTCGGGCTGCAGATCGACAAGCAGGCCAGCCCCTGGCTTCCGTGGCTGGCTTCGGCACCGATGGCGGCGGAGGGAGCGGTCGCGTCCGGGGGATGGCAGTTGTGGGCGACGCCCGGCCTGCTGGCGCTGTCCGCGATTCTGCTGGTGGCGTTCGTGCGCCGCTCGCGCGCCGTGGAGGGCCCGATTCTCGAGCCACGCCTGTTCTCCGAACCCGTCTTTCGCCGGGCTACCCTGGCTACGTTCTTCTTCGGCGCCGCCTTCATCTCCATCAACATCTTCGTCCCGCTCTTCCTCGTGTCGACGAGGGGGGTATCCGCTACGGAAGCGGGCCTGGTGCTGATCCCGTTCTCTCTCGGCATCGTGATCTCGGCCACGCTTGCGGGACAGGTCGCCAGCCGCATCGGCTACCGGCGCCAGATCGTCGCCGGCACGGCGGTGTTCTTCCTGGGCGCCGTGCTGCTGGCGCGCATGGATCCCTCCACGGCGTACTGGCAGGTCTACCTCTGCACGATCCTCTGCGGCCTCGGGGCCGGGCCCGGGATGCCTCTCTTCACCCTCGCCATCCAGAACGCCACCGACGTTCGCTTCGTCGGGCAGGCGACCAGCGCCTCCCAGTTCTTTCGCCAGACCGGAGCGACGATGGGGGCGGCGGCCATGGGCGCGGTGCTGACCTTTACGCTGGCGGCCACGTTCTCCACGCTGGATGCGGAATTGCGGGATCGCACCCGTGGAAGGGTCAGCGCGCAGGCCTATGTTTCGAGAGGTGGGGTTGGCCTGCCGGAGGCGATTCTCGCGGCCTTCGAGGAGAGGGCCGGGGAGGCGGACAGCCCGGACGGAGCGGTCGCGCTGCGCACGGAGGGCCGCGCCGTGGCGCGGGAGTCGGCGGACCGGGTGCGGCTGGCCTTCACCCGCGCCTCCCAGCGGATCTACTGGCTGGTCGCGGCCCTTACGCTCGCGGCCGGGGTGCTGGCGGCGCGCATCCCGGAGATTCCGCTGCGGCGCACGCACGACCGGGCGAAGATGGAAAGGACAGGAAAGGAGGCTGAAGCATGAAGCGAGGCACGAATCGGGCTCGGAGTGGCCCACCGGCGGCTGCGCGGCTGGGCGTGATCGCCCTGGCCGCGGCGCTGGGACCGGTGGCGGTTTCGGCCCAATGGACCAACCGGTATCCGCGGGTGGAGGGCTACGGGCACCAGATCTACCTGGAGGGCTACGAGATGCCCACCCTCACCAGCGGTCCCATCGATCCGGCGGCGTCGCCGGACGGAACCCGCCTGGCCTTCGCATCGCACGGCTGGATCTGGGTGATGGACCTGGTGGACGGGCGCGCGCGCCGGCTGACGTCCGGCGGAGAGATGGACGCGCGCCCGGCCTGGTCGCCCGACGGGTCCCGCATCGCCTTCGTGCGCGACGACACGCGCGACACCTGGATCGTGGTGGCGGACGCCGGGACGGGCGCGGAGCTGCTGAGCGAGAACACGCCGGCGATCGAGCTCGACCCGGCCTTCTCCCCGGATGGCGGCCGGCTCTACTTCGCGTCCGCGTCGGCAGGAACCATCGATCTGTGGGCGCTCGAGCTGGCGAGCGGGGAGAGGACCCCCATCACCGACGTGGCGGGGATCGAGCTGAAGCCGCAGCCGGGGGCGGGCGCCCTCGTGTATCTGGCCAAGGGCGGCGGGGGCGGCGACCGGGTGCTCGTGCGGGAGCTCGACGCTTCCGGAGCGCCCGCGGGACCCGGGCCGCGCACGCTGCTCGAGGGGGGGATCGCCTCCATGGCGCGTCCGGCGCTCAGCCCCGACGGTTCGACGGTCGCGGTCAACTGGCCCACGCAGGCCGGGTGGGAGCTGCGGCTGGTGAATGTGGACAACCCGGCCGGGTCGATCCTGCTGGTCGGGCCTCCGGAAACGGAGGGCGGCACGCCGCTCACCCCCGCGTGGAGCCGGCCCGGGGGGGAGTGGGTGTACTTCTCGCGCGGGGACGGCAACCGGCCGATGCGGCTCTACCGGGTGGCCGCCGCGGGCGGGCCGGCCGAGGAGGTCGCGGTGCGCACCTGGGACTGGGGGCTCGGGACGGGCACGCTGCGGGTGCGCACCACCCTCGAGGAAGGAGGCCCGCCCGCGGCCGCCCGCCTGGAAGTGGTCGACGCGACCGGCCACCCGGCCGTCCCGGCCGGCTCGCGACCCTGGTTCGACGGTCAGAGCGGGCGGGTGTATGCCTACTCGCCGGGGATCGCCGAGTTCACGGTGCCGGCCGGGAGCGCGACCGTGGCGGCCGTGCAGGGGCTCGCGACCCCCGAGGTCGCCCGGACCGTCGAGGTCGCGGCCGGCCGGACCACCGAGGTGGAGGTGACGCTCACCCCCGTCTGGGACGCACGGGCCGCGGGATGGGTGTCGGGGGAGCACCATTTCCACCTGAACTACGGGGGCCCCTACGACCTGGCCCCGGCCGACCTGGTCCCGATGATGCGGGGGGAGGCGCTCGATGTCGCCACGCCCCTGCTGGCCAACCTGCACAACCGCTTCGAGGACCAGGACCTGTGGGGCTGGGAGCGGGCGGGCGAGGGACCGCTCATCCGCTTCGGCCAGGAGGTGCGCTCCCACTTTCTCGGCCACGTGGGCCTCATCGGCATCGGTGACTTCTTCTGGCCGTGGGTGTGGGGCCCCGGCTACCAGGTCTACGGCACCGACGACCGCGAGAACGCGGAGGCGCTGGGCCACGCCCGCTCCCGCGGCGGCTTAGGGTACTACGTGCACCCGGTGAACGCGCGCGGCGCCGAGCGCGAGCAGCCGTGGTCGGAAGTGCCCTTCGAGGAGCTTGCGCCCGCCGTACCCGTCGAGCTGGTGGCGGACGCGGTGCTCGGCGACCTGGACGCCCTGGAGGTGGTCTGCCTGTGGAGCGACGAGACCACCACCACCCAGGTGTGGCACCGCTTCCTCAACCTGGGCATTCCGGTGGCGCCCAGCGCCGGTACCGACGTAATGAACAACTTCTTCCGCACCATGGCGGTGGGGACCACGAGGGTGTACGCGATGACCGGCGGCCGACTCAACTGGCCGGCGTACATGGCGGCGCTCCGCGAGGGTCGCACCTTCGTCACCAACGGTCCCTTCCTCGACTTCCGGCTGGAGGGGGCGGGGCCGGGCGGGGTGGTGGCGCCCGGATCCGCCGCCTGGACGCTCGACCTGAGCTCTGCGGGCGGCGTCGAGCGCGTGGACGTGCTCGTCAACGGAGAGGTGGCCTGGGAGTCCGACGGACTCGATGGACCGGGCTCGCGGCGGTACGAGGGAACGCTCGACCTCCCCGGGGGCGGGTGGGTCGCGGTGCGCGCGGTGGGCGGGAGCACGAAATGGCCCTCCATGGCCAGCTATCCGTTTGCCCACACCGGGCCGATCTGGATCGGGGCGGTCGGGAGCACCGAACCCGGCGCGAGGGTGCGCGCGGCCCGCGAACTGGCGGAGGTGCTCCGCGTCGCCCGCAACCGACTGGTCATCGGCTACGGAGACGCGGACATCCCGAATCTGCTGGCCCGTTTCGACCGGGCGAGGACCCGGTTGGAGGAGTGGGCCCGGCCCTAGCCGGCCGATGGACGAAGCTGCCCGGCACCGCCGCTCCAGCCGCGCGCGCGGGCTTCATCAACGGACCGCCGGCCCGCTCGTGCCTCGCCGGACGCTCGAAGCAACGCCAACCGGACTGGCCGCCCGGATGGCCGACAGGTTATTTTGCCGGTCCTCGGAAAGCAATTTCTGCGACGAATTCGTCCGATTCAACGACATTTTCGGTCACAGCAACGACTAATCCGTTCTTCCGGACGCCCTTGGCATCCGCATAAGGAGGAGAGTTCGATGAAAGCGATCAGCACGCGGTGGCAGCGGTATCTCCCCTGGATGTTCGTCGCGGCGGGAGTTCTCTTCAGCGCCCCCCTCGCCGCACAGCAGGGGACCCTCGCCGGCCGCGTCACCGACGCCGAGACGGGCTCGGCCGTGGCGGGCGCGACCATCGAGATTGTCGGACAGCCCCTGATGGCCAGCGACGATGCCGGCGGCTTCACCGCGTCGGTTCCGGCTGGCAGCCACTCGGTGATCGTGACCCTGATCGGCTACGAGATCACCCGTCTGGACGGGATCGCGGTGGACGCCGGCTCAACAACGGACATCGAAATCCCGATCCGCTCGCGGGCCCTGATCCTCAACCCGGTCGTGGTCACCGCGTCGCGCCGCCAGGAAAAGGCGCTCGAGGCACCGGCCTCCGTGTCCTCGGTGTCGTCGGCCGAGATCCAGCGCACCATCGCGACGACCCCCGCGGACCACGTCCAGACGCAACCCGGGCTGGACATCTTCCAGACCAGCCTGACGAGCAAGAGCGTCGTTGCACGCGGCTTCAACAACGTCTTTTCCGGGACGCTGCTGACGATCGTCGACAACCGCTACGCGCGCATCCCGTCCCAGCGCTTCAACTTCTTCGACCTGATCTCCACCTCCGACCTGGATATCGACCGCATCGAGGTGTCGCTCGGACCGGGCTCCGCCCTGTACGGACCCAACGCCGCCGCCGGCGTGATGCACATCATCACGGCGTCCCCCATCGACCGCCCCGGAACCTCCGTCTCGCTGGCCGCGGGCGAGCGTTCGATCTTCTCGGGTCAGTTCCGGACGGCGGTCGCACCATCCGAGCGCTTCGGGTTCAAGCTGTCCGGCCAGTACATGCGGGGGGACGACTTCGAGTACCGGGATCCGGTCGAAGTCGCGGCCGCCGCGGCGCCCAACGCGCACCCCAGGACCGCCGCCCGCGATTTCTTCTACGAGCGCTACGCGTTCGACGCCCGCGCCGACATCCGGGGCGAGGGCGGGGGCTCCTTCGTGCTGAACGCCGGCATGAGCCAGGTGAAGAACGCCATCGCGCTCACCGGAATCGGGGCCGCGCAGGGCAAGAACTGGGTCTATCCCTACGTTCAGGCCCGCTTCTCGAAGGACCGCTTCTTCGCACAGGCGTTCTACAACACCAGCGACGCCGGGGACACCTACCTGCTGCGCACAGGTCAGGACATCGTGGACAAGTCGTACGTGATGTCCGCGCAGATTCAGCACGGCTTCGATCTCGGGGAGCGGCAGAGCTTCACCTACGGGGTCGACCTGATCGGCACCAACCCGCGCACGGAGGGGACGGTGCTGGGCCGCAACGAGGGCGACGACGACTCGCGCGAGGTCGGTGCCTACCTCCATTCCGAGACCGCGCTCTCGGACATGTTCGACCTGGTGGCCGCGGTGCGCGTCGACGATCACAGCCGCCTGACCAAGACCGCCATCTCCCCGCGCGTGGCCCTGGTGCTCACGCCCGCCGAGGGCCAGAACGTCCGCTTCACCTACAACCGGGCTTTTTCGACGCCCTCCACCAACAACCTGTTCCTCGACGTCCTCGCGGCGAATATCCCGATCCTGCCGGGAATCAACTACGGCATCCGCTCGCAGGGGGTGCCGCTGGGCGGCTACAGCTTCAACAGCCAGTGTCCGGGCGGCGTCGAGTCCCGGTGCATGTACTCGCCCCTGATGCCGGGCCAGGGGTTGCCCGCCAATGCGGCCGTTTTCTGGAACCCGGTGATCGAGACGTTGCTTCCGCAGTTCGCGTCCCTGCTTCCGCCCGAACTCGTGCCCCTGCTGCCCACGCTGTCGGCCATGCTCCTGAACCCCGGGGCCGGCGATCCTCAGCTCGGCACCCTTTTCCGGCGCTTCGACCTCGCCGCCGCGGGCGCCGGTTCCTCGGATCCGTTCGTCACGCTGGGGGGTCCGGGCGTGCTGGACGTTCCCGACCTCGTCCCCACCATTCACAACAGCTTCGAGGTGGGCTACAAGGGTCTGATCAACGACCGGGTTCTGCTGGCCGCCGACCTCTACCGCACGCGCATCGAGAACTTCGTGGGCTCGCTCCGGGTCGAGACTCCCAACGTCTTCTTCGATCCCGCCTCGGTTCAGGCCTTCGTGCTTCACCGGCTCGATCCCCTGATTCGAGCGGGGTTGATCCCTCCCGCGCTCATCGAAGGCCCGATTGCCCTGGCCGTCGGCGCGATCGCGAGCCTTCCGCTGGGTACCCTGGCTACGGACCAGTCAGGCACGCACGACCTGCTGCTGACCTACCGGAATTTCGGGGACGTGTCGTACACGGGGGCCGACCTGGCCCTGGAGGTGCTGCTGTCCGACCAGTTCAGCGTCAACGGCAACTTCTCGTGGAAGAGCGCCGAGTGCTTCAACAGCACCGACGACGACTGCGACGACATCGAGGATGTTGCGCTCAACGCCCCGAGCCACAACGGATCGCTCGGGCTTACCTATGCCAACCAGGGAAGCGGGTTTTCGGCGACGGGACGCATGCGAATGACGGCGGGATTCCCGGTCAACTCGGGGACCTATATCGGCGTGATCGACGGCTACCAGGTCGCGGACGCTTCGGTGAGCTACCGGCTGCCCTTCCAGCCGGGCACGACGTTGTCGGTTACCGCCAACAACCTGTTCGACAGCAACCACACCGAGTTCGTGGGCGCCGCGCCCCTGGGGAGGTTCGTGATGTTCCGGGTGCGGCACGACTTCTAGTACCGCACGGGCTGGCGCCTACGGGTCGAGCGGCATCGCCTCGAGCCGTGAGATGTGCAGGTTGAGCATGTGGTTCACGCGAAAGCCGTAGATCCCGTCCATCGCGACTTCGGCACGCGGAAGAGCGGAAACCTGGGCATCGTTGACGAAGAAGCGCACCTCGTCAGGGGCGGCTTCGACGGCGAGGATGTTCTTCGCCGTGGCCCCTTCTCCGCGGTCCGCCCAGCCCAGAATGGCGTCGTGGCCCGTCCAGGGGCGGATCGTGGGAGCGTCGGCGCCCTCGCGCCGCTTGACGATGAACTCGCCCCCGTCACGGATGAGGAAGTACGTGTATTCGATGTCGTCACCGTCCAGGTCGCGCCCGCCGGCGAAGAAGCCGAACGCCTCGCGCATCCCCTGGTGCGGTTCGAACAGGAAAACCTCCATTTCGATGCGATAGTTGCCCGAGGCCTCCATCTCCGGGGCCCAGTAGATGGCCGCGGGTCCAGAAGTTACGTGCCACCCGGGGGGCATCGACACGAACATCTCCAGCTGGTCTTCCGATGCGCCGGGCTCGTCGAAACGGATCTGCCAGCCGTCCGGACGCTCGAAGTCCTGAGCGGCCGGCAAGGGGGTGGCGAAGGATGATGCGAGGGCGAGGGCGAAGAGCGGGATCGGGAAGGCGAGTCTCGTCATGATGTCTCTGGCGTGTGACGTGGGCGAAAGCGGCCCCGGAAGATCTGCGATAGTGTCCGCGAAGGTCAATCGCCGCGGCGCCCGCCGGCTGCGCTGGCGGTGTATCGGAGCCCGGACGTTTCACGAGGCGGGCGCCGCGCATATGTTGTCTCAACCCCCCGCTCGCCAGTGGGCACTACCGCAACACGGAGGATGAGATGCGACTTCGCAACGTATGGCTCCCGGCAACGACGATTCTGGCAGGACTCGCATTCTCATCGGGAGTCGAAGCCCAGGGCGAGGCACGCTACGGAGCCTGGCTGATGGACTCGGACCGGCCCCCGCCGGCCTCCAACGTCATGACCTACGAGCCCTACGGCGACGGAGGCATGCGCATCACGGTCGCGAGCACGAACGCGCGCGGCGAGAGTTCCGAGTGGGGATACGTGACCCTGTTCGACGGTGTCTTCCGCGCGGTGGAGGGCCAGGAGAACGCCGAGACCGCGGTCGAGGTCGTGGACGAGCGCAGCACGCGCATCCTGAACAGCCGCAACGGCAGGGTCTACCAGGTCATCATCAACACCCTCTCCGAGGACGGCAACACGATTCAGAACGAGTACGTGCGCCTCGACGAGGAGGGGAAGATCACCGGGGTTGGGCACGCGACGTACCGGCGCATCATGGACTAGAGCCCGCACCCCGCGGATTCATCCCCGGACTGCTACGGGCTGCCCTCCGGGGCCGCCGCGATGCACTCCACTTCCACGCGCGCGTCGAAAGCCAGCCCGGCCGCGGCCAGGGCTGAGCGCGCGGGCGGGTCCTCCGGGAAGTACTCCAGGTAGACCTCGTTGAAGGTGGCGTAGTCGGACATGTCGGCCAGGAAGACGGTGCATTTGACCACGTCCCCCCACCCCGCCCCGGCTGCCTCCAGCACGGTCGCCAGGTTGTCCATGGTCTGACGGGTCTCGGGAACGATGCCGCCCTCCGCCAGGGTCGGCGGCGACACCCCGGGGAGCGCCCCGATCGCGCCCGACAGGAAGATCAGGTCGCCGCTCCGCACCGCGGACGAGAACACCGGCAGCCTGGCCACCCCCTCGGGCTGGATGATCTCCTTTCGCGGGGCGGGTTCAGCCCCGGCCTGCACGCCCTCCTCGTCCGGCGTCCCGGCCGGCCCGCAGCCCACCACGAGCGCGGCTGCCGCGAGCACGGCCGCCGCCAGGCATGGGGCACCCGGCCACGACCGCCGCATCCGACCCGCCGCCGCCAGGCCCTCCCGAACCCTCCTCATCCGCTCCACGGCCACTCCTCCATCTCGATTCCCTTCGCCGCGAAGAGCAGCTCCAGCGCGCGCTCCCACGACTCCCAGCTGGTGGTGCGGCCGTACACCGAGTTGGTCTTGTGCGCCACCACCAGGTCGAGGGCGGGGAAAACCGTGATCCACTGCCCGACCGCCCCGCGGGCGGTGTACGCCCCCTCGAACGGCCCGGTGGCGCGCGGGCCGTCCCACACCCACCACATGTAGCCATAGCCGAAGTAGCCGTCCCGGCGCCGCACAGGGTTCATCTCCTCCAGCGGGGTCACGACGCTCACGATGCGCCGCGCCCACTCCCGCGAAATGATCTGCCGGCCCTCCCAGGAGCCCTCGTTGAGCATCAGGTGCCCGATGCGCGCCATGTCGCGCGTGGACAGCCAGAAGTGGTAGGCCGGATTGCGCGAGATCGTCAGGTTGCCGGACTTGCGTTGCATCGAGCGGTCCCAGTCCTCGAACTGAAGCGGGATCGCCAACTGCGCCTGGGCCTCGTCGTAGAGGTTGCGGCCGGTGAGCTGCTCGAGGACGGCGCCCGCGGCGTTGAAGTCCCAGTTGCTGTACAGCATGTAGGTGCCCGGCTCCTGCGATCCGCGCGGCGGCGCCTCGGAGAGATTGTCCCCGCCGTTGGAGGCGGGATGGTAGACGCCCGAGCGCGCCGTGACCAGGTGGTCCACCGTGGCGCCCAGCTCGATCGGCAACAGCCCCCCGATGTCGTCCACGCCCAGATGGGCCATGGTGGCGTTGAGGTCGATGGCGCCGTTCTCGACCCAGTAACCGTACAGCATCGCCAGGATGCTCTTGCGAACGGAGGCCAGATATGACAACTCCTCGATGTCGCCGTACCGGAAAACGATCCGGCCCCGGTCCGCCACCACGATGCCGGTGGAGTTGGCGCTGTCGCGCACGAAGTCGCGCATCGAATCGAGCGCGCCGGCGTCCCATCCGAATCCGGACAGTCCGTCCCGGGGGACGACCTCCCACTCCTCGCCCGGGAAGACGCAGGTTGGGCAATCGCTGCGCGACTCGAGCGCGAAGAGCAGTCCTGCGGGGGCTGTCAGGGCCCACGCGACACAGAAAACTGCGGGGAGACGTCTCATGGCGGTTCTCAAGGTCAAGGTGGCTCCGGGCGCCGGGAAGGACGAAGTCCAGGGCTGGATGGGGGATACGCTGAAGCTCCGCGTCTCCGCGCCGCCGGAGAAAGGCCGGGCCAACCGGGCCGTGGTGGCGTTGCTGGCCCGCACGCTGTCGGCGGGCAGGAACCGGATCGTCATCGTGGCCGGGGCCGGGTCGCGGCGCAAGCGGGTCCGGATCGAGGGCCTGTCCCGGGAAGAGCTGCGCGAGCGGATCGCAGCGGCTCTGGACGAATGAGCCGTGTCTACCTCAGAAAGATGTTCTTCGGGATGTACCCCGTGACCACCTGGGTGAGGTCGACCACCTCGCTCACCCGGAAGTCCACCGCGATGCTGGCCAGGGAGAGCGCGTCGGCGGGGGACAGCCCCTTCTCCTCGCCGAGGAAGTTCACGACCTCCCAGGTGGCATGTCGGGCGGCGCGGTCCAGATCCAGATCGATGCCCATGATCATGTAGTACTCTTCGTCCTCGGCGCGCGGCGCGGCGATGGTGCGGTCCTTGTGCACGGCGAAGCGGAAGACGCCGGAGAGCGACTGTTCGATGGCGGTGCCGCTCACCTCGCCGTCGCCCTGCGCGCCGTGGGGATCGCCGGTGTAGAAGAGCGCGCCCTCGTGGAAGACGGGCAGGTACACGGTGGTGCCCGCCTTCAGGTCCTTCACGTCCAGGTTGCCCCCGAACGCGCCGGGGGGGCGCGAACCCTGAACCCCCGGCACGGTCACGCCCGGCTGGCCCACCACCGGGTCGGGCGCCACGGCCAGGATTCCCATGAAGGGCGCCAGCGGCACCTGGATGTCGTCGGACATGAAGGCCACCTCGCGCCCGTCGACGTCCCCGGTTCGGATCACGTGGCGGGTTCCGGGCGGGATGTCGAGCGCAGGGTCGTCCGGATGGGCGCCGGGATAGTCCAACGAGAACACGCCGCCCCGGGCGGAGGTGTTGTTGATGCCCCAGGCCACCCGCGTCTCGATGGAGAGGATTTCGACCTCGAGGACGTCGCCGGGCTCGGCGCCCTCGACGTAGACGGGGCCGGTGATGACGTGGCCGCTGCGCCCTTCGCGCGGGCGTCCCTCGCGGGAGGCCCAGAAGTCGAGCACGTCCTGAAGGATCTCGTCGCGCGGGAGGCCGAGGCCGGTCAGGTAGGCCACCGGCTCCTCGCTCTGCGTGGCGCCGGCGTGGGTGAGGGTGTTGATGCGCACGGTCTCGCCCGGCTGGATCCGCAGCACGGGTTCCCTGTCGATCGGGAACCAGCCCCACGCCACGTTCTCCGGGGTGGAGGGCACGAAGTGATCGGCCTCGCCCGCCGGCTCGGCGCTGCGCATCTCGGGCGCCGGCGCGCTTCCGTCCGGGGCGCCCTGCTCACCGTCCGGCCCGCCGCAGGCAGAGGCCAGCACGACGAACAGCACCAGTCCGATTCTCCGATGGCTTCTCTCGCCTGCGCCGCGGATTCGTGTACCTGCGCCGCGAATTCGTCTGTCGTTCATCTCCAACTCTCCTGTTTCTGGCACGCTACGAACTGCTGAAGTACCCTTAGCGACCGAACAGCCTCGAATCAAACCAGCTGCCGCGAGGGCGAACGGACGCCCGAGAACCCACCTGCGCGCGCCTGCCACGTTTCCCCAGCGGAGAACGGACGTGTTCGACACCAGCGACCCCCGCCTGATCCTGTTCGCGGCACTGGCCCTCGTGGCCGTGCTGTTTCTCTACCACTGGGTCACCACGGCGCGCGCGACGGCAGGTGACGGCTCCGGCAGGGGCGGGACCCGCGGGAAGCCCGGCCTGTTCGAGCTGGCGGTCGGCTTCGGCACCAACTTCTTCGACACGCTCGGGATCGGTTCCTTCGCGCCCACCACCTCCCTCTTCAAGCTGGCGAAGACGGTTCCCGACGACGAGATCCCGGGCACCATGATGACCGGCCACACCCCGCCCGTCATCATCCAGGCCTTCATCTTCATGGCCATCATCATCGTGGATCCGGTCACCCTCTTCACGCTGATCGCGGCGGCGGTGCTGGGGGCCTGGCTGGGCGCGGGGGTGGTGACCCGCCTGCCGCGCCACTGGATACAGATCGGCATGGGGATCGCGCTGCTGATCGCGGCGGGCACGTTTCTGCGGTCCATCTTCGGAACCGACCCGGTAGGCGGGCTTGCGACCGGCCTCACCGGCACCGACCTGGTGATCGCCGCCATCTGCCTGTGCGTGCTGGGCGCGCTGATGACGATCGGCATCGGCATGTACGCGCCCACCATGATCGTGGTGAGCATGATGGGCATGACCCCGACGGTGGCCTTTCCCATCATGATGGGGTCCGCGGCGTTCCTGATGGCGGTCGCCGGAATCCGTTTTGCGCGGGCGGGCCGCTACGCGCTGAAGGCGGCGCTCGGGCTGGCCATCGGGGGCATCCCGGCCGTGCTCATCGCGGCGTTCATCGTCCGGTCGCTGCCGCTCGACGTGATGCGCTGGCTGGTCGTGGTGGTGGTGCTCTACGCCGCGGTGGCCATGCTCCGGTCGGCCGCGCAGGAACTGCGCAAGGGTAGTTGAGTCAGTTCGCCTCCCACAGCTCCGTCCTGGGCTGGAAGGCTCTCCACGCGAACCAGAAGGCGATGTAGGCGCCCTCGACCGTTTCCAGGCGGGTGCTTTCCATGGGCCCCTCGAAGGCGACCCCGTCCACCCGCCAGTTCGAACCCGTCCCGGTGTCCACGATGTCGCCGCCGTTGACCTCGAAGGTGAGGGTCTGTCCGTCCACCACGGGGTTGAGCGCGAACGCTGCCTCGCCGGAGTTGTCCCACACCACCAGGACCGGCTTCCCGCCCACCATGTCGTTCACGACGGTCACGGGCGACCCGTCTCCCCGGAGCTCCCCGAACGGATAGGCCTTGCCGCCATCCGCATCGTCCAGAACCCCGAGCACGCGTTCCTTGACCGGGCGGCGGGTGTCGGTGACGGTTTGGGGAGCCAGGAGCTCGGGGTTGTCCAGGCTCTCGTAGTCGCCGTAGGGATAGCGGTCGTAGGTCGTGCTCAGGCCCCCGTCCGGGCGCACCACCACCAAACCGTCCTGGTAGAGCCCGCGCCAGCGGTCCCAGGTGACCTCCGTGGAGGCGATGAGCGCCAGCGGCTGCCCCAGTTTGGACCCGCACCCGGCCTGGCGCAGCATCTGGGGCCACAGCGAGCTGTCGCCGTCCGTGCGGTCGTACATGATCAGGTTGTTCTGGAACAGCAGCCCGGACACGCCGAACTCGGCTCCGGCCATCCCGCTGCGGTCGAAGACGATGCTCGATCCGGTGAGCGGACAATAGGTGACGGCGACCTGGTGCTGGCCGAGCGTCAGGTTCACGATCTCGTGCCACCAGAGAATGCGATGGGGAACCGCGAACATCTGTCCGTCCAGCTCGAAGCTGATCACTCGATCGCTTTCCCAGAGAAAGCCGGTCTGCTGGTCGAAGATCCCCGCCACGGGCGGGTTGGTGAGGGCGGGGATGCCGTCCACCCCCACCCCGCCGTCAAAGACCAGATCGGTGTTGATCGAGCAGTTGGGACCGACGTCGACCGGTGCCACGGGTTCGGGGCCCGTCGGCGCGTCGGAACAGGAGAGCAGCAGCGACACGCCCGCGGCGGCGAGCGACAGGGGCCTGGAGCGCATGGTGAGGTTCGGCCTTGTCGGTGAGGGAGGGCCCGGGACCGTGCCGGGTCCGAAGATGATCGCTATCATAACCCGGCACGTCCGGTAAGGTGTCCACCGGCCTGTCGATCGTCCAGCCAGCCCCTCGATCACGGGAAAAGAACGCTTGCTCAACTACATCTGGGCGGCACTGCTGATCTCGGCGTTTGTCTTCGCAGGCGTTTCCGACATTCGCGATGTGAGCCGGGACACGTATCGGAACGGGCAGCCGCTTCCGGTCGAGTTGGTATTCCCCGAGGGCGGCATCGCAGACTCCGCGCGCACGGCGGTCCGGATCCGCATCGACGCAGGGGTCTACCAGGATTTCTACGGCACCGAAGAGCGCCCCGCGGCAGGCTACGACGGCGTCCTCCTGCGCACCGACGAAGGGATGGTGCTGCGCTTCGATGCGGGCGCCGCGCTCCCGGAGCCGCTGGAGACGATCCGGGGCGTGTCCCGCTCCAACGACGACGAGCTCCAGGGCGCGTTGGAGGAGCCGGTGTCCCCCGCGCCCGGGTTGGGGGACGATCCCCCGGCCGCCGAGGCGGCCGTGCGCTTCGAGCCGGTGCGCTTCGTTAAGATGACCGCCATCGGGGCCGCGGCACTTGATTTCGCCGAGACCGCCGCCGGGATCGCGATCGGGCTGATCGGGGTGCTGGCGCTCTTCCTGGGAGTCATGAAGATCGCGGAGGAGGCGGGCATCATCTTCGCCATCGTGCGCGTGGTCCGCCCCGTGCTGCGGCCGCTTTTCCCCGAAGTGCCCGAGGACCATCCCGCGCTCGGCATGATCGCGCTCAACCTGACCGCCAACATATTCGGGCTGGGGAACGCGGCGACGCCGTTCGGCATCAAGGCGATGGAGGAGCTGCAGCGGCTGAACCCGAGCGAGGACACCGCCACGAATCCCATGGTGATGCTGCTCGCCATGAACACCGCGAGCGTGCAGCTGGTGCCCCCGGTCCTCCTGCTGGCGCTCCTCGGACTCCAGATCAACCGGCTCATCTTCGCCATCATCATCACCACCGGGCTGTCGCTGCTCGTGGCGATCGTGGCTGCGAAGCTGTATGGGAAGCTGCCGGGCTCGCGCGCGTCCGATCCCAATCAGGGACAGCGGCCGGGTGGCCGCGCGCCAGGCGGTGGCGCGTCCGGGCACGGGGAGGGCTGAGGTGGAAGCCGCGCGCGAACTGATCGGGCTCTTCTCCGCCTTCGTAATCCCCGTCATCCTGATCGGCTTCCCCCTGTACGGGCTGTACAAGCGGGTGCCGGTCTACGAGACCTTCGTCGAGGGGGCGAAGGAGGGCTTCGGGGTGGCGGTGCGCATCATCCCCTACCTCGTGGCCATCCTGTTCGCCATCGGCATGTTCCGCGCCAGCGGGGCCATGGAGGCGCTCATCACCCTGCTGAATCCGGTGCTCGGACCGATCGGGTTCCCGGCGGAGGTGCTGCCGATGGCGATCATCCGGCCGCTCACCGGCTCGGGCTCGGCGGGACTGGTCGCGGACATGGTCGCCCGGTACGGGGAGGATTCCCTCTTCGTCAAGATGGCCGCCGTCATGTTCGGCTCGACCGAGACGACCTTCTACGTCGTGGCCGTGTACTTCGGCGCCGTCAACATCAAGCGCACCCGGCACGCCATTCCCGCCGGGCTGACGGCCGACATCGCCGCGATGCTGTTCGCGGTGTGGGTGGTGCGGCTGCTGTTCGGCTAGCCGTCACGGGATTGCAAGGAGGGTGACATGATGCGTCGACCGGGTCCCTGGATGCTCTTCGGCCTCCTCGGCGTTGCCGGCGTCGTCGTCGCGATCCGGTTCTTTCCGGCCGCCTTCCCCATCGTCACGCTGGATCTCGCCATGGACCGCGAGGCCGCCGTTTCCCGGGCGGACACCCTGGCGCGGCAGTACGGATGGGACCCGCCGGACGCTCGAACGGCCGCCACCTTCGGCCAGACCGACCCCGAGGTACAGTCGTACGTCGAACTGGAAGCGGGAGGGCGAGACGCGTTCGTCGGGCTGGCCGAGCGTGGCATCCATCAGCCGTACGTGTGGACGGTGCGACGCTTCCAGGAGGGAGCGGTCGAGGAGAGTCGGGTCCGCTTCACGCCGGCGGGCGAGCCGTACGGGTTCGGTCTTCGCCTCTCCGAGGACGATCCCGGCAGCGGCAACCTCGCGGACGCGGAGGCTCGAGCCGTCGCAGAAGGGACGGCGGCGGAGTGGGGGGTCGATCTCTCCGGTTTCGAACTCCTCGAGTCGTCCGACGAGACGCAGCCCGGCGGGCGCGTGGATCACACCTTCGTGTTCGAGCGGACGGACGCCACGGTGGAGGATGGCCGCTTCCGGCTTCGCATCCGGGTGGCGGGGAACCGGGCCTCCGAGCTCGCCCACTTCGTCTACGTGCCCGAAGCCTTCTCCCAGCGCTACCGGGACATGCGGTCGAGAAACGATGCGATCGCGTTCGCATCGCAGTCGGTCTTCGTCGTTCTCTTCCTGCTTGTCGGAGGCGTAGGCGGCACCGCATTCCTCATGAGGAAGCGCCTGGTCGTCTGGCGTCCGGCCCTCGCCTGGGGCGCCATCACGGCGGTCCTGCTCGGCCTCGGGGTCGTAAACAACCTTCCGCTGAGCTGGATGAGCTACGACCCCGCCGTCGCGATCCAGACGTTTCTGGCCCAGCAACTGGTCCTGGCAGGCGCGATCGCCGCCCTCGGCGCTCCGCTGCTCGCGTTCATCTTCCTCGCGGGGGAGTCGCTCGGACGGCGTGCGTTCCCCGGCCACCTCCAGCAGTGGCGATTCTGGTCGCCGGAGGTGGCGGCGTCCACGCCCGCGCTCGGCCGCACCGCGGGCGCGTACCTTCTTCTGGGGACACAACTCGGCTACGTCGTGCTCTTCTACCTGGCCACCTCCCGGCTCGAGGGCTGGTGGTCTCCCGCCGAGGCAGTCGTCCAGCCCGACCTGCTTGCGACGGCGCAGCCCTGGCTCGTGGCGTTCTCGACTTCTCTCTTCGCCGCCTTCTGGGAAGAGAGCGCGTTCCGCGCCATTCCCATCGCCTGCGCGGCCCTGCTGGGCGCGCGCTACGGACGGAAGAGCCTCTGGATCTGGGGTGCGGTGGTGCTGCAGGCCGTCGTCTTCGCCGCGGGTCACGCCAACTACCCTCAGCAGCCGGCCTACGCCCGGGTGGTGGAGCTCGCGGTCCCCGCCCTGCTCTGGGGCGTGATCTACCTCTATTTCGGCCTCGTTCCGACCATCCTCTCCCATTTCACCTACAACCTTTCGCTGCTCTCGATTCCACTCTTCGCATCATCCGCGCCCGGCATTCTCCTCGACCGGGTCGTCGTGGTGGCGGCCGGGCTGGCGCCGCTGCTGATTGTTGCCGGGGCGCGGCTGAAGGTCGGTGCGCGCGCCAGGGCGCCGGAATGGGCGTACAATCGCGCCTGGGAGCCGCCCGCGGCCGAGGAGCCGGAAGCGGAAGCAGACGCGGAGCCGGATGGGGAGGCGGGAGCCCGGTCGGCCTCCTCCGAGGTGTCTTCGGCCGCCCGGGGATTCCTCTCGCGGCGCAAGCTGGTTTACGCGATGGGTGCCATGGGCGTCTTCGCCTGGGCCCCCGGAGCGTTCACGAATGCCGGCGCAGCCCCCCGGTTGACGGCGACCCGGAGCGAGGCGATCGCGGTCGCCCTGGACACGCTGACCCGCCGCGGGCACGCCGTGGAGTCGTGGACATCCCTTTCCCGGGTGGATGGCGGCCGGGGAGACGACCACCGGTACGTCTTCGAGGAGGCGGGCCCGGAGGTGTACGAGAGCCTGCTCGGAACCTATCTGAACAGGTCACAATGGATGGTACGCTTCCTGGACTTCAATGCCGACCCCGAGCAGCGCGTCGAGGAACTGCGCGTCCACCTCGATGCGGCCGCCGAACCCGTACGTTTCCGGCACATCCTGCCCGAGGCGCATCCGGGCGCGCATCTGGAGGAGGAGGAGGCGCGGGCGGCCGCGCTCGGCGCCATTCAGGCAAGGTTCGGGATGGGCCCGGAGTCCATCGGCGAGGTCGCCGCCGTCCAGACGGCCCGTCCGGAGCGCACGGACTGGAGGTTCACCTTTGAGGATCGGGCGGTACTCCCGGAGATACCCGGCGAAGCACGATTGACGGTGGTGCTGGCCGGCGACGAGATCGTGGACGTGGCTCGCTTCGTCAACGTGCCCGAGGAGTGGGAGCTCGCGCGGGGGGACAGCGAGGCGCTCCGGAGCCTGGTGAACCTGTGCGCCGTGCTCGTGCTCGTGCTCGGTTTCGCCGGGGCATGCGTCCTGTCGGCGGTCACGTGGGCGAAGCGCGGGCTGGATACGCGGTTGTTCGTTCGGGCTACCCTGCTCGCCGCGGTGGCGCTCGGCTTCGGACAAGTGAACTCCTGGCCGGGGACCGCGTCGTTCTTCTCTGCGCTGCAGCCGTGGGGCCTTCAGGCCGGGATCGCCGTGTTCGGGGGCTTTCTCGGGCTTCTTTTCGGCTCGGCGGCGGTCGGTCTGGGGGTCGCGCTCGCGCACCGATGGCTGGGAGAGAGGCGGGACGGGCCGGCGCCGGTATCGCGCTCGCTGGCCCTGGCGGCGGGCGCTGTCCTGCTGGGTCTCGTGACGCTCGGAGAGTGGATCGCAGGGGGGCTTCCCGCGTGGCCCGACGTGGCCGGGGCCAACTCCTTCATCCCAACCCTGGCCGGACCGCTTGGAGCGACCACCGTGTTTCTCTTTGGGACGACCGGGCTGCTCCTGATGAGCGGCCTCGCGCTGAGGGCCCGCGCCCGCGCCCGCTCACGCATCGCGCTGTGGGTCTGCGTGGCGGCGGCCGGTATTCTTTCCGTGCCGGGGCCGCTGGAGGAATCGGTTCTCACCTGGGTGCCCGCGGTACTCGCGTCCGGGGCCGTCTTCCTCGGACTTGCCCGTCTCGGCGCTGCGGCGCCGGCCCTGATGCCCGGCATCGTCGGAACCCTGATGTGCGCCGACTTCCTCGTCCAGGTCGCAACCGGGCCATACGCGGGTGCGAGGCTGGGGGGCGTGCTGGGGGTCGTCGTAGTGGGCGCGCTTGCCGCCGGATGGATGCGCGAGATGCACACCACGCCACGGGCATCGCGGCAGCGCCGGGAAGGGTGATGCGCGGCAGGGACGCATCCAGGTTTCCAGGGGAGCCATGCACTATCACCTGATCGGCATCGCGGGCACGGCGATGGCTTCGCTCGCCGGTCTGCTGCGCGCGAAGGGCCACCGGGTGACCGGCTCCGACCAGGGGGTCTATCCTCCCATGTCGCTGATGCTCGACGATCTGGGCATCGAGTACGCGGCCCGGTACGACCCGGGCAACCTGGCCGCCGCTCCGGACGTGGTCGTGGTGGGCAATGCGATCAGCCGCGGGAACCCGGAGCTCGAGGAGGTGCTCGACCGGCGATTGCGCCATACGTCGGCCGCAGCCGTGATCAAGAGCGAGTTTCTGGAAGGCCGCCACGTGCTGGCGGTGGCGGGCACGCACGGCAAGACCACCACCGCGAGCCTGGTCGCATGGCTGCTCGAGGCGGCGGAGCTCGCCCCTTCGTTTCTGATCGGGGGGATCGCGGAGAACTTCGGCATCTCGTTCCGGCTCACGGACTCCGAGTTCTTCGTCATCGAGGCCGACGAGTACGACACCGCGTACTTCGACAAGGGCCCCAAGATGTGGCACTACCTGCCCTGGACGGCGGTGGTGAACAACGTCGAGTTCGACCACGCGGACATCTTCCGGGACGATATCTCGTACCGGTTCGCCTTCGAGCGCTTCATCAACCTGGTTCCGCGGGCAGGCACGCTGGTGGCGGGCTGGGACTCCCCTGTGCTGCGCGGGATGCTCGGGATCTCGCGCGCGCCGGTTCAGTCCTTCGGCATCGGCGATTCGGGGAGGGAGATGGCGCCGGAGGCGATGGCCGGGGGCGAGCCTTCGCATCCGCGCTGGCGGGCGGAGCGCATAAGCTACGGCGAGGCCTGCACCCGCTTCGCGGTCCGCCGGGACGGCGAGGTGCTGGGGGAGGTGGAGATGCAGCTCGCGGGGGACTTCAATGTCCTGAACGCCCTGGCGGCGATGGCGGCGGCGGCCGCGGCGGGCGCGCAATGGGACGCGATCCGCGAGGGCCTGCATACCTTCCGGGGCGTCCGCCGCCGCATGGAAGTTCGGGGGGAGGCGGGGGGCGTCACCGTGGTGGACGACTTCGCGCACCACCCCACCGCGGTCGCGGCGACGCTGGGAGCGGCGCGGCAACGGTTCCCGGGCCGACGGCTGATCGCCGTCTTCGAACCCCGCAGCTACACCGCCCAGCGGCGCGAATTCCAGGAAGCCTACGGGGCGGCGCTCGCCCTGGCCGACCACGCCATCCTGGCCGGGCTCTTCCGACCCGAGCGCTACGATGAAGCGATCCGCCTGGACCTCGTGCAGCTGATCGCGTCGCTGCGCGGCCGGGGCGTCGACGCCGACTACGAACCGAAAGTCGACGGCATCGTGCGCCGCATCGTCCGCGGAGCGCGCCCGGGCGATGTCGTGTTGATCATGTCCAACGGGGGCTTCGGAGGCATCCACGAGCAGCTTCTGGCCGGGCTGGGCACCGGGCGCGCCGATGCCGCGCACCCGGAGGCCGTTCCTTCGAGGTCGCGGGCCGACACAGCTGCGCCGGATCCGACCGGGAGTGCGTCGGTCGGGCGCGGGGCGCGCGGATGACCTCCCGCGACTCCGCCCCCCCTCCGCTCCGGCCGCGAGCGCTTCGCCCCGGCTCGCGCGTGGCGCTGGTGGCTCCCGCGGGACCGCTCCAGCCCGGTCTCCTCGACAAGGCCCTCGAACGCTGCCGGAAGCTCGACCTGGAACCGATCTTGTATCCGGCGGCGACCCGCCGGCGGGGCTACCTGGCCGGAAGCGACTACGAGCGGCTCGCGGACCTGCAGGCAGCCTTCGACGACCCGGCGACCGACGCGGTGTGGGCGCTCCGGGGCGGGTACGGGACGCTGCGCATCCTCGACGGGCTGGATCTCGCCCGTCAGCGTCGCGCACCCATTCCCTTCATCGGCTTCAGCGACAATACCAACCTCCATGCCCTGCATGCTCGCGCGGGTGTGATCTCCTTCCACGGGCCGCATCCCGGGGCCGACTTTCCCCCGGAAACCGAGGCTTCCTTCCGCGCCGCGCTATTCTCCGGCGAAGCCTCCGGGCGGCTGCCGTCCCGGCCCGACGACCCCGCTCCCCACCGGCTTGTGGGCGGGAGCGCGAAGGGGAGGCTGATCGGCGGCAACCTCGCGATCCTGGCGTCGCTGTGCGGATCCCGGGACGCCATCCTCGCCCGCGGCCGCATCCTGTTTCTGGAAGACGTGGGCGAGCCCGCCTACCGAGTGGACCGGATGCTGCACCAGCTCCTTCGGGCCGGTGCCTTCGACGGCGTCGCGGGGCTCGCCTTCGGCCGGTTCACCGGAGTGCGCGAGGGGGCGGGCCACATGGCCGCCGCGCTCGCCGAGTTGGCCGTGCGACTCGGCGTGCCCGCGGTTGCCGGCCTTCCCTTCGGCCATATCGAGCACAACTGCACCATCCCCGTGCTCGCCAACGCGCGCCTGGACGCGGATTCGGCCACCCTCACGGTGACCGAGTCGGCCACTCGGACGGGGTGGGCCTGACGGCCGCTCCCATTCCCGGAGCCGCGCGCGCGCCGGGGGACGAATGAGTACCTTGAGGGAAGAACGAATGGGCGGGAGCGCCGCTTTCGTCGCGTATTCCACACTCTGCAGGCAAGCCGTCATTCGGAGATACATTTGATGACACTGCGAGGATTGCCGGCGGCGATGCTTGCCGGGCTGTCCGCCGCGACCTGCGGCGGAGACGGCGGCACGGTCGATCCTGCCCCGCCGCCATCCCCTGTGACCGGCACGGTCATTGGCCAGGTTACGGTCGAAGGCGCGCCGCTTCCGGGCGTGCTGGTGTCGCTAAGCGGCGGGACCGCCCAGTCGACCGCGACGGGCGCGGACGGCGGCTTCCAGTTCGTCTCCGTGCCCGCGGGTTCGCACACCGTCACGCTGGCGAGCGGGATGCCCAACGACGTGACCTTCTCCCGGACCACCGCGTCCGTCACCATCTCGTCCGCCGGGCAGCAGGTGCGCGCCGACTTCCCGGGCGAGTATCTGCGCACCTCGGCCATCATGGGCAGGGTGCTGGCCGTGACCCAGGGCAGTCAGCCGGAACCGGTGGGAGGCATCGCGCTTCGCATGACCGGCCTGGAGGAGTCCGCGGACACGACGGACGCCGCTGGCCGTTACGAGTTCGTGGCGCTTCGGGCGGGGGAGTACACGGTATCGCTGGCGACCACGGGGGGGTTCGCCTTCGATGCGACCAGCTTCACCCGGACCCTGTCCACGGGGCAGCGCCTCGAGCACGACTTTGTGGGCGCCGCCGACCTCTTCATTGCAACCGAGTCGCTGCAGACCGGCCGCGTCGCCATCCCGTATTCGCAGCAGCTGACCGCGCGCGGCGGCACGACCGAGGGTCTCGTGTGGAGCCTCGAAGGGGGAACGCGCCTCCCCGAAGGGCTCGCCTTCACGAGCAACGGGCTGATCACCGGGACTCCGACCGCCACAGGCTTCACGCAGTTCCGCGTCACCGTGACCAATGCCCAGGGGAGACGGGCGAACGCGGCGCTCTCGCTGCGCGTATGCGAGGGCGCGCTGGGCCTTGACGAGGGGGACTATCAGGTCTTCGAGGCCGGCGAGCGCGGAGAGTGCGGCTTCTTCGTCCAGGCTCCGCGTTCCGGTGCCTACTACCGGGTAACCATGGTGGGAACGGAGACGCCGGAGAGTCCGCGCGTCTACGACGTGGAACTCGGCGTTGAGGGAAGCTTCACAGCTCCGTCCGCAGCGATGGCGGCGAGCGCGCAGGCGCCCGCACGGGGTACGCCGCAGGAGGCGACCTCAATCGGGGGACCCTGGCTGGAGGAGCTGCTCGAACGCGAGCGCGACTACGCCGAGGCCCACGCGCGCCTCCGCCTGAGCGAGGTCGAGCTCATGGAGCGCCTGTCGGCGGAAGGACCTCTCCCCGTCCTCCCGGACCTCTCGCAACAGGTGGCGCGGGCAGCTGGTGGCGGGGCCGCGGGGGGGCGGGCGCCGGAGGAATTGGCCTTCCGGCTCGGCGACGCGTTCGGCGGCAGCTGCACCGTCGACACCACCGTAACCGCCAGGCTGGTCGCCGAGAACCGATACCTCGCCTTCTACGAATACCAGACATCCGTTTCGCCCGATCATGTCCGGCAGATCCTCGACTACTACGCCGACTACGGGGAAGAGGTGATTCAACGCTATTTCGCGGGCGTGAGCGACGTGAACGGAGACGGCATCGTGAACGTCCTCATCCGTCCCGAACTGCCCGGCAATACCCGGGCCTACGTGTGGTCCGCCGACATGACGCTTTCGCGGACCTCATGTCCGGCGTCGAACGAAATGGAGCTGATCCACGTCGACGGCGAGAGCATCGCTGACATCGGCGGCGGCGACTACTGGGCGCTCGGCACGATCGTACACGAGATGAAGCACGTGAGCTCGCTGTACAAGGCATCCCGCAGAAGAAGGGGTTCCTCGGGGTTCCAGCCCCTGTGGATCGAGGAGGGCACGGCCGACATTGCCAAGGAGGTGTCGTCGCGCCTGGCCTGGCAGCGTGCGGGCGGTCCCGCAATGAGCGATCGCGTAACGGCAGACCATCTGCGTTCAGCGATTCGAGCCACGGGGGGCACGGCCAGAGCCGAGGCCTACGGTGTCTTCATCACGATGGCGCGCACGGTGTGGGCGTTCGCGCCGGATTCGAGCGCGGTGACCTTCCAGTACCCGGATGGAGAGGTAGGGGACGTGTACGGGTCCGGCTGGCATTTCCATCGCTTCCTTCGCGACTGGGTGGTGGGGACCGGCAGCTCGGGGACGGATGAGCGCTTAATGCGCGTGCTCAATGACTCGCTCACCGCGTCCGGGGTCCCGGGCATCGAAGCCGTCACCGGCAGGCCGATGGAGGAGCTGCTCGTCGAGCACGCGGTCGCCATGACCTTTGCCGGCAGCGAGAGCGTGGCGGGCACCGGTGTGCCCCACTTCACCACCTACGACTTTCCGACCGCCACGGAGGTCTTCAGTGAGCCCGACCCGCCGGGTTTCTACCCCTGGCCGGTCACCACCGTCGGGGAAGACCCCGACGGTGGCTTCGCGCCGATCGCCGTGCCCCTGGCGACTTCGGCAACACGCACCTTCAGCGGCCGGCTGGGCGCAAGTGGCGTCCGCATCCACGATTTCCGCGCGCGCGGCGCCGGGAACGGGGCCGCGTTCTACTACGACATTCCGAGCTCCGCCCGAGTGATCGTGGCGCGCATTTCCGAGCCGGATCCGTAGGGCTCCAGGGAGGCGCTTGTGAGCGAGGCGCCCCCGCGCGTGCTAACTTGGCGGGCATCCAGATCCGGCCGGGCAGGGGAGGCACCGATGCATGAAGGGCACACAACAGGGCACACGCCGAAGAGCGTCACTCACTTAGCGCGCGACGCGATTCCCGCCGTTCTGCTGCTGGGCCTGACCGCGTGCGGCGACGCCGACGCGCCTGCGCCGGAAGCCGACGCGGAGCTGATGGAACGAGCCCGCGGCATCCACGAGCGGGTCATCACGCTGGACACGCACGCCGACATCAATCCGGGCAACTTCACCGCCGAGCGCAACTACACCATGGATCTGCCCACCCAGGTGAACCTGCCCAAGATGGAAGCGGGCGGGCTGGACGTGGCGTGGTTCATCGTCTACGTGGGGCAGGGCGACCTGAGCCCGGAGGGGTACGTCGAAGCCTACGACCAGGCGGTCGCCAAGTTCGACGCCATTCACCGCCTCACCGAGGAGATCGCCCCCGAGCGGATCGGGCTGGCCCTGACGTCCGACGACGTGCGCCGCATCGCGGGCGAGGGGCGCAGCGTGGCGATGATCGGGGTCGAAAACGGCTACCCGATCGGGGAGGATCTCGGGCGCATCCAGGAGTTCCAGGAGAGGGGCGCGCGCTACCTGTCGCTCGCGCACAACGGGCACAGCCAGCTCTCCGACTCCAACACCGGGGAGGCGCTGGACGACTGGCTGCACGACGGGCTGAGCGAGCTGGGCCGGCGGGCGGTGGCCGAACTCAACCGTGTCGGCATCATGATCGACATCTCGCACCCCTCCAAGCAGGCCAACATGGAGGTGTTCGAGCTGAGCCGGGCCCCGGTGATGGCCTCGCATTCCTCGGCGCGCGCGCTCAACGACCACAGCCGCAACCTGGACGATGAGCAGCTGATGGCGCTCCGGGAGAACGGGGGCGTGGTCCAGACCGTGGCCTTCCGCGGCTACGTGGACGGGCCCAAGAACCAGGCGTACCAGCAGGCCTCCCAGATGGTCCTCGCGGAAGTCGCCGAGGAGATGGACTTCGAGATCATCGGCGGAGGCCGGGGGCGCGCCTTCTTCATGGCGCTGCAGGCGATGAGCCCGGAGGAGCGCGAGGAGTACCAGGCCGGACTCCGCATGGTCCAGGGCGCGGCTGAGGAGCGCATTGCCTTGGAGGTCGCGCCGGTGACGCCGCCGGTCGATGTCGCCGACTTCGTGGACCACATCGACTACATGGTCGGCCTGATCGGGCTCGAGCACGTGGGCATCAGCTCCGACTTCGACGGAGGCGGGGGCGTCACCGGGTGGGACGACGCCTCGGAGACCTTCAACGTCACCCTGGAGCTGGTCCGGCGGGGCTACACCGAGGAGGAGATCGGCATGCTCTGGAGCGGCAACCTTCTGCGCGTGCTGGACGACGTGCAGCGGGTGGCGGCGGAGATCCAGGCTGAGGGCGGCTGAGCGGGCTCCGACGCCGGATCGCCCTTTTTGATCGTCGCGTCCGGCGGGGTTAGCTTTGCTGCCCGTTCCCCCGCAGTTCCTCCCCGGGAGTTGAAATGGTCCCCATTCTCGCCCTCTGGCTTCCGATTCTCCTCGCCGCCGTCCTCGTGTTCTTCGGCAGCTCGATCATCCACATGGTCCTGGGCTACCACAAGAGCGACTACTCGAAGGTCGACGCCGAGGACGAAGTGCTGGATGCGCTGCAGCCCGCCAACCTCGCTCCGGGTGACTACTTCATCCCGCACGCGGACAGCGCCGAGGCCATGAAATCCGAGGCCTACCAGGCGAAGCTGAAGAAAGGACCCGCCGCCTTCATGACCGTGGCGGATCCGGGCGCGTTCAGCAGCATGGGCAGGAGTCTCGGCCAGTGGTTCGTCTACTGCGTCGTGATCGGGGTGATCGTGGCCTACGTGACCGGCCGCATGCTCGCGCCGGGCGCCGAGTACCTGACGGTCTTCCGCCTTGCCGGCACCGTAACCTTCTGCTGCTACGCGCTCGGGGAGCCGATACATTCCATCTGGTTCCACAGAAGCTGGTCGACCACGTTCAAGACGATGTTCGACGGTCTGATCTACGCCGTGCTGACGGGCGGCGCCTTCGGGTGGCTGTGGCCGGAGTGAGATGCTGATGGATAAAGCCCGACATTCCCGCTGGCGCGGCGCCCTGCTCTGGGTCGGCGCGGTGCTGATCATGGCGGGAGCCGCGATCTACCAGCGCCGCACCGGGCCCACCTATCCGCTGCGCGGCGAGGTGGCGGTGGGCGCCGACGCGTACCGCTACGAGCTGGTGCGCAGCCAGGAGACCATCGAGCGTGCGCGGGTAGCCTTGCCCCGGCCGGGCGCGGGCACCAGCGGCACGATGACCTACCGGCGCTACCCCACCAGCGACGACTTCACAACGGTGGCGATGGCGGTGGAGGAGGGGGAGGATGGTCCCGAGCTGGCGGCGTACCTGCCGGTCCAGCCGGCGGCCGGCAAGATGGAGTACTACGTGGAGCTGGAGACCGCCGACGGCGCGGTGCGCATTCCGGCCCAGCAGGGCGAGGACGCCAACATCATCCTGCGCTACAAGGATCCGGTGCCCGCCCCGCTCCTGATCTCGCATGTCATCGCGATGTTCTTCACCGTGCTTATCGGCATGCGCACGGGGCTGGGAGCGCTCTTCGCTCCCGGAAACGTCCGCACCCTGGTCTGGGTGACCCTGATCGGCATGACGGTGGGTGGCCTGGTGCTGGGCCCGTTCGTCCAGAAGTACGCCTTCGGCGAGTACTGGACCGGCTTCCCCTGGGGCTACGACCTGACCGACAACAAGCTGCTCATCATGTGGGTGGTGTGGGTCGCCGCGGCGTTTGCGCTGGGGATGAAACCGAAGCGGAAGGCCGGACCGGGCCGCGTGACCGTGGGTGTCGCCGCGCTCGTCATGACGGTCGTCTACCTCATTCCGCACAGCATGCGCGGCAGCGAGCTGGACTTTGAAGCGGTCGACGCGGGCGTTCCCGCGGCGGAGGCCGTCGGGACCGGCCGCAACTAGACTTGGTGCGGTCGTGAGCGCCGCCCACCTCCACCTGGTCACCGTGCACCTGCCGGTCATCCTGTGCCCGCTCGCGCTCGTGCTCTTCCTTTGCGCGCGGTTGCGCCACGACGCGCCCGCGGCCCGCATCGGCCGCTGGCTGCTGGTGGCCTCAGCGGTCGTGGGCGTGCCCGCATATTTCTCCGGTCCGACCGCCTTCGAGGCGATGGAAACCGAGCTGGCTCCGATGCGCGATCTGGTGGAGCTGCACGCCGTGCTGGGCAGGGCGGCCTTCTTCGGCCTCGTGCTGCTGGCGTTGACCGCGCTCCAGATGACGCTGCGGGAGATGCAGGAGGAGCCGGTGCCCCGCTGGCTGCACGGAATCGTGGTGGTTGGCACCCTGCTCCTGAGCTACGTTCTGGCCTGGACCGGGCACCTCGGGGGCGCCATCCGCCACCCGGAAATCGGAGAGGCGCTCTCCTGGCTGTTTCCCCGCTGGTGAGGGTGTTTTACGCATTTTACGCAAATTACGCATTTTACGTATTCCGGGGCGTCGGCTCGGC